>ULVN01115091.1_pt1 | contig 76159 bp, 95 predicted proteins | sample 1959491 | NCBI WGS metagenome assembly ULVN01 (sample SAMEA4835787, study PRJEB28245) | human gut metagenome | biome: gut microbiome; material: fecal sample | place: Denmark | collected 2008 | reverse complement strand
GCTTGGAGCGCTTTGTATTTCTTCCTGTTCGTCAGCGCTGCGTCCTCTGCCACCGGCAGTGCACCACTGCGAATCATCCAAAGTTTTTCTTTCGAGGTCTCTTAATTCGTCCGCTTGTTTCAAATTGATTACAATTAAAATGAAAATTACTATTAACAAAAATATTTGCATGGTTTTCCTCCTGTAAAAAACAAAATTGCCACCTTAAAAATTTTTAAGATGACATGAAAATTTATATTGACTTTTTTTATCGTCTCTGGTACAATAATAAATGTAAAAATTATCGATTTAAGGCGAATGCAAGATTCGGTAAACATTGTAAGTGGCTTGAGCCCGCATTACTGCTGGTTTCTCTCAAGTCCCTTATAACTACCAAGACCAAGTAGTGTCCGGAGGTAATTCGCACATTTTAAAGATTAAGTAATAATTATTTTTAGCTTGTGCTTGCATTTTTATTTTCCAGGTTCCTGTTGGTTGCTTGCATCAGAAAGGCCTGAGAGCAATTTTACGGATTAGTTTCAAATTTTTTATAACTTCAGGCCAGCATAACGCTGAACCAAATTTACGCGAAAAGGGTTCAGCGTTAGTTTTTGTATAAGTTTATACTTAGGCATTTAATTTTTATGGTGCGTAGTTATTTATATTTGCTTTATCGGTAACTTTGAGCTGTTTTAAAATTTAGATAAATTTGGGGGATTAATTTTGGAGAAATCTAGAGTGAAGTTAAATATTTGTGGATCGGATTATATCTTGGTTTCAGAAGATAGTGAGTCTTATATGCATTTGGTTGGCGAAAAGGTTGATGAAAAGTTAAGTGAAGTTTTAACGAAAAACCCGAAACTTTCTGTTTCTATGGCAGCGGTATTATCTTCATTAGAGTTTTGCGATGAAGTAATGAAGACTCAAGAGAAGTTTGAAAGTCTTAAATCTCAAATGAAAAAATATGTGGGTGAAAATGCTCAAATTCAAATAAAATGCAAAAATTTAGAAAATGAAAACTTTAACCTAAAAAGCGAAATTAGTGATTTAAAGCTGAAAATTGAAAATTGCAAGAGTGAGGTAGAACGTTGTAAAGTCGATAATACGGCTGGGTTTAATCCGCAAGGTGATATTGTAACGTTTTCTGTATTAAAGAATGAAATCGCTAGTGACTGCTAGTTTGGTGGCCGCCCAGGAACTCATTTTTGAGTTCCTGGGCGAGTTTGATAATTATATCAAACTCGCCGCTTAGTAAATTTTTTACTAAGCAGGGCGGCATTGTAGGCGGGTTTTGAGCAGATTTAAAAGATGTAAAAAAGTAAAAATATATGATAATTTAAGGATAAAATTGAAATTTTAAGCTTAAAAGTTGTCAAAATACTAGTTGCTGTGGAAAATTCGGTTGAAAAAGTTGAAAGATTGAAATTTTTCAACAACCATAGCAAAAATAAAAATGGCGGTAAAATAGTTTTAGTTTGCAGAATTGTGGATTAAACAGTTTATTTTGTTAAATGATGTTAAAGCTTGTTTAAAAATGTCGGAGAGGTGAAAATTTTGAGTTTTAAGTCTAATAAAGTAAAATTAATGAAAATCAAAGAAAATGCGATAATTCCAGCGCGAGCAACAAAAGGTTCAGCTGGACTTGATTTGTATGCTTGCATTGAAGAACCAATTAATTTAAATGCGGGAGAGTCAGTGCTGATACCGACAGGAATAGCTGTTGAGCTTCCTAATAATGAGATGGCGGCGTTTATTTTTGCAAGAAGCGGTCTGGCGACTAAATATGGAATTTCGTTGTCAAATGGAGTTGGCGTTGTGGACAGTGATTATAGAGGTGAAATTTGCGTAGGGTTGCGAAATTTTGGCAAAGAAAATTATGCAATTGAAAAAAATGAACGCATTGCGCAGATGGTGATAATGCCGGTGATTTCTGCGATTTTTTCTGAATGTGAAGCCTTAAATAAAACAGATCGAGGCAATGGAGGTTTTGGGTCAACGGGAAAATAATTGAGTGCATCGAGTACAACCTTTGCGATTTAGGAGGGATGCACTGCCGCACAGGTACACGATGCAACCTGTGCCGGTGGCGCTTTGAATTTAAATTTACATTAAAAATATGTAAACTATGTATTTTTTTTATATATTTCGGAGATAATTTCGAAATATATATTTTTTTATTGAGAAAAATGTGGTTTGTGTAGTATAATACTTGTAAAATAACATTTCTATGTAAAAAAATTATTGTATTGTGGTCGAAAGGGGCAAAAAATCAGAATGTTTTCTAGGGACATAGGCATAGATTTAGGTACAGCAAATACTTTGGTATTTATGAAAAATAAGGGAATAATTTTACGAGAGCCATCTGTTGTGGCTGTGGATGTGAATACTGATACAGTTTTAGCGGTGGGCCTTCAGGCAAAAGACATGATTGGCAGAACACCGGGCTCTATAGTGGCGGTAAGTCCACTGAAAGATGGAGTGATAGCAAATTTTGACATTACAGCGACTATGTTAAAGCATTTTATAAGAAAAACTGTAAAAACCAGCATTTTTGGCAAACGTCCGAAAGTTGTAGTTTGTATACCGGCAGGAGTTACCGAAGTGGAAAAAAGAGCCGTGGAAGATGCAACAAGGCAGGCAGGCGCAAGAGAGGTTGAACTTATTCAAGAACCGATGGCAGCGGCAATTGGTGCGGGTTTACCGGTGGCAGAGCCGACGGGAAGCATGGTTGTGGACATTGGCGGCGGAACTTCTGAAATTGCGGTAATTTCGTTGGGAGACATTGTTACATCGCAGTCTGTGAGGGTTGCCGGCAACAAATTTGACGAAGCAATAGTAGCGTACATCAAAAGAAAATATAACTTACTTATAGGCGAGCGTACCGCGGAAAACATAAAAATTCAAATTGGGTCAGCGTTCGAATATGAAAATGAAGGCACGATGGACATTAAAGGTCGAAATTTGGTTGATGGGTTGCCAAAACATATAGAAATCACGGCTGCAGAGGTTCGAGAGGCGCTATATGATTCTTTAAATGCTATTGTGGACGCGATTAAGGGCACCCTTGAAAAAACTCCACCGGAACTTGCCGCAGATATAATTGACCATGGAATCATGCTGACGGGCGGTGGTGCGCTTCTTCGCGGACTTGACCAGTTGGTTTCAAATGAAACGAAAATGGTAGTTCACGTGGCAGAACGCCCATTGGATTGCGTTGCGGACGGTACGGGTAAGCGCTTAGAATTGGTTTTGCCGAGGAGTTATTACAGACGCAAAAATTCATGATAATTTTATTTATCTTTTTGCTAGAGCGGGGATCGTTTTTGAAAGGTCTCCGCTTATTTGATAGCGATTTTTTGTGCTTTTTAGTTATTTTTTGTAAAGGAGCGCTGAGTTTGAAAAAATTTTTTACGAGTAATGGCTTTAAAATTTTTATAGCGTGTGTTTTTATTGTTGCCGGAGTTTCTATTTTGACTTTTGTACCTGGCGCAAATTCGTTGCCGAATATGATAGACTTTATTTCGACTCCTATGCAGAAAGTATCTGATGATTTAACAGACTCGGCGATTTCTGTTGTGCCTCAAACCCAAAAATCTGCAGAGGACTACGAACAGGAAATTCAAAATTTAAAATCAGAGTTGAAACGCATGCGGACAATTTTGGTGGACTATTACGATGTTAAACGCGAAAATGCACAGTACTTAAAGTTTTATAATTTTAAAAAGCAAAATGAGTCTTTAACTTTTAAAATGGCTTCGGTAATTGCAAAAGACCCGAACGATTTATTTTTTGGCTTTACTTTGGACAAGGGAACCAGCGACGGAATTTCTGTGAATGACCCAGTGATAACGGACAATGGTTTGATTGGCAGGGTGGCTTCGGTTAAGAGTCATTCTTGCATTGTAAAAACGATTTTATCCCCGGAGTATAAAATTGGCGTTATAGATAAAGTTACCGGTGACAGTGGCGTTATTGCTGGCAAGAAGTCTTTGGCCAACGAAAACAGGACGGCTATGATGTATGTTTCTGCACAAAACAAGATGCAGGTGGACGATATTGTTGTCACATCGGGCCTTGGTGGCATTTGTCCGAGAGATTTACCGGTGGGAATGGTTAAAGAAATAAAAAATGATGAGTATGATTCATCGTTTTATGCCATAATTGAGCCTTTTGACGATGTGAAAAATATTATTGACGTTTTTGTTGTAACTGGTTTTCAGGGTAAAGGAAACATAATTTCTGAGCTTTTGCCTCAAGTAAAAAAATAAAATTTGGAATTTTGGGGAACGCCGCGCCCCCACTATATCGCGGGGGCGCGGCCCTTATAAAATGCTTTTACATTTCGGGAGGTTATCATGAACGCTCTTTATAAGTATATACGTTTTTGGGCGTATACAATCGAAATTTTAGTTTTTTTTGTGATTGAAAGAATTCCGAATTTGGTTCCCAGTGTGAATCATGTTAAACCGATGATTTTGGTGCCGGTTGCGGTAATGATTGCTTTGTTCGAAGGCAAGAATGTTGGGATAGTGTTTGGATTTATCATAGGTTTGTTTTTGGATACCAGTGCGACGGGCAAGATAGGTTTTTATTCGGCGGTTTTGGCTTGTTTGGGATTTTTAGTTGGAACGGCGGCACAGAAAATTATAAAGTTTAACTTAATTACCTCAGTTGCTTTTGTAATTGCGTTTACAACGGCATTTTACTTTGCGCACTTTATTTTTGAGTACTTGTTTCGTGGATATCAAGACGCAATTTATGCGCTTTTTAACCATTATTTAATTGGAATGCTATATACCGTGATGCTATCGCCGTTTATTTACTTTTTCAACAAGGCGTTTGCTGTGAATATTAAAGAAAAAGATTGACTTTATAAAGGAAAGGGGTGTGCTGGAATTGAGTTTGAAAAAATATTCGCGCTATATTTTTTGTTTTGTATTGGTTGTTGCAGTATTTTCTGCGTATATCGCGAGGCTTGTGGACTGGCAGATTGTCAACGGTGAGGAGTATCGTGAACGTGCCAACAGAAGCAGTATTTATAGAAATAAGACTGATGCTCTACGTGGCGAAATTTTTGATGTAAATGGTGTCGGATTTGCGGAAAATATTACTGGATACAAAATTATGTTTGATAGATTTGCTTTGGACGCCGATAAAGAAAATCAGACGATTTTGGATTTAATTTCCTTGATGAGTTTGAAAAATGAGCCGTTTATCGATGAACTTCCGATAAAGTTGGTTTCGGACAATCAGTTTGAGTTTATTGAGGGCAAAGAAAAAGAAATTAAGGAGCTAAAAGGGAAAAATAGGCTAAATTTGAATTCATATTCGACAGCAAATGAGTGTATGGAAAAGTTGGCACAAAAATATGATTGTGGAAATTTTGATTCCAAAACAAGGCGTGATATTATCAGCGTGAAATATAATATGGAGGTCAATGGCTATTACGATTCGATGGCGAGCTCTTACACATTTGCTGACGACATTAGCCCGGAACTTTTGGCGATTGTTTCAGAGCAATTTCAGGATAATCCTGGGGTGAGAATAGGCCTTTCAGCAAAAAGACAGCCTGTCAATTCAGATTTGGCGCCGCATATCATAGGCTCTGTTGGAAAAATTTCAGAAGAGCAGTATGAACGATTAAAAGAAAAAGGTTACTCTCATGAAGACGTTGTTGGCAAAAGCGGAATAGAGGCCGCTATGGAAGAATATTTGAGAGGAGTCGCTGGTGAAAAAAAGGTTGAAGTGGCTAGAGATGGTGCGGTTTTACACACTCCAAACGCTAAGGAGGCAAAGCCTGGAAATACAGTTTTCTTGACAATAGATTCACGGCTCCAAAAAGTTGCTAACGAATCGCTCGCAAAGGCAATACAGTCATCCGGACAGCCTGATTGTATTGCGGGTGGAGTCGTTGCGCTGAGCGTAAAAGATTTTTCAGTTCTGGCTGCAGCAACTTACCCGAGCTACGATTTGGCAAAGTTAACTGAACCTGGTTATTATTCGCAGCTAGCAAACGACAAGGCAAATCCGTTATTTAATCGAGCCTTTCAAGGAGCTTTCGCGCCAGGTTCGATTTTTAAGCCGCTGGTGGCTTGCGGGGCCCTTGAAGAAGGTGTTTTAACGACGGAGGATAAGATTAAGTGTGTTGGAATTTATCATTATCCTGGGCATAATTTTACAACAAAATGCCTTGGTGTTCACGGGAATGCCGATTTAAATTATGCGATGGCGAAATCTTGTAACGTGTATTTTTCTGAAGCCGGCAGACGTTTGGGCATAGAAAATATGAATCTTTACGCCAAAAGGTTTGGCTTGGGCGTAAAAACCGGCATAGAGCTAACAGAAACTACTGGAATTTTGGCTGGGCCAGAATATAGCCGTTCTATCGGTTCACGATGGAGCAATTTGGTAACGATTAAAGCTGCAATTGGACAATCTGACAACCAATTTTCACCGTTACAATTGGCAACTTACGTTGCGACTATTGCGAATGGCGGAAATCGTTATCGCCCACATTTGATCAGAAAAATTACCGATTATCGACGTGAAAATATTGTTATGGAAAATAATCCAGACTCACCGGAACTTGTTGAGACAGCAGGGGTTTCTGAGGAACATTTGAACATGGTAAAGACTGCAATGCGCCAAGTTGTTCTTTCGGGTACGGCGACGAATTTTAATGGATATATGGTTCCAGTTGCCGCAAAAACAGGTACAGCACAAAACAACGGTTCTGACCACACTACGTTTATTTGCTTTGCACCTTACGAAAATCCAGAAATTGCGATTGCTGTAGTTGTTGAGCACGGCGCAAAGGGTATGGTTTCAAAAATCGTGGCCAAAGATATTATGGATGCTTATTTTTCTAATAAATAACTTTTTTTGCAATTTTTATCAAAAAATAGTTGATTTTTTGGTTAAGTAAATTGTATAATTATCTTGTTCGTTGTAAATTTTTGCATTTTATAAAAAAATTATTGAATTTATTTTCCTTATATGATATCATGTATTGAGAAGAATTTTTATCCACCAGATATTGTGGATTTTAAAAATATATTGAATTGCGCCTACTTTTGGTGTATGCTTATTATTAGGAGTGACTTTCTTATGAATATTGCGCTTATTGCTCATGATGCTAAAAAAGAATTAATGGTACAGTTTTGCATTGCTTATTCCGGAATTTTTAATAAACACAATTTGTGTGCTACCGGCATTACTGGCAAAATGATTTCTGAGTCAACTGGGCTTAAAGTTCAAAGATTTTTAAGCGGTTCTCAAGGCGGAATGCAGCAAATTGCGGCTAGAATAGCTTGTAATGAAATTGATATGTTACTTTTCTTTAGAGATCCAATGGGAAAAAGTATGATGGATGCTAATGATGTTAGTTTGCTAAGGCTTTGCGATATGCATGGCATTCCTGTGGCTACCAATATTGCAACTGCTGAAGTTTTGATTCACGGACTCGACAGAGGTGACCTGGAGTGGAGAAACGTGGTTAGCCCGCATAGCTAATTGGATTTTTATACATACCTTTAACCGACAAGCTTTTTTGTCGGTTATTTTTTAATTTTGCTTCTTTTTGGGGGTTTTTGCATGAAATTGTTAACAAAAGCAGTTCGTGGAACACAAGATATTTTGCCGTCGGACAGCTATAAATTTCGGTTTGTTCAGGATATTATGCTTAATGAGGCCAAATTGTATGGGTTTAAAGAAATAAGAACGCCGATTTTTGAGCATACAGAACTTTTTGACAGGGGCGTTGGCGGTGATACGGATGTGGTTCAGAAAGAAATGTATACTTTTAACGATAAAGGCGGGCGCTCGCTGACGTTGAAGCCGGAAGGGACGGTTTCTGCGGCTAGAGCTATGCTTGAACACGGAATTTTTAACGATGCGCTTCCTTTAAAAATGACGTATATTACGCCGTGTTACCGTTACGAAAAGCCGCAGTCTGGGCGATATCGAGAGTTTTATCAGTTTGGAGTGGAAATGTTTGGTGCGCCATCTCCTGCGGCAGACGCGGAGATTATTTGTTTAGCAACCACTTTGTTTGAACGACTCGGAATTTCAAATTTGTCTTTGGAAATTAACTCAATTGGCTGCCCGACATGCAGAAAAAATTATCAAGCGGCGCTGAAAAACTATTTTTCTGCTTACAAAAATGAGTTATGTGAGACTTGTGTTAAACGTTTGGAAAAAAATCCGATGAGAATCGTTGACTGCAAAAATTCTGATTGTCAAAAAATTTCTCAGAATGCGCCAAATATTATTGATTTTTTGTGCGAAGATTGCCGAAAACACTTTGATGATGTGAAGAAATATCTGGATAATTCCAATATAGAATATAAAATTAACCCAAAAATCGTCCGTGGTCTTGATTATTATACGAAAACTGTTTTTGAATTTGTTGCAAAAGACGATGCGCAAAGAGGGCTAGTTTGTGGTGGTGGCGGTCGTTATGATGGTTTGGTCGAGGAAATTGGTGGAATTTCTATGCCGGCGGTTGGTTTTGGAATAGGTGTAGAACGACTGTTGCTTTTAATGGAGTCGCAAGAAATTGAAATTCCACAGCCGAAAAAATGTGATATTTTTATTGCGACAGCAGATGAAAATGCTTATTTTATGGCATTATGTTTGGCAAAGACTTTGCGTGAAGCTTCATTTTATGCAGAATTCGATGTTGTAGGAAGAGGACTTAAAGCTCAGCTTAAGTATGCAGGCAAAATTAATGCGAAGTTTTGCTTAGTTTTGGGTGAAAGTGAACTTAGTTTGGGCAAAGCAGAAGTCAAAAATATGTCCACTGGTGAAAAATATAGTGTTAGGTTGGATGGAAATTTTTTGCATGACTTTGTTGCTGCGGAGGCAAGTTGTGAGTTAAAAGGCTTGAATTTATTAAATGATTGAGACTAGGCCAGAAGTTGGGGCGGGGCCCAAACTTTTTTGTAAAAAGTTTTAGTTGCATCGTTTTGATGCGGCTGCAACCGAAGGTTGCGGGCCCCGCCCCAGCAGCGGCTTGTTGAGCGGAGAGAAAAAACTTTACTTATGAAGCTTGTTGCGGTATTATTGATATTATAATTTGAAATAGAGGTTTAAAAAATGATTGAAAACATGGAGGGCTTGCAAAGAACGAATTATTGCGGAGATTTTACGATAAATGATGTGGATAAAGAAGTCATGGTTTGCGGATGGGTACAACGTCAGCGCGATTTGGGGCATATCATTTTTGTGGATTTACGTGATAGGACAGGAATTGTTCAGCTAGCATTTAGTGACGAAACTGATAAAGAAATTTTCAAAAAAGCGTTTTCGGTGAGAGCAGAGTTTGTTTTAGCGGCAAAAGGCGTGATAAGAGAGCGCTCTTCTAAAAACTTGCAGATAAAAACTGGAGAAATCGAGATTGACGTGACGGATTTGCGAGTGCTGTCTGTTGCGGAAACGCCACCTTTTGAAATTTTGGAGGATTCTAACGCGAATGAAGAACTTCGACTAAAATATCGGTATCTTGATTTGCGACGACCGGACGTTCAAGACAAAATTATAGCGCGACACAAAATTGTGAAAATTGCGCGCGATTATTTTGATAAAAATGGATTTATTGAAATAGAAACGCCTATGCTGATTAAATCTACGCCGGAGGGGGCAAGAGATTACTTGGTGCCGTCGCGAGTTTTTCCTGGCAACTTTTTCGCACTGCCGCAATCGCCGCAATTATACAAGCAATTACTGATGTTATCTGGGTTCGATAGATATTTTCAGGTGGCAAGATGTTTTCGCGATGAGGACTTGCGCGCCGACAGACAGCCAGAATTTACTCAAATAGACTTGGAAATGTCATTTGTGAACAGCGACGATGTGATGGCAGTGACTGAAGGTTTTATTAAAAAAGTTTTCAAGGAAGTATTGGACAAAGATGTGGTGCTTCCGTTGAAAAGACTGACTTACAATGAGGCGATGACCAGATTTGGCTCTGATAAACCAGATTTGCGTTTTGGTATGGAACTTGTTAATTTGACTGAGTTGTTGAAAAACTCTGAATTTAAGGTTTTTTCAAGTGCGATTGCTGCCGGTGGATCAGTTTGTGCGATAAATGCCCGAGAAATTGCGTCAAAATTGCCTCGCAAGGAGATTGACAAGCTTATCGAATGGATAAAGGCCTATGGTGCAAAAGGTCTTGCTTGGACGAAGATTAACCTCGATGGGACTTCAAGTTCATCTTATGAAAAGTTTTTGTCGGAGTCGGAGATTTTAGCTATAAGGAACGCTGTTAATGCGCAAAATGACGATGTAATTTTTATTGTGGCAAGCGATGAAAAGCAGACTGCTCTTGAGAGTTTGGGAGCGCTTCGTTGCGAAATTGCAAGAAAATTCAATATAATTAATGATTCTGAGCCGAATTTGCTTTGGATTACGGATTTTCCACTGTTTGAGTTCGATAAAGAGGAAAATCGCTATGTAGCAAAACATCATCCATTTACCGCGCCAAGAGATGAAGATATTTCAAAACTTGACTCGGAGCCTCAAAATGTTTATGCAAAAGCGTATGATTTGGTGCTTAATGGCAACGAAGTCGGTGGAGGTTCGATTAGAATTAATAATCCAGAACTGCAGCAAAAAATGTTTAAAGCACTTGGCTTCCAGCAAGAAGATGCTTATGAAAGATTTGGTTTTTTAATCGATGCGTTTAAATATGGTGCTCCACCGCATGGCGGCTTGGCTTTTGGACTTGATAGGCTGGTTATGCTGATGCTAAATTGCAAAAGTATTCGTGATGTTATCGCATTTCCAAAGGTTGCTAGCTCTGCGGAGCTTATGTCAAATTCGCCTAATACGGTGGATGTAAAACAACTTGAGGAATTGTCGATTAATTTAAATTTGAAAAAATAATTAGTATAAAATCTTGTTAAAAGGACAGTTTTTATGGCTTCAAGCAAAGATTATTTGAATTTTGTTTTGGAACAGCTGAGTGGTTTGAGCGAAATTTCGTTCAGACCTATGATGGGCGAATTTATTATTTATTACCATGGGAAAGTTGTCGGAGGAGTATATGACAACCGGCTGCTTGTAAAACCTTTTAGGTCAGCTAAAGCTCTTATGCCACAGGCTGTTTATGAAGTTCCGTACAGCGGCGCCAAAGAAATGCTTTTAGTTGACTCTTTGGACGACAAAGAGTTTTTGGCACGTTTGTTTGAGGCTATTTATTCAGATTTTTCAACGTGAATAAATAAATTTAAAATTTTACTATAAAATCATTACAACAAGAACAAAAAAATTACATTTAATTATACAAAAAATCTTAATATCCTTCTTTTAATACATTTTGACAAACTAAATTTATTTAAATCATATAAAGTCAGAGGTTTTGACTCGTAAAGTTAAAACCAGAAGGTATTGTTTTCGTATGCGATTCCCTTTTTTTTTGGTAGATCAATTATGGAGGTGATAGACAGGCTTATTTTTATGGTTGTGTTTTTAGTTAGGGTCAATATTTTGAAAGGAGGGTATTTTTTTGAAAAGATTTATACTTATAGCTTTAATTTCTTTTCCATTTTTATTTTTTAATACATCCTGTGAGGCTGGGGGTAAATATGCTACTCATAGATATAAATATGAGACACAAAAAGTTGGAAAAAGGTTAAGTAATGAAGAAAGCCATGGAAAGAAAAAGCAGAAAGCAAAAAATATTCAAAAAAAATATTTAAATGGATGCCGATTTAATGAAAATCTTGATAAAAATGCATAGGAGGCTTTTATGAAAAAGTTTTGCTGTTTAATTTTATCGATATTTATAGAGACTTGTTGTATGTGTTGCAATTTCTGTGATGCAGGTAGTAAAAAATATGAAATTAGAAATAGCCATAATAGGAAAGTTAAGAAAGATAAAAAGAAATTTAAATATCGTCAAAAAAAAGAACTCGAGATGTTTGCTAACTTTTGGGCTTCTGAGAAAAGTGATCTTGAAAAAACTAGTGAGGTTTGAATTTAATTTGTGTTTACATAACAATATAGTTAAGTATACATGAGATCTATTTATACCTAAAATTAGAGTATAAAAATGTGCAGTGAGCTTTTGAATAGATCAGAGTGAGTTGCGTTTGTTACTCACTCTTTTTTTCATTTTTTTGTTTGCAAAAAGTAAAAAAATTTGCAAAAGACTTGATTTATACTGGGTTATATGGTATTATACTCTAGTGTGACTGCACACTGATATGCGTTGAAGCGGGAGGTTGCGGCTTTTGGCCGGTTTTTCCGTGGAGTATGTCCGATTTTAAACCGGGCGATTTTAAAATTAGTACAATCTTTTTATTTTGGATTGTTACACTCTATTTTATCCTTCCCCGGAGCTTTTGCAACCGCATTAGCAACCGGTTTTTTACTTGTATTCATTGAAACACCCGGACGAGTGTTTGGATTTTTGGAGTGCGCCCGCCAACTATTTATAAGGAGGCGATTATTATGGCAGTCAAAGAAAAGATTAGAATAAGACTTAAAGGGTATGACCATCAGTTGGTTGACCAGTCCGCTGAACGTATTGTTCAAACGGCCAACAGAACAGGTGCCAAAGTTTCGGGACCAGTTCCTCTTCCTACTGAAAAACAAGTTATCACTATCCTTAGAGCTGTTCACAAGTATAAGGATAGCCGTGAGCAATTTGAAATGCGTACTCACAAAAGACTTATCGATATCTTAAGACCTTCAAATAAGACCGTTGAGGCTCTTATGGGTCTGGAACTCCCTGCTGGCGTTGACATCGAAATTAAACTTTAATTTCTTTCGTTAACCTACCACAGTCGGGGTCATGTTGAAAAATTTTTCAACCAATAACCTATCTAGGAGGATGTTTTTTATGCAAAAAGCTATCATCGGTAAAAAAATCGGTATGACTCAGATTTTCGATGAAACCGGCAACGTTATTCCTGTTACTGTTATAGAGGCAGGCCCTTGCGTTGTAGCACAGAAAAAAACCGTCGAGAATGATGGTTACAATTCTGTTCAAATGGGATTTGGCGACATCAAACTTAAATATAAAAAAGGTACCAGAGCCGCTAAATTCGACGAGAAACCTATAAATGTTAGTTTGCCTATGCAAGGTCACTTCGCAAAGGCTGATGTGGCTCCTAAAAAAGTTCTTCGCGAATTTCGCTTTGAGGATATTAACGCTTATAATGTGGGCGATATCTTTAAAGCAGACGTTTTTGCGCAGGGAGACAGAGTTGATATTACCGGCATAAGCAAAGGTAAAGGCTATGCTGGCGTTATTAAAAGATGGAACGCTAGACGTTTAAAAGAAACTCATGGTTCGGGTCCTGTTGTCCGTCACGGAGGGTCAATCGGTGCTTGTTCAGACCCTTCAAGAGTTTTTAAGGGCATGAAAATGGCCGGCCATTTGGGAGCCGAAAAAGTTACTGTTCAAAATCTCGAAATCGTTAAGATCGATGTTGAGAATAACTTGATTGCGGTTAAGGGAGCTATTCCTGGTGCAAACGGTGGAACAGTAGAAATTAAACAAAGCGTTAAGGCATAAGGAAAGGAGGAATCATAATGCCAAAAGTTCAAGTTCTTGATATTAATGGTCAAAAGGTCGACGAAATGCAACTTTCCGATGCTGTTTTCGGCATTGAACCAAATAAGGTTTTGCTGCACGAAATGGTTGTGAATTACTTGGCTAATCAACGTCAGGGAACACAATCTGCGCTTACCAGAGCCGAAGTTGCTGGCGGTGGAAAAAAACCTTGGAGACAAAAAGGTACTGGCCACGCTAGACAAGGGTCGATTCGAGCTCCTCAATGGAGACATGGTGGAATTGTTTTTGCACCAAAACCTCGCGATTACAGTTATACTGTGAACAAAAAAGAAAAAAGACTCGCAATGAAGTCTGCATTTTCTGCAAAAGTTATTGACAACAACATGATTATTCTCGATAAATTGACACTTGATGATTACAAAACTCGTGATATCGTAGATATGTTGTCCGCAGTTAATGCAAACAAAAAAACATTATTGGTTCTGCCTGAAGTGGATAAGAAAATTATTTTCTCAGCTAGAAATATTCCTGGTGTAAAAACTGCTCAGGTTAATACCCTTAATGTTTACGATATTTTAAATTACGATAGCTTGATTGTCGTTAGAGATGCTGTTAGCAAAATTGAGGAGGTGTATGCTTAAATGGTAGCTCAAGATATTATTATTCGCCCGATTATTACGGAAAAAAGCATGAACGGCAATGCCATGAAAATGTACACTTTTGAGGTTGCTAAAAATGCTAACAAAATTGAAATAAAAAAAGCAGTAGAAGAACTTTTTGGTGTGAAGGTTGCCAAAGTTAATACTTTGAACGTTAAAGGGCATCTTAGACGTCAAGGCAGAACTCAAGGCTATACTTCTGACTGGAAAAAAGCTTATGTAACTCTTACTGAGGGCAGCAAAGCTATTGAGTTCTTTGAAGGGATGGTTTAGTTGAAGCTTAAAAATGCATTTTTTAAATTGCTTGATAAATTAGAAAATGTAAAAATATCGCCTGTGTGGGGATATTCTTTTGCAATATGTTTGATTTTATATGCGATAGGACTATCTATTGTACAATGGGATGTACATTCCGGTGGAGGAGGATATTTTTTGCTTTGGGCTTGTATGTCAGAATTGGCAATTTTGTTAGCGGCTGTTATTATTGTGCTGACAAAAAGGGTGAAATGTTATGGAGCGAAAATTTCTAGAATTTTTTCGTTAGCGTTTTTGGCTATAGCCGCAAAATTATGCCACTACATTCCTAGCAGTCCACAGATGCACGGCGATTGTTATTTTGATCCCATTGACTTTGTAGAATATTTAGTGCTTATCGTAGCGGGTTTTGTTGGTTATGCGTTCGGTAAATATATTGCAAAGAAAATTGAAAATTTTAATATGGCTAGTATGAAGACAGAGTCTTCGCAAGGCTAAACAAGGAGTGAGAAGATAAATGGCTATTAAAAATTATAAACCGACGACCCCTTCGAGACGTCATATGTCGGTTGTTGATTACTCCGGACTTTCTAAAGTGGCTCCAGAAAAAAGCCTTCTTGAGCCAATGAATAAAAGATCTGGTCGTAATAGCTACGGCAGAATTACTGTTCGTCACAGAGGCGGCGGTAACCGTAGAAAATATCGTATCATCGATTTTAAACGGCAGAAAACTGATATTCCTGCTACCGTTTTAACCCTTGAATACGACCCAAATCGTTCCGCTCATATTGCACTTGTTCAGTATGAGGACGGCAAAAAAAATTATATCATTGCACCAAACGGTTTGAAAGTTGGCGATACAATCGTTGCTGGCGCATCGGCTGACATTAAACCAGGCAACGCGCTTCCTTTGTCAAGTATTCCAACTGGTACTTTCATCCATAATGTTGAATTGTATCCAGGAAAAGGGGCTCAATTTGCCAGATCCGCTGGAATTATGGCTCAGCTTATGGCTAAAGAAGGTAAATTCGCGCTTTTAAGATTGCCTTCAGGTGAACTTAGAAATGTTCCGGTTGAATGTATGGCTACCGTTGGTCAGGTTGGAAATACCGATCATGAAAATGCAAAAATCGGTAAAGCCGGACGTAAACGTAATATGGGTATCAGACCTACTGTTCGCGGTTCCGTTATGAACCCGTGCGACCACCCACACGGCGGTGGTGAAGGAAAAAGTCCTATCGGTCGTCCAGGCCCTGTTACGCCTTGGGGTAAACCTACTCTTGGTTACAAAACTAGGAAGAAACGCAACAGAACCGATAAATTTATTGTTAAACGTAGAAACGGTAAATAAGCAACACAGAAAGGAGCTTGATTTGTATGAGCAGAAGTCTAAAAAAAGGCCCTTATGTGCAGCCTGTGCTGCTTAAAAGAGTTCAGGAAATGAATAATGCCGGCGAAAAGAAAGTTTTAAAAACTTGGAGCCGTTCATCAACAATTTTTCCGGACTTCGTTGGGCACACATTTGCCGTGCATGACGGTCGTAAACATGTGCCGGTGTATGTAACTGAAGATATGGTTGGTCATAAATTAGGTGAGTTTGCGCCAACCAGAACTTTTAAAGGTCATGCCGGTTCAAAAACTACAAAATAACAGCCGAAAGGAGTGTAATTACATGGAAGCTGTGGCTTATTTAAAATACGCCCGAATTTCTCCGCGAAAAGTTTCAATTGTTCTAGATTTAATCAGAAATAAACCGGTTGATGTTGCAGCGGCTATCCTAGGGCACACCTCGAAGGCTGCCTGTGAGGATCTTTCTAAACTTTTAAAATCAGCTGTAGCAAACGCTGAGAATAACCACAATATGGATAAAAATAAACTTTATATTTCTGAATGCTTTGTTTGCCCGGGTCCTATTCTAAAGCGTATCCGTCCTAAAGATCACGGTAGAGCTCACAGAATAGAAAAGAGAACTTCTCATGTGACCATGGTGTTAAGGGAACAAAATAGTTAAAAAGGAGGTAGACTATGGGCCAGAAAGTTAATCCACACGGTTTGCGTGTTGGTGTTATCAAAGATTGGGATTCACGCTGGTTTGCAAAAGACAAAGATTTTGGCGACTTGCTAGTTGAAGATTACAATTTGCGCAAATTTTTGAAAAAACAACTTTATTCAGCCGGAATTCCAAAAATAGAAATCGAACGTGATGCAACTAAAGTTAGAGTTAATATTCACTGTTCAAAACCAGGTATGGTTATTGGTAAAGGTGGCGCTGAAATCGATAAACTTCGTGCTCAGTGCGAAAAATTACTCAAAAAACCAGTTTTACTCAATATAATTGAGGTTAAATCTCCAGACATGAACGCTCAATTAGTTGCCGAAAATATTGCGGCTCAACTCGAAAAGAGAATTTCTTTCCGTAGAGCTATGAAACAATCTATCGGCCGAGCTATGAAATTTGGCGCTAAAGGTATAAAAGTTCAAGTTTCAGGTCGTTTGGGAGGAGCAGAAATTGCTCGTACAGAACATTATCATGAAGGTACAATTCCGCTTCAAACTTTGAGGGCAGACATCGATTACGGTTTTGCAGAAGCTGCTACAACTTACGGTCGTTTGGGCGTTAAGGTTTGGCTGTATAAGGGCGAAGTTCTTGGCGATGCTCGTGCACAAAAAAATGAGCCAGAAAGAAAAGAAAATCGCCGCCCAAGAGAACGTCGCGCTCCTAAAAGGGAAGGAGGCCAAAAATAATGTTATTGCCAAAAAGAGTTAAATACAGAAGAGTTCACAGAGGCCGTATGACCGGTAAAGCTCTAAGAGGAAATACAATTTCTCACGGCGAATTTGGCCTTCAGGCACTGGAGCCAGCGTGGATAACTTCTAATCAAATCGAAGCCGCTCGTATTGCTATGACACGTTATTGCAAAAGATTTGGTAAGGTTTGGATTAAAATATTCCCTGATAAACCAATTTCTAAAAAACCTGCAGAAACTCGTATGGGTAAAGGTAAAGGTGCTCCAGAATATTGGGTAGCAGTGGTTAAACCTGGCAGAATTATGTTCGAAATTGCCGGCGTTCCGGAAGAAACTGCCAGAGAAGCTATGAGATTGGCTGCAAACAAACTTCCAATTAAGTGTAAGTTTGTAGTAAAAAAGGAAACGGATGGTGAGCAATAATGAAAGCTTCAGAGATGAGAAATTTGTCTAACGCAGAGCTTCAAAAAAGATTAAAAGATCTTAAAGCAGAACTTTTCAATCTGCGTTTTCAACTTGCCATCAATCAGCTCGAAAACCCGATGCGCATTAAAGCGGTGAAAAAGGATATTGCCAGAATTAATACAATTTTGCGCAAAAATGAATTAGATGCCGCTTCTAAGGCGTAATGGAGGGAGGATTAATCGTGAGCGATAGAAATATGAGAAAAGTTGAGGTCGGTAAAGTCGTTAGCGACAAAATGGACAAAACTATTGTGGTTGCTATCGAAGACAGCGTAAAACATCCGCTGTATAAGAAAATTATCAAACGTACAGTAAAACTTAAAGCGCATGACGAAAATAATGAATGTGCAATTGGAGATCGCGTACGTGTGATGGAAACTAGACCTTTGAGCAAAGAAAAAAGATGGCGTTTAGTAGAAATTATAGAAAAAGCAAAGTAGTTTGTTTATTTTGCAGTTTGAATTTTATCAAAGAACTAACAAAAGTTAGGAGGAACGTACTGTGATACAACAGCAAACTTACCTTAAAGTTGCCGATAACACCGGTGCCAAAGAACTTATGTGCATTCGAGTGCTCGGCGGAACAAGAAGAAGGTATGCTAATATTGGCGACGTTGTGGTAGCTTCTGTCAAAAAAGCATCACCCGGCGGCGTTGTAAAAAAAGGCGACGTGGTTAAAGCAGTTATTGTTCGCTCGGTTAAGGGTGTAAGACGCGCTGATGGTTCTTATATCCGCTTCGACGAAAATGCGGCTGTTTTGATTAAAGATGACAAAAATCCAAGGGGAACTCGTATTTTTGGACCTGTTGCAAGAGAACTTCGCGATAAGGACTACATGAAAATATTGAGTCTTGCCCCAGAAACGCTTTAATGGAGGTGTTCACTATGATAAAAAAAGTTCATGTTAAAACGGGTGACACCGTTGTCGTATTAAACGGCAAAGAGCGTGGAAAAAAAGGCAAGGTTTTGGCAGTTAGTCCAAAAGAAGGCAAGGTTATCATCGAGGGAGTAAACATGGTTTCAAAACATGTTAAACCTCGAAAAATGGGCGAGTCAGGTGGCATAGTTAAGGCTGAAGGCGCTATGTATGCTTGCAAAGTTCAGGTAGTTTGCCCTCATTGCGAAAAGCCAACTCGCATTGCTCATCGTATTAACGAAGATGGCACTAAATCACGCATTTGCAAAAAATGTTCAAAGTCGCTTTAAGGAGGATAGAACATGGCAAGATTAAGGGAACTTTACAAGCAAGAAGTAGCTCCTGCGTTGATGAGCAAATTTTCTTACAAGAGCGTTATGCAGATACCAAAACTTGAGAAAATCGTTATCAATGTAGGTGCTGGCGAAGCTCGTGATAACTCTAAAGTTATAGACGCAATTATGTCCGATATCGCTGCGATTACTGGTCAAAGACCGGTTGTCTGCACGGCAAGAAAATCAGTTGCTAACTTTAAATTAAGAGAGGGCATGAAAATCGGCGTAAAAGTAACTTTACGAGGCAATAAAATGTATGAATTTTTGGATAGACTTTTAAACGTTGCGCTTCCAAGAGTTCGCGACTTTAGAGGAATAAATCCAAACTCATTCGATGGCAGAGGAAATTATAATCTGGGCATAAAAGAGCAGCTTATTTTTCCAGAAATTGAGTACGACAAAATAGACAAAGTCCGCGGAATGGATATTTGTTTGGTAACAACCGCAAAAACTGACGAAGAAGCCAAAGAGTTATTAACTCTAATGGGCGCTCCGTTTGCGAAATAAGGAGGGATTATTGTGGCCAAAACTTCTATGAAAATTAAGCAAAAGAGAACTCCAAAGTTTTCTTCACGCGCATACAACAGATGTAAAATCTGCGGCAGGCCGCATGCCTATCTTCGCAAGTTCGGAATTTGCCGTATCTGCTTCAGAGAGTTAGCCTATAAAGGTCAGATTCCTGGTGTAAAGAAAGCCAGTTGGTAAATTTTTAACTAAGGAGGATAAAACGGTATGCAGATTACTGATACAATCGCAGATTTGCTGACTAGAATTCGTAATGCGAGCGCTAGCAGACATGATTCTGTAGAGATTCCTGCGTCAAATATGAAAAAAGCCATAGTGCGAATTCTGCTTGACGAAGGATACATCAAAAATTATTCGGTAAAAGATGACGGAAAACAAGGCATTATACGAGTAATCTTAAAGTACGATGAAAATAAAAAATCCGTAATTACAGGCCTAAAAAGAGTTTCTAAACCTGGTTTGCGTATTTACAGCAATGTTGAGGATATGCCTAAAGTTATGAAAGGCTTAGGAATCGCAATTATTTCTACATCCAAGGGCATTATGACAGACCGTCAGGCTCGAAAAGAAAATGTAGGCGGCGAAGTTCTCGCATTCATTTGGTAAGGAGGGTAGAGCAATGTCTCGAATTGGAAGAAAACCTATAAATATTCCCGCCGGCGTCGATGTAAATTTCGAAAACGGTGTAATAACGGTTAAAGGTTCAAAAGGCACTTTAACACAAAAAATTCATCCAAACATGACGGTGACAATCGAGGAAAACGTAATTACTGTTACTCGTCCTAACGATGAAAAAGAAAATCGTGCACTTCACGGCTTAACTCGTTCGCTTATTGCCAACATGATTGAAGGCGTAACAAACGGCTTTAAGAAAGAGCTGGAAGTAAATGGTGTTGGATATCGTGTTCAAAAACAAGGCAAAAATCTTGTTATGAATTTGGGTTATTCGCATCAGGTTACAATGTCCGAAACTGAGGACATTAAAATTGAAGTGCCAGCGCCAAATAAAATTATTATTTTGGGTGCCGACAAACAAAAAGTTGGTCAATTTGCCGCTCAAGTACGCGAAAAACGTCCACCAGAGCCGTATAAAGGCAAGGGCATTAAGTATGCAGATGAACATATTCGTCGCAAAGAAGGCAAAGCCGGTAAGGGCGGTAAAAAATAGTTAAAGGAGTGATTAAACTATGGTGAAACAGGCTGATAAAAATAAAGCCAGACTAAAACGTCATAAAAGAGTACGTGCTAAAATTAGTGGTACTGCATTGCGCCCACGCCTAAATGTTTTCCGCTCCACAAACAACATTTATGCCCAACTGATAGACGATGTTGCCGGAGTTACTTTAGCATCGGCTTCAACTCTGGACAAAGAGTTAAATGGTTACGGCGGAAACAAAGAGGCAGCAAAAAAAGTAGGCAAACTCATTGCAGAACGTGCTGCACAAAAAAATATTACAGAGGTCGTATTTGACCGCGGCGGATATATATTTCACGGACGCGTCAAAGAATTGGCTGAGGGCGCTCGTGAGGGCGGCTTAAAGTTCTAAAAAGGAGGAATACTTTTGGCTAGAATAGATGGCAGTACTATGGATTTAAAAGAACGCGTAGTTGCTATAAACCGAGTATCAAAAACCGTTAAAGGCGGACGTATTTTTAAGTTTGCTGCACTAGTTGTAGTGGGAGACGGCAATGGTACAGTTGGTTTTGGAATCGGAAAAGCCGGAGAAGTTCCGGACGCAATCCGCAAAGGAATAGAAGATGCCAAGAAGAATTTGGTAAAAATTTCTTTAAAAGGCACAACCATTCCGCACGAAATTATTGGAGAGTTCGGCGCAGGCAGAGTTTTGATGAAACCAGCAGCTCCTGGTACAGGAGTTATAGCGGGAGGTCCGGTTCGTGCAGTTGTAGAGGCTGCTGGAATCCGTGATATCAGAACAAAAGCGCTCCGTTCCAATAATCCTTGCAATGTTGTAAGAGCTACAATGAACGGCTTAACGAGTTTGCGCACTGCAGATGAAGTAGCAAAATTACGTGGTAAATCCGTAAAAGAAATTTTATAATAGGGGGTAGCAAGATGGAACAAGTAAAAATAAAGCTGATAAAAAGTCTTATTGGCAGTCAAAAAGACCAGATTGCAACTGCCCATTCACTTGGTCTAAAAAAAATAGGTGACGAAACTGTACAACCTAATAATGACCAAACAAAAGGCAAAATCGCAAAAATTAATCATCTCATCGAGGTAATAAAAGCTTAACAGAGGGGGTGTAAAAATGAAATTACATGAACTTTCACCAGCAGACGGTTCCAAAAGGGACGTAAAACGCATCGGTAGAGGTCACGGCTCAGGCCAAGGCAAAACAGCAGGTAAAGGTCATAAAGGTCAAAAAGCAAGGTCCGGAGGCGGAGTTCGTCCAGGTTTTGAAGGCGGACAAATGCCGCTTCAAAGACGAATTCCAAAAAGAGGATTTAATAACATTTTTGCAAAAAAAATCGTAGCGGTAAATGTTGGTTCTTTAAATGTTTTCGAAGATGGCGCGGATGTTGATGCACAAGCATTAATTAATGCAGGAATCATCAAAAAAGAATACGATGGAATCAAAATTTTATCTAATGGGAAGTTGACAAAAAAATTAAACGTGAAAGCCAGCGCATTCTCAGAGTCTGCAAAACAGAAAATTGAGGAGGTTGGCGGAAAGGCTGAGGTGATCTAAGTTGTTAAAAACGATGCTTAATGCCTGGAAAAATCAAGATTTAAAAAAGAAAATGTTGTTCACATTGTTTGTTGTGATTATATTCAGAATCGGGTCAGTAATTCCTGTGCCATTTATGAATATCAGTGCACTTCAAAGTTTGATGGGAAGCTTAGAAGATGGCTCACTATTTACGTATTTTAATACGATTTCTGGTGATGCATTTTCTCGAGCTACATTGTTTGCAATGTCCATTACCCCGTATATTAACTCGTCGATTATAATGCAGTTAATGACAGTTGTCATCCCGGCATTAGAGCGATTGACGAAAGAAGGCGAAGAGGGCCGCAAAAAAATGAGTGCAATAACAAGATATTTAACGGTAACGTTAGGGTTATTGCAAGGAACAATGTTTTACTTCTGGCTAAAAAATAATCGAGCTCCGAGTGGCGAAAGAATTATTATGTACAACGACGGTTGGGAAAGCATCTTTGCTGCAGTTGTGATAATAATGACATTTACAGCAGGAACAGCGCTTATTATGTGGTTAGGCGAACAAATAAATCAAAAAGGCGTAGGAAATGGAATTTCCATATTATTATTTGCTGGAATCGTTTCCAGGATGCCAGCATTGGTAGCAACTTTGTGGCAGTACATCGATATGGCAATAAAACTTCCGGCGGTTGCATGGATTTATTATATTTATGTACCGGTTTTTGTGATTGTATTTTTGGCCGTAATGTGGTTCATAGTGTTTATGAATGACGCAGAACGCAGAATTCCGATACAATATGCAAAAAGAGTAGTTGGAAGAAAAATGTATGGCGGCCAAAACACACATATTCCAGTGAAAGTTAGTGGTTCTGGTGTAATGCCAATAATATTTGCCAGCTCGATATTATCACTTCCCAGCACGATCCGTGTAATTTTGGGTGCCAATTCGCCTGAGTGGCTAAATTCTGTAAATAATGCATTAGCACCAAATGGCTGGATATATCCAACAATTTATTTTGTATTGATTATAGCGTTTGCATATTTTTATCTGTCAATACAATATAACCCAGTAGAAATGGCCAATAATTTGCGTCAAAGCAATGCCACAATACCAGGATTACGTCCGGGCAAACCAACAGCAGAATTTATTCAAAAAGTAATGTCTAAAATAACGCTGTTGGGAGCAATATTCTTAGGATTTATCGCTATTTTACCATTTATTTTCAGCGACCTCACCGGGATGCACAATACGACATTCTTGGGAGGAACTTCCATTATAATATTAGTAGGAGTAGCGCTAGAAACGGTAAAACAAATGGAATCTCAGATGATGATGAGGCACTACAAAGGATTTTTAGATTAATGGATATTGAAAAATAGTTGGTATTTATGGTAAAATAAATATTAACTCCAGATGAATTTGTTATTATATTCTTGGCTTAAAAGTGGAGATAATTTTGTGACCGAAAAACCTCGATAAAAAATAAGATTATCAAAAGGAGAATGAGTCTATGAATATTATACTTTTTGGAGCACCAGGAGCAGGGAAGGGAACTCAAGCAGAAGCATTAGCTGAGCAAAAGTCCGTTCCGACAATATCCACAGGCAACATTATACGAGATGCGCTGAAAAGCGGTTCTGAGTTGGGCCTAAAAGTTCAAAATTATATGGCAGATGGAGGATTAGTTCCAGATGAAATAGTTATAGAAATTATCAAAGAGCGCATAGCAAAAGATGATTGTAAACAGGGTTTCATTTTGGACGGTTTTCCACGAACTATACCTCAGGCCGAGGCGCTTGACAAAATGGGAGTAAAAATAGATAAGGTTATCGAAATATCGGTAAGTGATGCTATAATTATCGACAGAATGTCAGGACGCCGTGTTTGTGAAAATTGTGGTTCAAGTTATCATTTAAAAAACAAAAAACCGCAAAAAGAAGGCATTTGTGATAGATGCCAAGGCACCCTAGTTCAGCGCGAAGATGACCAACCAGATACTGTGAAAAATAGGTTAAAGATTTATCACGAACAAACCAAACCGTTGGAAAATTATTATGAAAAACAGGGTAAACTCACAGTTATACAAGGGGACAATAAGTCTATACGAGAGACTATAGACTTGGTTCTTAAAGCTTTGGAGGCTTAATTAATGGTAATTTTAAAAACAGACCGCGAAATAGAAAAAATGAAGGATGCTGGTCGAATAGCTTCAAAAGCACTAAAGCTTGCAGGAGAGGCAGTAGAGCCGGGAATATCAACGTTAGAAATAGATGATATTGTAAGAAAATATATTGAAAATGAAGGGGCAAAACCATCATTTTTAAATTACGGTGGTTTCCCAGCGAGTGCCTGCATTTCTGTAAATAATGTGGTCATCCACGGCATACCGAGCAAAAAATGCATTATCAAAAGTGGCGATATCGTTAGCATAGACGTGGGAGCTTTTTTTGAGGGCTTTCACGGCGATAATGCAGCAACATTTGCGTGTGGGGAGGTCAGCAAAGAGGAAAAAGCCTTGATTGACACGACGAGAGAGAGCTTATATGAAGGCATAAAAATGGCACAAATAGGCAATCGAATCGGTGATATAGCAAATGCAGTACAGCGGTATGTTGAGGCACGCAGTTACTCGGTGGTACGAGATTTTGTCGGGCACGGAGTAGGTGCGAAGCTACATGAAGATCCAAGCGTACCAAATTATGGCACACCGGGCAGAGGTGTGCGCCTGTTATCGGGAATGACCATAGCCATTGAACCAATGATAAATGCAGGAACGCACGAAGTAAAAGTTTTGGACGACGAATGGACAACAGTTACGGTAGATGGCAAACTTTCGGCACATTTTGAGCACACAATAGCCATCACAACAGACGGACCGATAATATTGACGCAAAGTGAATAGAGGAGGGACGTATGGAAATCGTAAAAGGTTGTGTGGTAAAAGCCAAAGCGGGGCGCGACAAAAACGGATATTTTGTTGTGCTAGACTTAGACGGCGAATATGCAATGATTAGTGACGGAAAACGGAGACCGTTGGAAAAGCCAAAACGAAAAAAATACAAACATTTATCATTGACAAATACAGTATTAGAAAGCAGTTCAATGAGCACCAATCGTGAGATAAAAAAAGCTTTAAGTCAGTTTAATAACAATTAAAGCAAAATTCCACAGTGGGGGGTATTAATTTGTCGAAGCAGGATGTAATTGAAATTGAAGGTACAGTAACGGAAGCTCTTCCGAATGCACAGTTTAAAGTAGAGCTACCAAATGGAAAAGTTATACTTGCACACATATCAGGCAAACTCAGAATGAACTTTATCAAAATTTTACCAGGGGATAAAGTTACAGTAGAGATGTCGCCGTATGATTTAACAAAAGGACGTATAACTTGGAGAGCAAAATAGTTTTAAAAGGCTTTATTAAAGGAGGGCAAACAAATGAAAGTCAGACCTTCTGTCAAAAAAATATGTGAAAAATGTAAAATAATAAAACGTAAAGGGAAAGTCATGGTAATCTGTGAAAATCCCAAACACAAACAACGCCAAGGTTAGGCGTAGATTGAAAAAATGGAGGTGCAATTATGGCGCGTATAGCGGGAATAGATTTGCCAAGAGATAAGCGTATCGAAGTAGGTCTTTCGTATATTTATGGTATCGGAAGAAGAAAAGCAAGCGATATTATAAAAGCAACGGGAGTAAATCCAGATACAAGAGTTAGAGACTTAACAGAAGAAGATGTTTCAAAATTAAGAGAATATATCGATAAACATTGCAGAGTAGAAGGCGATTTGCGCCGAGATATCGCATTCGATATAAAAAGATTAATAGAAATAGGCTCATATAGAGGATTACGTCATCGCAAAGGTTTGCCAGTAAGAGGTCAGCGTTCAAAAACAAACGCAAGAACGAGAAAAGGCCCAAGAAAAACGATGGCTAACAAGAAAAAGTAAGGAGGGATTCACTAATGGCAGCACAAAAAGTAGCTAAAAAAGGTACATCAGTGCGTAGAAGACGTGAAAGAAAAAATATTGAACGAGGAGCTGCACATATACAGTCCACCTTTAATAATACAATCGTAACGATAACGGATGTACAAGGAAATGCAGTGTCGTGGGCAAGTTCAGGAGAACTCGGATTTAGAGGCTCCAGAAAATCAACACCATTTGCAGCACAAACAGCCGCAGAAACAGCCGCAAAAGCAGCAATGGAACATGGCATGAAAAAAGTGGAAGTTTATGTAAAAGGTCCAGGAGCCGGCAGGGAAGCAGCAATTAGAGCGCTGCAAGGTGCAGGTTTGGAAGTTAGCATGATAAAAGATGTAACGCCAATTCCGCATAATGGATGCCGTCCACCAAAAAGAAGACGCGTATAATTTTAATAAAAAACAGGAGGTGCAGCCGAAATATGGCAAGATATACAGGTGCAGTATGCAGACTTTGTCGTCGAGAAGGCCAAAAGCTTTTTCTAAAAGGCGAAAGATGTTATACAGATAAATGTTCAGTAGGGCGCAGGTCGTATGCGCCGGGACAACACGGACAAGGACGCAAAAAGTTGTCAGAATACGGACTTCAATTAAGAGCAAAACAAGCAACAAGACGTTATTATGGAATTTTGGAAGGTCAGTTCAGACATTATTATGAATTGGCTGAAAAAAGAGAAGGTAAAACAGGTGAGCAACTGTTGTCAATCATCGAAACAAGATTAGATAACGTTGTTTATAGACTAGGTTTTGCAACGTCTCGCCCAGAAGCAAGGCAGTTAGTAGTACACAATCATTTTTCGGTAAACGGAAGAAAGGTAAATATTCCATCTTACCTAGTAAAACCAGGCGATGTAATCACTATTAATGAAAAAAGCCGCAGCAGCGAAAAAATGAAACAAGTGTTAGAAATAAATGCTTCAAGACCAGTTCCAAAATGGTTAGAAGTAAATAAAGAAACACTAGAGGGCAAAGTAGTAGCGCTGCCAGAAAGAGAAGACATTGATTTAGCGGTTGAAGAGACTCTCATAGTTGAGTTGTACTCTAAATAATAATTTTTTATACAACAATAGAGTTACAATAAAAGAGGCACTCCACGTAGTTTGCCTATAATTCAAGGAGGGTCATAATTGATTGAGATAGAAAAACCGAGAATCGAAATAGCGGAGTTATCCGAAGACAAAAAGTATGGAAAGTTTGTAGTAGAGCCACTCGAAAGAGGTTTTGGCAATACATTGGGAAATAGCTTAAGAAGAGTGCTTTTGTCATCGCTGCCTGGAGTAGCAGTAACAAGCGTAAAAATTAACGGCGTAGTGCATGAATTTTCAACAGTTCCGGGGGTAAAAGAAGACGTAACTGAGTTGGTGTTAAACTTAAAGAGTCTTATTGCAAATTTAAATTGTCCGGGACCAAAAACTGTGGAAATAGATGCAACAGGCCCATGTATAGTAAAAGCGAGCGACATTAAATGTGACAGTGAAGTCGAGATATTAAATCCGGACTTACACATAGCAACATTAAACAGCGAAGCAAAATTGTATATGGAAATAACGCTTGATAGAGGCAGAGGATATGTTTCCGCAGAGCGTAATAAACAAAGAATGACGACGAATGTTTTGGGAGTAATTCCAATAGATTCAATATATACACCGGTAATAAAAGTCAACTATAATGTTGAAAATACGCGTGTGGGCCAAATAACAGACTACGATAAATTGTCGCTGGAAGTATGGACAAATGGTGTAATAAATGCTCAAGAAGCCGTGTCATTGTCGGCAAGGGTTTTAACAGAGCATTTGAATTTGTTCTCTGACCTGTCTGATAAGACACAAAGTGTAGAGATAATGGTGGAGAAAGGCGATCAAAGCAAAGAGCGTATATTGGAAATGACGCTGGAAGAATTAGACTTATCGGTGCGTTCATTTAATTGTTTAAAGCGTGCAGGAGTAATTACTGTAGAAGACTTGATAAAAATGACGGACGAAGACCTGATGAAAGTTCGAAATTTGGGACGTAAGTCGTTAGAAGAAGTTATTCATAAAATAGAATCGTTAGGCTTTAAGCTTAATAAATTAGAAGAATAGATTAAGTTTTTTAACAAAAATCTAAAAATAATGGATAAAGGAGTGAATTTTGATGCCTGGTACAAGAAAGCTAGGAAGAGATACAGCTCATAGAACGGCAATGTTAAGAGCAATGGTAACATTTCTTTTAGAGAACGGCAGAATAGAAACAACGTTGTATAGAGCAAAAGAAGTACGTTCGCTAACAGAAAAAATGATTACCTTAGCAAAAGAAAGTAGTTTGCATAATAAACGTTTAGCAATGGCTTTTATAACAAAGGAAGATGTTGTAAAGAAATTGTTTGACGAGATAGCGCCAAAATATGCACAGTCAAATGGCGGGTATACTAGAATTATGAAATTAGGGCCAAGAAGAGGCGACGCAGCCGAAATGGCAATAATAGAACTGATCTAATTTTTGAAAAATATTTTTCTCTTTCCTCCGGGGGTTCACACTTGCGCGTGAGCCCCGGGGGATTTTTTTGTAATAAAAAATGGAAGGCGCGGCACTATATCGCGCCGCGCCTTCCCCTTTGAATTTGAAACTAATATAACTAAAAAGTTAGAAATGAAAGGGTGGTGTTAAAGGAATAGAAATAAAATTTTCTACCCAAAGCTATTATAACATCAAAACAATGCAAATGCAATGCATATTTATATACAAAAATATAATAATATTAAAGTATAAAAAATGATGCAGGGTGAGTTTGTGAAAAAATTTAGAATACCGATAATCCCTCCCACAACGAACAAATGCATAAGATTTCCAAACGACGTAATAGAGCGGGTAGAAGAGTCGATAAAGGGAAAAGATTGTACATTTTCGGCGTTTGTAATAGAAGCCGTGCGAGTGGCGCTTTATAATCTGGAAGAGGAAAGCGAGTAAAAATTCGGATAAAAGTTAACTTAAAAACTGATTTATTTAAAATATAAAAAGTTTATGCAAAACCTAGTTATGGAAAGGTTTTGCATATTTTTTTGTGCAAACAAATTGAATTTCGATGTTTTGTTATAATTTTTAATGAATTTTTTTATTAGATACGACAATATTTAGCGTAAAAATTGGAATTAATAATAATTGATAAAAGTGTTGACTGATGCCGAATAATATAGTATAATTACAACAATAATTTGATGATAAGGAGTGATTTAAATGGCATTTTTTAACAAAAAGAAAGAGTTGAAACCTCAAAGTAAGAAAAAAGGGATAACTTTAAATGAATTAAAGGAAGATGATTTGCTAAATATAGCTGGGGGCCAGACTTTTCACGGCAGTGAAGATGCAATATTAAACCAGACAAAAGTAATAAACATAGTCAAAAATGTTTAAGTAAATTTGCAAAATGGAATTGGTTTCTCGATATTTTAGGCAAAAGGAGGGATGATATTGCAAATTAAACAGGAAATTAAGATAAAGTTTATCGATTTTTTGCCACAGTATTTAAAAGAAATGGTTGAATTAGGCAATGAAAGATTTGGAAAAAGTTATACAAATGAAAACAAATTACGAACATATGCAGAAAACAAGAATAATATATGCAAATTAGCGATAGATACGAAAGAGGACAAATTAATAGGCTTTTTTTTGATGCACGGAACAAATATTTCAGGATTAGCAAAAGAATTTAAACTGACGCAAGAAGAAATAAAGAATTTTGTAGGCAACAACGAAAGAATTTGTGTAGCGAAATCGTTAGCATTGCAAAGAAATTCAGAAAAAGGAGGTATAGCGACAGAATTAGTAAAAGAAAGCTTAGAAAAAGCGAAAGAAATGGGGTTTTACTCAAGTTGGTCACCGCTGTGGATAAGAAAAGATGGATCAATTCCAGCAAAAAATGTTATAGAGAGAAATGGATTTTTATTTTATAAAAATGTACATATGATGTGGGTTGACTACAAAAATTATAGATGTGTTGACTGCGACGGCCCCTGCAAATGTGATGCCGCTATATATTACAAAATTTTGTAAAGCAAATAAAAAGTAGAAAAACCGAGCGCAATTTGTAAATTTTAAGGCACGGTTTTTTCTATTTTATTGAGTATATCATGGCAAATCGCATCGAGGTTTTGGTTTGCATCAATTATGAAATCAGCGGAAGAAAGATATTTTTCTTTTCGCTCAAAGAATAATTTTTTTATAGAGTTTTTGTTTTTTATCAAAGGCCGAGTAGAATCGGAAATCAAGCGAGAGGTAATAATATCGACAGATGCATCTAGATAAAAAATTTTGCCATTTTGCTTTAAACAAAGAATGTTTTCCTTGTCCAAAACCATACCACCGCCGGTTGAGATTATGGTATCAGGCGCATGAGAAACAGTTTTAATGCAATTTTTTTCAAGATTTCTGAAGTACATTTCGCCATAAGTTTTAAATATTTCGCTGACGGCAAGTCCGCATTTTTTTTCTATATAGCAGTCTGTGTCGATAAAATTCAGCCCAGTTTGAAGTGAAAGCTGTTTACCGACAGACGTTTTTCCGCAGCCCATAAAACCGCATAAAACGATGTTAAAATTTATATTTTTATTCAAGAACATAAAAAATCAACCAAACTTTTTTAAATTTTCTTTTGAATCGAGGATTAATTGAAATATGTCAGAGTGAGAAAATGTAGCGTCAGTCCAAATTTTGTGAGCAAAGACTGCCTGAAAAACCAGCATAGACATTCCAGAAGCAACTTTAGCCCCGTTGCTTCTGGCTTTTTTAATAAGCAAAGTTTCAATAGGGTTGTAAATGGCATCGAAAACAGCAGTGCAGTTTTTTAAGTAGGCATCAGACATTGGTATTTGCGCGACATTTGGGAACATTCCAACAGGAGTGGCGTTTATCAAAAGGTCAATGTTTTGAGGCAGATTATCGATAGAAGTTACGCTAACAATTTTACCAGTTGCACTTTTTACATCGTTGACGAGTATTTTAGCGTGTGAAATACTTTGATTTCTTACAGCAAGAGTTACATCACAGTTACGGAGAACTGATTCAAAACAAAAAATTCTTGCGGCGCCGCCACAACCCAATATAACAACATTTCCGCTGAGAGAAATTTTTTCAAAAGCTAGGGCACTCAAGAATCCATTTGCATCAGTATTAAATCCAGAAGAAAAGCTGCCATTTTTCACGGTGTTTACGCATTTATAAAGTTTAGCTTTGTCGCATAAATTGTTCAAAAAAGGAATTATTTTCTGTTTATAGGGAATAGTTACGTTATATCCATCGAGTTTTTTTAAAAAATTTACAGAGTTTGTAAGGTTATTCGGAGAAATGTCGAAAAGATGATATTCGGCGGAGATTTTTGAAAGTTTGAACAAACGTTCATGAATAAATGGAGAAATCGAGTGAAAAACAGGGTGACCAATAAGACCAAACTGCAGATTCATTAATAAATACCCCCATTTATAAAAAATTTTGAAATAACTTTGCATTTACTTATTGACAAACCTAATAATTATTAATAATATTGGAAAAGGACAGCTCATAAGCTGAAATATATTTTAGAGGATAGCTGATAACAAATATTTTGTCAAGGCTTTTCCATCTTAATAACAAATTAAGAAAAAGAGCATAAAATAATGAGTGTTCTTAAAAATTACAAGGAGAAACGATTATGGTTTTAGAAAAAGTAAAGAAAATTTTGAGCGAACAGTTCTCGGTAGAAGAAGATAGCATTACAGCTAATACGAATATAGCGGAAGATTTAGGTGCTGACTCTTTGGACGTGGTTGACATTTTGATGTCGATAGAGGACGAGTTCGAAATAGAGGTTCCCGACGAAGAGATTGAAAATATCAGAACAGTGGGCGAACTCGTAAATTATATAAAGAATAATCAATAAAATTTAATATTCATAAACAATTAAAGGCCGGCACTACTAAGGTGCCGGTTTTACTTTTTGAGGCATATTCAAATTAAAAGCAAAACAAGTAATTATTTAAGTTCTAAACACATAGCGTTGTCCATATTATTAAAACGAAGGAGGACAAAGCTATGGATGAAAAATATATGCAGGCAATAAAGTCGCTAAGTTGCGAGTTGTACATGATTTTAAAAGAGGTGCCGGAAGAAATTCAAAAAAACGTAAGAGAAATTTGTATACGCGCAGAAAAACCGATAATTTTTATGTGTACCAACGATTATTTATTTTTAAGAAAAGACGGCAAATTAACTCGAAACTTAAATTTGCCTCTAAAAATAGCCTCACAAAAGGAGATAGAAGACAGTTTAAGACTGATGTGCAAAGACTCGATTTATAGTTATACAAACGAGATAAAAAACGGCTTTTTGACATTAAAAGGTGGACATAGAGTGGGAATATGTGGTACAGCAGTGCTGGAGAACGACAAAATAACAAATGTGCGCGATATTTCCACATTAAATATTAGAATTGCACGACAAATGAAAAATTCAGCAGACGAGTTGCTAACCAACATAGATTATAAATTTAACGGAATAATTTTAGCGGGAGTTCCGGCCAGTGGCAAGACTACAGTTTTGCGAGAACTTGCAAGAAAACTATCAATTAGCGGAAAAAAAGTGAGTGTAATTGATGAGCGCAATGAATTTTCAGGAACATATGCGGGTTTGGCCCAGAATGACTTAGGTTTTTGTGATGTTTTAAATGGATACCCAAAATCAGAAGGACTAACGCAGGCAATCAGAACTTTGTCACCGGACGTTATTGTATGTGATGAAATCGGGACAGAAAAAGACATTTTAGCGATAAAACAAGCAGTTCATGCGGGAGTAAAATTGGTTGTTAGTGTGCATTTCGGATGCATAGATGACTTTTCTAGAAGAAAACATTGCGTTGATATTTTGAACACAGAGGCTTTTGACGTTTTGGCAGTAATGTCCGGACGCAGCACGCCAGGGAGAATTTCTCAGATTTATAAAGTAGGTGAAAATCTTGATAAAACTAGTCGGTTCACTCTTGTTAATAGTGTCGTCAACAGCGATGGGATTTGTGATATCGCGTAAATTATCAGTGCGAGTGCGATTTTTGCAGCAATATTTGCAGTTTGTAAGCTACATAGAAACAGAAATACGATACTCACAGCGAATTTTGAGTGAATTTATAAACGAATATAAGAACGAAAGTGAATTTAAGCTTTTTTTGACGGAAATTAAAGAAAATTTAAAATCGAGAGCAAGTTTTTCTAAAGCGTGGACAGACTCAGTACATAAAATACCGAATTCCTATGGTCTTTTGAGTCAAGAAAAAGAACTTATCAGTGAGTTTGGGCAAGAGCTTGGGTCAACTGATATAGACGGGCAAATAGCGCTTTGTAACCTTAATAAAAGTCTAATAAGCTCCATTTTGGACGTTGCAAAAGAAGAAAAAACAAAAAAAAGTAAGCTTTACTTCATGTTAGGTACTTCTTTTGGAATATGTATAGCGGTAATTCTTTTATAGATTGATAAAAGTGACGTTGATATAAATTTAAGTGTAAGAAATGGAGGAGGCATTAAAAGGCTTGATAATGGGCTTTTATGCGAAAATAATGGACATAGATTTAATTTTTAAAATAGCCGCAATCGGAATAATTGTCGCGGTACTGAATCAAGTTTTAATTCGTTCTGGGCGCGAAGAACAGGCAATGATGACGACGCTAGCCGGATTAATAGTGGTGTTGATGATGGTTGTTAAAGAAATTGAGGTACTCTTCAGAACGATAAAATCGATATTTGGGTTATAGCTTATGAATTTGACTGGACTAATTGCGATAGCGCTGCTTGCAACGACGCTTTCGGTGATGATAAAAAAATACAATCCAGAGTACTCAATTTTTATAAGTATTATCGCGGGAATTTTTATATTATGCATGATTTTATCAGAGTTTACGCCGTCAATTCAGAAAATAAACGAGCTGATTTCTACCAGCGGAATTTCCTCAAAGTATGCGAAAATTCTTTTTAAGACGCTGGGAATCTGTTTTTTAGTTCAGTTTGCATCAGACTCTTGCAACGATGCCGGAGAAAGCTCGCTTGCTTCCAAGATAGAGCTGGCGGGAAAAGTTTTGATAATAACTATGGCATTGCCACTTTTTGAGCAAGTTATAAAAATAGTCTCTGGACTTTTGGGTGGTTGACGTGAAAAAAATATTTTTTGTGTTAATTTTTTTCGTGCTTTTGCCGTGTAAAAGTGCATTTTCTGCAGAAGCGGTATACGATGAAAATGTTTATCAAGAGCAATATGACAGCAGTGGTGCCAAGGAGCTCTTTGATGAACTGCCGAGTGAAGTAAAAAAATCTTTTGACAATATTGGCGTAAATGGAGCGGATTTCAATAAAATCATGGATATAAATCCAGAGTCTGTAATTGAAAATATTTTAGATACAGCAAAAAAAAAGCTTCCAGGGCCGTTAAAGTCGGTAAGTATGATTTCGGCAGTAATTCTTTTAAATGCAATTTTTACTGCGTTTAAAATTTCCATAGGAGAAAAATCTTTATCTGCGGTTCTAGGCGTAGTCAGCACGATTTGCATCTGCATGATAATTGTTGCCCCAATTGTTGAATTCATCGGGCATGTGGCCGCAATAATAAAGGGCGCAACGGCATTTTTATTGTGCTACATTCCGGTTATGGTAGGAATTATGGTCGCGTCGGGACAAGCAATTTCGTCGGTGGCATTTAGCTCAATGATGGTAGCTTTGGGTGACATTATAACGCAGCTGTCATCGGGATTTTTGGTGCCGCTTTTAAATATTTTTTTAACTGTAAGCGTTGTATGTGCAATATCGCCGCGATTTAAGTTTTCTGGTTTGTGTGAGTTGTTTTCAAAGGTAATAAAGTGGATTTTAGGATTTTCAATGACGATATTTTCTGGACTTCTGACCACAAAAAGCTTGATAGGCGCCACTGTGGACAGCGTAAACAGCAAGACTATGAAATTTGTGCTCAGCAGTTTTGTCCCGATAGTCGGCAGTGCGCTCGGAGACGCGTTTTTGACGGTACAGGGCTGCGTAAAAATTTTAAAATCGGGAGTAGGTGCATTTTTTATTATCGCAGTAGGATTTGTGTTTTTGCCGGCCGTTGTAGAATGTGCGGTTTGGGTTTTGGCGGTTAATACTTGCGCGGTTGCCGGAGATATTTTTGAATTGTCCAATGTGTCTGCGCTGCTTAAAAATATCGGCAAAGTCGTCAGCACGTTGATGGCGGTAATTCTTTGCATCATGACGATTTTAATAATCTCGACGGTGGTAGTTTTAAATGTAGGTGGTGGCGGCGGTTGAGTGCGGTTAAATCTTGGTCGGTGACGGTATGCTTGGTTTCTGTTATATGCACGATAATTGAAATTTTATTTCCAAAAGGGAAAATGGAAAAGATTTTTCAGGTCGTTTTAGGAGTGTTTATGCTGTGTTCGTTGCTGATTCCACTTAAAAAAACTTTAGCAAATATCCATTTTGACGCTAAAAAGCCCGAAAATTTTATAAAAGACAAAGGTAAACTAAAAAGTACCACAGACGACCAGATAAAAATTGCTGCACAGAATAAATTGAAGCGGACAGTTGAGAAAATTTTGACCGCGAAGGGTGTTAAACCAGAAAAAATTAACGTAATTATGGATACAACCGAAGATAGTTGCATATCAATTAAAAAGATAGAAGTTTTTTTATCGAGGGGTGATGAAAACAAAAAAGATACGGTAAAAAATGAGCTGGAAAAGAATTTAGAGTTAAAAATAGATGTTGTCGTTGGGAGTGAATAGAATTTTAATGTTGAGAGATGATAAAGATAAAAAAATTCATGAGTTTTTGCTCAAAGACAAATTTAAAAAAATTATAATTTTTGTTGGAATTTTAGGAATCGCACTGATATTTTTTTCGGGACTTTTAAAAACAAGCGGAACCAAAAAAACGAAATCAAGCACACAAAACAGCAGTACCAAAGAGTATGTGTTTCAGCTAGAGAGCAGCCTGAGAGAAATGGTTTCGAGCATAAAAGGTGCAGGAAATACCAAAGTTTTAGTGACGCTGGAGAATTCTGAAGAAACGGTTTATGCGACAGAAGAAAAGAAAAATAAAGAGGCCACAGAAGACAAAACCGACGGACAACTGAGTAAAAAAAGGGAGAGTGACGATTGTGAAAAAAAATACATAACCATCAAAGATGCCGACGGAACAGAACGAGCATTGTCGGTAACGCAAATTCAGCCGACAGTAAAGGGCGTGGTGGTGGTTTGCGACGGTGGAGATATTCCGGAAGTGCAGCAACGAGTTACAGAAGCGATAAAAACTGCATTAAATATTACATCAAAAAGAGTTTACGTTACAAAGTAAAATTTTAAAATTCTAGGAGGAAAAATATTATGGGTTTTAGAAAAAAACAAGTAATTTTGGCAGCATTAGTTTTAGCATTGGGTACAGCAGTTTATCTTAATTGGCAGTTTTCTTCTAATCAGGACTTGATTGCGGATAATTCTATAATGTCGACAAAAGAGTTAGGGGAGGCTCAATTTGTGAATAATACACCTACACCGGAAGAGTCTGGGGACAAAAAAGAGGATAAAAAAGAAGATGAACCACAAAATTCTTCTGAATATTTCTCAAAAGCAAAAACTACGCGTCAAAAGGCCAGAGACGAAGCTACTGACATGATAAAAGAAATTTTAGAGGATGCTAAATCTTCAGAACAAGCGAAGTCCGAGGCAATAAAACAAGCTTCTGAAGTTGCCAAAAATATAGAGCAAGAGGCTAATATTGAAAGCTTGATAAAAGCCAAAGGTATAACGGATTGTTTGGCATTTATTCAAAACGACGAGTGCAGTGTGGTTGTAGGCGGAGGCGAGGCTCTTAATGAAAATTTAGCCGTTGCAATAAAAGATATTATTGCTGGCCAAGGAGGAATTTCTCCGGACAAAATAAAGATAGTCGAAGCAAAATGAGGTTGATTGTTTTTCGTTTTGTGATATAATTAAACATGAGCTTAAAAACAGTAATTGAACCTTAAAAAAATTATTATTTTGCTTGATTTTTGCCCTTTACTTGTTTTTAGTAGAGGGTTTTCTTATTTTTTGGAGGGATTTTTTTGAACAGACGCAAGCAGCGCGAATTAATTTTTTTATTGCTATTTGAGAATATTTTTACCGGATATTCTTTAGATGAACTTAAAGAGATTAAGTTTTTGACAGAGGAATTTTCACCAGAAGATTTTAATGACTTTATCGAGAAATATTTTATAGAAATTCAAGAAAAAATACCGGCTATAGATGAGTTAATTACAAAGTTTTCTTTAAAATGGGGCAAAGAGAGACTCTCAAAAGTAGCCCTTGCCATATTGAGACTGGCAGTTTATGAGATGCTTTACCAAGATGAAATTCCAACAAGCGTCGCGATTAACGAAGCGGTGGAGCTTTCTAAAAAATACGGTGCGGACAAAGAATCTTCGTTTATAAACGGCATGTTGGGCGGACTTAGCAGAGATTTGGAGCAAAAAAATGAATAGCTTTTTGGGCCTGGACACCAGCAATTATACGACTTCGGCCGCGGTGTGCTTTTCTGACGGAGCCGTGCAGCACGCTAAAAAATTATTGCCTGTAAAAAGCGGCGAAAAGGGACTTCGCCAAAGTGACGCGTTTTTTCATCATGTAAATCAGTTGCCGGAAGTTTTTGCGCAGGCGACAAAAAATTTACTTCAAATGCCGATTGCGGTTGGAGTTTCCGCAAAGCCACGCGATGAAATCGGGTCATATATGCCGTGCTTCAATGTTGGAGTGTCTTTTGGCAAAACGATTGCGCAACTTTTGAATGTTCCGTGCTATGAATTTTCTCATCAGGCCGGACACATCGCTGCTGCGCTGTATTCAGCCAAAAAAATTGAATTATTATCACAAAAATTTTTGGCGTTTCATGTTTCCGGCGGCACCACCGAGGCGTTGCTTGTTACGCCGGCTGCGAATAATGTGATAAAAACGCAGATTGTTGCCAAAACTTTGGACTTAAACGCAGGGCAGCTTATTGATAGAATTGGCATTATGTTAGGACAAGAATTTCCAGCAGGTGCGAGTTTGGAAAAATTAGCGCTAAATTGCAACGATAATTTTAAGATTACTCCTACGTTAAAAGGTTGTGATTGTTGCTTATCTGGAATAGAAAATTTATGTGCAAAAATGAAATTAGAACAGCAAGATGATGAAAAAATTGCAAGATTTTGTATTGAATATGTAGGAGCAACCCTTGAAAAAATGTGTGAGAATTTATTGGTGATTTGTGGGCAGCTTCCAGTTGTGTTTGCGGGTGGAGTTATGTCGAATTCGATAATAAAAAATCGCTTGCAGTCGCGATTTGATGCGATTTTTGGCAAACCTGTTTTTTCATCGGACAACGCTGTTGGAATTTCTGTGCTTACGGCAATAAAAGTGGGTGAATTGCGATGAATGTGAACGTTCTTACGGTCTCGCAGCTGAATTTTTACATCAAGTCTATACTCGATTCGGATGCAAACCTCGAAAATATATTTTTGACAGGAGAAATTTCAAATTTTACTGACCATTATCAATCTGGCCATTTTTATTTTTCTTTAAAAGATAATAAAAGTGTTGTAAAGGCAATTATGTTTGCCGGCTTTGCGCGCCGTGTGAAGTTTCGGCCACAGAACGGAATGAAGGTTATCGTGCGTGGCAGAGTGACGGTTTACGAAACTTCCGGGGTGTATCAGGTTTATGTTGAAGACATGCAGCCAGATGGCGTTGGCGCGTTGAATTTAGCATTTGAACAGCTAAAAGAGAAGCTTTTAAAAGAAGGCTTATTTGACACTAAAACTAAGAAATCACTGCCTAAATACCCACAAAAAGTCGGAGTAATCACGTCAGAAACGGGCGCTGTATTTTGGGATATCCAGAATGTAATGAAACGTAGGTTTCCATTGGCTGAGATAGTTTTTCAGCCGGTTTTGGTGCAGGGTGAGGGCGCGGCAGAACAAATTATAGGCGCGATAAAAGAATTTAACGAGGATGCGCTTTGTGACGTCTTGATTGTGGCGCGTGGAGGCGGTTCTATCGAAGATTTGTGGGCATTTAATGATGAGAATTTGGCTCGAGCGATTGCCGATTCAAAAATTCCGATAGTTTCTGCAGTCGGACATGAGACAGATTTTACAATATGTGATTTTGTTGCGGACCTTCGAGCGCCTACACCATCCGCGGCAGCTGAGCTGGTTGTGCCGGATGCGCAAAAACTTATTTCTGATTTAGAATATTTAACGTCGTATGTAAACTCTTTGATGCGGTGCAGATTAAATGATTATAGAAAAATATTGGATAGTTTACTTGAGAGGGAAGTTTTAAAGAGCCCGAAAAAGCTCGTAAGCAACAGAGGACTAGCCGTGGAAGCATTAGCGAATGCGCTGAAATTAAAATTTGGTGAGGTAATTTCCAAAAATAAAGAGAAATTTTTGTTGTCTGTTGGGAAATTAGATGCACTCAGTCCACTGAAATTGATGAGTTCGGGCTATTGTGTGGCATTTGACAAAGAAAATAGCGTGATAAATTGTGTTGAGCAAGTTGCTGAAAACGACAAAATTTGTGTGGCGGTTTTTGATGGAAAATTTGACTGTATAGTGAAAAACGTGACTTCTGGAGGTGCTTTTTATGGCAAAAGGTAAATCATTTGAGACGGAATTGAAAAAACTACAAGAAATCGTGGCAAAACTTGAAAATGGTACAGAATCTTTAGAGGAATCTTTAAAATTATTTGAAGAAGGTACTAAAGTTGCTAAATTTTGTAACGATGTTTTAGATTCAGCAGAGCAGAAAATTACAAACTTATCAAAAGTAAATTTATCTGCAGAAGGCACAGAGGAGGCTTCTGATGAGGAATATTGATGATTATCTGGCATTAATAAATGACAATTTAGGCAAATATTTGCCTGGTAAAGATATTTTACAAAAATCTGTAATTGATGCAATGGAATATAGTTTAGCTGCAGGTGGAAAGAGAGTTAGACCGATTTTGACATTGGCATTTTGCGAGGCTTGTGGAGGATATGTGGAAAATGCGTTGCCTTTTGCATGCGCGGTGGAGATGGTCCACACATACTCACTGATTCATGATGACTTGCCGTGCATGGATAATGATTTTTTGCGAAGAGGCCGGCCTGCAAACCATATTGCAAACGGTGAGGCCATGGCACTTTTGGCAGGAGATGCACTTTTAACGAGAGCATTTGAAGTAATGTTGTGCGACGAGACAATAAAACTTGTTGGCGCAGAAGCAGCTGCGATGGCAGCAGGTTGTTTAGCGCGAAGTATTGGCGTTTTGGGAATGATTGGTGGGCAAGTTATTGACTTAGAAAGCGAAGGGAAAAATTTAACTCAGGTGGCGTTAGACAAAATGCATAGCTTGAAAACTGGCGCACTGATTACGGCAGCAGCTAAAATTGGTTGCATTGCGGCTCAGGCAAATAAAAATGAAATCTTAGCAGCTCAAAGCTATGCAAATTCGATTGGATTGGCCTTTCAAATTATGGACGATATCTTGGACGTGACGTCTACCAGCGATGAATTGGGAAAAAACGTTGGAAGTGACTTAGCGGCCCAAAAGTCAACGTACGTTTCGTGCATGGGAATAGAAAAATCAAAAAGAACGGTTTTGCAGCTAACTGAAAATGCTATAAAATCTTTGAAAGTGTTCGGGGATAAAAAAGAATTTTTGCAAATTTTTGCACAGGATTTATCCAAAAGAAAACGCTGATTTGATTATGACAGCATTTTGTGGTATAATGGGTTCATTACATAAAAAGGTTTGGTAATGATGTTGGAGAATTGTCTTTTAGATTTAGTTAATTCGCCTAAAGATATCAAAAAGATGTCAGTTGAGGAATTGGAAAGTTTATGTGCACAAATAAGGGGAAAGTTAATAGAAGTTGTCTCGCAAAACGGCGGACATTTAGCGTCAAATTTGGGCACAGTGGAGTTGACAGTTGCATTACATAAAGTTCTAAATTGCCCTCAAGATCAGATAGTTTGGGACGTTGGCCATCAATCTTATACACATAAAATTTTGACAGGAAGACGAGAAAAAATTGACACGATACGAAAAGAGAACGGAATTTCGGGGTTTACGCGCAGAGATGAAAGCATTTTTGATCCGTTTAGTTCGGGCCATAGTAGTACGTCGATTTCTGCGGCTTTTGGTCTTTTAAATGCTAAAAATTTGAAAAATGAACCCGGCAAAGTGGTTGCGGTAATTGGCGATGGAGCGCTTTCTGGCGGGCTTGCTTACGAGGGAATAAATAATGCAGGTGCATATAAGAAAAATTTTATTGTTGTATTAAATGACAATAAAATGTCAATTTCTAGAAATGTCGGCTCGATGGCGCGCTATCTTTCTGCGATACGAACACGAAATATTTATTTGCGAACAAAAAGTGTTGTGGATAAAATTCTTAATAAAGTACCGATTTTTGGTAGCGCTGTAAGAAAAATTATTTTAAAATCAACATCTGCACTTAAAAATTTGGTGTATAATGGTACTATTTTTGAAAACCTTGGATTTATGTATTATGGTCCAATTGATGGGCACAATTTGCGAGAGCTTATAAAAGTTTTGCAGGTAGCAAAGTCAAAGGATCGCCCGGTTTTGGTTCATGTGAACACCGTTAAGGGGAAGGGATATTCTTTTGCAGAAAAAAATCCCAAAGATTTTCATGGAATTTCTGGATTTGATATAAAAACTGGAGCGAGAGGTTCATCTCTTTCACTTGATTTTTCGTATATTTTTGGCAAAGAACTTTGCAAAATTGCTGAAAATGATGATAGAATTTGTGCAATTACGGCAGCTATGAAACTTGGAACTGGGCTTTCTTGTTTTTCAAAGAGATTTAAACACCGATTTTTTGATGTAGGAATAGCAGAAGGTCATGCAGTGACCTTTGCTGGTGGGATTGCTGTGGGCGGAATGATTCCGATTTTTGCGGTTTATTCTACTTTTTTGCAGAGGAGCTATGATCAAATAATTCACGATGCGGCCCTCCAAAAGTTAAAAATCGTATTAGCGATTGACAGAGCGGGAATTGTTGGAGAAGATGGAGAAACGCATCAAGGCATTTTTGATGTTTCTTTTTTGAATCCTATTCCAAATGTGACGATTTATTCACCAAGTTTTTTTGATGAAGTTAGCACGATGTTAAGGAAGGCGATTTATGAGACAGATGGTGTCAGCGCAGTGCGATATCCAAGAGGAACGCAGATGTATAAGCCGGCAGATTTTGTTTGCAGTGAACAGCCTTTTGACATTTATGGAAGTGCAATAAATTGTGAAAACGTTATTGTTACTTACGGGAGATTATTTTCACAGGCGTGTTTGGCAAAAGAAAATTTAGCAGTAAGGGGCATTAAAACGTGCATTTTAAAGCTAAACAGAATCAAGCCGATTGACGATAAAGCAGTTTTGATTGCAAAACGCTTTAAAAATGTATTTTTCTTTGAAGAGGGTATGTTAACTGGCGGAATAGGCGAAAGTTTTAATTACGAGCTTAGCAATGTTGGCTTTAAAGGCAGATTTTACTTGACTGCGATAGAAGATAAGTTCATTCAGCAGGCTACAGTTGGAGCTACTTTGCATAAACTGGGCTTCGATTCAGCTGGAATGGAAAATTTAATTGCACAGAGGGTAGGTTGTGATGCTAAACAAAAAAAGGCTGGATGTAATGCTATTTGAGCGCGGTTTGACACAGAGCCGAGAAAAGGCGCGTACGGTGATTATGGCAGGAAATGTGTACGTCGATAATCAAAAGGCGGACAAGCCTGGAACTTTGTTTAAGGATGATGTCAAAATTGAGGTTAGAAGCCCGCGAATAAATTACGTCAGCCGAGGTGGTTTGAAGCTCGAGAAGGCGATAAAAGCGTTTAAAATCGAATTAAATGGCAAAGTTGCGATGGATATTGGCGCATCAACTGGCGGTTTTACCGATTGCATGCTACAAAATGGAGCGAAAAAAGTTTATTCTGTAGATGTGGGGTATGGTCAGCTCGATTGGAAGCTGCGCAATGATCCGCGAGTAATTAATCTGGAGCGCACGAATATCCGATATCTTGACGAAACTATTGTTGTGGATGAGTTGAATTTTTTTAGTGTAGATGTTTCGTTTATCTCGCTGAGGTTGGTGTTGCCGGTTGCGCGGCGATTTATGGCGGAGAAAGCGACAGCAGTTTGTTTGATAAAGCCGCAATTTGAGGCCGGAAAAGAAAATGTTGGCAAAAATGGTGTGGTTCGCGATAAAAGTGTTCATGAAAGCGTTGTTAGCGAGATTTGTGAGTTCGTTTTGAATAATGGGTTTGATATTTTAGGACTCGATTTTTCGCCAGTAAAAGGTCCAAAGGGCAATATTGAATATCTTATTTATTTACAAAAATCTGAAAATCCTAAAAACTTGACCAATTTTGACATAAAATCATTGATAGATATTTCTCATGAAACGCTAGATAAATAAAATTTAGGATGATTATTATGAAAATTGCACTTTTTTTAAACCCTGTAAAAAATGGAATTTTCGAATATGCTGAAAAAGTTATAAAAAAGTTAAAAAATTTTGATAAGAATGTTTGTGTATATAGAATACAAAATTCATTTTATGAGAATGTTTGTTTAGACCAAGACGCAGATGAATTTATAAAAAAATGTGATGTGATTTTGACAATTGGTGGAGATGGGACAATAATTCGTTTGGCGAAATATGCAGCGAAATTTTCAAAGCCAGTTTTAGGAATAAATTTTGGCAGACTTGGCTTTATTACAGGAATTGAAAGAAATGAACTTGACAAGCTGGAGCTTTTAGTGGAAGGCAAGTATGCTGTCAAAAGTAGAGCTTTGTTGGAAGTCGTCATATACAAAGGTGGCAATACAAAAACTTTTTTAGCGGTTAATGATGCGGTAATTTCAAAGGGAGAACGCACAAGAATTGTAGATTTTTTTGTAAAATTAAATGATGCTGAAGTTTGCAGTTATTGTGCAGATGGCTTGATTTTATCGACTGCAACAGGTTCTACAGCGTATTCACTGTCGGCAGGTGGCCCTATAATTTCACCGGATATTGACTGCATTTTGATGACACCAATTTGCCCACATTCTATGTTTGCAAAGCCTGTGGTTTTTTCAGATAAAAATTCTGTAGAAATCGTAGTGGCGGCGAAAGACAATGGAAGAGTATTGTTGAACATAGATGGTGATATTGTATCAGAATTATCAAATTTTGATAAAGTTATTGTTAAATGCGCAGATGAAAAGGTTGATATAATCTCTTTTGATGATAGAAATTTTTACAAAAGGTTATCACAAAAATTATTGGATAATTGCATTCAGTGACTTTGAAAATAAAAAGATGTGAATACTTTTGTTAAATTAGTGCTGCATTTTTAATGAAAAAACGAATTTTTTGTCAAAAAAGTAGATTTTTTGAAATTTTTCTAAAAAGTAAAAATAAATGTACAAAAGTATGCTAAAATTAAATATGTAATAAAATTAGGAGAGGTTTTTATGAAAAAATTATTATCAGCTATTTTGTCAGTATCTTTATTATGTGCTTCGACAAATTCGTACTGTTTTGCAAAAACTGCATGGAATTCATACAGCAGAGAAGGCTCTGCAAAACCAATTTCAGTATTCAAACAAAAAGATGGAGAAAAGGTTATAGTGAAAGGAGAAGAGTCTCCAACTATCGTTATAAACAATAAAAGTGAAAGCAAGTCTAGTGCACATGCTTCGAGCGGCAGCACTTTTTCAAAATTATTTTTGCTTGCAATAAAGTTGGGTATAGGAGTTTTGGCAACAAAGTTTGCGATTAGTAAATTAAAAAGTTTTGGAGGCCATGTTTCGGAGGGAGTTTCTAAAGGATTCAATAGTTTGAAGGATTTAGCGTTAAATTTTACAGATTTGATGAACAAAAATAAACTTCAAAATAAAGAAAATGAGGAAGGCAATATTGAAAAAAGTAGCTTTTTAGACAAATTTAAAAATTTATTTAACTTGAAAAACGTTTTTAATATAGGGTTGCTTTATTCTATGATTAGTAGCAAGGACTGGAGTCTTAGTTAGAATTTGATAAGCTGTGAGAAATTTTATTCTTGCGGCTTTATTTTTTTAACTGCATAAATCTTCGAGTAAGGTGTTGAGTTCAACCTGACTGTCGACGACAATTCCTTCAAGTAACCTTTCTTGATCGACTTTTGGAAGAGTATTTGTGCAAACTTCCGTAACTTTAAACGGTGTGCTAGAATTCTCTTCAAATACTGCAATGTTACCATTGAAGTCTTTTACAATATATGATAAACTATTATTTGGAGTTTCGGTTTCCACTTTGCTGGAAGCTGTGGAGTTTTTATTAATTACAGGAATGGCAACAAATGAAACTAATACGCATAGCAATACAAAACAATAAGACCCTATTATAAATTTCCTCATGATATCACCTCAAATTTTGCGGTTGCTGAGAGCTCTTTGGTGATATTATTTGAGGCTTTTTTAAAATTATACTTAGTTTTGGAATAATTTGTTTTTAATTTCCGAATTAAATGGGAGAATTTTGAATGAGAAAAACTGATATAAGTAAATATAATTTAAGTTCTAAAGATTTGAAAAAGTTGCAGGGCGAAAGAAGTTTATTGTCCAAAAGTTTGATTACGGCGGGAATTATTTTGCTGGTAAATGTAATTATTTTTGTGATGATTTTTATGGGATATATTATCAGCGTTGCCGATGACCGTGTGGAGTATGACGTTAGAGCGAATAAACTTCAGCTTACCAGCATGATTTACGTTATGGACGAAAACGGAAAAATGAAGGAATACAATAAGGCGTTTAGTTCAGAAAACAGAATTTGGGTCGATTTTAACGAAATGCCGCAGTGCATGAAAGACGCGATTATTGCCATAGAAGATAAGAGATTTTATGAACATTGCGGTGTGGATTGGATTAGAACTGGCGGAGCTATGTTTAATTTAGCGATAGGAAAAAGCAGTTATGGCGGTTCCACGCTGACACAGCAACTTATAAAAAATTTGACGGAGGAAAATGAAGTAAGCATAACCAGGAAAGTCAAAGAAATTTTTCGCGCAATAAATTTTGAAAAAGATTTTTCTAAAGATGAAATATTAGAGGCCTATCTAAACGTAGTTAATTTCGGAAATGGGTGCAGAGGCGTACAAGCGGCGGCGAACACATATTTTGACAAAGATATAAAAAATTGTTCTGTAGCGCAGTGTGCAGCAATTGCAGGAATTACTCAAAACCCTGCTGCATATAACCCGTTGATTCATCCAGAAAATAACCAAGAACGCAGAGAAACTGTGCTGTATGAAATGTTTTCTCAAGGGAAAATCACTCAGCAAGAGTATGACTCTGCGATGGAAGAGTCGAATAATATGACCTTTTCAAAAAATCATAATGCCGGAGCAGAAGCAGAAAATGTCCCTGTGAGAAATTGGTATACAGAGGCTTTGTTCAAAGATATCATCGAGGATTTGACTGAAAAATATAAAGTAAGTAAGGCGACAGCACAAGATATTTTGTTTAAACAAGGTTTAAAAATTTATTGCGCGGTCGATGAAAAGGCTCAAGCCGCAGCAGAAGCCGTTATAGCGACGGATTCACTCATGCCAAAGGACAAAAATTTGGAACTTGGTTACATGATGATGGACTACGACGGAAGAGTTTTGGCAAGTATTGGTTCAAGGAGCAAAAAAACCGGAAATATGCTGTTTGACAGAGCCAATTTTGCCAGACGTCAAGCGGGTTCCAGCATAAAACCGATTTCTGTTTATGCTCCGGCGATTGATATCGGGTTGTACAATTACGCTTCGACTGTTAAAGATGAGCCTTTGCCGAACTTTTATGGCAACGGCAAGCCAGGCCCAAATAACTGGTATAAATCTTATAAAGGTCAGGTTCCGCTGGTTTGGGCAATACAACAATCGGCGAATGCCCCGGCAGCACAGGTTCTGCAAGAGCTCACATATCAGAAAAGCTATGACTTTTTGACAAAGAAATTAGGGTTTAAAAATTTAGATACAGATGATAGAACTTCAGGTGGAGCGTTGGCTTTGGGCGGCCTTCATGGAGGAATAACTGTTCGAGAGATGACCGCGGCGTTTCAAATTTTTGGCAACGGCGGAATGTATAATAAGCCGTATACATATTTTTATGTGTTGGATAGAAATGGCAAGGTGCTTCTCGATAATCGTGATAAAATCGGCACAAGAGCAATAAGTTCTCAAACGGCAACAATTATGAACCGACTTTTAAGGCAGGTAATTGTTGCAGGAACAGGTAAAGGTGCAGATATTGAAAATTGGGATGTTGTGGGCAAAACTGGGACAACAAATGACGACAAAGATAGTTGGTTTATAGGTCTTACTCCGCAAGCTGTGGCTGGAATTTGGACAGGATATGATTCGCCTAAAAGGATTCGCGAAACGGCATATGCAAAGAAAATTTGGCGGGAAATTATGATAAAATATTTATCCGGGAAAACTCCAAAATCGTATGTTTTTGACTCAAATGTAAAAGAATGTCAGTATTGTTTAGAGAGCGGAGAACTTGCCAATTCGGATGCATGTCATTCTACAGCAACGGGATATTTTGCAAATAACAATATGCCTAAAACATGCTCAAAACACATCAGTGCGGCGCATTATGAATCAAAATTTATAGAAAATTCAAAGTCGCCGTTAGAGCAAGAACCTGCAGATGAATCAGCCTTGCCAGAGCAAGACGAATCCTCTGAAGAGTATGCAGAATAGACTTTTATGACATAAACTTTAAATTTTAATATAATGAATTATAACGTGCTATAGATTTAGCGCAGAAGAATTTTTTAATGGAGATGTAAACTATATGAGCTTGATAGTTCAAAAGTTTGGAGGGACTTCTGTAGCCAATGCAAAGTTAATTTTTAACGTTGCGAACATTATTACAAGAGCGTATCAAGAAGGCAACGACGTGGTAGTAGTAGTATCGGCACAGGGCGACATGACAGATGAACTTATAGGAAAAGCAAATGAAATAAATACCAACGCGTCGAAGCGAGAAATGGATGTATTGATGGCGTCCGGAGAGCAAATTTCGGTAGCGCTTTTGGCAATGGCTATAGAAAAATTAGGTTTTCCGGTGACGTCATTGCTTGGCTGGCAGGCTGGAGTTATGACGAGTTCAACTTATGGCAGCGCGATGATTACCAAAATTGATCCTGGCAGAATAAAAAAAGAATTGGATAAGAAAAATATTGTAATTGTAGCAGGATTTCAGGGTCTAAGCCAATATTACGATGTGACAACATTGGGCAGAGGAGGCTCTGATACTAGCGCTGTTGGAATTGCAGTGGCACTGAGTGCAGACCTTTGCCAAATATATACAGATGTTGAAGGAGTTTATACAGCAGACCCAAGATTTATTAAAAATGCAAGAAAATTGAAGGCAATTTCTTATGACGAGATGTTAGAACTGGCAACTCTAGGGGCGCAAGTCCTTAATAATAGGTCAGTAGAAATCGCAAAAAAGCATAATGTGGAGTTAGAAGTGCTGTCGAGCTTTGTGGATGTGCCGGGGACGATAGTTAGGGAGGTAGCAAATATGGAAAAAATGTTAATAAGTGGTGTCGCCAAAGACAATAATGTGGCCAAAATATCAATAACAGGTATACCAGACGCACAAGGATGGGCGTTTAGAATATTTTCTAAACTTTCGGCAAGAGATATAAATGTAGACACAATTTTGCAGTCAGCAGTTCATGGAGACAAACGTGATATATTTTTCACAGTGAATGAAGACCGCTTGAGCGACGCAGTTGAAGCGCTTAATAAGTATTGCGAGTCGATTGAAGGCGCAAAATTAACTTACGATAAAAATGTGGCTAAAATTTCGATAGTTGGTGCAGGCATGCAAACTCATGCAGGAGTTGCGGCGAAAATGTTTGAGGCCTTATTTACCGCACATATTGACATTCAAATGATTGCAACAAGCGAGATAAAGGTATCTGTAATAGTTTCACAAGAAAATGCGGACGAGGCTGTCAGAACCGTTCATAATGCGTTTTTTAGCACGATAGATTAACCGAAAAAAGGATGATTGTATATGGTGACAAAAGATGAAATTTTGAAAGTTTCGAAAATAGCCCAAATTTTCATAAATGAAGAGGAAGCCCAAACGTTCACGAAGAGCATAAATGACGTGTTGAAGTTTGTGAATATGATGGACGAAGTTGCTCTTGAAGATGAACCGTTTGTTAATTAGCAAAAATTATTAAATTTTAGTTGGCGAGGGGAGTTGTACGGATTGAAACTGAAAAAAAATATCAGCAAAATAAAATATTTACAAAATTTACTGAGCAAAAAACAAATTTCGTGCAGAGAACTCACAGAAAAGTATTTAGAATCGGCCCAAAAGTGCAATAAAACGCTGAATGCATATGTAAAAATAACAGATGAAGTGGCGATTGAAAGTGCGAAAAAAGTTGATGAAAAAATCTCAAAAAATAAAGAATTGGACCAATTAGAAGGCATACCAATGTCACTTAAAGACAATATTTTTACTCAAGGCATAGAAACTACGTGTTGTTCTAATATGCTAAAGGGGTTTGTTCCAACTTATGATGCAACAGTTTGGGCGCTTTTAAAAGCGCAAAATGCGGTTTTGGTTGGAAAAACCAATATGGATGAATTCGCAATGGGGTGTACTTGTAAGACATCCTGCTTTGGAGCGGTAAAAAACCCTCACGACTTAAACAAGGTTCCAGGAGGCAGTTCAGGCGGGTCTGCAGCCGCGGTTTGTGCAAATATTTCTGTTTATTCTTTGGGCACGGATACAGGTGGTTCAATTCGTCAACCAGCAAGTTTTTGTGGAATTGTAGGCTTAAAACCAACTTATGGAGCATTTTCGCGGTATGGTGTAGTAGATTTTGCAGCATCACTTGATTTCGTTGGGCCAATGGCGGCTAATGTTGAAGATGTTGCGATTTTGTACGATAATTTAGCGCAAAAAGACCCAAAAGATTCAACTTCTGCAAAAGGACGAGGAGTGTCAGCGTACAAAAATTTGAACAAAGATATAAAAGGAATAAAAATAGGGCTGCCAAAACAATGTTTTACTGCGCTTGATAAAGACGTCGAAAAGGCTATAACGGACGCGATGAAGATTTATATGGACTTGGGTGCAGAGTTTATAGAGCTGGACATGCCGATAATAGCATATGCACTGTCAATATATTACGCATTGGCAACTTCTGAAGCAGCGGCGAATTTTTCAAAATTTGACGGTATAAAGATCGGCAATAAAGCAGAGAAATATGTGAGTGGAATTGATCTGATATCACAAAATCGAGCAGCAGGATTTGGAGAAGAAGTCAAACGAAGACTTTTGCTTGGAACTTATATGTTAAATTCTAAAGCTGGCGAGAAATATTTGGAAAAATCGAGAAAAATTCGAGCAGAAATTGTAAAATCATTTGATAAAGCATTCAAAATGTGCGATATTATGCTGACGCCAACAGTTTCAAACACCGCACCCAGACATGATTATGAACCGACAGACCAAATGCAATCATATATTTCGGACATTTGTACCGTGCCTGCAAACATGGCGGGAATTCCGGCCATATCGATTCCCTGCGGAAAAGATTCCTCAAAAATGCCGATAGGTATGCAGTTGATTGCAAATAAGTTTGAAGAGCCATTATTGTTAAATGTCGCGCATAAATTTGAGGCCAGTGCAGGGCTTGAAATTTTAAATGAAATTGATATGGGAGTAAATTTATAAAAAACAAATGCACCTGGACACGCACTAGAATCCAAACCTTTACATAATAATGTTTAGAATATGTAAAAGAGGTGGTTTTGTGATTTTCAGTGCGGCATTTGCAGGAGCAATAAATCTGGTTGTTTTCATCCTGCATGTAACTGGAGTGGGGTCGTTTCCTCAGCCATTGTCTGCAAAAGAAGAAAAAAATTGTTTTACTTTGATGAAAAATGGCGATGTATCAGCTAGAAATAAGCTAATAGAACATAATCTTCGTTTGGTGGCCCATATCGTAAAAAAATATTATATGTCTACAAGTGACCAGGATGATTTGGTGTCTATTGGTACGATTGGACTGATTAAAGCTGTGGACACATTTGATGCCGATAAAGGTATAAGGCTTTCAAGTTACGCAGCAAGATGTATAGAAAATGAAATTTTGATGTTTTTTAGAAATTGTAAAAAATCGGCGCAGGATGTTTCGATGAACGAGCCGATAGACACCGATAAAGATGGAAATGCGCTGATTTTGATGGACGTGATGGCAACAGAAGACTTAATTGTGGATGAGCTTGATACAAAAATAAAATCAGAGCAGCTGTATAGATACATAGATGAAGTTTTGTCTGAGAGGGAGAGAATTATAATAAATTTGCGATATGGGTTGGGAGGAAAAATTCCTCTAACTCAGCGAGAAGTAGCTAAAAAACTTAATATTTCAAGATCATATGTTTCTAGAATAGAAAAAAAATCGCTTCTGACGTTAAAAAAACGATTTAATAAAGGTTAAAATAGTATAAAAGTTAAAAAGGACGTGATTAAATTGCTTAAAGTGAAATTAATTTCTTACACGAATGAACCAGAAAAATTGATAGCATGTGCGGCAAAACTTTGTTATTCGCAGGTAGGAGCAGAGGAAATTCAAAAAAATTTGACTGACGAAAAAGTGAGTAATTTTGTAAACATGTTAGCAGAAATAGGTCATGAAAGCCCTATTGAGCACATTACGTTTACGTTTGCAATAGAAGGTGTGTCACGTTCGTTGCTTGCGCAGCTTACCAGGCATAGAATTGCTTCGTACAGTGTTCAAAGTCAAAGGTATGTGAAGGCCAATGAATTTGAGTTTGTTTTGCCGCCAGAAATTTCTGAAATAGACGAGGCAAAAGAGGAATTTTTGCGCGCAATGAAAGAAGATGTGCAACATTATGAAAATTTGACACAGATTTTAAAGAAAAAACATAAAGAAAATTTAATGAATAGCGGCAAAGAAGAAAAAATTGCAGATAAATTAGCCGAAAAAAAGGCGATTGAAGATGCACGGTATGTACTGCCGAATGCTTGCGAAACAAAGCTGATTTGTACGTTTAATGCACGAAGCTTACTAAATTTTTTTGAACACAGGTGCTGCAATAGAGCTCAATGGGAAATTCGTCAATTGGCAACAGAAATGCTACGATTAGTTTCTCAAATTGCACCAAATGTCTTCAAAAAAGCCGGACCACCTTGTGTTAATAAGGTTTGTCCGGAGGGAAAAATGTCTTGCGGAGAACAAATTAAGGTTAAAAAATATTTTTCTGAAGTAAAAGGAGAAATGGCATGTCAAAAGGAAAATTTATCGTTATAGAGGGCCTGGACGGCAGCGGTAAGGCGACTCAAACAAAATTAATTTGCGAAAAATTGACTAAAAAAAATAAAAAATTTTGCAAATTGAGTTTTCCAAACTATGATGAGCCATCTTCTGCACTTGTAAAAATGTATCTAAACTCAGAATTTGGAAATTCTCCTGATGATGTGAATGTTTATGCGGCTGCATCATTTTATGCGGTGGATAGATATGCCAGTTATAAGAAATTTTGGCAGGAAAACTACGAAAATGGACAAATTATAATTGCAGATAGATATACAACGTCTAATGAAATATACCAGCTTTGCCGGTTGAAAAAATCGCAGTGGGATGAATATCTTTGCTGGCTTGAGGATTATGAGTACAATAAATTAGGGCTTCCGAAGCCGGATTTGGTTGCTTATCTCGACATGCCGGTAGAAGTTTCTCAAAAGTTGATGCAAAACCGTTACAACGGAGATAACTCTAAGAAAGATTTGTATGAAAAAAATGTTGAGTTTTTAAAAAAATGCCGTGAAACTGCGATGTACACCGCACAAAAATTTGATTGGAAGGTTGTTCCATGCAGCGAGGGTGAGAAACCAAAGCCTATTAGTGAAATAAATGGCTTGTTGGAAAATCTAATAGAACCTTTAATTTGAATGGTTGAAGTGCGCTGAAAAGAAAGGAGTATAAAAATGAGCGACAGCAAAGATTTTAATTTAAGTGACAGAAGGAAAAAAGTTGAAAATTTTGAGGTCAAGATAGAGGATACATACCGCGAGCAAGAACCAATGGAAGACCTTGTGAGTTATAGTCAAAGTGAGAAGAGAATGGCAAGTACGCACACGAAGGGGGAACCCAGAAAAGTACAAAAAATTAGAAAATCTGTTGAAAATGAAAGGTTTTTCAAACGAGTTTGGATTGGTATGATTTTGTCAATTTGCCTTATGCTAGGACAGTTTGTAGTTTTTGGAACTTTGGATATGCTTGCAATTATAAGAGAAGATGCAATTTTAAAAATCAAAATCCCGAAAGGTGCCAGAAAATGTGAAATAGTAAATATTTTACATGAAAATGGTGTGGTAAATCAGCCAACATTCTTCAAGCTATATTTATTTTTAACAAAAGGTGCACAGAAATTTATTCCTGGAACGTTCGAAGTTAAGACGAACATGGATTATGAAGCGATTGTTAATTATCTGCAGTCGAACGCAAATCGATTAGATTCGGACATAATTGATGTAACAATACCAGAGGGCAAAAATGTTATGGAAATAGCGGAGATTCTTGAAAATAACGAAATTTGTTCGGCAGAGGAGTTCATGAATGCCTGCAAATCCAGCGATTATGATAAACAATATGATTTTTTGAGTGGCAGAGAATCTACCGATGTGGAGTACAATTTGGAAGGCTATTTGTACCCGGATACCTATAGTTTTTACAAAAATGTTGAGCCCAAAACTATCATAAAGAAATTTTTAAACAACTTTAACAATAAAATTTCAAAAAAGCTTCTAACTGATGAGGCAAATGAGAAAGTTAGTGTGAAAACTTTAGCAGAAAAAAAATCAATGTCGGTTGAAGATGTACTGATTTTTGCATCTTTAATTCAAGCGGAAGCTTCAAACGATGCAGATATGCTAGGCATTGCATCGGTAATTGAAAATAGATTGAGCACATTAAAAAATGGTGGAATTTCACCTTTTGGCGATGCTATAAATGGCTGTTTATCCTTGGATTCGACGGTTTGGTATCCATATAGAAGCAAAGACAAAGTTCCACAAAACATCCAAGAAACTTATCAAAGTAACTACAACACATACAAATTTAAAGGCTTGCCCAAGGGAGCCATTTGCAACCCAGGAATGACTTCAATTGAAGCGGTTCTTAACCACAAACCGACGCAGTATTATTTTTATTGTCACAGCAAGGACGGCAAAACCTTTTATGCAAAAACTTTTTCTGAGCACAGTGCTAATCTGAAAAAAGCTTGATTTGCTTAAACTTTTTGAGAAAAGAGGATAGTTTTGAAAGAAATTATTTGTAAAAGACCAGAAATTTTGGCTCCAGCCGGTGATGTGGAGCGATTACAGGCAGCGGTGAATTTTGGCGCGGATGCAGTTTATTTGGCAGGACAAGAGTTTGGAATGAGAACTTCGTCGAACAATTTTACGCATGAAGAACTTGTAAAAGCCGTGAAACTTGCGCATGAAAACAATGTTAAAGTCTATTTGACGTGCAATACTTTACCTCGAAATGACGAAATAAGCAGACTCCCGGAATTTATTCAAAGCGCAGCCAATGCAGGAATAGATGCATTTATTGTAGCGGACGTGGGAATTTTACAATTGGCAAAAAAATATGCGCCAGATGTGGATGTACACATTTCAACGCAGGCAGGCGTGGTTAATTTTTTGACAGCAAGAACTTTTTATGAGTTAGGTGCGAAACGAGTAGTTTTGGCGCGAGAGTTAACACTTGATGAAATTTCGACAATTCGAGCTAAAACCAACAAAAGTTTGGAGTTAGAAGTTTTTGTTCATGGTTCGATGTGTGTTTCATTTTCTGGAAGGTGCCTATTATCAAATTATTTAACCGGTAGAGACGCTAACCGAGGAGATTGTGCACAGCCTTGCCGATGGAAATATAATTTGGTTGAGGAAAATCGGTTAGGGCAATTTTTTCCGGTTTTTGAGGAAGATGGCGGAACGTATTTTTTGAATTCTCGAGATCTTTGCATGATAAATCACATTCCAGAAGTTGTAAAAGCGGGTGCAACAAGCTTAAAAATTGAGGGGCGGGCAAAGTCGGCTTATTATGTGGCAGTTACAACAAATGCTTATAGACACGCACTGAACTTATTTTTAGAAAATAAACCGCTTGAGCCATGGATTAGCGATGAACTTGACAAAATTAGCCATAGAGAGTACAATACAGGCTTCTTTTTTGGAAACGAACCGGGACAAATATATTCTAATGGTGGGTACATAAGAAAGTATGATGTTGTTGCTGTTTGCGATGCTTATAAAAATGGTGTTATGGAGATTTCTCAGCGAAATAAATTTTTTAAAGGTGACACTCTTGATGTTTTAGAACCTGGGGGAAAACCGTTTACTTTGAAAGCCGAAAAAATTTTTGATGAGTGGGGAAATGAAGTAGAATCTGCTCCACATGCAATGCAGAGATTGTTTATTCCAACAGAGAAAAAAGTTTTGCCGGGAGCGTACTTACGAAAAAATCGAAATTAAATATTTGATTAATTTCGAAAAATATATAGCTGATGGAAATAATATTTTTTCATAAATTTTAGGCATTGAAATTTCAAAAAAATCAGAAATTTTTGATAAAATATTAATAGATTCGCGCGATTTTATGGAGCTCTTTGCTATTTTATCGAAATTTCGGTTATATTTAGAAAGAAGTTGTTCAAAAGTATAAGGTTTTTCATTTTGATTTAAAAAGTCTGCGCAAGTTTGGCAGGACATGCTATCGCGAGCGATTTTTTTAAAATAGTTTCTATATAAAAAAGACAAATGAGCAACTTCTTCAGAGAAAGTAACATTTTGAGAATGTAAAAGGTTAGGCATATTATGTAGTTGTTTATTGTACCAATTTCTGGCAGCTGAACAGGTTAAAGAACTTTTAATTGGAATTGCTATATTTGGGGTAATTGTGCATTGTTCTAATGCACGGCTTTCTTTTGAATTATACGTTAAAGTGCAAGTTCCTATGACGGAAATCGATAAAATTGTTACTGCCAATTTGTTTATAGTCATTTTTATTTCTCCTTTACGTTAAAAAATACAATATAATTATACACGATTTAAACAAAATTATAATTCTATAAAAGAACAATAATTTTTTTGGCGAAATTGCGCAAATACAATTGATATTTTCGAATGATTGTATTATAATTGTATCAAGAAGATCTTCTTGATACAATTATTTAATATCAGAAAGGATGATTTTTGAATGAACAAGAAAAAAGCAGAAAATAAAAAGGAAAGTTTGAGTGTGGGAGTTTCATCAAGTGATGAAATACTTGAAAATGTATCTGGTGGGGGGATAAATCCTGAAGTGTTAAAAGACCTAAAGCTTGAACGTAACTACGGATGGCTGCCAGAGCCGAAGCCGATTTTCATCAAACCATTTAAGAGATAACAGAAAGGGTGATTTTTGAATGAATAAGAAAAAAGCAGAAAATAAAAAGGAAAGTTTGAGTGTGGAGGGGTTAGCAAGTGACGAAATGCTTGAAAATGTGTCTGGTGGTTGGAGAACAGGTCGTTTTATCAAGATGGACCCAGGACTTACCTTAGATGTACCAGTTTTTGATCCACATAGAATAGACTTTAGCCCTGCCCATAAAGAGAGAATGCTGAGTACTGAAAAAAATTAAAAATCATGAAGTGGAGTTAAAAATATTTTTGTAAATCTCTTAAAATATGAGTGTTGGATAATTTATAGAATTGTTTAATCGAATACATAAAAGGATAGCTTTATAAGCTTTGAGTGGCGATAAAAACTGCTAACTTATTGTGCTTTTATGTTTTTTAGCTTGACTGTTGACTATTTTCATTGTATAATAGTCAAGCTGTATTTGGAGAGGTGTCCGAGTTGGCCGAAGGAGCACGATTGGAAATCGTGTAAACCGTTAAAGCGGTTTCTGGGGTTCGAATCCCCATCTCTCCGCCAAAATTAAAAAAAGTGTAAATAGGTGGCGTCGTTCATGAAGAAATTATCAAGGACCAAACTATGGGTTATAATGGCATTGTGCATGTTGGTTTTGTTTGTGGGCGCAGCGGCCTTTTTTTTTAATAATGAGACAAAATTAGATGGGCAAAAAAGCGCTGTTACGGTTGCGATGGCGGCCGACAATAATTATACTTATCCTACGGTGGTTTCAATTACGTCGCTGATGACGAATGCTAAAAATACCACTCATTACGATATTCATATCATGGTTCCTCACGACTTTACAGAAGAAAATAAGCAAAAACTTCTGAATTTACCAAAGAAGTTTGAAAATAGATGCCAAATTAATTTAATTGATATGCAAAATAGCTACGAGAGTGCCAATGTTGCCGGACATATCAGGACTCCACTAACAACGCCAGCTTATTATCGTCTATCGTTATCATCTTTGCTTCCAGAAGTAGACAAAATTATTTGGGTAGACGGTGATACCTTAATTTTTGAAGATTTGACTAATTTAATAAATATAAGTATGGATGGGTTATATTATAAAGGATTTTTAGACTATCCGTATCCAATGGAGAGCTTTAATTTTAAAGGCGATCATTATATATGTTCAGGTGTAATGCTGATAAATTTGAAAAAATTAAGAGAAGACAATATGGAGCCGAAGATTGAAACATTTATAAAAGAAAATAATGATAAACTTGTACAGCATGACCAAACAGTTATAAATGTGCTTTTTCAAGATAATATAGGAGCTTTGCCAATAAAGTACGGAATATTTAATTTTACTGATATGGAAATGGTAAATGACTATTCTAACAGGCTAGTTGCGAAAAATAAGTATACAAAAAATGAGATTTTACAGGCGTATGAAAAACCTGCAATTTTGCATTATGTATATAAACCATGGGAACAAAATGAAGTTAATCGAAAAGATTTATGGTGGGAATATGCAGCCAAAACGGATTATTTTGATGAAATAAAGACATACTATGGGTTAGCCTAAAAAAGTTTACAATTTAAAACCGACTTACTCAATTGGGGCGGTTTGTGTTATATTTTGATGATTAAACGGGTAAAATGCTATGAAAAAGAATGAAGTATATTGTTATCCTATGAAAATGCAGCCAGTCTGTAAGGATTATCTTTGGGGTGGAGAGAGATTAAAACGATTTAATAAAAAAAGTGAAGGCTCTATAATAGCCGAAAGTTGGGAAGTTTCTTGCAACGAAGCTGGCCTGACAAAAGTTGCCGATGGAACCTATAAAGGAAAAACTTTAAAAGACGTTATTGAGATGTCGAAAAAGGACTTTTTAGGAGAAAGTTTTGTTGAGACAAAAAAATTTCCGTTGCTTGTCAAGCTCATAGATGCCAATAAAGATTTATCCGTGCAGGTTCATCCAACAAAAATGACTGCGAACGAGGCAAATGGCGAGTCTTGCAAGTCTGAATTATGGTATATTGTCGATTGTAACCCAAATTCTTATATATATTTTGGGTTTAATAAGGACGTTTCTAAAGAAGAATTTATGCATGCCATTCAAGAAAAGACTGTTTGTGAGTTGCTTAACAAAATAAAAGTGAAAAAAGGTGAGGCTTATTATATTCCAGCAGGGACAATACATGCGTTGGGTGGAGGCATTTTAGTGGCAGAAATTCAACAAAATTCCAACACAACTTTCAGGGTCTATGATTATGACAGGAAAGATTTTGCTGGCAATTTTAGGGAGTTACATGTTGAACGCGCTAAAGATGTGCTAAATTTTAATAAAGAGACACAAAATAATCATTTAAAAGAGAACTTTTCTAGTTTTGAATGTGATTATTTTAAAGTGAAAAAGGAGACAATTAATAAAGAAAAGTTTATTTTGAATGTAGAAAAGACTTTTCAGATTGTTCAGTTTATTTCCGGTAACGGAAAAATTATTTATGAAAATGATGTTTATAACGGTGATTTGGGAGATACATTTTTTGTTCCAGCAAAAGTTGAAAAATACGTGATAAAAGGCGAATGTGGGGTATTGATTACAAAAACTTAGTACATTTTAAAAGATTAAAGAAGGATTCCTTTTACTTTTAAAGGAATCTTCATTTATTTTTCATTCAAACTTGACAATAATTAAACTTTTGCGTTACGATTATAAATACGACATCGTTAAATGGAGGAAAGTTATGGAATTAAAAGCTAAAACTTATGGAAATGAAAGCATTTCTTCACTTAAGGGTGCAGATAGAGTGAGAAAGCGTCCTGCGGTAATATTTGGTTCGGATGGGATAGAAGGCTGCCAGCATTCGGCTTTTGAAATTTTGTCAAACTCGATAGATGAGGCAAGAGAAGGTTTTGGCAACGAGATAATTGTAACTTTATTCGAAGACCATTCGATTGAAGTGGAGGACTTTGGAAGAGGAATTCCGGTTGACTTTAATAAAAATGAAGGTAAGTTTAATTGGGAGCTCGTTTTTTGTGAGCTGTATGCAGGTGGAAAGTATAACAATAATTCTGCGGAAAATTATGAATATTCTCTAGGCCTAAACGGATTGGGACTGTGTTCAACACAATATTCATCGGAGTATATGGACGTTGAAATAAAACGCGACGGATTTATCTATTCGTTGCATTTTGAAAAAGGCGAGAATATTGGAGGGCTAAAAAAAGAGCCGTATACCCAAAAAGATACCGGCACAAAAATTCGCTGGAAGCCCGATCTTGAGGTGTTTACAGATATTGACATAAAGCCTGAATACTTTTTGGACATAATAAAGCGCCAAGCCATTGTAAATGCGGGTCTGAGGTTCATTTTTAAAAATCAGATTGGAGAAAATTTTGACGTAACCGAGTTTAATTACGAGAACGGCATAGTTGATCATGTTAGAGAACTGGTTGGCGAGGATTTTTTGACTCCGGTGCAATTTTGGACGGGTGAAAAAAAAGTTCGTGACCGCGAGGACAAGCCATATTATAAAACGAAAATAAATGTTGCGTTTGCTTTTTCAAATAAAATGAGCTTATCAGAATATTATCATAATTCTAGCTGGCTGGAATATGGTGGTGCACCAGAAAAGGCCGTCAAAAACGCGTTTGTATATCAAATTGATGCGTATTTGAAGCAGAACGGAAAGTACAATAAAAACGAAAGCAAAATAACTTTTGCCGACGTGGAAGACTGCCTTGTGATAGTGGTTTCGTCGTTTTCAAATGTAACATCTTACGAAAATCAGACCAAAAAATCCATAACAAACAAAGGCATTCAGGACGCAATGGTCGAGATGTTTCGGCATCAGCTTGAGGTTTATTTTATAGAAAATCCACTTGATGCTGATAAAATTTCGGTGCAGGTTCTTGTAAACAAGCGAAGCCGCGAGGATGCTGAAAAAACTCGATTAAATATAAAAAAGAAGCTTACGAGCAACATGGACATAACCAGCCGAGTGGCTAAATTTGTGGATTGCAGAAGTCGAGATGTAAACGAGCGAGAACTTTTTATAGTGGAGGGTGACTCAGCGCTGGGGGCCTGTAAACAGGCGCGTGACCCGAATTTTCAGGCGATAATTCCGATCCGTGGCAAAATTTTGAACTGCTTAAAAGCCGATTACAATAAAATTTTTAAAAGCGATATCATCACCGATCTCATAAAAGTTTTGGGCTGCGGAGTGCAAATTAAAGCTAAGGCAAATAAAGATTTGGCATCGTTTGATATAAACCTTTTGCGCTGGAACAAAGTAATTTTGTGTACGGATGCTGATGTTGATGGATTTCAGATTCGAACACTTTTGCTTACTATGATATACAGATTAACACCAGCTCTTATCGAGAAAGGTAAGGTTTTCATCGCGGAGTCTCCGCTTTACGAAATAAACACAAAAGATGAGACTTATTTTGCTTATACAGAAAAGGAAAAAGATGATTTTATAGAGCAAATCGGAGCAAAAAAATATACGATTCAGCGTTCAAAAGGACTTGGTGAAAATGAGCCGGATATGATGAATCTGACTACGATGAACCCAAAAACACGCAGGTTAATAAAAATTATGCCTGAAGATGCTGAAAAAACAGCGCATATGTTTGACGTTTTATTGGGAGACAATATTGTAGGAAGAAAGAAATTTATCGTAGAAAACGGGCATTTATATATAGATGCGGCAGATGTTAGTTAAAAAATTTATTTGAAGTTTGTGAGGTGAAAAATATTGGCATCTAAAGGTAAAAATTTTTCTAAAAAAGAAAATAATAGCGACAAAAATCAAGGAATTATTAATGGTGCAGGGGAAATTGTCGAACAAGAAATTGCAAACACCTTAGAGCAAAATTATATGCCGTATGCGATGAGTGTAATCCTTTCACGTGCGATTCCTCAGATTGACGGCTTTAAGCCGTCGCACAGGAAGCTGCTTTATACAATGTACAAAATGGGGTTGCTGAATTCTGCCCGCACAAAATCTGCAAATATTGTGGGTCAGACTATGAAATTAAATCCTCATGGTGACAGTGCGATTTACGACACAATGGTGCGATTGAGTCGCGGATACGAAGCCTTGCTGCACCCTTATGTTGATTCAAAAGGAAACTTTGGCAAATTTTATTCTCGAGATATGATGTGCGCAGCTTCGAGATACACCGAGGCTCGGCTTGATAACATTTGCGAGGAACTTTTTAAGGATATCGAAAAAAACACCGTCGATTTCGTTGACAATTATGATAACACGCTGAAAGAACCAACGCTTTTACCGGCAAGTTTTCCGTCGATTTTGGTTAATGCAAATACTGGAATTGCGGTGGGAATGGCGAGTTCAATTTGTCCATTTAATTTAAGAGAAGTCTGCAAAGCGACAATTATGCTGATAAAAAATCCGGATGCAGATATTAGCAAAGTGCTTCTGGCGCCAGATTTTACTGGTGGTGGAATTATAATTTACGATGAGAAATCTATTATGGATATTTACAAAACCGGAAGAGGCAGCATAAAAGTGCGAGCGCGGTATACTTGTGATAAAACCGAAAATTGTATTGATATTAGCAGTATTCCCCCTACGACGACGTCTGAAGCGATTATAGAAAAAATAATAGAGCTGGTAAAAAAAGGTGTAATAAAAGAAATATCGGACGTCCGCGATGAAACTGGTATAGACGGTTTAAAAATTACGATAGACTTGAAAAGAAACACTGATGCAGAAAAATTAATGCAAAAACTTTATCGACTAACGCCGCTTGAAGATTCATTTTCGTGCAATTTTAATGTACTTATAAATGGTACGCCGAAAGTTTTGGGAGTCAAGGCTCTGCTGGAGGAGTGGCTGAGATTTAGGCTAGATTGCGTTAAGCGCAGGATACAGTTTGACCTCTCTAAGCAGAAGAGTAAAATGCATTTGCTGACCGGACTTAAAAAAATTCTTGTGGACATTGATAAAGCCATAGAAATTATCAGAAACACCAAAGAAGAGTCGCAGGTTGTTCCGAATTTGATGGCAGGATTTTCTATCGATGAACTGCAGGCCGATTACGTTGCGGAAATAAAATTGCGGCACTTAAACAGAGAATACATTTTAAAACGAACCGACGAAATCGAAAAGTTAAAGGAGTCGATAGAGAAATTAGAGGCAATACTTAACGACGAAAACAAGGTAAAAGAAATTATTGCGCAGGAACTTTGTTATATTTCAGAGAAGTACGGTAAGCCAAGAAAGACGATGCTTATTTATAAAGAGGACATAAAAAATGTAGACGTAGTTGAAGAAATTCCTGAATATCCAGTGCATCTGTTTCTTACTAAGAACCATTATTTTAAGAAGATTACTCCACAGTCGTTAAGAATGAACAGCGAGCAAAAGTTAAAAGATGGTGATGAAATTTTGCAGTCAATAGAGGCCAATAATACATTTGATTTATTATTTTTTACAGATAAACATCAGGTTTATAAGGCAAAAGTTGTAGATTTTCAAGACATAAAAGCGAGCGTGCTTGGTGAATTTATTCCTGCAAAGCTGGGAATGGAGCCAGACGAATCAATTTTGTATATGGTTGCAACCGGAGACTATTCTGGAAATGTCCTGTTCTTTTTTGAAAATGGAAAGGTTGCCCAAATAACTCTGGACGCGTATAAAACGAAAACGAACAGGAAAAAACTTATAAATGCATTTTCGGATAAATCAAAAGTGGTTGCAATAGAATATTTAAATGAGGAAAAGGACTTTTTAATAACATCGTCATCAGGGCGAATGCTGATTTTGAATACGAGCATGCTTCAGGTTAAGTCCACGAAAACAACTTTAGGCGTATCGGTTATGAGTTTGCGAAAAGGTCATAGAGTCATTAAAGTAGCGGAAGTAAATTCGCAAGAATTAGCCAATGAACGGCGATACAGACCGAAGAATTTGCCGGCAGCAGGCAGTTTACCGAGTTCTGATGATATGCAGGCCGAACAATTGGTTTTACAATAAAAAAGGAGGACTTTGCAATGAGTATAAAAAAAGATTGGATGGAGCGACAGATTGAGGCGATAGGAAATACTTTTGCAGCAATTCTTTTTGGAAAAGATAAGGTAAAAGCAATCTTGGACGTGGATGAAGAAGAGAATTCTGCTACAGAGATGGAAGACGACATTTTGGACAGAATGGTGAAAAAACACTTAGCGGATAAAAATTTTAACGAAGCGGAAAATTTAATTTTTAACGCCCTCGAAAGACAAAAAACAGCGCGTAGATTTGAGTTAGCGTTGAATTTTTTTAACGAAGCAAATGAATTTAGTGACGAAGTTTTGTCAAAATATGACTATTCGCACGAAGAAATTGAAGACGGAATAAATACTTTAAAAAAGTTATATGAATAACAAAAAGGCAGCGTTGCAACTGCCTTTTTATTGTTGAAAAATTCATTGATTTATTGCATTTTTCTATAATATATGATATTCTGTATGTGATAGATGTGAAAAAATAATCAATGTGTAAACTGTTTGTCGGCTAAGTACCTTTAGTGGGCGTAAGGAGGATTTGCATGAAAAAAGAAGTTAAGATAAATTTAATTAAAATTATAGCGGCAGCTATTTTGTTAGCCGTTGTTTATTTTATTGACAAATTTGTGCAACTGCCTATGTTGGCGAGTTTAGCATTATTTTTAGTTCCCTATTTTATTGTTGGATATGACGTAATTATAGAAGCCGCAGAAAATATTTTGCGAGGAAATTTATTTGATGAAAATTTTTTAATGGCTATCGCTACGGTTGGAGCGCTCTGTATAGGATTTTTGCCTGGAGGAAATCGAGAATTTGCAGAAGCGGTATTTGTTATGCTGTTTTTCAAATTAGGAGAATTATTTGAAGAGATTGCGGAAGGCAATAGTAGAAAATCGATTTCACAACTTATGGACATTAGACCGGATGTTGCAAATGTTGAAAGAAATGGGGAAATATTAGTTGTAAACCCAGACAGCATATCAGTTGGAGAGATTATCGTGATTAAGCCGGGAGAAAAAGTTCCTGTGGATGGCGAAATTATAGAGGGTACATCTACACTTGATACGGTTGCGCTGACTGGAGAAAGCATACCTAAGAAAGTTGCAGCTAATGATCCAATTCTTTCTGGCTGCATTAATCTTTCGGGAATGATTCGAGTAAGAGTGACAAAAGTTTTTGAAGAATCAACTGCGACAAAAATTTTGGATTTAGTTGAAAATGCAAATGATAATAAATCTAAAAGTGAAAAATTCATTTCAAAGTTTGCAAAAGTTTATACTCCTACAGTAGTTGCTATTGCGGTTTTGTTGGCTTTTATTCCACCAATTTTATCAGGAAATTTTTTATCTGAATTTGTTATTTGGCTAAATCGAGCTTTAACATTTCTTGTAGTATCTTGTCCATGTGCTTTAGTTATATCGGTGCCACTGACATTTTTTGGAGGCATTGGAACGGCATCAAAAGATGGTATCTTGATAAAGAGCTCTAATTATATAGACACTTTGGCAAAAACTAAAACTGTAGTTTTTGATAAAACGGGCACATTAACAGAAGGAGTATTCGCAGTTACAGCAATGCACCCACAAATTTGCAATGAAGAACAGTTGATTCACCTTGCTGCACATGTAGAACGTTATTCAACTCATCCGATTTCTTTGTCTATTCGACAAGCTTATTCAAATGAAATGGATGACTGTTCTGTTTCAGATGTCGAAGAATTTTCTGGACGAGGAATCCGTGCAAAAGTTAACGGAGATATAGTGTGCATAGGCAATAATAAAATGATGGACTATGTTGGGGTGAAATGGCGTGATTGCCATAGTGCAGGAACGATTATTCATGTGTCAATAAATGGCGAGTATGCTGGCCATATAGTAATTTCTGATAAAATAAAGGAAGATTCAAAGAGAGCAATTTCAGCGATAAAAGATGCTGGAGTTAACAAAATAGTTATGTTGACAGGGGACCATAAAAAAGTTGCGGAAGATGTTGCAAGCTGTTTAAAGGTTGATGAGTATCAATCGGATTTACTTCCAAAAGATAAAGTTGACTGGATAGAAAAAATGCTTTCAGAGTGCCCAAAAGGAGAAAAATTGGCATTTGTAGGAGATGGAATAAATGACGCTCCGGTTTTAGCCCGCGCAGATGTAGGAATCGCAATGGGAAATATGGGTTCTGATGCGGCAATAGAATCGGCTGATGTTATATTAATGGATGACAAACCTTCTAAAATTGCCCACGCTATTGAAATTTCTAATAAAACTATTCAAATTGCGCATCAAAACATTGCTTTTGCTTTGTCGGTTAAAATGCTTGTGCTTATACTGGCAAGTTTGGGACTAGCGCCTATGTGGTTAGCTATTTTTGCAGATGTAGGAGTTACATTAATTGCAGTGCTTAACGCAATGCGAACTTTAAATTTGACAAAAATACTTAATTCCAAGGCTGCAAAATAAAAAATACGCGTAAAGAGCAAAAGTATGACTTCTTGTGCGTTTTTGAGTTTGATAGTATACTTTGCAAGCTTTTTATTAAAAGGGATTTTAATTTTTGACATTAATATAGCGGGTGCTTAAAAAATGATAGTGTAAATAGCATTATTGTAAAAAGTATCCGCTTAAACCTTATATGTCACGTTAAAAATAATAGTTGAAAGATTTTGACTTAAAAATAAAAAAAGCAGAGAAAATCTCTGCTAAAATAAGCTTATAAATTCAAAAATTAGAACTTAGCTAAACAAAAAAACTTTTTGGTGACCCGGACGGGAATCGAACCCGTGTTACCGCCGTGAAAGGGCGGTGTCTTAACCGCTTGACCACCGGGCCAAAATAAGAAAATGCTAATAATATAGACTTAAATTAATAAAAATACTTACCGAAACGCATATTCTACTTTAAATCGTACATTTAATAATTGTATTATACTAAAATCAATGAAAAAAGTCAACATTAATTTTTTTATTATTAAAAAATTTTTAACGGAGACGGTACTTTAGCGAATTTTCGCTTTGCTTAAGATGTTAAGCGAAGCTAGTAAAGGTTGGAATCTGCAGGTTGCATTAAAGTGTTTGCTATAAAAAAGAATCGAATGCTATTCGCTTTGGCAAATTATAATATCAATATTTGCCGCTATGCGAATAGCATTTTGCTTTAAATTAGAATTTTAATTTTTGGCATAAAGTTTAAAATTTTTAGTTTTATGAATTTATAAAAAACATTAATTAGTTCCCACAGCTATTGCAGCCACAACCGCAACCACCGCCGTTAGATTCATTATTTGTGTCTGTTGAACGAGGTGGGAAAAATTCGTCAGTTGGGAATTCAAGACGATTAAAGAGTTCACAAGGGTTATCTGACGTAGTGACGCATTCTTTTTCGGGAACACAGAAATCGTAAGAAGGCACAAGCATTTGAACGTTTCGTTCCAGTTGAACGATTGTAAACATGCCGAGAGTAACATAAACTGCGTTAGTATTATTTTTTAGTTGAAATTCTCCGCCAAACTTTTTACAGATACATTCAGGGATATGGCAATTTAATTCGCAACTGTCGTGACGGTCACAGCAAACTCTGGCAGATAAACCGATTGGTTCTGCAACTTGAACAGTAGCCTTTGGAAGATTTCTTACAGGAGAAGAATTTAAATCCAAATCGTCATAACAAGCGCCAGAATTAAAAACTTTAACTTTGCCTTCACTGCCGAATAGTATTACCTTTTTAGAGAATACAGACAGTCCGGTTACATTTACAGGGCAAGCTGCTGGAGAAAGAAATACATCAAGGTTGACTTCAAAGAAAAATGTCATGTCGACAGAGTAAAAACCTTTGTTAAAAGGAACAGGCTCAAGGTCGACATAAACCGTTAAAACATCGGCGCTTTTAATGCGAACAGTGCAAGCTTGGTCAATTACATTTTGGCCCGCTTCGGTAAAATAAACGCGTAGATCTTGAAGACAGTCTTTATCAGCACAAGAATCATAGACTCTAAAAGCATCAATGCAAACTGCTTCTCTAAAATTTCCCGATGAACTTTCATTTAACCCGCTTTGAGTATTTACTGCCGTAGGAAAAAGATTTTCTGACATAATAAAAGCCTCCATTCAGATGATGAACTATGTTTTCAATACATATTATGTAATTTATAAAAGTGTGTTACAAAAATAAAGTTTGAATATGCATTTTCAAAAATAGTGGTTGTGTGTTATAATATTTTTTAGTGAATTAAAATCACCATGTCTTATGAATGATATGTTTTTTTAGAAAAATATATGTTATGATTTTATTGAATTTAAAGAAAAGCTGGGCATAATACTTGACTTGACATAATTGGGAAATTTAATATATAATCAAATGTAACAAGGGAAAGCTTTTTGTGAGGAGATTTTATTTATGGGGAATTTAAGCAGCACAAAAGAAAAAAATATTGTAAACTGCGGTTCAGTTTTTTTAAAAAAACAATTTTCCATAAATGAAATTAATAAATCTTTTCCTTACGAAGTTTGCACAATTCAGGATTTATACGACGCTACCAACTTAAAAAATGGTACTAATATTGATTTAGCCGCAGATTTAATCAACAAAACCGAGAATATAAAAATAGTTTTGACTGAAAACAGTGAATTTAAGGATTTGTCAATAAAATTTTGTGAGTCTCTGAGGGCACTAGGTTTAAATGCAGAACGATGCAATTTAAAAGAGGGAATTATTTTAGAAAATAGCAACGTACTAATGATGTTGGATTTTGATTTAAGGTGTAAGTATTTAAAAAAGTTTTTTAATAAAAGTACAAATAAAAGTGTGAAAATTATAAATATTTTGTCAGAAAAACATGAAAGTGAAAAAAATGATGCGGAATTAAATCTTTATCATTTAGATTGGTTTAATTTTAGTAAAGCTTTATGTGTAGAAATACTTTTAAAATCTGTATATTTAGGAATTTTAACTAAGTGTTACACACAATAAATTAAAAATTATCAGCCTAATTGAGAGTTAATTAAGCGAGGAATAACATGGGAAAATTTGAAAATTTATGCATGAAATGTATGAGTGACAAAGGTGAACGAGAACAGTGCCCCTTTTGTGGGTATATAAATGACAATCATAAACAGGATGGAGTTGCTCACGAAAAGTTAGTCTTGCAAGATAAGTATGTTGTAGGTAGCAAACTCTCAGAAAATGCGGAATCTATTTGCTATGTGGGCTATGATATAAAGAATAATTCTAAAGTGCATATAAGGGAGTTTTTTCCGTCAGAAATATGTGTTAGGGCTGAAAATAGCCTAAAGGTAATGGAAAAAGAAAGCTGCGGCGAAAAATTCAAAAGTCTAAAAAATGATTTTTTAAATTATTTTAGATCATTAGCAAAGGCTAGGGACATAGACGCAATTGTTCCAGTTTATGATATTTTTACAGATAATGGAACAGCGTATATCATATCAGAAGTTGTAGGCGGAACAACTCTTTTGGACTTTATTAAGAAAAACAATCATCCGATAGGTTGGGACACTGCAAAAATATTGTTTATGCCGGTTATTTCTGCATTCAGCCGACTAAGCCGAACTGGAGTAAAGCATCTTGCAATAAATCCAGGGTCATTAATAATTGGAAGAAACGGTAAAATGTATGTTTCTAATTTTTCTACACAAAATTTGCGACAGCTTGGAGTTTTTTTAGGTTTTGAATTTAACAAGGGCTTTACGGCGCCAGAGCAGTATATCAAAAATTGTGAATTGACGCAGGCTACGGATGTTTATGGACTTACGGCAACGTTGTTTTTTTCACTTGTGGGGTTCCCTCCAAAGGATGCATCAGAGAGAGGGACTGACGATAGGCTGCTAATTCCTGTAAAAATTTTAAAAAATATTCCACCTCATGTAGTTTCGGCATTATCGAATGGATTAAAGGTTAATATTCAAAAACGCACGCAGACTTTTGAAATATTGCGCGATGAACTTACAGAAACCTCTGCAAAATATTTAAAAGAACAGGACACAAGTGCTTCCAAAAATGATTATAAAGTACCGTTTAAAAACAGAAAAAACATCTTTTTATGGACAATTTGTGCTACAATTGTTTTTTTAGCAATATTTGCTGCGATTTTTATTTTTTTTGTTAATAATAATGCGACTCAGAAAAGTGAGCTGAAGCAAGATAACTTATTAATTCAAGAAAACATAGAAAATAAAGAAAGTATCATTGTTCCCAATTTAATTGGAAAAAGTTTTGATGATTTGCAAAAAAATACTAATTCGGACGATTATAACATATTTTTGTCTGAAAAGGTATATGATGATAAAGTTGATGAAGGCAAGGTAATTTCTCAGACGCCTCAGCCTGAAACTTATGTAGAAAAGGGTTCGAATATAATAGTCTCAATAAGTAAGGGTCCTAAATTTAAAGTTTTGCCATCAATAGATGGCTTGTCTTTGTCGGATGCATCCTCAATTCTGTCGAAGCAGGGCTTTATTCCTATACAGGAAACTTTATATAGCGATGTTGTTGAGCAAGGAAAAATTGTAGGTTATAAGAACCATTCAAAAAGCGATAAGGTTGAGGTGGGTTCGCAGGTTACAATTATTGTTAGCAAAGGGAAGAAATAATTATAAAAATGAAGGCGGCAGCGCAGACAACTTATTAAAAAAGTTAAGGCTGCGCTGCACTGTGTTACGCGGCGGGGTAATAATTTTTGAGTTTACTATTGCCTTTTTATGTGATATAATTACTTAAGGTATTGTGTTAACTGAATGTTAACCTTGGCTAACATTTTGAAAGGAGAATTTTTTTGAAAACGCTGAATGATTTAAAACCTGGCCAATTTGGAGTTGTGGAAAAAATTATATGCGATAAAGAATTACGAAGTAGAATTGTTGATATGGGGATAACTCCAGGAGCGCTAGTGATTATGAAAAGAATCGCACCGTTCGGAGATCCTATACAGATAAATGTGCGCGGATTTGACCTTAGTATTAGAAAGTCTGAAGCGAAAAATATAAAAATTAGAGAAAGGAAATAATTTAATGTCTACAATTGCGTCACTAAAAGAAAAAAAGTCTACCAATATCAAAAATAAGAACATTAAAATAGCGTTAGTTGGGAACCCGAATTGTGGAAAAACTACGTTGTTTAACCAGCTTACCGGAAGTAGCCAACATGTGGGAAACTGGCCGGGAGTTACGGTTGAGAAAAAAGAAGGAAGTTTAAAATTTAGGAATGTAAACATTGATGTGCTTGATTTACCAGGGATTTATTCTTTGTCACCATATTCATCAGAAGAAGTAATTACGAGAAATAGCCTGATTGACGACAACCCAGACGTGATAATAAACATTGTAGATGCGACGATTTTGGAAAGAAACTTGTACCTTACCACACAGCTTTTAGAATTGCAAAAACCAATGATAATCGCGTTTAATATGACAGATGTTATTGAAAAAAAAGGTGACATAATTGATTATAATGCGTTTAGGACAGAGCTAAATGTGCCAATTGTGCCAATATCGGCCAATAAAGGAATAGGAATTAAAGAGCTTTTAGATTTGGCGGTTCGCTGTGCAGAAAGTAAAAGCAAAGTGTCAAGAAAAAATATATATGATGATAAAATTGAAAAAGTTATTTCTAAAATAGAAAATGAATTGGCTGCAGAACCAAACTTTTATAAGATGAAAAGTAATATAAATTTACGTTGGTTAGCAATCAAAATTTTTGAAAATGATGAATTAGTTATTAAAAAAATAAAATTACCCAAAAATCTGAGCAAAAATATAGATTTATATAGAAAAATGCTTTCCATTCCGGAGCATGTGGACGAACAGATGGTTATCGCTGACCAACGGTATAAGTACATATATGCACTTTGCAAATCTGCAATTAAGCGCAAACATCCTCCGGAATACATAACTTTAACGGACAGAATTGATAAAATCGTAACAAACAAATTTTTGGCAGTACCAATATTTGCTCTAATAATGATTTTTATTTTCTACATAACTTTTGGTCCAATCGGCTCATTTTTTAGGATTCAGTTTGAATTTTTCATTAAAGATGTTTTTGGCGGATTTATTTTAAATTTATTGACTAATTTAGGTGCGGCAGAGTGGTCCAAAAGTTTAATTGTAGGGGGCATAATAGAAGGTGTAGGCTCGGTAATATCGTTCTTGCCACAAGTTATGATATTGTTTACGTTGCTGTCAATTTTGGAGGACAGTGGATATATGGCAAGAGCGGCATTTATTACTGATAAACTTTTGCGCAAGGTTGGCTTATCTGGAAGAGCGTTTGTTCCGTTGCTTATGGGGTTCGGTTGCACGGTTCCGGCGGTGCTTGGAACAAGAATTTTAGAGAAGGAAAACGATAAAAAACTTACAATTTTGATGATTCCATTTATGTCTTGCAGTGCCAAAATGCCTGTATATGCTATGTTTATTGCGGCGTTGTTTAAAGAACATCAAGTTTTGGCAATTTCTTCGATTTATTTGTTGGGAATTTTAGTGGCAATATTCACTGCAATGGTTTTCAAAAAGCCTGTGCTAAAAGGCGAAACAGCTTCTTTTATAATGGAATTGCCAGAATATAGGCTGCCAACATTTAAAAATTTGTGTTTGCATGTTGGTGAACGCGTGAAAGATTTTATAGTGAAAGCTGGAACAATTTTGGTTGCGGCAACAATTATAATTTGGTTTTTACAGTCATTTAATTTAAACTTCCAAATGGTTGCAGATAGAAGTCAAAGTATTTTGGCATCAATTGGCATGGGTATAGCACCTATATTTTCTTTATGCGGATTCGGAGATTGGCGTGCAGCGGTTTCTTTGCTGTCAGGATTAATCGCGAAGGAATCTGTTGTTAGTACGATGGCAGTCCTTTATGGAACTGGTGGACTCGATGGGATTTCTCATGTAATTTCCGAACAATTTACTACGATTTCGGCATATGCGTTTATGGTTTTTGTTTTGCTATATACACCTTGCATCGCGGCTTTATCTGCCATACATAAAGAGTTAAAAAGTACAAAATGGACGATTATTGCAATTGGATATCAACTGATTTTGGCTTGGGTTGCATCTGTGTTAGTTTATCAAATTGGAACGCTTGTTTTTAATATTTTTTAAAAAGTACAAAAAGGGGAGGGCTTTTATGATTATTGATTTATTTATAGCGACTTTTGCTGTTTTTATAGTTGTTTTTGCTGTCAAAAAACAAATTAAATCTTATAAAAAAAATGGATTTGCTGCGATTTGTTCCGGAAGTTGTGTTTCTTGTGAAAAAAATTGTAATTTTCGCAAAAATTAGGAGTATTATTATGGAATGCATGACCAAACTGACAGGTTCACTTGAAGATTATTTGGAAGCGGCATATTTAATTGAAAAAAATAAGGGCGAGGTCAGAATTACTGACATCGCGCTTTTTATGAATTTGTCCAAGCCCAGTGTGAATAAAGCCGTTTCGAACTTAAAAGACAATGGACTGTTAGAACACGAAAAATACGGATTGATAAAACTTACTGAACCTGGAACAAAATTAGCAAAAGAGATTTATTTTAGACACGAAACATTGACGAAATTTTTTATAGGGACTTTGGGCATAAAGCCAGAAGTTGCGGAGGAAGAAGCTTGTAAAATAGAACATATTATTAGTCATCAAACTTTGAGCAAGTTAGTTGATTATATGCAGAAAAAGAATTTTATTGATAAAAGTTAAATAAAATTGGTGTAAAAAAAACGGTGTAATATGGTTACACCGTTTTTTTAAGTTTTTTAATTCAAATATTTAGATACATTTGCAGCAGCAGCAGCTCCGTCTGCCTCTGCGGTGACTATTTGCCGCAAAGATTTTTTCCGCGTGTCGCCGGCAACAAAAACTCCTGACACATTAGTAATACAAGATTCGTCTGACAAAATATAACCGCTTTCATCTAATTTTATAAAATTAGAAAAAATATTGTTATCCGGCATCAAACCAATAGCAACAAAAACTGCTGAAACATTTAATTTGATTTCTTTTTTTAAAATTTTATCAAAAACCCGAACAAAAGAAACGGAACCTGACTTTCCGCCGATTTCAGAGATTGTAGAGTTAAGCTTTAAAGCTATATTGCTTTTGTTTTGTACCGCCTCATATAAAATTTTTTCGCCTCTAATTTTATCATTACGAATCAAGATTGTTACACTTTTACATATGTTTGACAAAAATAGCGCATCTTCTAATGCGGTATTTCCTGCACCAACAACCGCAACGTCTTTGTCTTTAAAAAAAGCTCCGTCGCATGTAGCGCAATAAGAAACTCCTCTACCAGAAAATTCTTTCTCGCCTTTACAACCGAGTTCTCTGCGCTTAACTCCATTTGCAATTATAACCGTTTTTGCATCATATCCGTTAAAATCTGTAAAAACCTTCTTTATTTTGTCCGAAAAATCTACTCTTTTAACTTCTTCAAATAAAACTTCCACATTTTTGCTAATAACTTGATTATAAAGATTCATAGAAAAATCTGCACCGGATATATTTTCAATTGCAGGATAATTTTCTACTTCACCTGTTGTGGCAACTTGCCCGCCGCAAACAGATTTTTCTAAAATCAAAACAGAAAATCCAGCTCTAGTAGCATATAAAGCAGCAGTTAAACCTGCAGGGCCTGCACCGATTATGATTACATCTTTCAAACAAACACGCACCTTAAAAATAAATTTTTGCAATAATTTAGATTTACTCATTAAAGAGATTTTTTAAAATTTCAGATACACTTTTATCAAAGTAGCCATCAGGGTCGGTTAGCGCAGCAGAACCATCTGTGGACCATCTCATTTGAGAAAAATTTGTTAAATAACTATTACCTCTGCTAAAGTGCGGATATTTTTTTGACCATTCGGGGTAATATTTTTTCATATAATGTGTAGCTAAATTTATTGCCATACTATTTTCATTTCCGTCAATTGTAGTAGTACCATTAATTTGAACACCAGGTGGAGAGCTATGAATAAATAAAACACTTCCGTCTTCACATTGCCCTATACAAATCCACACATGGCCAGGGCCGCTCGTTATGTCGCCAGGTTTATAATCGATAATTTCATCTTTATTTTTATATTTACCAAAGCCACGATTTGCAAATTCATTTGCCATAATAGATGATTTCATTACATAGCCGTCTTTTTCATTTTGAGTATTAAAAACGTTATAAATTGCCCAGCCAACAAAACCAGAACAGTCCAAACCTGCATTAATATTATATTTGTAATTTAAAAAATTGTACCCTGCATCTTGCTTAGATGAAAAATTTTCCCAGCCTGGTAATACTCCAATATGAGTTGAGCCTTTACCGGAAGCAGTATCTTCTTCATTCCATCCGCCTCCCCATATATACATAGTTTTTCCAACAGGCAAAAGTGATGTACATAACAAATTTTTTATAGTTGCCAATCCAGGGGTGGGCTTTAAGGGGCAAGCAAAAGCTGAATTATGATTTATGAATACCGCCAGTAGGCAAAATAAAGTAAGGCATCTATTTTTAAAAGATGTAATCAACACTAGAACCTCCATCACTAAGCATTTTCTAATGCCATTTTCACATCTGCTCTAAAATTGTCCATATCTTTATCATAAAATTTCCACCAGTGCATAACATCACCGTGATTACTTGCAACCCCCAAGTCATGCCCTTCACAGTGACAAATAATATCTTTTTCGGTCAAATTAAACTGCTTGCACAACAATACACACAACTTAACAGCATTTTCATAAGCTTTTTCAAAATATTCACGTGTAGCTTCGATATCGATAGAAGCAATTTCAGAATAATCTTCAGTATAAGTTATCCCCACAGGCTCACAGATTTCGAAACTTACATGAGTATTGTTGGCTTTTCCGCCGCAGTGCCAACCTCTGTGGTTCCAAGGTAAATATTGATAGACATTTTTATCGTCCAAAAAAGCATGAACGCAGACTTCTCTACCAGTTTCTCCTTTTTGGTATGATTTATTCCAAGGCACATACCAAAAATCTGCCATACATCCTGGAGTAGCAGTGGAATGTACCATTATTCCTTTAACATCAATTGTGTCACCCTCGCTGAAGCAATCGTTTCTTGTCATAAATTTTGTTATAATATTTAAATCATTATCTTCTAAAATATCTTTTTTAAAAATAGCCAGCCCCTTATATTTTTCGTCCGCAATAATATCTTCAAACATTGGTAACTCTACGAATTCTTTAATTGTTTCAGCTATTTTTGAATCTGCTGGTACCGAAACATCGAGCAAGCTCTCAATAATTTTAACCGTATTTTCATTATCAGCTTGGTGCAAATTGTCTTTATCAAAAATTGATTTAATAATTCTTATAGCACTTTCATTGTTTTCATCAAAGGCTTTTTTCAAAATTTCTTCGAATGCCTCTAATTTTTCGTTGACAGCGTTTTCAGTTTCATTGTTTAATTTTTCGTCAGATAGGCTAAGAATGTCTTTGTCTTCCGCTAATTTCTCATTAGGTAAATCTGAGTCACCTGTAGCAAAAGTATTCACTGGAGCTGATAATATTGATGTTGCACAAAGGATTATCGACAAGAATTTTT
>ULVN01024424.1_pt1 | contig 80258 bp, 60 predicted proteins | sample 1959491 | NCBI WGS metagenome assembly ULVN01 (sample SAMEA4835787, study PRJEB28245) | human gut metagenome | biome: gut microbiome; material: fecal sample | place: Denmark | collected 2008 | reverse complement strand
AACTGGCATTATCGACTCTTCTTGCGGATTTTAGGATATAAATGAAATCAAAGAAGAAAAGATCAATAAAAATTGCAAAATCTGATGATTTCTGCGCAAAAAGCACTGATTGTGCCATAAATTTTGTAACTTTGCAGCCTAAGTATAAACAACGTAGTGTTATCTACACCTATTTAAATAATGGGACAGTTACAAGAAAGATACAAGAACTACCGTGTACCACAGCAGTACATGGAGGAAGGCGTATATCCTTATTTCCGTGAAATTACCAGCAAACAAGGCCCGGAAGTGACCATGGAAGGTCATCAGGTGCTGATGTTTGGAAGTAACGCCTACACAGGTCTGACAGGCGACGATCGTGTGATCGCTGCCGCCGAAAAGGCCCTTCTCAAGTATGGTTCCGGTTGCGCAGGCAGCCGTTTCCTCAATGGTACCCTTGACATCCACGTACAGTTGGAGAAAGAGCTGGCAGAGTTTGAGCACAAAGACGCTGCACTCTGCTTCTCTACAGGTTTCTCTGTCAATGCGGGTGTCATTCCCCAGTTGGTCGGTCGTGGTGACTATGTCATCTGCGATGACCGCGATCACGCTTCCATCGTTGACGGTCGTCGTCTGAGTTTCGCTACTCAGCTTCACTACAAGCACAACGACATGGAGGACTTGGAGCGCGTTTTGAAGAAGTTGCCACACGAGGCTGTGAAGCTGATTGTCGTTGATGGTGTCTTCTCCATGGAAGGCGACTTGGCTAAATTGCCGGAGATCGTGGAACTGAAACATAAATACAACTGTTCGATCATGGTCGACGAGGCTCATGGTCTCGGTGTCTTCGGTGAGCAGGGCCGTGGTGTCTGCCATCACTTTGGGCTGCAGGATGAGGTAGACGTCATCATGGGTACGTTCTCCAAGAGTCTTGCTTCCATCGGTGGCTTTGTGGCTTCAGACTGGGATACTATCAACTATCTGCGTCACACCTCCCGTACCTATATCTTCTCCGCCAGTGACACGCCGGCCGCAACAGCCGCTGCTATTGAGGCGCTGCACATCATCCAGGAGGAGCCAGAGCGTATCCAGCACCTGTGGGATGTGACCAACTATGCGCTGAAACGCTTCCGCGAAGAGGGCTTCGAGATTGGGGAGACCGAGAGTCCTATCATTCCGCTGTATGTCCGCGACAGCTACAAGACATTCCTCGTCACCAAGCTGGCCTTTGACCGTGGCGTATTTATCAATCCCGTCATTCCGCCAGCATGTGCTCCGCAGGATACTCTGGTGCGCTTCGCACTGATGGCTACTCACAGCAAAGAGCAAGTCGAGCGCGGTGTGCAGATCCTCAAGCAGATCTTTGTCGAGCAGGGTATCATCAAGGATTAAACCGTTTTCATCCCACCGTTTAGTTTAAGGCTACGCTTTAAACGGGGGATAGGTGACGAGTGCACCAAAGTAAACAGTATTACAGAGCATATCTTAGCCCCGTCAGGATGTACTGACGGGGCTGATGCTTTTTTATTATATATCTACTTTCGAGAAGCTACTTATACATCAAAATACAAGTAGCGCTATTGATTTTGATAATATTTTATTCTTTGACTTGTTATATAAAGTGACATTTTTCCGCGCTTATAATCGCGATTTTACCCAGCATCACTCCAAGACGCCCCAATTTTCGCCATTTTTGCTATATTTTTATAACTGCCAGATAATCAGGAATATATACGGGAAATATTGATTTGTACTATCGAGTCACATTCACTCAATCAGCTCTCTACCACTAAAACGCCTATAAAAACACTACTTTTACCTTGTCATCTCACTTGTTTGACCCAGTCATCTCAGTTGTTTCTCACGATCAAACAAGTGTTTTCTACAGGTCATCTAACTGTTTTCTTCGTGACTCTCTCTCATTTAGACACATCAAAACCTGTTTCGACCACGTTTGATCTTCATTTTCTTTCTAGATTACAACCCAATGGTGAAAAGTTTTTGTAAACTAATTTAAAAAAAGATGTGAAGTCTTTTATACATTAACATGTACAGCGGGAAGAAGAATCATTTCCGGGTCATATATAAAGAAAACGTCCCCTCATGGATATTAACCATGAAGAGACGCTTGATTTGTTCTGTTAGTTAGAATCTCTTATACGATGCCCTGAGCCATCATAGCCTTGGCTACCTTCAAGAATCCGGCGACGTTGGCACCTTTGACATAGTTGACATAACCGTCGGCCTCGGTGCCATACTTCACGCACTCGGCATGGATGGAGTTCATGATGCTGTGGAGCTTCTCGTCGACTTCCTCGCGGCTCCACTTCAGTCGCTCGGAGTTCTGTGTCATCTCCAATCCGGATACAGCCACACCTCCAGCATTGCTGGCCTTGCCCGGGCAGTAGAGGATCTTGCTATCCTGGAAGACTTTCACAGCCTCAGGCGTTGACGGCATGTTGGCACCTTCGCTCACAGCGATGACACCATTGGCGACCAGTGTCTTGGCAGCCTCGCCGTCGATCTCGTTCTGCGTAGCGCAGGGTGTGGCGATGTCGGCCTTTTCGCCCCAGGGCTTAGCACCGGCTACGTATTTGGCCGTCGGATACTCCTCGACATACTCCTTGATACGTCCGCGCTCGATATTCTTCAGTTCCATGATGTAGGCCAGTTTCTTCTCGTCGATGCCGTCGGGATCGTAGATGTATCCGTCTGAGTCGGAGCAGGTCATCGGGGTGGCACCGAGCTGCAGGAGCTTCTCCATGGTGTACTGAGCTACGTTTCCGGCACCTGAGACGAGCACTTTCTTGCCCTTAAGGTCGATGCCCTTTGTGGCGAGCATGTTCTGAAGGAAGTAGACATTGCCGTAGCCGGTAGCCTCAGGACGGATCAGCGAGCCACCAAACTCCTGGCCCTTGCCTGTGAGGATGCCGACAAACTGATGAGTGAGTGCCTTGTACTGACCAAACATATAGCCGACCTCGCGTCCGCCCACACCGATGTCGCCGGCAGGCACGTCGCAGTCCGGACCGATATAGTTCCACAGTTCACGCATGAAAGCCTGGCAGAAGCGCATCACCTCGGCGTTGGACTTGCCACGGGGCGAGAAGTCTGAACCACCCTTTGCGCCACCCATGGGCAACGTGGTGAGTGAGTTCTTGAAAGTCTGCTCAAAGGCGAGGAACTTCAGAATGCTGACATTCACCGACGCATGGAAGCGCAAGCCACCTTTGTAAGGGCCGATGGCATTGTTGTGCTGGATGCGATAGCCCATGTTGGTCTGCACGTTGCCCTTGTCGTCAATCCAGTTGACGCGGAACTGAATGACACGGTCGGGGATGCACAACCGCTCGATGAGATTGGCGCGGTCAAACTCCGGATGTTTGTTGTACTCTTCCTCGATGGTACCAAGTACCTGGCTGACGGCCTGGATATACTCGGGCTGGTTGGGGAAACGCTGCTCCAAACGAGCTACTACTTCTGTTGCTTTCATAATCTGGTTGTTTTCTTTATTGGATGTTTAAGTTTGCTCTCTTCTTTATATAATAATGTGTATGTGCATGTATCTCCATGCAACTATTTCTTTATCTTTTGCAAAGGTATACCTTTTCTGTGAAAAAACCAACAAATAGACAAAATATTTATCGTAAAACACCAATTTTGTAACTTTATCCCCTTTTCATGCCTGCGAACAAAGACGGTTTTTTATGACTGCCGTCCACCCTAAGATGAACCTGTATCGCACTTTGTCATAAACTTCAAGAAAGGAAAGTCGTAAGTTGATGAATATCAATTCTTAGTTAGACTCCACTCATGTGACGGTTGAATAAGATGTAAAAAACGGCTCATTAAATTACGTGAAATGAGGAAGAATTATCTGTGTTGAACCATACAATCTCGTTTTTTTTTGCTTAACTTTGCACATGAAAAGTTGGAAACTATGGAAAACTTTATCTGCTCGAAAAGGAGAAATAATTTTCTTTTTTGGAAAACATTTGCAAGAGAGAAAACAAAAAAGTTTCCCATTTTAGTCAACGATCATGAAGACAAACAAAAAAAGAAAACATTCTAAAACCATTTAGATAAAGCTATTAAAGGCATGGAAATGAACAACTTCGCCATTACCAAGCGTGACGGCTCGAAAGAAGCTTTCTCGCTCGACAAGATCATGAATGCGATCCTCAAAGCATTCAATTCGGTCAATGAACCGATCAATCTCGGAGCTATCTCCAAAATCCTCAGCCATCTCGACATTCAGGACGGCGTGAAAGTGGAGGACATCCAAAACCAAGTCGAGGAAGCTCTCATGAGAGAGGGCTACTATCGTGTCGCAAAATCGTTTATCATCTACCGTCAGGAGCATAAGGAGGACCGTGAGGTGCTCGACAAGATGAAGTTCCTCTCGGACTATATGCAGGCCGAAAACGCTGCCACAGGCTCTAAATTCGACGCCAACGCCAACGTGGAGCATAAGAATATTGCCACTCTTGCCGGTGAACTGCCAAAGAAAAACTTCATCCGGCTGAACCGACGGCTGCTGGTTGAGCGCATCAAGAAGATGTATGGCAAGGAGCTCGCCGACGAATATATCGACAAGCTCACACACCACTTTATATATAAGAACGACGAGACCAACCTGGCCAACTACTGTGCCTCGATCACGATGTATCCCTGGCTCATCGGCGGCACGACCAGCATCGGCGGCAACTCCACGGCACCGACAAACCTCAAGAGCTTCTGCGGCGGATTCATCAACATGGTGTTCATGGTCAGCAGCATGCTCGCCGGGGCCTGCGCCACACCGGAATTCCTGATGTATATGAACTACTTCATACAGAAGGAATATGGCAAAGACTACTATAAGCACGCCGATGATGTCGTGGATCTCAGCCTGAAGAAGCGCACGATCGACAAGATCATCACCGACTGCTTTGAGCAGATCGTCTACTCGCTCAACCAGCCCACCGGTGCCCGCAACTATCAGGCGGTGTTCTGGAACATCAGCTACTACGACAAATATTACTTCGACTCTATCTTCGGCAACTTCTACTTCCCCGACGGCACACAGCCCGACTGGGACGGGCTCAACTGGTTGCAGAAGCGCTTCATGAAGTGGTTTAACCAAGAGCGCACCAAGACGGTGCTCACCTTCCCCGTGGAGACCATGGCCATGCTGACCGAGGACGGCGACTGCAAGGACAAGGAGTGGGCTGACTTTGCGGCAGAGATGTATGCCGAGGGCCACAGTTTCTTCACCTATCTGAGCGACAATGCCGACTCGCTGAGCTCGTGCTGCCGACTGCGCAACGAGATCCAGGACAACGGTTTCAGCTATACGCTCGGTGCCGGTGGCGTCTCCACTGGTTCCAAGAGCGTGCTGACGATCAACCTCAACCGCTGCATACAGTATGGTGTGAACCACGACGGCGACTACCATGCCTTCCTCTCTCATGTCATCGACCTCTGTCATAAGGTGCAACTCGCCTACAACGAGAATCTCAAGGAGTTGCAGGCACACGGCATGCTGCCGCTCTTCGATGCCGGATATATCAACATCAACCGGCAGTATCTCACCATTGGCATCAACGGACTCGTGGAGGCTGCTGAGTTCATGGGCCTGCAGATCACGCCAAACGACGACTATAAGCATTTCGTGCAAGACATCTTGGGAATGATAGAAAAGTACAACAAACAGTACCGCAGCAAAGAGGTGATGTTCAACTGCGAGATGATCCCGGCAGAGAACGTCGGTGTCAAGCACGCCAAGTGGGACCGCGAGGACGGCTATTTCGTGCCGCGCGACTGCTACAACAGCTATTTCTATGTGGTGGAAGACGACTCGCTGAGCATCCTCGACAAGTTCAAGCTCCATGGCGCTCCCTATATCGAGCACCTCACCGGCGGCTCCGCACTGCACATGAACCTCGACGAGCATCTCTCCCAGAAGCAGTATCGTCAGCTTTTCCGCGTGGCCGCTCACGAGGGCTGCAACTATTTCACCTATAACATCCCCAATACCGTCTGCAACGACTGCGGTCATATCGACAAGCGTTACCTCAAGGAGTGCCCTGTCTGCCACTCCAAGAATGTCGACTATCTGACGCGCATCATCGGCTACCTCAAGCGCGTGAGCAACTTCTCCGAGGCCCGCCAGTCCGAGGCCCACCGTCGCTTCTACGCAGGCATCGACCGTCTGCCGAAGACACAGACCTTTGCCCTCGGCGAGCGAAGCAAGGCACATCAAACAGTAAAGGAGGAGAAGTAAGCAATGCTGAAGTACGTCAATACCGACATCGTGTTTCAGGAGATCCCGGACGAGACGACGCTGGCCATCAACATCTCACGGTGTCCGTGCCACTGTCCGGGATGCCACAGCAGCTATCTCGCCCAGGACTTCGGCAACCCGCTCTCCACCGATGCCCTCGATCAGCTGATTGCTGACAACGACGGACTCGTGACGTGTGTCTGTCTGATGGGCGGTGACGCTGAGCCGCAGTCGGTCAACCACCTCGCCGCCCACGTCCGGGAGAAGCATCCGGGGATGAGAGTAGGGTGGTACAGCGGCCGTCTGCGCATCGACCATGCCATCGACAAGCACAACTTCGACTACATCAAGGTGGGGCCCTACATCAAGCATCTCGGACCGCTCAACTGTCGCACGACCAACCAACGACTCTATCATGTCGTCGGCAACCAGCTTCACGACATCACCGCCTCTTTTTGGAAGTAAGCGAAAAGGTCGAGACTAAAGGCGGAAGCCTTTCTGCCGTCTGGCACCATCGCTTTTTTTATCCTATCCGCAACCATTGGCTCTGCTTGGTTGCGGATAGTTCGTTGATAGAGGATGAGGATCTAATATGGCGCAAACGTGGACAAAAGGACCAACTACGAGGACGCAATTGCTGACGAGTAAAGCATTATAAAGGATAGCCGGAACGCTGAAATAATGATTATTGCACTAAAAAAGTCATTTTTTCGCCGTCCGGCTATCTTTTTTTGTCTATCTTTGCAAAAACAAACATTATGAAGAAAACACTTTATCTATTACTTTTTGCCTTCATCGTATTAACGATACCCGCAAATGCTAAGAAAAAGACTGTGATCTCTGACCGCCAGTGGTGGGCAGGGCAGGCTTATAAGATGGCACAGCCCGTGCTGGAGAATATGGCGAAGGGCGAATTGCAAAAGAATATGCAGATGGAGTTCTCGCCGAGCTTTGACAACCGTAACCGCAAGGTGGCCTATATGGAATGCTTCGGCCGTCTCATGGCCGGCATCGCTCCATGGCTGGCTTTGCCCGATGACAACACGGAAGAGGGTAAGATGCGCAAGCAGTTGAGGGAATGGGCTCTCCAAAGCTACAAGAATGCCGTAGACCCAAAGAGCCCCGATTATCTCTGTTGGGGCATCGGCGGACAAAATCTCGTTGATGCCGCTTACATCGCTGAGAGCTTTCTGCGTGCCTACGACGCGCTGTGGATGCCGCTGGACAAGCAAACCAAAGAGGAATACTTTAAAGAGTTCAAGAAACTACGGAAGATAGATCCACCCTATACCAATTGGCTCCTCTTCTCTTCCACTATAGAGAGCTTCATGGCCAAAGCCGGCGGTGACTACGACCAATACCGTGTCAACTCAGCCATCCGTAAGATGGAGGAATGGTATACTGGTGACGGATGGTACAGCGACGGGCCTGACTTCACCTTCAACTATTACAGTAGTTATGTCTTCCATCCAATGTATCTCGAAACGCTTCAGGCTATGGTAGATGCCAAGGCTAACACGCGTCTCGACTATCAGAAATACTATAACCGCGAGCTGAGCCGTTGCCAAAAGTTCTCTATCATCTTGGAGCGATTCATCTCTCCTGAAGGTACATTCCCCGTTTTCGGACGCAGCATTCCTTATCGCAACGCAGCCATGCAGCCATTGGCTTTATTGGCTTGGTACAAGCAGTTGCCGAAAGAACTCACCAACGGACAGGTGCGTGCAGCACTGACAAAGGTCATGCACCGCATGTGGGACAAGGGTGACAACTATAACGAGAAGGGATTCCTCAACATAGGATTCTGTGGCCATCAGCCGCAGGTGGCAGACTGGTATACCAACAATGGCAGTGAGTATATGGCTTCACTGTGCTTTATGCCGCTCGGACTGCCTGCCAATGATGCCTTTTGGACAGATGCCGCACAGCCATGGACACAGGTGAAAGCTTGGAACGGGCAAGACTTCCCGAAGGATCATCTGTGGAAGGATCAGATTCAGACACACGACAAGTGGTAAACTTTCTCGTATAAGAAAACCTACTATCATCAACCTATCTCAATCAAAAGACATGATAACGATCAAGAACAAATACCTCTGGATGGTGCTGATTGTCTTGCTGCCGCTGCTGCCCTTGCATGCTCAGCATCGTATTGCTCGTAAAGCAAAAGCCAAGGCCGCTACTGAGCAGAAGGCGAAAACACTCAATCAGATTTTTAAGGTCAACGACTACTGGCAGAAAAATCATACACCGGAGGCGACTGCTTTTTGGAATGTAGCCGCTTATCACACCGGCAACATGGAGGTTTGTAAATGGCTGACGCAAGAGCTGAGCAGCAATAAAAAACTGTCTGCGAAAAGGCGTAAACTGTTGACAGATAAGCTCAACGCATACCTTGCCTATAGTCTGCGGTGGGCAGAGCATAACCAATGGAAAGGAGCGACTGAGGCTGATACGGCTAAGTGGCTCTATAAAAAATACGGAGAGGACCAACAGCATGTGCTCTTCGGTGACTGGCAGATCTGTTTCCAGACCTACATCGACTTATATAATATGTTTCAAGTCCAGCAAGGAAGCAAGGGACAGACTCTCACAAAGATGGAGATCAGCAGCCCTGACTTGATGACGGCAAGAGCTAAAGAAGTGATGGGATACGTTGTCTCACACTCTGCTCACGACTATTGGTGGTGGGCTGACGCTTTGTATATGGTCATGCCCGTGATGATGAAGATGTACAAGCTCACGGGTGACGTGCGCTATCTCGACAAGCTCTACGATAATATCTGCTATTCCGACAGCATCATGCTCGACAAAGAGACAGGTCTTTACTTCCGCGACGGCAAGTATATCTATCCGATGCATAAGACCAACAGCGGCAAGAAAGACTTCTGGGCGCGCGGCGACGGCTGGGTGCTCGCAGGATTGGCAAAGGTGCTGCAGGACATGCCGAAGAGCTATCGGCACTACGATTTCTTCTTGAAGAAATATCAGCGGCTTGCTCTCGCTGTAGCAAAGATACAACAACCGGAAGGCTATTGGACCCGCTCGATGATGGATCCTCAGCAAGCACCGGGTCCCGAGACCAGCGGAACTGCGTTCTTCACCTATGGCATGGAATGGGGCGTGAACCACGGACTGCTCAATGCCAAGACTTTCAAGCCCGTGATTCGCCGTGCTCAAAACTATTTGACGACGGTCGCTCTTCAGTCTGACGGCAGTGTCGGATACGTGCAGCCTATTGGGGAGCGTGCCATTCCTGGGCAGCATGTCGACAAAGATAGTCAGGCCGACTTTGGCGTTGGTGCCTTCTTGTTAGCGGCTACGGAGTCACTGCGTCGTCAAAACCGATAAAAGGAAACGTCTATGTCCATCGTTCTTCTCTCCATCCTTTCAATGCTGTCTACGTTCATGCAATACGTGCGGAACGACTATCAGCCACTCGACAACCAGTATGCTGTGTTCAAAGGTGAGCACACGGGGGCTGCCGACGAACGAGGCGTGCGCACCAATGCCGACTTGAGCATGGTGGCAGCATTCATGGGAGAAGACTCGATAGCTCTGAAAACACTTGCCTTTGCAGTGCATACGCACAAGGCAGTACGTAAGCGTCCCTGTCTTGATGGCCGCTACTGGGGGTCTGTCTCAGCGAAGGATTATCAGTGGGAGAGCAGCCTTTGGGCAATGTCTGTGGCTTACTCTGCCTATTTCCAGTGGCAGAGATTGCCAGACTCTTTGAAGACTGACATCTACCAACTACTGAAAGCAGAGTGCAACTACGAGTTGGAGCGTGACATCCCGACGGGTTATATTGGTGACACCAAGGCAGAGGAAAATGGTTGGGAAGTAGATGTACTTGCAGCTACGCTCGGTCTTTTTCCTGACGATCCATTGGCTTCGCAATGGTTCCAACGTATGCGTGCCTTCGCCATTAACAGCTATTCCCATCCCACCGATGCCCAGGATACGACAGTGATCGACCCAGACTATGACGCTACACGCGTTTGTGATCTTTACAAGGGACCGAATCTCTATCCCGACTGGACGCTTCAAAACCACGATTTCTTCCATACTTCCTATCAGAATGTAGTCATCCAGGAACTCGGTGAGGCAGCATTGGCACTGCGGCTTTTCCAAGGTAAACACCAGCGATGGACTTCGCGCGCTTTGCTCCACAATTGTGACAAGGTAACGGAGAACGTCCTCAACTGGCTCACTCTGCCCGACGGAGAGCAAGCCATGCCCAACGGCAATGACTGGAGCCTCTTCCTCTATGACCAAGTGACGAGCTACGCAACGATGGCCTGTATGCAAAGAAATGCCGACGCCCTCTATTTCGAGCGGCAATGCTTAAAGCGTATAGCACAAAGACAGCAGACCACCGATGACGGTTCTTTCCTCTTGAGACCGGATGTAGGTGCCCGTCGTATGGGCGTGCAGGCTCATCGGATGCTGATGACCGAGATGATGCACCGGCTCTGGCCCACAGAAGACATGAGTCCGACGCGCTGGACAGACTTTGAGCGTCGTTACCATGGCAGCAAACTCTTCCCCTGTCAGCAAATCGTACGTACGCTCACTCCCCGCTGTTTCGCTTGCTTCTCGTTCAGCAAAGGCAAGAAAAGCTACACAGGATACCTCGCACCTATCCATGATGACATGACCGACAATCTCGTCATCCCCTACAGGCAATACAACACCGGCAATATTATTGGTTATTATCAACCCACGACAGGAAAGCCAAATGCTCGACTCGTCGGTGAGCCAACGATAGACATCAAAGGAGATTACTTCATCGTGAAGGCGACGCTGGCAGAAAATGACGGCTCCATTGTCCGTAGATTCACACTGCGTAGCAGAGCCGACGGACTGGAATACAGCGATAATGTAAAGATGAAAACTGCAGACAGACTCAAAGACTATACCGGACTGCTCGCCATCTCCGCAGACGAGTTTACGGGACGAAATCATCAGGTAGACTTCCAACCCGGACTGACACGTATCGACAATCAGCTCACCGTTCAATCTGATAGCCGTGTCAAAGCTCAGTGGACAAAGGAGACGATAGAAAACTCCATCCGTTCCAAACGACTCGCTCCTTATGTGGCGGGGAAGCCCCAAACGCGACACCATATTATATATAGAATAGATTAGGGATTGGGTAAGATGAATATAGTATTTGAGTGGACTCGTACGTATTATATATTAGACAAAGAATGATCGATTCAAAAATATAACATTAACATAGAAAGGAATAAGAACATGATCAACTTTTCATTGCAAGGAAAAGTGGCACTCGTCACTGGTGCTGCTTATGGTATCGGAATGGCCATCGCAGAGGCTTACGCTGAAGCTGGTGCAAAGATTGCTTTCAACTGCCGCAGCCAGCACCATCTCGACCAGGCTATGGCTGACTATAAGGCCAAAGGCATTGAGGCACTGGGCTATATTTGTGATGTGACCAAGGAAGACGACGTCAAGAAGATGGTCGCAGACATCGAGCAGAAGCTTGGAACCATCGACATCCTGGTCAACAACGCCGGTATCATCAAGCGAATCCCCATGACAGAGATGAGCACTGAAGAGTTTCGCCAGGTCATCGACATCGATCTGACAGCACCTTTCATCGTTTCCAAAGCTGTCATCCCCGGCATGATCAAGAAAGGACATGGCAAGATCATCAACATCTGCTCAATGATGAGTGAGCTCGGCCGTGAGACGGTCTCCGCCTACGCAGCCGCTAAAGGCGGTCTGAAAATGCTGACGCGTAACATTTGTTCTGAGTATGGCGAGTACAACATTCAGTGCAACGGTATCGGTCCGGGCTATATTGCCACACCACAGACAGCACCTTTGCGTGAGCGTCAGGCCGACGGCAGTCGTCATCCTTTCGACCAGTTCATCGTGTCTAAGACACCTGCTGGCCGATGGGGTACAGTTGAGGACCTGCAAGGTCCAGCTGTGTTCCTGGCATCCGATGCCTCTGATTTTGTTAACGGACATATTCTCTATGTCGACGGCGGCATCCTCGCCTACATCGGCAAACAGCCTAAGTAATTCTGAACCATGGATGTCTTTAGCTATATCATCAGCTTAGGCGCATCGGTCATGATGCCGATCATCTTCACGGTGATCGGCTTGTGTATCGGCATGAAGTTCGGTCAGGCCCTCAAATCCGGGCTCTATGTAGGTGTCGGCTTTGTAGGGCTGGGTGTGGTCACAGCCTTGCTGACCACCAATTTCAACGATCCGCTGAAAGCTATTTGTGACCTTTATCACCTCCAGCTCAACGTCTTCGATATGGGCTGGCCGGCTGCAGCGTCTGTTGCCTACAATACAGCAGTGGGTGCGCTTATCATTCCGATCTGCCTGGGCATCAACGTGCTCATGTTGCTGACAAAGACCACGAGCACACTCAACATTGACTTGTGGAACTACTGGCACTATGCTTTCATTGGTGCCGTGGCCTATTTTGTCATGGGCGAGAGCCTCGCCTGGGGCTATTTTGCCGCTATCGTGTGCTATATCATCACGTTGGTTCTTGCAGATATCACTGCCACGAAATTTCAGAAGTACTATGATCTCGACGGCATCAGTATTCCGCAACCATTCTGTCAGAGTTTTATGCCCTTTGCTGTCGTCATCAATAAGGTGCTCGATAAGATTCCGGGATTCTCCCGTCTCGATGTAGACGCAGAAGGTCTCAAGCGCAAGTTCGGAGTCTTCGGCGAGCCTTTGCTCCTCGGCGTCATCGTTGGCATCCTCATTGGAGTGGCAGCTCATTTCGACGTAAAGATGGTCCTGACATTAGGCGTGACCATGGGTGCCGTCATGGAACTCATTCCCCGCATTACCAAACTGTTTATCGACGGTTTGAAGCCTATCTCTGTCAAGGCACAAGAGATGGTTGACAAGCGACTCCACGGTCGTAAGGTGCACATCGGTATGAGCCCCGCGCTGGTCATCGGACACCCGACCACACTCGTCGTCTCGATTCTGTTGATCCCCACCGTGCTGGTTGTTTCCGTCATTCTGCCGGGCAATCAGTTCCTTCCGTTAGCCTCCTTGGCCGGTATGTTCTATCTCTTCCCAATCGTCCTGCCCTATACTAAGGGCAACGTAGTGAAGACATTTATCATCGGTCTTGTGGCTTTGATTTTCGGCTTGTACTTTGTCACCGACATGGCACCTGACTTCACACTGGCAGCCAATGCTGTCTTTGAGGCCACCAAGGACAAAGCAGCGCAGATTCCTCAAGGTTTCACAGGAGGAGCTCTCGATTTCGCCTCGTCGCTCATTGGCTGGGTGATCTACAAGCTCACGTGCTATGTCCGCTATGTGGGACCGGCTATTCTCGTCTTGCTTACTTTGGCATTGATGGTCTACAACCATAAGCAGATCGTCAAAAACGAGAAGCTGGCAAGCAGCAATAAGTAAAGTTGGAAACAACAATATATAACTAGGTGTGTCTATCCATCAGAAAGACACATGTTCAATACTGTATTTGGAATAAGAAAATATGATGAAGAAGTTTATGATAGCGTTGTTTCTCTGTCTGGCAACAGTACAGGGCTTCGCACAAAATTGCAAAACCAATTTATATCCTATGAAGAGTGAAAACGCCTACACGCACTATAATGTGCGCTATGCTACCAGTCCGGTAGATGCCAAGCACTATACCACAGACCGTCTGCGTCAGGAATACCTTATCCAAAAGGTCTTCGTACCCGGCGAGGTCAACTGGACTTATTCCCTCTTTGATCGTTTCCTCATTGGTGGCGCCGAGCCGACAACACAGCCTTTGACGTTGACGAGCATCGCACCGCTCTATACAGAGAAGACTACGGACAAAAAGCGTTTGCTCGACAACCGTGAGATCGGCATCATCAACATCGGTGGTGACGGTACTGTGACGGTGGACGGCAAGAGTTATGACCTGAAATTTCAGGAAGCCATCTATATTGGCCGTGCTGACGCCAAGAACGATCATCAGATCGTGCTCAGCAGTAAAGACGCAGCCAATCCCGCTAAGTTTTACATGAACTCAGCCTGTGCTCACCAGACCTACCCCACAAAGAAGGTGACACTCAAGGATGCCAACAACATCGTGGCCGGTAGCCTTAAGGAGAGCAATGCCCGTGTCATCCATCAGCTGATCATTGACGGTGTTGCCGGCGTGCGCACCTGCCAGCTTCAGATGGGTGTCACCGAGTTGCAAGAGGGTAGTGTTTGGAACACCATGCCTGCTCATACCCATCTTCGCCGCATGGAAACCTATCTCTACTATAAAGTTCCCGACGGCCAGCGTATCCTGCACGTCATGGGTGAGCCCAAGGAGACACGTCCCATGTGGCTGAGCAATGAGGAAGCAGTCATTTCCCCTTCATGGTCCGTGCATTGTGCAGCCGGCACCAGCAACTACACTTTTATCTGGGGTATGGCAGGCGAGAACCTCGATTATGGTGACATGCAGAAGGTGATGCCAAAGGACTTTGAATAAAATAGAAAGGTGCATTCCACCTATTTCTGAATAATAGATTCATTTGAAACAAACAATGTTCCCATTCAGAAAACACATGAATCAACGTCTCAATCAGCAATACCAACCACTACAATCCACAAAGTTAGCAGCAGTTGGCGTGTCTTTGCTGTCATTTGTCCTGCTGATTCCGTCTGCTACTCTTTCTGCAGCGCCTCGCTCCGAAACGGCAGAAAAGGTGCTGACCTTCCATAACCCTTCATCATTCCAGCGCGATGAAGTCGTGGAAGTCAAGGGCAGTGAACTCTGCAAAGCATTGGGAGTGAAGGCCGGAACATCCGTTGTCGTCAAAGACAAACGAGGCAACGAGGTGACTTCTCAGTGGGATCATGACGGCAACCTGCTTGTCGATGTCTTTGTTCGTCCGCTGTCCACAACGACCTATACCGTTGCCGTGGGTCAGCCCTCGAAATACCGTCAATGGGTCTACGGGCGTCTTGTCCCGGAACGTAAGGACGATATAGCGTGGGAAAACGACCGCGGTGCGTATCGCATCTATGGTCCGGCACTGGAGAAGACCGGCGAGCGTTCGTTTGGCACGGACGTATGGGTGAAGAACACGCCCGACCTCGTCATCAACGACCGTTATGCCGGTGATGAGAAAGGCGTATCCTATCATGTCGATCACGGCACGGGCTATGATCCCTATGATGTAGGTCCTACGCTCGGCTGCGGCGCACCGGGCTTGCTTATCGACGGCAAGCTCAAGATGCCTTACTGCTGGAAGACCTACAAGATACTGGACAACGGGCCACTACGCTTCTCCGTCGAGGTGGGCTATGGCAATGAGCATCGCATCATCAGCCTTGACAAAGGCAGCAACTTCAACCGTATGACCGTCTGGTATGACCAGTTGCCTGCCGGCGCACGCCTCGCCACAGGTGTCGTACTCCATGACGCCGACTCTACTACTGTCGTCTTGGGCAAAGACTACGTGCAGTATGCCGATCCCACCGACAACCGTGATGCCAACAACTGCCAGGTGTTTGTCGCCACACTCTTCCCTGATGGTGTCGACTCCACCTTTGTCTTGCCGCTCGATCATCCCGACAAGATCCGCTATGCCCACGCTTTGGGCGTACGGCCGTTGAAGAGCGGAGAGCGTTATACCTACTACTTCGGCTCTGCCTGGAGCCGCTATGATGTTCGCACCCAACGTGAGTGGCAATTGCGCATCGACGAGACTCTCGAGTCATTGCGGCATCCTGTGAAATACATGTTCTCAAAGTAAAATACTACTGTTTTCATAGACATTCATTCTTCCATGAGTTCTGACCTTATACTTTAATGGTAAGGTCAGAACTTTTTGTATGTGTTATACCCGACACACAAAAAAAAGGTGCCCTTGCCTCACGGCAAAAGCACCAAGCAAACTTAAACAACCAATAAAAGAAATAGATTGTCCTTGCTTATCGGATGAACAGAAGCTCGCGATACTTCGGCAGCGTCCAAAGCTCGTCGGCAACTACCAGCTCCAACTTGTCGATCTGATAACGGATCGGCTGGAACTTCGACTCCACTGTGTCATGGTAGGCGACAGCCTTCTCGCGGGCATCTTCTATCTTATTAGCGACCTTACGGGCATTGACAAGGTCTTCTACACCCTTCTCAATGATGGAGGTACGCTCAGCAATTTCCTTGATGATCTTCAGATTGCGCTCACTGAGTTTCTTGCCTTCCTCAGCTCCGAAGATGTCCATCATGTTCTCCACATTCTTGGCCAACTGGCTCTGATAGTGAGTAGCTACCGGGATGATGTGGTTCATACTCAGGTCTCCGAGTACACGAGCCTCGATCTGAAGCTTCTTGGTATAGGTTTCCCATTTCACTTCGTTACGTGCTTTCAGCTCGTTCTCCTTCATCACACCCATCGACTCAAACATCTTGATGCTTGCATCGTCGAGGTAGCGGTCAAAGATCACGGGGCAGCTCTTCTCGGTGTCCAGGCCGCGTTTCTCAGCCTCAGCAACCCATTCGTCGCTGTAGCCGTTGCCGTCGAAGTGGATAGGAGCGCAGGTCTTGATATCAGCGCGCAGTACGTCGATGATGGCAGAGAACTTGTCTTCTCCTTTGGCAATGATAGCGTCGACACGCTTCTTGAAGTCTGTCAGAGCCTCAGCGACAGCTGTGTTCAGTACGATCATGGCACTGGCGCAGTTAGCCTCAGAGCCTACAGCACGGAACTCAAAGCGGTTGCCGGTGAAAGCAAATGGAGAAGTACGGTTGCGGTCGGTGTTGTCGCGCAAGATATCAGGAATCTCGGGGATGTCAATCGTCACGCCCTCTTTGCCCTTGATATTGAACAGGTCTTTCTTGTCAGCTTTCTCGATATGGTCAAGAATGTCCGAAACCTGCTTGCCAAGGAAGGAAGAGATGATTGCTGGAGGTGCTTCGTTGGCACCCAGACGGTGAGCGTTGGTAGCACTCATGATAGAAGCTTTCAGCAGACCATTGTGCTTGTATACGCCCATCAACGTCTCGACGATGAACACCATGAAGCGCAGGTTGTCCTCAGGAGTCTTGCCTGGACCGTGGAGCAGGATGCCCGTGTCGGTAGAAAGACTCCAGTTGTTGTGCTTACCGGAACCGTTGATACCGTCGAAAGGCTTTTCGTGAAGCAGTACCTGGAAGCCATGCTTGCGGGCAACCTTCTTCATCAGGCTCATCAACAGCATGTTGTGGTCGACAGCCAAGTTGGTTTCCTCGAAGATAGGGGCGCACTCAAACTGGTTAGGAGCGACCTCGTTGTGACGTGTCTTGCAGGGAATGCCAAGCTCCAAAGCCTGAATCTCAAGGTCTTTCATGAAGGCCTGAACACGCTCGGGAATGGTTCCGAAGTAGTGGTCGTCCATCTGCTGGTCCTTGGCAGAGCTGTGGCCCATCAGTGTGCGGCCTGTCAGCATAAGGTCAGGACGTGCGGCATAGAGATCCTCGTCGACGAGGAAGTACTCCTGCTCCCATCCCAAGTTGCTGATACACTTCTTCACGTCGGGATAGAAATAATGACAGACATCGGTAGCGGCAACGTTCACGGCGTGGAGCGCGCGCAGCAGAGGTGCCTTGTAGTCAAGGGCCTCACCGGTGTACGAAATGAAGATCGTCGGGATACACAGCGTGTCGTCGATGATAAACACAGGTGATGTAGGATCCCAAGCAGAGTAGCCACGTGCCTCAAAGGTCGAGCGGATACCGCCGGAGGGGAAGCTGGATGCGTCAGGCTCCTGCTGGACGAGCAGCTTACCGGAGAATTCCTCAATCATACCGCCCTTGCCGTCATGCTCGATAAAGGCGTCGTGCTTCTCTGCCGTTCCCTCTGTCAGAGGCTGGAACCAGTGAGTATAGTGTGTGACGCCATTCTCGTCGGCCCACTGCTTCATGCCTGCTGCCACTGCATCGGCAATGCTGCGGTCGAGCTGTGCACCGTTGTCGATAACATCAATAAGTTTGTCATACACTTTCGACGGAAGATATTTGTACATCTTCTGACGGTTGAACACTTTCTTGCCGAAGAATTCTGAAGGACGCTCTACCGGTGAGATGACCTCAACGGGCTTTCTGCGTGATGCCTCAGCGACGGCATCAAATCGTAAACTAGTCATATTTCTTAATGTTGATGTTAAAGTTCTTTATAGAGGTGGTGCCTCGCTGAGGAGGTCACCACGTTGTTTCTTGTTTTTATCAGCAGACTGTTCCTGCTGTCGGTTGTGGGTTATGGATGCAGTGTGAAGCCGAAAGTGAAGTAAGCCTTTTGGGTGCTGGGGTTGGCATAAATGCCGGCGAAAAGTGGAACAGAGAAGGATTTGGTGATCTCGATGTCCTTACAGGCCTTCAATCCTATGTTGGTGACTGCGAACCCGTTGGCAGTTGCGTAGAATGAAGTACTGAAAGGTACGGCACCTACTGTGGCGGTCCAGTCAAGAGAAGCCAGTTTGAAAGGTGCGGCTAACTCTAAATAGGACGAATAGGCTCTGTCTCCGTCTTTGTTCACTCCATCGTTTCCTGCGAAGTTGGTATACCAGTTGACAGCCAGCGGACCGAAGTCGTAACCGATGTTTCCCTCAAACACATGGCTCGTCTCGTGAGCCTTGTAAGCGAAGTACTTGTCGTTGGGCGAATTGAACCAGTAGTCTGTCACCCCAATGTGGAAGCCTCCTGTCGTGTAAGTAGCAGTGAGGTCCAACTCTTTGGTGTCGTCTTTGTCAGACAAGCCCACGTTGCCCCATGCAGATAGAGAAAACCCTTTGTAAGCTATACCCAGCGTTGGCTGGATGCTCACGTCGCCTAAGTCTTGTCCACGCCAGATATACTGGTTGACAACATCGGTACTGATCGTACCTTCTACTTTGTCCTGAGCACTTGCAGTGAGTGCTGTCATGGCAATGGCAGCCAGACACATCATTCTTCTTACCTTTTTCATAACGACTTATTTTTAATTGTTCATATTTTGGCAGTACGATCCTGAAAGACAGTCTGCCGTTTTCTCTCACTTGCGTTTCTCTCTGTTTTCTCTTTAAGACCGATGTCTTTCGACATGTGGGTCTCTCTCTGCATTTGCAGTTTCTTGCTGCTTCTCGCGGCTACTGCTGCATTCCGGATATATCTTACTTCTTCAGTGACCACTCAGCGATGCGTCGCATAGCCTCACGCACGTCTTCACGGTTGCCAAAGGACGTCAGGCGGAAATAGCCTTCGCCGCTTGGTCCGAAGCCAACGCCCGGCGTGCAGACAACACCGCATCCGTAGAGCAGCTGCTCGAAGAACTTCCAGCTGTCCATGCCGTCGGGCGTCTTGACCCACAGATAAGGAGCGTTGACACCGCCATAGACCTTATAGCTGAGTTTGCTAAGCGTCTCGCGCATGATCTTCGCGTTCTCCATGTAGTAGTCTATGGTCTCTTGGATCTGTTTCTTGCCCTCTGGTGTGTAGATGGCTTCAGCGGCGCGCTGGCTGATATAGCTTGTTCCGTTGAACTTCGTGCTCTGTCGGCGATCCCACAACTGATTGAGATTGACGCGCTGCTTGCCGTCAACGGTCACGGCTGTCAACTCTTTCGGAATGATCGTGTAGCCGCAACGTACACCGGTGAAGCCAGCCGTCTTGCTGTAGCTGTGGAACTCTATCGCGCATTTGCGTGCTCCCTTGATCTCATAGATAGAGTGGGGGATCTCCGGATCGGTGATGTATGCTTCATAAGCGGCATCGTAGAAGAGGATGGAATCATTGCGCAGTGCGAAGTTCACCCACTTGCGAAGTTCCTCTTTCGGAAGCACAGTACCTGTCGGATTGTTGGGGTAGCACAAGTAAATCATGTCCACATGCCGGTCAGGAATCTGTGGTACGAAGTTGTTGTCTGCCGTACATGGGAAATAGGTGACGTCTGTCCATTTGCCATTTTCGAAGACGCCTGCGCGTCCGATCATCGCATTGGAGTCGACATATACGGGATAGATAGGATCCGTCACACCGATGTTGTTGTCCCAGCGCAGGATTTCCTGAATGTTTCCGGTGTCGCTTTTCGCACCGTCGTTGACGAAGATCTCGTTGAGATCAATGTGGATACCTCTTGGCAGGAAATCGTTTTTCTGAATAGCCTCGCGCAGGAAGTCGTAACCTCTCTCTGGTCCATAGCCACGGAAAGTGGCCTTGTTGGACATCTCATCCACAGCTTTGTGCATAGCTTCGATGACCACAGGAGCCAACGACCGCGTCACATCGCCGATACCCAGGCTGATTACCTTGACCTTGGGATGCGACACCTTGAAGGCGTTGACCCTTTTGGCAATGTCGGCAAACAAATAGTTACCGGGTAATTTCAGGAAGTGTTCGTTTACTAATGCCATATTCTTAAATTCCTTTTATGTTGTGTGTTAAGTTTGTCATTATCGTTTTCTATGTCTCTCAGCGTGTCTGCCTATTTATCTTCCGGCAGTTCTATGTCGCCCTCAAAGGCGAAGGCAGCCGGTCCGGTCATATATACATGGTTGTCGTTCGGACTCCATGTGATGTCGAGATCGCCGCCGTCCATGGCGATGACAGCGTGTCTGCCGCAGACACCGAGCTTTGCGGCGGCTACGGCTGTGGCGCAAGCGCCTGTGCCGCAAGCCATGGTGATGCCGCTGCCCCGTTCCCAGACACGGGTGCGAAGCTTGCCTTCACCCACAAGCTGTGCAAACTCAATGTTGCATCGCTGTGGGAAGGCTGTCTCTCTCTCCAATAACTTTCCTAACGTTGTGATATCCATGTGCTGTACATCGTCCACGAAGATGACGTAATGTGGGTTGCCCATACTCACGAAGAGACTCTTGGGCTTTCCGTCTTCTGTCCGTAGGACGTGGTCAGACAAGGCTTTGACGCTGTTCAGCTCGTCGGGTGTATGCCCGGTGAATTGCTCTTTGACATCAAAGGCAGGCTCTAACATATCTACCGTGACACTCTCCACTTTTCCAGCTTTCAGATGCAGGCTGAGGATCTTCACACCGGAAAGCGTCTCCAATCTGATCGTAGTCTTGTCGGTGATACCTTTTTCATAAAGATACTTGGCGATGCACCGGCTTGCATTTCCGCACATCATAGCTTCAGAACCGTCGGCATTGAAGATGCGCATCGAGTAGTCGGCTTTCTCCTCGTCCTTCGGTTTGCCAATAAGCACCAGACCATCGCTGCCAATGCCCGTATGCGGCTTGCTCCATGCGATGGAGGCTGCGCTCGGGTCGGGGATATTATATAATAAGGTGTTGACGTATATATAGTCATTACCAGCCCCGTGCATCTTTGTGAAGTGAATGGTCTTTGACATAATGAAGCAATTTATTTCTTATTGATTGACTTAATGTTTTGAATACGCTGCAAAGTTAATACAAAAAGATAGAACCGCAAAGAAAAGCACGACATTTTTTAGAAACTTTTTCTATGGAAGTGTGAAATTGTAATGTTTAAGGCCTTAAAGCGTTACAATTTATCAATAAAACACCTATTTCGCAAGGCATGTTGCAAGCGAACGAAAAATAATAATAACAAAATGAGCATTATTAGTTGTCCGTATAAACAAATTGTATTAACTTTGCACCCGAAAGATTACATTACGTAAGCAACCATTAGTTTAACCATAAAGAAAGGTAAGTTATGAAGAAGATTGAAGCGATCATCCGTAAGACTAAATTTGAGGATGTAAAGGAAGCATTGCTTGCCGCCGACATCGAATGGTTTTCCTATTACGATGTCCGTGGTGAAGGCAAGATGCGCCAGGCCCGAATCTATCGTGGCGTGATGTACGATACGAGCAGTATTGAGCGTGTTTTGATGAATATCGTGGTGCGTGACAAGAATGTCGACAAGACCGTCAAGGCCATCACAGACGCCGCCCGCACTGGTGAGATCGGCGATGGACGTATCTTCATCATACCGGTTGAGGACACCATTCGCATCCGCACTGGTGAGCGCGGAGACATTGCCCTGTATAACGCAGAGCAGGAGAAATAAGGCTTCTGCACGCTTTCTTTGCTATATAAAGAAGGTGTATGCAATAGAGAGAACATAGAAACACAATTAGGGTAACAAAAAATCAATCGTATTATGACAGTTCAAGATTTAAGCATTTCCATAGATACCGTATGGATGCTGCTTGCAGCCATGCTCGTATTCTTTATGCAACCAGGTTTCGCCTATTGTGAGGCGGGGTTCACCCGGCGTAAAAACACCACAAACATTCTGTTCAAGAACTTCGTCGACTTCATGCTGGGCTCAGTGCTTTTCTGGTTTGTCGGTTTCGGATTTATGTTCGGTTCTGATGGTCAGGGCTTCATCGGCATGCCCAACTTCGGCGATCTCTCTTTCTATCACAATGCCAACGGTTTGCCTACAGAGGGTTTCCTAATGTTTGAGACCGTATTTTGTGCCACGTCAGCTACCATTGTTTCCGGTGCCATGGCAGAGCGTACGAAGTTCAACATGTATGTTGTCTATTCGTTCTTCATTTCTTTGATCATCTATCCTGTCGAGGGTCACTGGACCTGGGGTGGCGGCTGGCTTTGCAACGCTGCTGACGGCAGTTTCATGATGGACACCTTCGGTCATGCGTTCCACGACTTTGCCGGTTCCACTGTTGTGCACTCTGTCGGTGGTGTACTGGCTTTGGTGGGTGCCATCTTCCTTGGTCCCCGTTTGGGCAAATATCGCAAGGACGGCAAGAGCAACGCTATTCCAGGTCACAGCCTGACGCTGGCTTCTCTCGGTGTGTTCATTCTCTGGTTTGGCTGGTTCGGTTTCAACCCGGGCTCTCAGCTGGCAGCCAGTGGTCAGGTCAACCGTGAGGCCATCAGCCACGTGTTCCTGACAACCAACATGGCAGCCGCCTGTGGCGGTCTGGCAACCATGTTCCTCACTTGGCTGAAGTATGGTAAGCCATCCTTCTCATTGACACTGAACGGTATTCTTGCCGGTCTGGTAGGTATCACAGCCGGTTGCGACTGCGTGTCAGTGGTGGGTTCTATCATCATCGGTTGCTGCTGCGGTATCGCACTGCCGTTTGCCGTTGAGTTCATCGACCAGAAACTTCATATCGACGACCCTGTCGGTGCCAGTTCCGTTCACTGGGTCAATGGTGTTCTCGGTACTTTGCTGACCGGTTTGTTCTCCACCAGTGAGGGTGCTTTCTATGGTCACGGTTTCGGTTTCTTTGGTGCAGAGGCCTTCGGCGTTCTTTGTGTAGACACTTGGGCAGCCGCCTGCGGTATTGTACTCTTCTGGACGATCAAGCACACCGTTGGACTCCGTGTTGACAAGCGCGTGGAGGAAGAGGGACTTGACATCTATGAGCACGGCGAGAGCTGCTACAACGGATAGTTTCCACTTAACTCTAATACTTGAAGACTTCAGCCTCCCTTCGGGGAGACCGAGGTCTTTCCATCGGAACACGTTTCCAAACTTTGTTATCATTACAACTCATTATTCATCAACTGATTCAAAAAGATTCTGTGTAAGTAACCATCAAGACAAGGACAGAAGCAAACGAATAGTAAAACAACTCAACCATTATGATTGATACAGGAAATACAGCGTGGATCACCACTGCCACTATCTTAGTGATGTTTATGACCGTTCCGGCCCTGGCATTGTTCTACGGTGGCCTCGTACGTTCAAAGAACATCCTTAGCATTCTCATGCAGTGTCTCATCTGCACTGCCGTGGGCAGCATTCTCTGGGTAGCCATTGGCTACAGCTGGGTATTTGGTACCAGTCTTCAGGGTACAGCTTTGGGAGGCGTGATCGGAGGTTTTGACAAGGTCTTTCTCCATGGCGTGACCATTCACTCGGTGTTGGCTCCGGCCCATATCCCCGAGTTGACGTTTGTACTCTTCCAGTGCATGTTTGCCGTGATCACTCCTGCGCTGATCATTGGTGCGTTTGCCGAGCGCATGCGCTTCTCGGCTTTCCTGCTGTTCACCATTCTTTGGTCTGTCATCGTCTATTATCCCATGGCCCACTTTGTCTGGGGTGGCGGTTTCCTTCAGCAGATGGGAGCCATAGACTTTGCCGGTGGCACAGTGGTACATATCAATGCTGGTGTCGCTGCCTTGGTGACCGCTCTGATGCTGGGGCGTCGTACCGGCTATCGTCCGGGGCGTCCTATACCAGCCACCAACGTTCCCTTTGTGTTCATCGGTGCCGCCATGCTGTGGCTGGGATGGTTTGGTTTCAATGCAGGCAGCGGTCTGACCGCCGACGGTCTTGACGCCAACGCTTTCCTTGTCACTCATCTGGCAACAGCAGTAGCCGCCGTCACGTGGATGACGATCGACTGGATTCACAGCGGACGGCCCACCTGCGTGGGCATGTGCACGGGTGCTGTGGCTGGCTTGGTGGCCATCACGCCGGCAGCCGGCAGTACGGACGTACTTGGAGCTATCTGTATAGGACTTATCACTTCCATGATCTGCTACTTCATGGTGGCCTTCGTGAAACGAGTCTGCGGCTACGACGACGCACTCGACGCCTTTGGCGTTCACGGCATCGGTGGTATCATCGGCTCTGTTCTGACCGGTGTCTTTGCCACCAAAGCGGTGACCGGTGGGGTCTGTGGCGCACTCTACGGCGACTGGCATCAGCTGGGCGTGCAGCTCATCGCCACAGTCTTCGGCATCGCTTTCAGTGGCGTGCTGACATGGATCATCTTTGTCATCATCGACAAGACCATTGGCATGCGTGTAGACACACGTGTGGAGGAAGAAGGACTTGACATCTACGAGCACGGAGAATCAGCATACAATCTCTAATGAAAAACACACCTCCCTCGGGCATCGTCACTCCGGTGACGCTTGCTCTTGGGAGTTTCAACGTATACATTCACAAAATTAAAAGCTTTTACAACCATGTGTGGAATAGTAGGAATTTTCAACATTCAGGAGCAGACTCCTGATTTGCGCCAGAAGGCGTTGCGTATGAGTCAGAAGATCCGTCATCGCGGACCGGACTGGAGTGGTATCTACACCGGCAGCTCAGCCATCCTCTGTCATGAGCGACTGAGCATTGTAGACCCAGAGAGCGGTAAGCAGCCGCTGTTCTCGCCCGACAAGAAGGAAGTGCTCGCCGTGAACGGTGAGATCTACAACCATCTCGACATCCGGTCGTCGTTCCCCGACTATGCTTTTCAGACGGGCAGCGACTGCGAAGTGATCCTTGCCCTGTACCGTCAGTGGAAGGAGGCAGCGCGCTCACTGACATCGGCCGAGTCCTTGCATGCTTCCATCGTCAGCATGATAGAGAAGCTCAGTGGCATCTTTGCCTTTGCGCTCTATGATGCCGAGGATGGCTCATTCCTCGTAGCCCGCGACCCTATCGGCGTGATACCTCTTTATATAGGTTACGATCCCGACGGCAAGGTATATGTCGCCAGTGAGTTGAAAGCACTGGAAGGACAGTGCGATCATTACGAGCCGTTCCTGCCCGGTCACTACTATTGGAGCAAAGATCCGGGCATGAAACGCTATTATCACCGTGATTGGATGGAAGGAAAAACTCGCCCCAAAACTGCCCTGTCTTACGGTCAGGCCGTTGAGGAGATCCGTCAGGGACTGATGTCGGCCGTGAAGCGTCAGCTGATGAGCGACGTGCCTTACGGCGTGTTGCTCTCCGGCGGACTGGACTCGTCGGTGATCTCTGCCATTTCCGAGCGCTTCTCTTCCACACGTGTTGAGGATGGCGGCGAGACACGTGCCTACTGGCCACGGCTTCACAGCTTTGCAGTCGGCTTGAAAGGTGCGCCGGATCTGGCCAAGGCTAAGCTTGTCGCGGACTATATCGGCACCGTACATCACGAGATCAACTACACCATTCAGGAAGGTCTTGACGCCATCCGCGACGTGATCTATTTCATCGAGACCTATGATGTGACCACCGTGCGTGCTTCTACGCCGATGTATCTCCTGGCCCGTGTCATCAAGTCGATGGGCATCAAGATGGTGCTCTCGGGCGAAGGCGCCGATGAGATCTTCGGTGGTTATCTCTATTTCCACAAGGCTCCGTCGCCGGAGGAGTTCCACAAGGAGACTGTGCGCAAGCTTTCCAAGCTCTATCAGTACGACTGTCTGCGTGCCAACAAGAGTTTGGCAGCGTGGGGCGTGGAGGGTCGTGTGCCTTTCCTCGACAAGGAGTTCCTGGATATAGCCATGACGATAGACCCGAGCTATAAGATGTGTCCGGGCAAAACCATCGAGAAGAAGGTGGTGCGCGACGCGTTCACCGACATGCTCCCCGAGGAAGTGGCATGGCGCCAGAAAGAGCAGTTCTCCGATGGCGTAGGCTACAGTTGGATCGACACCTTGAAGCAGATCACCGCTTCAGCCGTCAGCGACGAGCAGATGGCGCACGCTGCTGAGCGCTTCCCGATCAACCCGCCGCGCAACAAAGAGGAGTATTACTATCGTTCGATCTTCGCCGAGCACTTCCCCAGCGACTCTGCCGCACGCTCAGTGCCCAGCGTGCCGAGTGTGGCATGCTCCACTGCTGAAGCCCTCGCTTGGGACGAAGCCTTCAAAAACATGAATGAGCCCAGCGGCCGTGCCGTCAAAGATGTGCACGAGGACGTTGAGTAATCGTTGTTGTATAGTTGCAGGCTTATTTCCTTCAAAAGTAAGAAACGTTTTCAGTATTAACTTTATTCATGGTATTCTGGTGATAGGTAGTGGTATGTGGAAATACATATATTATCTTCAATTTTAAATTTAGAATGCTTTGAGAAGAATTAGGACTTATACTTCACCGAAAGAAGTATAAGTCCACTTTTTTAGAATATAATAGCATTCATACGTTTTTTTGTATTTTACAAACATCGAATCATTTTCTTATATTTAATCTTTAAACATTCATAATGATTATCTTATTCATTAATATAGATTAATTTTACTCTTCTTTTTTTGTCAATTGTCTTTTATACGCTAATTTTGTAACCAATTAACCGACCAATCTCACAAAAGATGTTTACGATATTTACCCTATTAAGCATAATTGCTATACATAAGATCAGCCTGCTGATTATTTATGTAATCGGTTTTATATCGGTTCTTTGTTCACTTCTTGCAAATCATAAGGAGACAAAGAAAGCAATCAAGCAATTAAAATATGAACGAGACTTTTTACTACTTGCGATCATATTTTATTTGGTTTATAAGATGTTGATAGAAATATAATCAAATATAAAATCAGTGATGAAAAAACATTTTAATTATCTGCTTTTACTTTTTTGTGAGTGTTCTCCTTATAATATCATGTTCTGATAACGAAGTGCCTACATCCTCGTCGTCTACATCTAACTCTGAAATGATTGTGTATTAAGAGCAGCAGGTTTAGGCGATATTGTAAAAAGAGGATTGGGTAAAAGAGTCGTTTTAAAAGCCCTTATTAAGGCTGGACTCAAAAGGTCAATCCCATATATTGGATGGGGGTTGGCCATTGGTGAAGGTGCAGCCTGCTTAGCCGGTTATTAAACGTTTTAATCGTAAGTCTGTATCTAATTCATCTTCAATCTCCCCATCTACTTATACAGACGGGTAGGCAATGAGTAAACAAGAAAAGATAATTGAGGTAAGGGAGTCTCAGATATGTGAGATCCCCCCTACTTCCTTTTAATAGTATCAGTATTCAACTTTACTGTTTTGTTTTCAGTCCCAGAGCCTTAGCTTTTTCCTGCAGCAGTGCCATGAGGGGCTCGCGCTCGTTGGGTACGGTGTTGTCGAGTACAGCCTGCTTCAAGGCTTGTTTGAGCTGTCCTACCTCTCTTGAAGGCTTCAGGTCGAACATCTCCATGATCTCATTGCCGTCGATGCAGGGTTGCAGCAGACGCTTGTAGTCCTTCTCTTTCAGATCCGTGATCTTCTCACGCACCATGCGGAAGTTCTCCAGGAAGCGTTGCTTGCGCTGGCTGTTCTTGCTGGTGATGTCGGCTTCGCAGAGCATCATCAAGTCGTCGATGTCGTCGCCGGCATCATTGACCAGTCGTCTGACGGCACTGTCGGTGACCTCTTCGTCGGCGATGACAATGGGCCGCATGTGCAAGTCCACCAGTTTCTGCACATATTTCATCTTCATGTCCATCGGCAACTTCATGCGCCGGAAGATCGCCGGCACCATCTTGGCACCTACATAGTTGTGGTTGTGGAAAGTCCAGCCCTGCACGTCGTCCCACCGCTTGCACTTTGCCTTGCCGACATCGTGCATCAGCGCAGCCCAGCGCAGCCAGAGACGATGCTCGTCGAGATGCTGAAGGTCGGCTTTCCACTCCTCTTTTTGCTTCTCGTCGGCATCCTTATCCTCGAGTTTCTCCACAAGATAGTTCCGGCGCTCGTCCTGTCGGCGGCAAACGTTGTCGAGGACTTCGAGGGTATGGTAGAAGTTGTTTTTATGTGCACGTCCCTTGCGTGTCTCCACGTTGTCGAGCGCGGTGAGCTCAGGGAGAATCAGCGTGAGCAGCCCCGCACGGTGCAGGTCCACGAAGCCACGGCTGGGCTGGTCGGCGAGGATGATCTTGTTGAGTTCCTCCTCGATGCGCTCTCCACTGATGATCTTCAGCCGTTCAGCGTTGCGTGTCAGTGCGTCGAAGGTCTCGTCTTCGATATAGAACTTCAACTGCGTGGCAAATCTCACGCAGCGCATCATGCGCAGCGGGTCGTCAGAAAAGGTAATGTCAGGGTCAAGGGGCGTGCGGATGATGCCGTCCTCCAGGTCAGCGAGTCCGTCGAAAGGATCGACGAGCTCGCCAAATCGGTCGGCGTTGAGACATACGGCCAGCGCGTTGATGGTGAAGTCGCGCCGGTTCTGGTCATCCTCCAGCGTGCCGTCTTCGACATGCGGCTTGCGGCTGTCGTGGCTGTAGCTTTCCTTGCGTGCACCGACAAACTCCACCTCTGTGTCGTGGTATTTGACTTGTGCAGTACCGAAGTTGCGGAATACACTCAGATGGGCGGCTCGTCCGAGCCGGTTCTTCAAGGCTTGTGCCACGTCGATGCCGCTTCCGACGACGACCACGTCGATGTCGTTGGATGGTCTTTCGAGGAAGAGGTCACGCACATAGCCCCCTACGACGTAGCACTCTACGCCCAGGCCGTCGGCCACTTCCGATATAGTGTGAAAGATTTTTTTGTCGAGCAGCATAGCCAGCTCGTCGTCACTCAGCATTCTCATATTTTTCGTTTTAAGGTACAAAGGTACTGCAAACCGAATACAATACAAAGAAAACGAATGAGAAAATTCGTTTTTTTGTATTGTTGAGGTGCAGCGTACCTTATCTAAAGGCACTGCAAACCGAATACAATACAAAAAAAAAGAATCAGAAAATTCGTTTTTTATATCTCACACGGAGACATAGGGACACAGAGAAGGCTTTGCCTTGTAAAGTATAAGTCTGTTACTCTGTCTTTTCTTGTTACCGCTCCGCTACGCGGAATAAAGAATATAACCGAATATATAGAATATATATTTTCGATATTCGTTCATCATCGTTATTCCATCAAAGATGGAGCATTCAACTTCAAGATATTGCATCTTCGGCCAAGAACGCGAAGAATCACACCTTCCCGTTCTTTTTGCATGTACTTTCCTCTAATCGCACACAGAGTCATTCCCATTTTTTCTCTCACACAATCGGAAATCCTCACAAAGAATAGGGATTTCCCTTTGCGACTTTGAGGTCTATCTCTTAATTTTGCAACCATCAGATAGAAATCTAAATCAACCTTTAAAAGCATAAGACCATGAAAGAACGTATTCTCTCTTCTGCCATTGTGGCCCTGGGCATCGTCTTACTCGGCATCTTTCTGAAAGCCGGTATGGACAACTTCACAGAGAAAGACCGCAAGGTCACCGTGAAGGGATTGGCCGAGAAGGAAGTCAAGGCCGACAAGGTGACGTGGCCGATTATCACCAAGGAGATCGGCGACGACCTGCCCGAACTCTATGACCGCATCGCTGCCAAACAGAAGACCATCCGGCAGTTCCTGCTCTCCAACGGCATCCAGCCCGGCGAGATCAGCGCGGGAGCACCGAAGGTTATCGACATGAACGCGGAGCAGTATTCGGGCAACGACAAGCCTTACCGCTACAATGTCACGGCGGTGATGACCGTCACCTCGACGCACGTCGACCAAGTGCGCCAGATCATCGCACGCCAAGGTGAGTTGCTCAAGCAGGGCGTTGCCGTGGTGGCAGGTGACTACGACGCGGCCAGCAACGTGAGCTATCAGTTGACTTCATTTAAGAAGATGAAGCCGAAGATGATGACCGAGGCCATCGAGAATGCCGAGCAGACGGCGCAACAGTTTGCCCAGAACAGCCATTCCAAGCTCAACAAGATTGTCAGTGCCGACCAAGGACAGTTCTCCATCGATGACCGAGACGCCAACACGCCTTACATCAAGCGAGTGCGTGTCGTCACCACCGTCACCTACTCGTTGAAAGACTAATCATCAGGCAAAGCACAACTTGTTGAAGAAACTGACAAAAAAACGGCTCTGAGACGGCGATCCTCAGAAGCAAGTCGCCCTTTGCCCGGATTTTCGCGATTTTCAGGAAGTTTTTGATAACATCCTGACTAACAACAAGATATCGACACTTTAACGAATTGCATATCACAGAAGAGGCTCTTTGACAGGATATTCTTGAAAGAAATTCCTGTCAAAGTACCCTTTTGATGCAGTCATCTCAGTTGTTTTACCCGGTCATCTCAGTTGTTTGATAAGGTCATCTCAGTTGTTTGATGAGGTCATCTTACTGTTTTGACAGCGGCATCTTCGTTTTTCCGTCTTTCAAAGCCACCTTTCTGCCATTTTCACCATTGTGGTTTCTCTAGATTGCATCTTCGGAATGAAGTTGTTTTATCAATACATTTCAATTTTAATTCACCTTGTCAGTTTTCCAATCACTACTACGTCTTTCTAAAATTCCAAATGAAAAGAGCATACCGGCAGACAATATTCAGAATAGAAACACGTTATATTACAATTAGGCACTGGCAGCCACGACATGCTCATCGAGCCACCATTGATGTTCCTTGTCACCCAACTGTCCATTGCTCCTCAAAAAGTTTTATAGAAAATTATATTATGCGGCAAATCATCAACCATTTTACCGACGACGACCTATACAAATTCACAATGTGCTGTGCAGTGATCGACAACTATCCACGCGCATGGGTGAAGTATGAATTCAACGACCGTGACAACACCATCTATCCCAAGGGATTTGCCGACCTCGTCATGGAGCAGGTGGGGTATCTTGAAAAGCTCACCATCACCGACGAGGAGATTGCCTTTATGCGGCGTAAATGCTATTATCTGCCCGACTGGTTCTTCATCTATCTGCGCGGCTTTCGTTTCAGTCGCAAGTGGGTTCACGCCTGGCAGGACGAGAACGGGCATTTGCATATAGAGTTTGAAGGCGTTTGGGCAGAGACGATCTTGCTGGAGGTAAAGGTGCTCGCCATCGTTTCAGAACTGTACTACATCGTATGCAACGAAAAAGACAAGTTTGACTATGACGCATATTACCATAAAACTTACCACAAGGCAGAGCGTCTGCTCGAAGCCGGATGTACCTATTCCGACTTTGGCACACGCCGCCGTGCGTCGTTCCAAGCCGAGGACACAGTGGTCAAAGCCATGAAAGACTGCCAGAACGCGCGGCATTGGAAAGGCAGATTCGTAGGGACAAGCAACGTCTATCTCGCCATGAAATACGACCTTACTCCTGTAGGCACCATGGCGCACGAGTTCATAGCAGCCATAGGAGGTATGTACGGCCCACAGATGGCCAACCACATCGCCATGAATGCCTGGAGACATACTTTCAATGGAGCACTTGGCACATATCTCTACGACACCTTCGGGTGGAATATCTTCTCTCTGAACTTCTCCGAAGATTTTGCCAACCTCTTTAAGGGTCTGCGTGTCGATTCCGGCGATAACATAGAGCAACTGCAAAGGATCTGTGCTAAATACCGGAGCTTAGGCATCGACTCCAAGTCGAAGCAGGTCATCTTCTCCAACGCTCTCGACACCGACCGGGCCATCGCATTGCAGAAAGTAGCAGAGAAGTATGTGCAGCCTTCGTTTGGCATTGGCACACATTTCACCAATGACTTCGATAACATACGCCCGATGAACATCGTCATCAAACTTGTAGCTGCCAAGATCACTGAGTCGTGGCCATTCTACAACGACACCTGCAAGATCAGTGAAGACAGTGGCAAGCACACCGGCAACCCACAGGTGATCAGACGATTCATGGAGGCGCTGCACCTTTGAAAGGTAAAAAAGTAAAAAGTTACTTCATTCATCCATGGGAGTCCTCTACGACATATCCCTACCACTGTACAACCCCATGTCTCTCCGTCCTTGTGAGGCTAAGGCCTCACAAGGACGGAGAGACATGGGGTCATTCATAGTGTGTCCCCTTCCGGGGACATGCAACTAAGTAAACACCTGTTGATGTTTTAAATACCAGTTGCTGTTTTCGTCATAATTTTATTATTTCACAATTATCTTTTTATCGTTGACGACGACAATGCCTTTGTAGTGCTCATCGACTCGCTGACCTTTGAGGTTGTAGCGGATATTTGTTGGAACTGTAGCGGTTGTAGCATTCGTTGGTCTTCGGATCCCGGTCGGTGTACCAGAATCCCCACCAAGTGTTTTGTGTTCCGCTGCCATATTCGAGTACCTTTTTAGGAGCCAAGAGAGGGTGCAGTGCCGCTTTGAGTTCAGCGCCTTTCTTGCCTTTCAGCGTCTGTGCGTACTTGATGAGCTCAGCGCGGTTGATGGCGTGGGTGGAAGACGAGCCGCAAAGAAGTAGTGCAGCCGCGAGAAGGTAATGTTTTAATATCATGTTGTTATGGATATTACTTTTTTACCTTTTTTACTTTTTTGCTCATTCGTCGAGTATCGGCAGCAAAGTGGCATCGTCGCCCTCTTTCACGAGCGGATTGACATAGCCCAAACTCTTGAGCTTGCCTTCACCACTGATCGTGAACGCGGGTGCGCCGGTAGGTTCACCGCCAACCATGTTGTAGAAATAGAGGTGATAAGTTCCTGATTTCTGCGTGCCGATGATGAGATAGTCAAATGACGAGCTGCCCGCGAAGTAGCGGTTGCTCACAAAGGTAATCTTCTCGTCGGCAGGAATGCCCTGCAGCGAGAGTTGCTTCTCAGCCTCTTCCTGTACGAGATTATAACTGTAGAGCTTGTTGTCGTCGACAGCGTAGCCGATAGTTGCCGTACGGCTGTTGAAGGCACGCAGGGAAGCCTTGGCAAAATGACTGTCAGGACTGATGGCGCGCACACTGCTGATGGTGGCTTTCGTCATGGCGCAGTCGATGGCATAGAGCAGTTTCTTTGACGCGTCGTTGTTGTCCTGCAAGAGAAAATAAGTCTTGCCGCCGGCAGCCTCGCAGAAGCCACAGTCGAGGCAAGTCGCCTGCAGGTTGGTAGCCTCATAGCCGGGGACGGCAGAGATGACAGGCATCGACGTGCCATTGTAGTCGAGTGCCTCGATGCTGTGTGCGGTAGAACTCCAATAGCAGATGGCGTAGAAGCTGGCGTTGCCGCCACTGGCCACATGCACGCTGGCAGGATCACCGTTGGCAAAAGCAAAGATGCCGGTGGAACCCGTGTAGCAACTATACACGCCGTTGCTGGTCAGATAATAGATACTGTACCATCCTCTCACGGTACGATAAGGGATCTCACCCTTCACCGGATCGTAGTGGGCGTTGGCCGGACTGACGACTGTTCGTCCGTCCTGCAGGCTCATGAAGCGCATGCTGTCGGCTTCTGTCGTGAGGCAGAGCATGTTCGCACCGGCGGGATTGCCTTGTGCGTCGACATAGCTCATGTTGTAGATGACATCCATGCAGCGTGGCGCTCCCGGCATGGCTTTGCCTTGATAGGTCTGGAGCACGTTGCTGACCAGCGACTTCTTTGAGGGATTGTAGAGGTCGAGATCGGTGTTGCCCTCGCTATTCTCCTTGAGTACATAGAAGCCCTCGGCCAATGCCGATGCAGTGTTGAGTGCCGTGACGAAGTGCTGGCTGTAGCCGGTAGACTTCGAAGTGACCGTGTAGATGAGCTTATAGTTGCCGTCGGGCAGACCCACTGGCATGTCAAGGTCGCGGTTGTGGCTGAGCGTGTCGGCCTTGGGATAGGTTGTCGTGTTGGTGTTGGGATCGTACGTACTCTCCGTGCCTTTGGAAGCGAGATAGTAAGTCCACAGATATTCCAAGTCGTTGTCGTCGAAAGAAGAACTGATCTGCGGCTTGATGACAAGCTTCTCGCTGCTGTAGGAAGCAATGCTATAGCTCTCAGCGATGCCCGAGAGACGGATGAAGGTCTTTCCCGATGTGCCGTAGGTAGAGTCGTCGGAAACGCAGGAGGCGAGTAGCGTCAGCACCATGGCTACGGGGAGAAGGATATGTTTGAAGTTCATAAACGTCGATGTTTTTTTGTATGAAACAGTTGGGAAGACAAGCCTTTAGAAGCCACCGGCGAAGTCGACCAGTGTGCCGTCGGCTTCTTTCAGCGGATCTAAGCCTTGCGCGGCGCGCTGCTGGTTGAGGGCGTCGAGCTCTTTCTGTAACTTGTTTTGATAATAGCGCATCAAGTCTTGGTTGTTGCTGATGCTGTTGATGTAGGCGTCATCCCAGTTCTTGCCGGTATGATCGATCATGAACTGGTGTTTCACCTTGCCCCAATTGCCGAACCAATACCACATCAGACTGCCGAAGTCGCGCCATACCGATGGGCGGCTGAGCTCGTTGGTGATGGTGATCTGCATGGAAGCCTGAGTGAAGTAGCCCACTTGGAAGTTGACATTGGGCTTCAGTGCCACGTTGAGGATGAAGGTGGCGGTGTCAAGTGTCTCGTCTTTGAGCAGGATGATGGGCACTCGGGCATAATTCTTTCCTGCGGGCACGGTGAGGTAAGACTTCATCGCCTCGTCGTCGAAGCCTACGTAGTGCTTGCCTGGTATGGCGTCGTGGTTGCCCGAGGTGATCTGTTGCAACTCAAACGGACGGTTCTCATAGGAGAGCTTGCCCATGGTGTTGAGCTGTATCCACACGGTATCCTTCGTTTTTCCTTTGCTGAAGACAAAGGAGTAGTTGACCACACCGCTGGCGTATTGAGTGTAGTCGAAGTTGAGTCTTGCCTGCGGGTCGCTGTACGTGGGCAGATCCTGCTCACAGGCAGAGAAGGCAGCGAGCAGTATCACCGCAGAGAGAAAAACAAATATCTTTTTCATGTCTAAGCCTATTTAGTGGTGGAAGAGGTGCCGCTGGAGGCGGCATTAGGGTCGAACTCGGTGTTGGGCAACGGCAGCACATACTGAGCTTCCTTCATCGGTGCAGTGCCGAAGAGCATCCATGTCACGCCCCAACGCTTATAGGCATAGAAGGTTTGCCCCTCGCCATAGAACTCGCGGGTGTATTCATATTCGAGTTCCTCTTTGACGGCATTGAGACTCTTGAAGTCGTCGGTGATGTTGACATTGTGCGACTGCATGTAGGTCTTGTATAGACTGTTGGCCTGCGCGAGATCGTCGGTGCTCTCGATGGCGATGAGATAGAGCTCGGAAAGACGCAGCATCGGCATGAGCTGAACCTTGGTCAACAGCGTGTTGTAGCGCGCGGATGTGTTGTAGTATGCCGTGTTGTAGAAGTATTTCGTCAGAGTCGGCACCTTCTTGCCCGAAGCGTTGTGGGCGTCGTGGTTCCAAACATAGAGATAACGGTTGTCGCTGGTGGTGTTGCGGCCGTTGTAGAGTTGCTTGTCGAGCATGTTGGTTGTGATATGCAGCGAGGAGCCCTCATCGACGGCCAAGCCTCCGTTGCCCAACAGCGAGAATGCGTAATTAGAGAGCTTTCGGTTGCTCAGGGCGAAGACGCACTCATCGGGCAGGGTCGCATAGGAGGTCAGCGAGCCATCGACAGTGATGCCGAGATCCTTGTTGCCGGCAAGTGTCATGAACGGCTGACCGTTGACCTGGGCGTTGATCACTGCCATGGCATCGTTGTAGGCCTGCTGGCGGTTGCCGACGTAGAGGTCGAGGCGGGCGAGGACACCCTTCACCGCATAGTAGTTGAGCCGGAACTGACGGTAGGTCATGAAGTCGTCGTCGAGTTTGGCAGCGTCGGTGCCTTGTTGGTTGAGGGCATCGATGCTGTATTTGGTGATAGGATCAGAGAGCTTTAGCAGGCTGTCGGCCTTGTCAAGATCGCGGTAGAGCATCTTAACATAGCTATTGAAGTCGTACCAAGCTGCCAACTCATGGATGTCGGACTTGGTGGCGTAGGGCAACTTGACGGCCGTGCCCTGCTGCTGTGGCATCTGTCCGAAGAGACGCAGCACGTCGAACTGGCAGTAAGCGCGCAGGGCGAGCGCCTCTCCCTCCATGACGTTGCGGGCATCGGGATCGGTGATGGCACCGTTGTCGATATGTTGCAGGATCTTGTTGGCCTGAGCCGTGACATTGAAGAGCCCGCCATAGATCGCTTTGATTGCACTCTCTGCGTCGGGCGAAGTATAGAAGTGGCTGTGGAAAGCATACGCTTCGGGCATCTGAGTCTGGTTGGGTGCGTCCCACAAACAAGCCAGACACTCCACGTCGGTCATGGTCAGCCGTTCGCCATAGAGGTCTGTTCCCGCCATCGTGCTGTAACATCCGGCAAGTGCGTCCTTGAAACCCTGATAGGAAGTGAAGAGGTCTTTCTCCCGATCCTCAGTCTCCGGCTTCACATCGAGCCAGTCAGAGCAAGAACCCAAGAGTGTTGCCAAGGCGAGAAACAACAGGGACCAATGAAAATATCTTGTGTTCATATTTATATAATATGGTGTATGGTTCTAAATGGAAAACGATTAGAAGGTGAGCGTGACTGTACCCTGCACGTTGCGGGCATAGGGATAGCTGGTGCCTCGCTCATATTTGACCGACGACCAGTAGAACAGATCAGAGGCGTTGATGCCAAAGACGAGAGACTCCAGTCCCGTGTGGTGTTGCAGCCAACTGTTGTTCCAACGATATTGCAAGCTGACGCTCTGCAGCTCCAGCGCACGGTCGTCGAAGACATAGCGTGACGTAGCGTGTGGTGTGGTCGTCTCATCGTCGAAGTTGCGGAAGAAAGTCTCGTCGCCGGGATGCATCCAGCGCGAGGAGAGCACACGCTCATCAACGTTTTTCGAGCCGATGACGTTCTTGGTCACTTCCACGCGGTCGCGCAGCGTAGAGTTGTAGAGCTTGCCGCCCCAGTGATAGCCGAAGGAGACGTTAAACGTGAAGTCGTGCCACATTACCATCGTGCGGAAGTTGCCTCGCCACAATGGTTGCGAGGGGCCGAGATAGACTTTGTCGCTTGCGCTCCATGTGCTGGTGAGGTTGCCACTACGATCGTAGAACACTTCCTGGCCGGTACTTGGGTCTATGCCAGCTGAGCGTACAGCATAGATGGCATTGAGCGGGCGCCCCTCGTAGAAGAGATTGCTCACGTCGACATTCTGCGCGAGATACTGCTCGTTTTGGTTTTTGATGGCATCAGAGAGCCTGATGATCTTATTCTTGTTGTAGACCATCTGTCCGCCCACCATCCAGTTGAGGCGCCGCTTGCTGTCACGGATGATGTAAGCGTTGAGCGATGCCTCGAAACCGTTGTTGCGCATCTTGCCCACGTTGGCCGTGTACTGCGAGAATCCGCTGCTCAAGGGCAGGTCCATGGCAGAGAGCAGGTTGCTCGTGGTCTTGATATAGTAGTTGAATTCAGCGGTGACGCGGTTGTCAAGAACACCAATCTCTGTACCGATATTGACTTCCTTGGTTTTCTGCCAGGTCAGAGAGCTGTTGCCCAGTCCCATCATTCGTGCGGCAGCCCAACTGAGATAGCGGTTGTCGTTGGAGTAGTCGTAGGTGGTGTACACGCTCTCAGTGGTGAAGTTCTGCGTTCCCGTGATACCATAGGAAGCCTTCAGGCGCAGATTGCTGAAGATATTCTGGTCTTTCATCCACTTCTCACGGTGGATATTCCAGCCGATGCCGGTGCTCCAGAAGGGTGCGAAGCGTTTGTCGCTGCCGAACTTCGAACTGCCGTCGACACGGTAGCTGAGGTCGATATAGTAGCGGTTGTCGTAGGTGTAGTTGGCGTTGCCCGTGAAGCCTACCAGTCGTGTCTTGGTGCGGTCGCCCTTGGGATGACTGTCGAGCTGATACTGTGCAGCGTTGGAGATGAGGTTGAGATTGGAGTTGGAGAAACCTTCTGCCGTAAAGCTGTAGTTGTAGAGCTTCTCGTCACTCATTGAGTAGTCCACGCCGACATAGATCTGATGCTTGTCAGCAAACGTGCGTGAGTAGCTGGCCGTCACGTTGGCACTGAAGAGGTTGTCGGTTCCGTTGCCGTAAGTGTACAGGCCTTTGCGCAGCTGTCCGCTGGCGGTCTGGTAATCGTCGGAAGTGAAGTAGGAGCTCTCGGCCGGCAGGAAATAGTCGGAGCTGCTGCGGTTGGTGGTCACACCGAGCTTGGCACGCAGTCGCAGTCCTTCCAGGATCTGCCATTCCACAGAGAAGTTGTTGATCAACTGCAAGTACTCGCTCTTGTTGATGGTGTTGAGCGAAGCGTCGTAGAGCGGATTGCCGATAAGATTCTTGCTGTGGTTGTAATCATAGAAAGTCTTGACGAGATTACCCTTCTCGTCGTACGGACTGTTGTAGGGCTCCATGTCGACATAGTCCTGGAACGAGCCGTACTTGCTTTCATTAGCGTGGTTGCTCGTCACGCTGGTGTAGTTGCGGAAGATCAGGTTCTTAACGCTGTACATCAGGGTGATGTCGCCATTGAGGTTCTTACGGCTGCTGCCCTTCATAGCTCCTTGTATGTCGTTGTAGCCTAAGGAGGCGGCCCAGCGGAAAGCGCCGGCGCCACCGTCGAACCGGATATTGTAGTTCTGGCCCACGCCGGTGTGGACGGGCTTGTGGATCCAGTCGATGTCTACACCGTTGAGCACCTGTTGCAGACGCTCGTCGTAGTACTCGGCATATCTGAGCTTGTCGTCGAGCTTGTCGGGATCATACAGTCCGACCGCCTTTTCCAACCGCAGTTTGTCGGCTGCATGAAGAAGGTGATAACTGGAAAGATCTGGTATCTGCAGGCTGATGCCGGCTTTTGCCGTCACACGGAGACGTCCCTCCTTGGGTTGTTTGGTGACAACGACAATGACACCGTTGGCACCACGTGAACCGTAAATGGCTGTGGCGGCAGCATCTTTCAGGATGTTGATGCTCTCGATCTGGTCGTCGTTGTAGTCCATGAGTTTGGTCAGACTGATCTCGAAACCGTCGAGGATGATGAGTGGCGTGTTGACTGTCTGTTCAGCATTGGTGTTGAACTCCTCTACGTTCATTGGTAGGGTAGAGGTGCCACGGATGTCAAGGTTAGGCAAGACATTCGGGTTGCTACCCGCAACATTGTTGATGGGGAAGTTGAGCGAGGCGTCCACGTTCTTTAGTGTTTGCAGCAGGTTGCTGCCACGGAACATTTCCAGCTTTTCCTTGCCTACGGTAGAGACAGCACCGGTGTAGCTCTCCTTGGCTTTGCGGAAGATGCCGGTGACGACAACCTCGCCGACTTGCTTGACATCAGATTCCAGTCCGATGTTCATCATCTTGGTCATCTTCACGACACGGGTCTTCATGCCTACGTAGCTGATCTGGGCAGACTCACCGCCACGCAACAGGTAGTCGAAGCTGAACGCACCGTTGACATCTGTCACTGTGGCGATATTCGTACCGAGAATCCTCACTTGTGCACCGATCACCGGCTCTTTCGTGGCCACGTCATAGACATATCCGCCGACAGACTCCAGCTTACCGGACTTGGGCTTTTCTGTTTGGGTCTCCGTGTTGTTGACCTTAGAGATGTTGATAAACTTCCCGTCGATCGTATATTTCAGCGGCTTTCCTTTCAACAGAAAGTCCACGATAGCCAGGAAGGGCGCGTTGTGTACCGACCCTCGGACATGGTAAGGCTCCAAGTCTTCGTAGGTGAAGAGGAAACGGTAACTGGAATTCTTCTCCAACCGCGCCAGTGCGCTGGGCAGGTCTTCGTTGTTGAACTCCATGGAGAGCCTCACGTCATTCTGCGCGTTTGCTGTCAGCGCTGTCAGCATCAGCAACAGCGTCAGCAGTAGAGGCAGGACTGTTTTTTTCATAAGCGATGGTGTTTGGTTACTCTCAGAGTATGATAATGAATGATTATAGCGTGAAATATATTTAATGCTTGTGTGAATACGATGTCTTCTGTGCTTGTAAATGGTGCAAAAATACTAAAAAGAATTCAAAAATACGAATGGTGAGCGATAAAAACAAAAAAGAAGAGATTCTTTTTGTTCTTTCGCTTATTTACCGTAACTTTGCAATGCTTTAGGAAGCACATTTTCTAACTGATTTAAAAATACACAGTATGAAACCTACATTATTACTGCTTGCTGCCGGTATGGGCAGCCGTTACGGTGGTTTGAAACAATTAGACGGTCTGGGTCCCAACGGCGAGACGATCATGGACTACAGTATCTATGATGCGATTCAGGCTGGTTTTGGTAAGATCGTCTGGGTGATCCGCAAGGATTTTGAGCAGGACTTCCGTGAGAAGATCCTTTCTAAATATGAGGGACATATTCCCTGCGAGCTTGTGTTCCAGAGCCTCGACAAGATTCCCGAGGGCTACTCTGTTCCTGAGGGCCGCACAAAGCCTTGGGGTACCAACCATGCTGTGATGATGGCCAAAGAGGTGATCCACGAGCCTTTCTGTGTGATCAACTGCGATGACTTCTACAATCGCGACTGCTTCAAGGTCATTGGCAAGTTCCTCTCTGAACTCCCTGAGGATAGCAAAGGTAAGTATGCCATGGTGGGCTTCCGCGTAGGCAACACGCTGAGCGACAATGGCTCTGTGTCACGTGGCGTGTGCTCGAAGAATGCCGAGAACCTGCTCACCGGTTGCGTGGAGCGCACTGAGATCGAGCGTCAGGCCGACGGCAATGTGGCTTATAAGGACGAGAACGGCAAGTGGGTGGAGATTGCTGACACCACACCAGTCAGTATGAACGTGTGGGGCTTCACTCCGGAATACTTCGAGTACAGCGACAAGTACTTTAAAGAATTCCTCGATGCACCTGAGACCAAGGCCAATCCTAAGGCAGAGTACCTGATTCCTTGGGTGGTGAACAAGTTGATCAATGAGGGTAAGGCTACCTGCGAGGTGCTTGACACGACGAGCAAGTGGTTCGGTGTCACCTATTCCGCTGACCGCCCCGGTACTGTAGCCCGAATCCAGCAGCTTGTTGACGAGGGTGTATACCCCAACAAGCTCTTCTAACAGTAGTTTTTCTTAGCGGATGACCAGCCTGCTGGCATGGTCAACTGTCATACAATGATAAAGCCCCGGATGATGTTTTCATCCGGGGCTTTGCGTTATTGGCCACACCTTATTTATATATATAGAGATGACAGGAAACAGCAAGAAGCTTGCGCTGTCAGTCTTTAATAAAAACAACAAGGCGATTTTGCCTTCCTTTTTTTATTTCGATATGATGCCGACCTGTGTGGAGTTCAGGAATTCGATGATATTGCGGACTTGTTCCCCGTCGGGCACCTGGTCACGGATCTGCAAGGCAGCGTCGAAGACACTCACCTTGCCGTTGAAGACAAGACGGTAAGCGTTGGCCACGTGTTTGCGGATACGCTCTTCGATATGCCAGGCTTCCATCATGGTGTTGTTGGGGCCTGCATACTCAATAGGGTTGCCGCCCGCAATGATATAGGGGGGGACATCCTTGGAGAAGCGGGTTCCCGCTTGGAGCATGGCAAGGTTGCCAACGCGCGTGCCGGCATTCTCTATAACCGACGATGAGAAGATGACACCGTCGCCGATCTGGCAGTCACCGGCAATCTTCGTACCATAGCCAAAGACATTGAAGTTGCCGATCTTGGTGTCGTGGCTGATGTGTACACCCTCCATGAGCATGTTGTTGTTGCCAATCACCGTCTGTCCTCCCTCGTGCGTACCACGGTTGACGATAACGTTTTCGCGGATCACGTTGTTGTCACCGACAACCACTTGGCTGCGCTCACCCTTGAAGGCAAAGTCCTGGGGAAGGGCACCGAGGACGGCACCTTGATGCAATTTGTTGTCCTTGCCTATCTTCGTGCCGTTGAGAATACTTACAAAGGGAAAGATGACACAGTTATCGCCGATCTCCACGTAGTCCTCGATATACACGAAGGGGAATATCTTGATATTGTCACCGAGCTTCGCCTTGGGCGATACTACGGCTTTATCACTGATGTTGTTCATAATTCAAATTTGGTTTTTCGTCATTGAATCAATTCATCACTCAACACTCATCGTTCAACACTTATTTCGCTCCTCCGCCCAGGGCGTAGTAGAGGTTGACGACAGCCTGCATCTTGCTGAAGTCGTCCTGTACTTTGTTGAGTTGTGAGTTGAGCAAGTTGCTCTCGGCGGTGATGACTTCGAGATAGGTAGAGCCTGCGCTGGCCATCAAACTCTTCGTGTCTTCCACGTTGCGCTTGAGCACGGCGATGCGTTTCTCTTCCAGTTGACTTTTTGCTTCCGATGTGTTGTAGAGCACCAGAGCGTTGCTGACTTCACTTCCTGCCGACAACACACTGTTCTGCCAGGTGTTGTAGGCCTGTTTGTACTGATCCTCGGCTACACGCAGTCCGGCTTTGAGCTGACCTTTGGCGAAGATAGGTTGTGTCAGCGATGCCACGGCCGACCACAGCATCTTGCCCGGATTGGTGATGCCCAAGCCACCGCTGTTGGTGAAGGCCCCCGTAGCGCTGATGGTCAGTGACGGATAGAAACGAGCGCGGGCTGCCTCTATGTTATAGAAGCATTTGGCGAGTGCCATCTCGTTGGCGTGGACATCGGCACGGTTGCTGAGCAACTGAATGCCTACCCCCGTTGAGAAATTAGTGGGGAGATTCTGACTGTCGAGATCACCGCGTGGGATGGCATGAGCCTGCTGACCGAGCAGCAGCGAGAGACTGTTCTCGGTCTCTCTGATCTGTCTTTTGAGATCTTCCTTCTGTGTCTGTACGCTCAGATAGTTGGCCTCGGCACTTTGCACGGCGGTAGAGCGCACCCCAGCTACCGACTGGTGTTGGATTTTCATGATCTCCCACGTGTCCTTGGTGAGTTTCTCCATGTCGGTGACGATCTGCAGCTGCTTGTCGAGCATGAGCAGGGTATAGTACATATTAGCCACATTGGCGATGAGCTTGGTCTGCACAGCCACCTGATAGTCCTTGGTCTGAAGCATGGAGACCTGAGCGGCACGCTTGGCGGCTGTGAGGTTGCCAAAGAGGTTGGCATCCCAGCTGGCGCTGATGGGCAGTTGGTAGGTCTTGACGGCTTTGTTGTAATCCCATGAGGAGATGGTTCCCTGCGGCGTGAACGAGATGCCCGGCAAGAAGGCAAGTTTGGCAGCCTTGAGCTGCGCCTCTGCCATGTCTACGTTGAGAGCTGCGTTGAGCAGGTCGGGATTGTTGGTCAGGCATGTGCTGATGAGCGACTGCAATTGTGGATCTGTGAACACCGAGCGCCACGGGATATTGGCGAAACTGGTGGTGTCGGTCACGGCAAGTGTGTCGGTGTTGCTCACCGCGTCGCGGACCAGCCCGGCCGTGTTGACCTGTGGCCGCTCATATTTGCCGTAAAGGCTCTTGCAGCCCGTCATGGCGACGGCTGCAAGACCTGTAAGTATGAAATGATATATCTTCATGATATAGAAACTCTACATTGTGTTACTTTGTATACGCGTCGATGTAAGGCTCTTGCTTGTCGGCGTGGGCATACTGCTCAAGCTCTGCTTTGACCTCCTCGTTCTCTTCGTCTTCGAACTTCAACGGCTTGATCTTCTCCTGCAACCACTGGAAGATGCAGAACAGAGCCGGCACGACGAAGATCTGAATGAGCGTACCGATGAGCATACCGCCGACGGCGGCAGCACCCAACGTCTGGTTGCCGTTCTTACCCACACCAGAGGCGAACATCAGCGGCAACAGACCGATGACCATGGCCAACGATGTCATCAGAATAGGACGAAGACGGGCGGCAGCACCAAGGATTGCTGAGTATTTGATGGCCATACCTGTCTCTCGGCGCTCCAAAGCAAACTGCACAATCAAGATGGCATTCTTTGACAACAGACCAATCAACATGATCAGCGAGATCTGCATGTAGATGTCATTGCTGTGGCCGAAGAGGTTGGTGAAGGCAAAGGCACCCGCCAAACCGAATGGTACGGACAGCAATACAGACAGCGGAAGGATGTAGCTCTCGTACTGGGCGCTCAGAATCAGATAGACGAACACAAGACAGAGTATAAAGATCAGTGCCGTAGAGTTGCTCGACTCTGCCTCGGAGCGGCTCAAACCTGAATACTCATAGCCATAGCCGTCGGGCAGATTGTCCTTGGCCACTTCCTCGATGGCTTTCATCACCTGGCCGGATGAATAACCGTCATTGGCGTTGACACTGACGTTGATGGCTGTGAAGAGGTTGAAGCGGTTGATGTTGGACGGGCCGTAGACCTTTTGCAGTTTGACAAACTCGCTCACCGGTGCCATATCGCCTGTGGCGGTGCGCACATAGATGCGGGTCAGGCCTTCCGGTGTCATACGGCTAGCTACATCGCCCTGGATCATCACACGGAAGAGCTTGCCGAAGGCGTTGAAGTTAGAAGCATACAGACCGCCATAATATCCTTGAAGCACAGAGAGCACTATCTTGGGCGAGATGCCGGCCTGCTTGGTCTTCGCCACGTCTACGTCGACCATATACTGAGGATAGTTAGGGTTGTAAGAGGTCATGGCCTGCTGGATCTCAGGGCGTTTGTTCAGCTCTGCCAGGAAGCTCTTGGTCACTTCAAAGAACTTGTTCAGGTCGCCGCCAGTCTTGTCCTGCATGGTCATGGTCACACCGTTCTGTACGGAGAAGCCTGGAATCATAGGAGGACCGAAGGCCAGGATCTGTGCGTCCTTGATGCTTGCCGTTTGCTTGTAGATCATACCCAGCACGGAGTTCTGCTCATAAGGATTGACCACGAGTGCCATGGGATCCTTGTCGTGGATAGCGCGCTTGATGCGGTCGGTGATGCCACCGGCACGCTCTTCAAAGGGCTTCAGCTTGATGATGAACGTTGCCTGGTCTGAACCCTGACCGGCAATGAAGTTATAACCGATGATGGCATTGCGGTGAAGGATAGCCGGGTTGTTGGCCAGCATCTTGTCTACCTCGTCCACAATCTGCTTGGTACGCTCCTGGGAAGTTCCCGGATTGGCAGAGATGGTCACGAAGATAGTACCGGTGTCCTCATCTGGCACAAGACCTGTCTTGGTGGTATTCATCAGTACGGCAAGAGCAGCAATACCCACTGCCACAATACCGGCTGTGATGATGCGGTGATTGATCACGTGCTCAACACCCCGCTTATATTTATTGGTGGTCTTCTCAAATACGCGGTTGAAGCCGGCGTGGAAGCGAGCCACAAAACTCTTGTTGCTCTCGTTCTCCTCTGCTTGGTGCGGCTTCAAGAACATGGCGCAAAGTGCTGGAGACAAAGTCAAGGCGTTGACAGCCGAGATGACGATACTTACAGCCATTGTCACACCGAACTCGCGGTAGAATGTGCCGCTCGTACCTCCCATGAACGATACAGGGACGAACACAGCAGCCATGACGAGCGTGATGGAGATGATGGCACTGGAGATCTCATTCATGGCATCGATAGCAGCCGTGAGTGAGTTGTCGTAACCTTGGTCGAGCTTGGCGTGTACGGCCTCGACGACCACGATGGCATCATCCACCACGATGGCGATAGCTAACAGCAAGGCCGATAGTGTCAAGAGGTTGATGGAGAAACCAAAGATCCACAGGAAGAAGAAGGTACCTATCAAGGCTACCGGTACGGCAATCATAGGGATGAGCGTCGAGCGGAGGTCCTGCAGGAAGACATACACCACAATGAACACGAGTACCAGGGTGATGAACAGCGTCATCAACACCTCTTGAATGGATGCGAAGAGGAAGTCTGTCACATCGTACATGATCACCGTCTTCATCCCCGGCGGCATGCTCTTCTGCTGCTCTGCAAGTGCGGCTTTCACGTCTGTGGCAATCTGGGTAGCGTTGGAGCCTGCAATCTGCTGCACCATACCCATACAGGCAGGGATACCGTCGTTGACCAGACTCACGTTGTACATCAGAGAGCCAAGCTCTATCTTGGCCACATCTTTCAGCTTCAAGGTCTGGCCAGTGGTCTTGCTCGTCAGGATAATGTTCTCATATTGTATAGGCTCTGACAAGCGGCCCTTGTAACGCAGGGTATACTCGTAAGCCACATTGGAGTTCTCACCGAATTTACCCGGGGCGGCCTCGATGTTCTGTTCAGCCAGTACACCGAGGATGTCTGACGGCATAAGTCCGTATTCTTTCATCTTATCCGGCTTGAGCCAGATGCGCATGGAGTAGTTGGCAGTAGAAGGACTATTTACGTCGCCCACACCATTGATACGCTTGATGACCGGAACGATGTTGATGTTGTTGTAGTTCGTGACAAACTGACCGTCGTAGCGGCCGTCAGAGGTGAGAGCGTACATGATGACGTTGGAGGTCTGACGCTTGGTAACGGTCACACCGACCTGCGTTACTTCAGAAGGCAAGAGAGCCTGAGCCTGCGACACACGATTCTGTACGTTCACGGCAGCCATATCCGGGTCAGCACCCTGCTTGAAGTACACGGTGATCATACACATACCGTCGTTGGTGGTCTGTGAGGTCATGTAGGTCATGTTCTCCACACCGTTGATGCTTTCCTCCAGAGGCACGGCGACAGATTTCATTACCGTCTGCGCATCAGCACCCTGATAGCTGGCCTGCACCATGATAGTAGGAGGTGCTATGTCCGGATATTGCTCAATAGGAAGCGACACCAATCCGATAGAACCCAGCAAGACAAGCAGGATGGAGACCACGGTGGAGAGTACCGGACGCTTGATAAAATTGGTAAATGTCATGTTTGAATGTATGTTGAATGATGAATAATTGATGTTGAGTGATATTCATGTTGAATGATGAGAGTTCAAAGATGATTCTTGCAGGAATGGATCCCCGTCATCGTTGAAGCCTTTCAGCATTCAACATTCAACATTCAACCTTATTTTCCCGTCATCGCTTTGACGAAGCCCTTTGCTGATCCTTGTTCTTTGGACAAATTGGCTGCATCGTCGATTTTCTTTTGATATTGTTCTTCTGTGAGCGGTTTGATCTTCTCACCATCCGTGAGTTTGCTGATGCCTTTCGATACATAACGGTCTCCCGCATTCAGTCCGGAAGTGACGATGTAGGTAAGTCCGTCGTTCTGGGGGCTGACAGTGATCTCGGTGTATTTCACTTTGTTGTCTTTGTCTACCTTATAGACGAAGTATTTGTTCTGAACCTGTGAGGTGGCTTCCTGTGGGATGCTGATGATGTTGTTGCTTACATGCGGCACGATGATCTGTCCGGCACCGCCGCTCTTCAACAGTCCCTGGGGATTGGGGAAGTGTGCAATCAGTGTATAGGCACCTGTGGTGGCATCGATGATGCCGCTCATCTTTACGACACGTCCCGGCTGGTTGTAAGTAGTGCCATCGGCAAGCTGCAGCTTCACAGTAGGCATCTCGCGCAGTACGCCGGCAACACTGCCAGCCGTCTTTGACATGCTGAGAATATCCGGCTCGCTCATAGAGAAGAACACTTCCACAGTGGAGACGTCGCTGACGGTCGTGAGTGTGCTCTGAGCTGACACGAGCGCACCTTTCTTAAAAGGCAGAGAGCCAACAACGCCTGATGCCGGAGCCGTCACGGTGCACCATGCCAGTGTCTCGCGGGCGGAAGCCAGACTGGCACGGGCCTGGGCTACTTGAGCTTCTGCGGTCTTGTAGCTGTTTAAGGCCGTTTCCAACTCATACTGGCCGATGATGTGCTGAGCAAAGAGCTTCTTGTTGTTCAAGTAGGTCAGCTTCGTTGTGTTGGCTTGTGCGATGGCGGTATTCAGCGCAGCCTGCGACTGGTTCACAGCAGCGCGATAGGTCTCACTGTCGATGGTGAACATCACCTGTCCGGCACGTACATATTGTCCTTCATGAACATACACATTGGTGATATAGCCCGAAAGCTTGGGATGTACCTCCACATCCTGAATACCCTTGATGGTTGCCGGGTAAGTAGACTGCATACTGGCGCTTGACTCGCCTGCAGTGCTTACGGCAAACTCATTGTCTTGAAGGTCAGCCAAGCTGTTTCCGCCCTTCTTACCACATGATACAAGAGAGAGCGCAGCCAAGGCTACGAACATACAATTTTTGATTTTCATACCTATTTTATATATAACGTTTAATTTCTTTGAAGTTTTAAAAAGAATTTGGAGCAGGATAGAATCTCTCCTTTCACCTTGCAAAGGTAACCATTATGGGTGAAAACTCAAAGCCTACTGTGAGTTTTTTAACAATCGTTCGTTTTTTTGTATTCACACTAACAATTAGGCGTTTACATGTTTATTTAGCATTACCTTTGCCTTGGAAAAAATAAACAGTAAATGCGTAGCTTTGAAAAGCAGCTTAACTTATTGTCGTCTGCAAGTGCCGCATTTCGTGTCCACCCCATGTCGTGTCGTTGACATATTCAAAGCCAAGGCGGCGATAGAGACGTTCTGCGCTGGGATTGCCTTTGTCGACCAAAAGGCCGACAGGCTGTTTCCGTCCCTTTTGGTCGATGAGTTTTCTCAGCAGCAACGTGGCGAGTCCTTGGTGACGATAGCGTGTATCTACAGCAAGAGAGTCGATATAGTACTCACCAGCCTGTGTCTCATCGTCCATGCCGCTGAAGTCCTGATCCAGATATTTCTTGGCTGCTTGCAGGAAAGCTTCCCGCAATCTTCGCAGGTCAGCACCATCGTACCCCACAATGACTCCGGCTACGACGGGCTTGCCGTCCATTGTCTTGTCATCGAGAGCTACCCATGCATTGCGGTAACTGTATTGGCTGTCTTCCCTTCTGACTAGAGTTGTCATCATCCGGTGGAAGTCCGCTAAGGTGTGGTGCGGGCCGGCGAAGTTCTGGCAGCACTCATGGTTCATCGCCATCATGATGAGAGAGGCGATCGACTCTGCTTGCTCTGCAGATGCTGGAATGATGTTCATAATACAGAATTCATAATTTAGCTCATCGACAGACGTGAAGAAAGTCAGAACTGATAGTTGTTTATATTTTTTAAAATGTCATGGGCTTTAATACGAGGCCGTACAGGGAATGCCCAATGCGATGACACGGTCGCGGATCGCATCCAGTTCCTCATGCGAAGCCTTGCGCAGTTTCTGATCTGGAGTCTCACGGTCGATGGTGTAGACCATCACTTCCTGGGGCTGAATGTATTTGACGGCTTCCAGCCATGGCGCAACATATTCCTCACCCGTGTTGTCTGTGCCATCGCCTTTCATAAACATTGTCTGGATAATCACGTGTCCTTTGAACCACCGCATGTTCTCGATGATATCCTTCACATTGTAGGAAGGTTGTGTCGGGCGGTCCACCTTGCGGATATAGTCCATGTTGACAGTGTCGAGTTTCAGAATGTTGTTGTCTACCTTGAGCAAAGCCTGACGGATGTTGTCATGCCCTGAGAAGGTGGCATTGCTCAGTACGCTGATTTTTGCTTTGGGGCACCATTTGTCGCGCAGCCGGATGGTGTCGTCAATGATACCGGGAAATTCCGGGTGGCTGGTGGGCTCCCCATTGCCTGCAAAGGTCAGTACGTCGGGATGCTGCTGGTCGTCGTGCATCTTGATGAGCTGTTTTTCCAAGGCTTCCGCCACTTGTTGCCTTGTAGGATGAGGGGAATGTGTGCGGCGGTCCTTATTGAAGCCACATTCACAATACAGGCAATCGAAGGTGCATATCTTCCCGTCTGCCGGCATCAGGTTCACGCCTAAGCTTAGTCCTAAACGGCGGCTGTGCACTGGGCCGTAGATGGGACTTGGATAAATAACAGTACTCATAATTCTGTTCTTACTTTAATTCTCGATTCTTATCAGAATTCTTGAGCAAAGATAATAAAAATATATCATTCTCAGTGCTTTTCTTCTTGAATATTTGGTTAATGCAAGTTAATCATCTCTTTCTCTCTAAGATTTTGATTAACTTTGTATCCAAATATGCAAGATTATTGACCACTGCAATGGGAAAGAAAAGAAATAAGGTAAGCAGGCACACTGGGCGTCTGCAAGCTGTTACATTGTGTATCAGCACAGCCATGGTGCTTGTGCTGTTGGGGCTTGTCGTGTTTTCTACACTCACCGGCCGCAATCTTTCGTCGTATGTAAAAGAGAACCTTGTCGTCACCATGATGCTGGAGCAGGATATGAGTGACAACGAAGCCATGACCATGTGCTCTCACTTGAAGCAACAGCCCTATATCAAGCAAGTGCACTTCATCAGCAAACACGAAGCATTGACCGATGCTACCCGTCAAATGGGAGCCGATCCTTCAGAATTTACCGATGGCATCAATCCCTTCCCCTCATCTGTCGAGCTGACTTTGAAGAGCGACTATGCCAACAATGACTCTCTGAAATGGATCTCAGCCCAGTTGAAACGCTATCCCAAGGTATCGGAAATCAACTATCAGAAAGACTTGGTGGATGCCGTGAACCGCAATCTGGCGAAGATCGGCATCATTCTACTGGTCATTGCGGCTTTGCTCACCTTTGTATCCTTCTCTTTGATCAACAACACCGTGAAGCTCGGTATCTATGCCCGCCGCTTCTCCATCCACACGATGAAGCTCGTCGGTGCCTCCTGGAGCTTTATCCGTGGGCCGTTTATCCGCCGTGCCGTCCTGACAGGACTGCTGGCTGCGCTGCTGGCCATTGCTGTCTTGGGCGGATGTATGTATGCGCTGTATCGCTACGAGCCGGAGATTTTGAACATCGTGACATGGCGCGAGATGACTATTACGGCAGTAGCAGTGATTGCTTTCGGCATTATCATTACGGCCATCTGTGCTTCCATCTCTGTGAACCGCTTCTTGAAGATGAAGGCAGGTGAACTCTATAAGATTTAATGAAAGATCTCTTGCTTGATCAGCAAGCAAGGTCTCGTTTCCTCTTCCAAAGGCTTCTCTGACATGTAGGAAATGGTGGAATAGGAAACATGGAACAAAGAATAATAATTAAACAAAATATGGATAAAAGAAATTATGCATTCGACCGTACCAACTTCACGTTGTTGGCTATTGGTTTTGCCATCGTGGTCATCGGCTTCATTCTGATGAGTGGCAGCAGTTCTACGGAACAGGCTTTTAATCCCGACATTTTCAGTTTCCGCCGTATCAAGGTAGCTCCTGTGGTGTGCTTTATTGGCTTCATCTCCATGATCTATGCCATCATCCACAAGCCTAAGGACAATGGAGACGAGAACACACCTGCCGAAGCACCATCTAACAACGAGGAGGCCTGATGACACTGATACAGACTATTATCATCGCTATCGTAGAGGGACTTACAGAGTTCCTGCCAGTGTCGTCGACAGGCCACATGATCATCACCCAGAATCTTTTGGGTGTACAGCAGGGTGATCCTTTTGTCCACGCCTTCACGTTCATCATTCAGTTCGGTGCCATTCTCTCTGTTGTGTGTCTATATTGGAAGCATTTCTTTCAGATGCGCAACTATGAGGAGTTTGTCGACAAGATGAAATTCTACGGACTGCTTATCGTGGGTGTGTTGCCTGCCGTAGTCATTGGCTTGGCAGCCAAGAAGAGCGGTCTGCTCGACTGGTTGCTGGACAGTGTGGTCGTCGTGGCTGCTATGCTTGTCATAGGTGGCGTATTCATGCTCTTCTGTGATCGTATCTTCAACAAAGGGTCAGAGAACAATCAAGTCGATTGGAAGCGTGCATTTCTCATTGGCTGTTGGCAGTGCTTGTCAGTCATTCCAGGAACAAGTCGCAGTATGGCTACTATCGTAGGAGGAATGCAGCAGAAGCTGACACGCAAGCGCGCGGCAGAGTTCTCTTTCTTTTTGGCTGTGCCGACGATGGCTGGTGCTACGCTTCTCGACCTGATCGATATGTTCAAGGAAGGCACTACGTGGGCTACCAGCAACAATATCATGCTGCTCATCGTAGGCTGCGTCATCGCTTTTGTGGTGGCTATGCTTGCTATGAAGTGGTTTGTCGGTTTCTTGACCAAATACGGTTTTCGTGCATTCGGCTGGTATCGCATCATCATTGGTGCCGTCATTCTGCTGATGTTGGCAACCGGTCACTCACTTGTTATGGTTGATTGATGAGAGATTTTATCAAAGGAGAGATCTTAGCTATCGACAAGCCCTATGGCATGACGAGCTTCGGCGCACTGGCTCACATCCGTTTCCTGCTCTCACAAAAATTAGGGCAGAAGGTGAAAGTGGGGCATGCCGGCACGCTCGACCCATTGGCGACGGGTGTTCTGATCCTCTGCACAGGCAGGTGCACCAAGCAGATCGAGACGCTGCAAAGCCATACCAAGGAATACACGGCGACACTGCAGTTGGGCGCAACCACAGCCAGCTATGACCGTGAGCACGAGGTCGACACTACCTATCCTGTGGAGCATATCACACGTGAACTCATCCTTGACGTGCTGAAACAGTTCGAGGGTGACATCCAGCAGGTGCCTCCAACCTACAGTGCTTGTAAAGTCGATGGGACAAGGTCGTATCAGTTGCGACGTAATGGCGAAGCCGTAGAACTCAAGCCTAAGGCTATACATATAGACAAGGTGGAGCTCACGGATTATGACGACGTGAAGAAGACCATGGCCATCCGTGTTGTCTGTGGCAAGGGTACCTATATCCGTGCGCTGGCCCGCGATATTGGCCGGGCATTGAATAGCGGTGCTTATCTCACGAGCCTGCGTCGGACACGTGTGGGCGACATCAGCGAAAGCGACTGCATTGCGTTCAATCATTTCGGCGAATGGCTGGACAGTGAGATACACAATGAGGTGAGCGCAGCAGCACTCCAGCGTCCTGCCGAGGCAAAGCCTCAGATCACTCCCAAGGCAGCCGGCAGCTTTATGGAATAAACAGAGCAAATCCCAACCAGGATTATTATCAGACAGAATAGAAAGGAAATATACATTATGAAGTTATCGCAGTTCAAGTTTAAGTTGCCGCCCGAGTCGGTGGCCCTTTATCCTCACAGCATTGTGAGGGAGTATACGAACGACGATGGTACGAAGGGTTCTTTTCGGATTACCCGTCGTGACGAGTCCCGTCTGATGGTGCTGCACCGGACAACGGGCGAGATAGAACTCTATAAGAAGGATGACAAGGGACAGCCGATCAAAGGCGAGTATCTTGACTTCCGCAACGTCATAGACTATTTTGATGATGGCGACGTGTTCATCCTCAATGATACAAAGGTATTCCCCGCCCGCCTGTATGGTACGAAGGAAAAGACCGACGCCAAGATCGAGGTCTTCATTCTTCGTGAGCTCAACGAGGAGACGCATCTGTGGGATGTGCTCGTAGAGCCGGCGCGCAAGATCCGTATCGGCAACAAACTCTTCTTCGACGAAGTGGGCACCATGGTGGCAGAGGTCTATGACAACACGACCAGCCGTGGACGTTCCCTGCGATTCCTCTACGACTGTCCTCACGATCAGTTCAAGCGCGACCTCTTCGCTCTTGGCGAGGCCCCGCTGCCGGAGTATGTGCTCAACGGCCGTCCCGAGGATCCCGATATGAAGGGCATGCATGTACACTCCCACGCGACCAAGGACGACCTCGAAGACTTTCAGACGCTTTTTGCCCGCAACGAGGGTGCTGTCACCGTGCCGGCTACCGGTCTTCATTTCAGCCGTGAACTGTTGAAACGCATGGAGATCAAAGGCATCAACACGGCGTTTATCACGCTGCATTGCGGCTTGGGCAACTTCTCGCCGATCGAGGTAGAGGATCTTACCAAGCATAAGATGGACTCTGAGCAGATGTTTGTCAACAAAGAGGCTTGCGACATGGTAAACACCGCTAAGAAAGAGGGACATCATATCTGTGCCGTCGGAACGAGTGTGGCCAAGGCTACTGAGACAGCTGTAGGCACAGATGGCTTCCTCAAGGAGTATGAGGGATGGACTTCCAAGTTTATCTTCCCGCCCTACGAGTTTGGTCTTGCTGACACAATGATCGCCAATTTCTATCATCCCGAGTCCACGCTGTTGATGTCTACAGCAGCCTTTGGCGGTTATGAAAATGTGATGGCCTGCTATGCATTGGCACTGAAGCATGGCTATAAGTTTGGATGCTATGGCGACAGTCTGCTGATCGTTGACTGATCAGGCAGCTATCTCATAGTTGTAAAAACGGGTTATGGCAGATATAAACAATCCGGCTTTGCATAAAGTCTATCTCAGCTTAGGTTCCAATATCGGGAATCGGCGGGGCTTGATACGACAGGCTGTGGAATTGTTGGAGAACAGGGTAGGGCATGTCTCTGCCTTGTCTTCTCTTCATGAGACCGAGCCGTGGGGGTTTGAGTCTCCCAATAAGTTTCTCAATGCGTGCTGCTGTTGTCTGACGACAATGCCGCCGCGGCAAGTGCTCTTGGCCACGCAGCGTATTGAGCGCGACTTAGGTCGTACGGGAAAATCAGTTGACGGTGTCTATCACGACCGTGTCATTGACATCGACATCCTGCTTTATGACGACTTGAAAGTGGATGAACCCGGTCTAAAGATTCCCCATCCACTGATGTATGAGCGCGACTTCGTCATGGAGCCGCTTAAGGAGATAATGGAACATGTTTAGTGTATAAGGTTTAAATCTGAAATGATGAATCCTAATCCCTGAATAATAAATCCTAATTCTCCAATAATAATTCCTCCATTCAAAATCCCGAATCGTCAATAACAGACAGCTATATCAGGAAGAAAATATTCTGAAAAGAAAAACTCCATACGTTGCAGGCCAAGTCCACAGCGTATGGAGTTTCTTTATATATTATATATAATAATGTGTAGGAAACGGCTTATTCCTTGTTGGCACGCTTACGCTCGAGGTGATCGAGGATGATCTTGCGCATACGCATCGACTTAGGAGTGACCTCCACATACTCGTCGCTCTTGATATACTCCAGGCACTCCTCAAGACTCATGACAGTCTTCGGGATGACACGCGCCTTCTCATCAGAGCCGGAAGCACGCACATTGGTCAGCTGCTTAGCCTTGGTGACGTTGACCACGAGGTCGTTGTCGTGGACATGCTCACCGATGACCTCACCGGCATAGACTTCCTCACCCGGATCGATGAAGAACTTACCACGATCCTGCAGCTTGTCGATGGAGTAGGCGTAGGCGGTACCTGTCTCCATGGCGATCATGGATCCATTGATACGGCGAACGATTTCTCCCTTGTAAGGCTGATACTCCTTGAAGCGGTGAGCCATGATGGCCTCTCCCTGAGAAGCAGTGAGCACATTGGTGCGCAGGCCGATGATACCACGTGAAGGGATGTCGAACGTGATGTTGACACGGTCGCCTTCGGTGTCCATACCTGTCAGATCACCTTTTCGGCGTGTGACCATATCCACCATCTTGCTGGCATAATCCTGCGGCACATTGATGTCGAGTTCCTCAACAGGCTCGCACTTCTGACCGTCGATCTCCTTGTAGATGACCTGTGGCTGTCCTACCTGGAGCTCAAAGCCCTCGCGACGCATGGTCTCGATGAGCACAGAGAGATGGAGCACACCACGTCCGCTGACAATCCAACTGTCGGTAGAGCCCTCTACATTGCGCACACGCAGTGCCAGGTTTTTCTCCAGCTCTTTCTGCAAACGGTCGCCAATCTGACGGGAAGTGCAGTACTTGCCCTCTTTACCGAAGAAAGGAGAGTCGTTGATGGTAAAGAGCATACTCATCGTAGGCTCGTCGACAGCGATCGGCGGCAGAGCCTCGGGGTTTTCAAAGTCAGCGATGGTGTCACCGATCTCGAAGTGCTGAAGGCCGACCACTGCGCAGATGTCACCACTGTCGACATGGTCGCAGCGCTTGTGAGTAATTCCCTCGAAAGTATGCAACTCTTTGATCTTATCTTTCTCAAAGGTGCCGTCACGGTGGCAAACGGTAATGTTCATACCGTCTTTGAGTGTACCTCTGTGCACACGGCCGACAGCGATACGTCCGGTATAGGAACTATAGTCGAGAGAAGTGATGAGCATCTGAGGTGTACCCTCCAGGCGCTTAGGTGCCGGGATGACCTCAAGGATCTTATCAAGCAGATAATCGATGTTGTCTGTGGGCTTGTTGAAGTCGGGCCCCATCCAGCCGTTCTTGGCAGAACCATAGACTACAGGGAAGTCGAGCTGGTCTTCTGTGGCGTTGAGATCACACATCAAGTCAAACACCATCTCGTAGACCTGCTCAGGACGGCAGTTGGGCTTGTCGACCTTGTTGACGACAACGATGGGCTTGAGTCCGAGTTTGAGAGCTTTCTGCAGCACAAAACGAGTCTGAGGCATAGGACCCTCGAAGGCATCAACAAGCAGCAGACAGCCGTCAGCCATGTTGAGCACACGCTCCACCTCACCGCCGAAGTCAGAGTGCCCCGGGGTGTCGAGAATATTGATCTTCACTCCTTTCCATGTGATGGAAACGTTTTTGGAAAGGATAGTTATCCCTCGCTCGCGCTCCAAGTCATTGGAGTCCAATACTTCGCCGCTGTTGTCCTGGCCGTCACGGAACAGTTTACCAGCGAGCATCATCTTGTCAACCAGCGTAGTTTTGCCATGGTCGACATGCGCAATAACTGCGATGTTACGAATGTCTTGCATTATTTTACCTTAATAGAGCTAATAATTTGCTTGCAAAATTACAAAAAAAACTGGTAAAAGTGGCTGATTCTGAGAACTTTTTTGTAACTTTGCAGCGCATTTTCGGAGATACCGATGCATTTAAGGCCGCTTGAGCAATGATGAAGACTCCTGCGGACGAAGGATGTAATGATGCAACAACAATTAATCATCAACAAACAATGTATTTAAACAAAGAGAAGAAGGAGGAAATCTTCGGCCAGTATGGCAAGAGCAATGCAGACACCGGTTCTGCTGAGAGCCAGATTGCACTGTTCACTTATCGTATCGCACACCTGACAGAGCACGTCAAGACTCATCACAAGGACTTTGTGACAACTCGTTCTCTGACTCGTTTGGTAGGAAAGCGTCGTGCTTTGCTGGACTACCTGAAGGATCGTGACATCGAGCGTTACCGTGCCATTGTGAAGGCTCTCGGTCTCCGCAAATAATCACGCGAAGCGCTTCTTTCATACGAGAAGAAAATTAGGCAAGAGAAAAGCCCGTACTACAGTGGTAGCTCGGGCTTTTTTTTAGTTGCTTTAGACACTGCCATCCCTCTTAGCACAAATCCGTTTTCGCTGATTGTGGAAAGCAGGCCACTTTGTTGCTTCATTTTTGCCGCAAGTGCGAAAATGTCTTGAAAAGTGACATTTTTCCGCCCAAATACAGCCAAATTTCTGAACCAACCCATCCTTGGCTCTGAATTTCTCGATTTTTAAGAGCGTTTTTGTAAAGCTTTACAAATCAGTCACTTATAAAAACATTCGCTCCTCAATACTTCAAAAAGCATTGTTTTTACCCTGTTTTTTCAAAGAAATGCCCATCAAAACACTGTTTTGTGCCTATCATCTCAATTGTTTCTACTGATAAAACAACTGAGATGACCAGATGAAACAACTTGTTTCTTCAACTCATCTCACTGTTTTGTAAACGACCAACCACCATTTCGTGGTTGAAATCACCATTTCTCCGTCTTTATCCTGCTTTTATTTTTCTAGAATGCAAGTGTTGAGAGACATGGTTTTGTAAGAACATATCACATGATCTTCCAGCTTTGACTTATGACATATTTTCAAGTCCCTTAAACTCTTTACAAATGTCGGTGTAGGTATGATTTTAAGTTCTTCCAACAATTGACCGAAAGACAATAAAAAAAGGAGAATGTCGTATTCTCCTTTCTGTGACTCGCATGGGGTTCGAACCCATGACCCCAACATTAAAAGTGTTGTGCTCTACCAACTGAGCTAGCGAGTCAACGGTTTTGTATACTTGTCGGGATTACTGGACTCGAACCAGCGACCTCGCGCCCCCCAGACGTGTGCGCTACCAACTGCGCCAAATCCCGTAGTTTTTAAAACCGAGTGCAAAGGTACACATTCTATTTGACATCACCAAATTTTCGGGCAACTTTTTCATTTGTTTGTTGTTTTTAATGTAAATATATAGGGCGTAACTACGTTATTTCAAGGGATATTTTGTATTTTTGCAAGACGTATAAATAATGAAGAACGTACTATAGATGTTGGTCAATCAAAAACATATTGCCCTGTGGCTGCTCCTAGCTCTGTGCTTGGGGCTTACAGCCTGTGGGGGCGACGACGGCCTTGTGTCGGTCGACGAAAGCAAATTGGTCACCGACACTGCTGAGATAGACAGTAACTATGAATATGAGTTGCCGGTTATCTTCCATGTCCTGTACAAGGACCAGTCCGATGCGACCCAGTATATTCCTGCCGCACGTTTGAAAAACCTGCTGCAATATGTCAATGAGATCTATCAGGGAGGAATCTATGGCGAGAGCGAGAATCTGCATCTGAAGTTCGTCTTGGCGGAAAAGGACGAGAAAGGAAAGAAGCTCGGAACGCCCGGGGTCGAATATGTGAAGTACGACGGCGACTATCCCATCGACGTCAGTGCCTTCATGTCTGACAACACCGGTGCCAATGTGAAATATATTTGGGACCCCAACCAATATATCAATGTGATGATGTTCAATTTCAAGTCAGCGTCTTCCAAAGAGGTGACGTTGGGCATCTCTCACATGCCGCACACGGTAGACAACAGAGTAGAGGGGCTGGACAACGTCAAGACACAGTATATTGCCAAAAGTCAACTGAAATATCCGCTTTGCTCTTCTATCAACAGCACTTATGCCGCACAGGCTTCTGGTGGTGGCTATTTCCAATCTGACCGATACACAGACGACAACCATACAGCCCATACGCTCTCCACGGCAGATGTCGTCGTCACGATGGCACATGAACTGGGACATTATCTCGGTCTCTATCATGCTTTCACGGAAGATAAGAAAGACGGAGGCTTTCAGCCCGTAGACTCTTGCGGTGACACCGACTACTGCAAGGACACGCCATCGTATAATCGTATCGACTATAATAATTATTTGGAAACGCTGAACTTCGAACAAAACGACCCCAGCATTACTAAGAAGATGCTGTCAAGAAACTCATGTGACGGCAAGACCTTTGAGTCGGACAACATCATGGACTACAGTTTGACGATGGGATTCCAGATCACAGCAGATCAGAAAAAACGTATCAGGAACGTGCTCTACTACAGTCCGCTCATTCCCGGACCCAAGAAAAACAATATCAACACCAGAACACGGGCCACAGACGATAGTCACCCGCTGGATTTGAAATTCACGATCATAAAATAAGCAACCAATAGATTATGACATACGATATTACAGCCCCGAAAACGCTCGACGCCAGCATCAAACTGCCGGCATCGAAAAGCATCAGCAACAGAGCACTGATCATCTACGCCCTCAGTGGCGGAGAGCATGTGCCCACCAACTTATCCGACTGTGACGACACTGCCGTGGTCATCAATGCCTTGAAGTCCACCGACGAGGTCATCGACGTGAAGGCAGCAGGTACGGCCATGCGTTTTCTCTCGGCATATTTGTCTCTCACACCCGGCGAGCGTGTCATCACCGGTTCTGAACGCATGAAGCACAGACCCATTGGAATCTTGGTTGACGCCTTGCGCGCACTGGGAGCTGACATCGAGTACGCCGGTGAGGAGGGCTTTCCTCCCTTGCGCATCAAAGGTCATCAGCTGGAAGGCGGCCAGCTGGAGATTCCCGGCAACGTCAGCTCTCAGTTCATCTCAGCTCTCCTGCTCATTGGTCCTATGCTGAAAAATGGCTTGCAACTGACACTTCAAGGCGAAATCATCTCACGTCCTTACATCGACCTGACGCTATGGGTGATGGAAAACTTTGGCGCACAAGCCAGTTGGATGGACAACACTACGATAGAGGTAAAACCTCAGCCTTACGTCAACAAACCCTATGTCATTGAGAACGACTGGAGCGCAGCCAGCTACTGGTATGAGATGGTAGCTCTCTTCGGCGACAGCATGCCGGAGGTGAGACTCAACGGACTCATGGACAGCTCACGCCAAGGCGACTCGATCATCAAATACATCTTCTCGCTCTTAGGTGTAAAAACCTCATTCAGTACTGATCCCAAGACGGGTGAGACCTTTACCACACTGAAACATAAGATCGGCGGTGTGCAGCATTTGGACTTTGACTTCATCAACTGTCCCGACTTGGCTCAGACCGTTGTGGTGACCTGCTGCGCCTTGGGTGTGTCATTCCACTTCACGGGACTGGCGAGCCTGAAGATCAAGGAAACCGACCGCATAGAAGCCTTGAAGAACGAGCTCCGCAAGATGGGCTTCCTCATCCGTAGTGTGAATGACAGCGAACTGATTTGGGATCACGGACGTTGCGAGCCTACTTTCGACGCCATCGACACTTACGAAGATCACCGCATGGCCATGTCGTTTGCTCCTCTTGCCATCGTGCATCCCCATCTGCGCGTCAATCATCCCGAAGTCGTCAGCAAGTCTTATCCCCATTTTTGGAGCGACCTGCGCCAAGCTGGATTCCTTATTGAAGAGCAACAATGAGCATCATCGTCTATCTCCTCATCAGTCTCGTCGTGCTGGGCCTCATCAGTGCGGGCTCCAGCCTGCTTTCACGTCGTCGGGGACACGACGAGGCTCCTTTCATCCCCGACGCCTCGGACAGTTGCGCCACCTGTACGGGCTTCAACGACAAGTGCGAGCAGGACTGCATGTTGGAAGCGGCGACAAAGCCCATCGAATATTTCGACGATGAGGAACTGGACGCTTTCAAAGGTCGTCCTTCCAATCAGTACACCGACGAAGAGGTTGAGCAGTTTGCAGAAGTGTTGGAGTCGTTGCGCCCGGAAGAAGTCGCGGCATGGGGCAGAAGCCTCCATCTCAGAGGAATAGAATTGCCGGACATTCTGAAGGATGAATACGTGGCAATGATGAAATAGCTTGAGAATAAATCACAAAGTGAAGGTTCGAAGTACATTTCTGATATCCGTCTCCCTACTGTCAGTCCTCATGGGTGTCATAGCGGGCTGCTCCAGTAGCAAGAACACCGCGGGCACTCGCTGGTGGAAGGCCTTCAACGCCCATTACAACACCTATTATAATGGTACGCTGGCCTACATCGACGGTTCTCTGGAAAAAGAGAATGGCAACAAAGACAACTTCACGGAACTGATCCCTCTCTATACCGTCGGCAACAAAAACAGCCGTGAACTGGGCAAATCCAACTACGACAGGGCCATACAGAAATCGCAGAAGGCCATTCAACGTTATAGCATCAAACGACGACCCGAATGGGACAAAAACCGCAAAAAGACGGCGCGAGACATCGAATGGCTGCAACGGAGAGAGTATAATCCCTTTCTGTGGAAGGTTTGGATGCTGATGGGACGCTCGCAGTTTTACGAGGGAGACTTCGACGGGGCCGCTTCTACATTCAACTACATGTCGCGCCTCTATGCCACTCAACCGGCCATCTATAGCCGTGCCCAGGCTTGGCTGGCCAAGACCTACGTGGAGAGTGGATGGCTCTACGATGCCGAGGAGGTCATCCGCAATGCCCGCCGCGACACGATACCCAGTGTTGCCCGCAAGGAATGGGACTATACGCTGGCCGACTACTATATCCATACACAGCACTATGCCGAAGCGATCCCCCATCTGAAAAAGGTCATCCGCCATGAGATGCGACGCAAACAGAAAGCACGCGAGTATTTCCTGCTCGGGCAGATCTATGCACTCACCAACATGAATCAGGATGCCTATAAGGCATATCAAAGGGCTGTCCGCACGAATCCGCCCTATGAGCTGGAACTCAACGCCCGTGTGGCTCAGACGGAAGTCATGGCTGCCCGGCAGACGGGGAAGATGATCGGCAGTCTCAAGCGCATGGCGGCTTCTGACAAGAACAAAGACTATCTCGACCAGGTATACTATGCGATGGGTAATATCTATCTTTCCCAGCGCGACACGGCAAAGGCGATCTCTGCTTACGAGCGGGGCGGTGCCAAGTCCACACGCAATGGAGTGGAGAAGGGCGTGCTGATGCTGAAACTGGGAAATCTGTATTGGGACAAAGAGCGGTTTGCCGATGCACAGCGTTGCTATACCCAGGCGATCGGCATGTTGGACAAGGAGCGGAAGGACTATGCACAGCTCACGGAACGATCCAAAATCCTTGACGCTCTCGTCCCCTATACCGAAGCTGTGCATCTCCAAGACTCTCTGCAATCGCTGGCAAAGATGGATGACGCTCATCGCAACGCCGCCATCGACCGCGTCATCGAGGCTTTGAAACAGAAGGAAAAGGAGGAAAAACGCGCGCAAGAGGCGCAGGACGCTTCCAACCAACTGTCGGAAGGCAATGATATGGAGCGTCAGCAACAGACTTCTTCGCAACGTCAGGCCACTGTGTCTGCTGCCCGGCAGGATGGTGCCTGGTATTTCTATAACCCCGTCGCCGTACAGCAGGGTAAGCAATTGTTCCAACGGATGTGGGGAAAACGGAAGAACGCTGACAACTGGCAACGGGCCAACAAGACGGTGGTGGCTGACAATACGTCCAACACAGACATTGCCACCGCTGACTCCTTATTTAATAGTAACACTGGCAATGAAGCCACAACCGATTCTGTAAGTGAAGACGCCAAGAAGCTTAACCCCTCTGATGACCCGCACACCAGAGCATACTATATGGCGCAAATACCTTTCACTGACGATCAGCGTAAAGCCAGCAACAGCATCCTGTGCGACGGACTGTTCAACAGTGGCATCATCTTCAAAGACCAGCTGGGCAACCTCGAACTCAGCCGTAAGGCCTTGGAGCGTCTCGACCGTGATTATCCCGACTACGAGAAGTCTGACGAGGTGCTCTATCACCTCTTCCTGCTCTACTCGCGAATGGGTGAAGCTACTCTGGCTCAGCAACAAGTGACGAAGCTCAAAGCCAAATATCCCAACAGCCATTGGACGACGCTGCTCTCTGATCCCAACTATCTGTCCAATGCCCGCTATGGCGAGCAGATAGAAGACTCGCTCTATGGTGCTACCTACGATGCTTTCAAGACTGAGCACTATACCGAAGTAGCAACTAACAGCCGTGTCTCGGAACGGCGCTTTCCACAGGGGCAGAATCGTGATAAGTTCATCTTCATCTATGGGCTGAGCCGTCTCAACGAGGGCGACAGCCAGGGATGTCTCGCAGCGATGGACACGCTGGTAGCGAATTTCCCCGAGAGCAAACTGGCTGAGCTGGCGGGAATGATCATCAACGGAGTGAAGGCTGGACGACAGCTCCGTGGCGGACATTTCGACATCGGCAACTTCTGGCAACGGCGTATCGACGTGCTGACCGAGGCCGACAAGAAGAAAGAGATGAAGCTCAGCAATGAGCGTAACACTCCTTTCTGCTTCCTGCTGGTCTACGCTCCCGATTCGGTCAGGGAAAACCAGCTGCTGTTCCAAGTGGCTCGCTATAACTTCACGAGCTATCTCGTACGTGACTTCGACATTGTCATTGACGACTTGGACGGCATACACCGCATGAGGATCTCCGGATTCAACAATTACGATGAAGCACGCCAGTACGCCAATCAAGTGATGCAACAGCCTTCGGTGCAGAAACTGACAGGCAAGGCCCGGGCTTTTATCGTCTCTCAGACCAACCTCCCACTATTGGGAGCACAGTTCAGTTACGACGACTATTCCAAGTTCTACAACACCCATTTCGCGCCGTTGAAGATTTCAACCTCCAGATTGCTGATCGAACCCGCAGAGGTTGTCACCCAGCCCGGCAAAGAAAAGCTACCGATGACAGAGAAAGAGGTCGACGACTACCTCAATGGCATCACAGTAGAACCGGAAGATACGCAGGGATCTTCCTCCACGTATATTCCCGTTGACAACGACGCTGACCAAAACAAGGGTAAGAGCCTGTCGACAGAAGTTGTCACAGAACCAGAGAATGGGCAGAAGCAAGGTGGTACTATCATCCCGACGAATGACGATGATGCCCGGACTGCCTTGCCCACGACAAAGCAGGAAAAGGCTGCAACAAAGGCAGATAAGCCCGCCGTCAAGACTAAGCAGCAGGAATCTCAGCAACAACAGCCTCTTCCCAAAGCACAAACGAGTGGGACTAAGAAGGAGACTCCAGCCGGGAAGACGGCCAACAAGGCTGAGGAAAAGAAGAAAACAGAAAAGCCGAAACTCTTTCCCGACATGACCAATGGTGCTGATATCATCTTCGATGACACACCGGTACCCGCTAAACCTTCCAAGATAGACGCTTCACCATCAAATAAGACACAGGGAAATAAAACAAGCGCTGTCGCTAAGCAAGGTGTGGCCGGCAAGGCCGGTAACAACTCTCAGAACGACAAGGCGAAAGCAAATTCCAAGGCGCAACCAAAGAAAGAGAAGTCCTTTGACTTAGAGGATGAGTATTACGATTTAGACGGATTTTAAAGATGAACAACGGAGACATATTATGGGTAGATGACGAGATGGATTTGCTCAAGGCTTATCTCATCTTTCTGGAGAAGAAAGGCTATCAGGTAGCCACTGCCAGCAATGGTGCCGATGCCATAGAACTCTGTAAGACACAGACGTTTGACCTGATCATGCTCGACGAGATGATGCCGGGACTCACGGGACTGGAGACGTTGCAACGCATCAAAGAGATACAGCCTCAGACGCCCGTGGTGATGGTCACCAAGAGCGAGGAGGAAGATATCATGGATCAGGCGATAGGCTCCAAGATCGCGGACTATCTTATCAAGCCTGTCAACCCCAGTCAGATACTCTTGACACTCAAGAAGAACATCCATCGGCGGGAGATCGTCAATGAGGTCACACAGAGTTCTTACCAGCAGGAATATCAGCAACTGTCCATGCAGATCGATGATTGCCGCACGTGGACAGATTGGATGGAGGTCTATCGTCGACTGTCTTACTGGGATATGGAGCTGGGTAGCACCGACAGCACATTTGCCGAGATGCTGAGCATGCAGAAAGAAGAAGCCAACAACGGTTTTGCCAAATACGTCAAACAAAACTATCTTGACTGGGTGGATCCTCGTCGATTCCTTCAACAGAAAGCAGGGGAGGACCGCCCGCAGATGAGCCCCGACATCTTCAAGAAATGTGTCTTCCCCGCCATCAGCGCAGGGGAGAAGGTCTTCCTTGTCGTCATTGACAACTTCCGATGGGACCAGTGGCGCACGCTGGCTACGGAGATCGGCGACCTGTTCGACATTCAGGAGGACATGTACATGAGCATTCTGCCGACAGCCACGCAGTATGCCCGTAATGCCATCTTCAGTGGATTGATGCCGGTGAAGATCCAGCAGATGTTCCCCGAACTGTGGGTTGACGAGGATGAAGAGGAGGGCAAAAACCTCAACGAGGCACCGCTCATCGCCACACAGATTGAGCGCTATCGCCGTCACGACCGATTCTCTTACCACAAAATCAATGACTCGGCTGCCGCCGACCGCTTCCTGCAACAATACAACAGCCTGAAGGACAACGATCTCAACGTGGTGGTCATCAACTTCATCGACATGCTCTCTCATGCCAGAACGGAATCGAAGATGGTTCGCGAGCTCGCCAGTGACGAGGCTGCCTATCGCAGCATCACGCTGAGCTGGTTCCGCCACTCTGTCATCGGCGAACTCTTCCGACTGTTGTCTCAGAGCGATTACCGCGTCATCCTTACCACGGATCACGGCTCCATCCGTTGCGAGAAGCCCATCAAGATCGTCGGTGACCGTAACACCAACACCAATCTGAGATACAAACTGGGAAAGAATCTCAACTACAACTCCAAAGAGGTCTTCACCATCAAAGCACCTAAAGACGCTCAGTTGCCGGCCCCCAATGTAAGCACGACCTACGCCTTCGCTACGGGAAACACCTTCTTTGCCTATCCCAACAACTACAACTACTACGTGCAGTACTATCGCGACACCTTCCAGCATGGTGGCATCTCGATGGAAGAAATGCTTGTGCCGCTGATCACGATGAAGGCAAGAAAGAAATAAAACATGATGGAAGTAGCGGAACTCAAGCGTCAGGCATTCGAATTGGGCTTTTCTGCCTGTGGCATTGCACGGGCCGAACGTGTTGATGCCAAGACAGAGCAAGGCCTAAGGCAATGGCTCAGCGACGGCATGAATGCCGGGATGGACTATATGGACAACTATCTCGACATGCGACTGGACCCACGGCTGCTCATGCCCGGACTGAAGTCGATCGTCTCGGTAGCACTGAATTATGCGCCCGCACAGACGATGCCAAAGGACCAGCCTCAGATGGCAAGCTATGCGTTGGGACAGGATTACCACACCTTCATGCGCGACAAGCTCCTGCGTCTGGCCAGTTTCGTACTGCCAGATGATGTTCGCTTCAACGGGAAAAAGCCCATTCCGTCACCACACTATCGTGTATTCGTCGACAGCGGGCCAGTGCTGGAACGGTATTGGGCTGTGAAAGCGGGACTCGGATGGATTGGCAAGAACCATCAACTCATCATTCCCCATGCAGGAAGCATGTTCTTTCTGGGTGAGCTCTTCCTTGATATCGAACTTCCTTCCGACGATCCCATGCCCAACCGCTGCGGCATCTGCCGTCGTTGTGTCGACGCTTGTCCCACGCACGCACTGCTTGAGACGGGAGAGTTCAATGCTGAGCGTTGCCTTTCTTACCAGACGATCGAGAACAAGGGAGAACTTAGCGAGGAAGCGCAGTCGGCAATGGGCAACTGCTTCTACGGTTGCGACCGATGCCAGCAGGCGTGTCCCTGGAACAGATTTGCTAAGCCCAACACTACCCCAGAACTGCAACCCAAAGAAGAACTGCTGGAGATGACACTCGATAAATGGCGGCAGCTCTCTGTCGAGGACTACCGGCGACTCTTTAAAGGATCTGCCGTGAAGCGTGCCAAATACGAGGGACTGATGAGAAACATCCGTCATCTGAAACAAAAATAAAATCCTGATCAGAGCAGCATCTGACCCACATACCAAACTTAAAAACAAATACCAATATGCACGTAATCATTGAAAACAACTATGACGCCCTCTCTCGGTGGGCTGCTGACCATGTGATCCGACGCATCAACGCATCGCACCCGTCTGCCGACCATCCTTTTGTCTTAGGTCTGCCAACCGGTTCCACGCCGGAGGGCATGTATGCCCTTTTGGTCAAGGCATGTCAGAAAGGCGAGGTCTCTTTCCGCCATGTCGTGACCTTCAACATGGATGAATATGTCGGGCTGGCTGAGGATCATCCTCAGAGCTACCACTCTTTTATGTTCACCCACCTTTTCAACCATATCGATTGCCCACGGGAGAACATCCATATCCTCAACGGCAATGCACCGGATTTGCAGGCAGAATGCGAAGCCTATGAATGTGCCATCACACAAGCGGGCGGTATTGACCTGTTTATCGGTGGCCTTGGCGTTGACGGGCACATCGCTTTCAACGAACCAGGATCGAGTCTGCGCTCACGTACGAGGGTGATGACGCTCAACGAGGACACGCGTATCGCCAATTCCCGATTCTTCGATGGCGATGCCAGTCTCACGCCCGGACAGGCACTGACTGTCGGCGTGGGCACCGTGACTGATGCCCGCGAAGTGATGATCCTTTGCAACGGACACCACAAGGCACGGGCTCTTCAAGCGGTTGTCGAGGGACCTGTCACACAGATGTGTCCGGCCAGTGCACTGCAACTCCATAACAACGCTCTCATCGTCTGTGATGAGCAAGCTACAGACGAACTGAAAGTTTCTACTTATCGCTATTATCGCTCCTTACAAAAATGATTCATTACAACCTTACATCACATATTGTACTTAACAAAGTATCTGAAAATCTTTATCATCCCAAGACTGCCGTAGAACGGTCGGAACTCACCCGCTTCGAGAAAATACGCACCGACATCTTCCCTAAATCAGAAGATGCTGTGGACAACATCGCCGACGCTATAGAAAGGGAAATTAAAGCCAAGGCGCAGGAAAACAAACCTTGTATACTTGCGCTCGGTACCGGACAGAGTCTGACACCCATCTATGAGGAACTCGTACGCCGGCATCAATACCAGGGATTAAGTTTCCGAAATGTCATCGTCTTCAATGTCTATGACTATTTCCCACAGAAACAGGGTTCTGTCATCACCAGTCTGCAGCAACTACGTGACCGATTGCTTGACCATATCGACATCAACCCGGAGCATATCTTCTCGCCTGATGGCAGTGTCGCACAAGAGAATATTCAGAAACAGTGTGCGCTATATGAACAGCAGATTCAGAAGTTTGGCGGTTTGGACATTGCTCTTCTCGGTATAGGACGCTGTGGCAACATTGCGGCCAATGAGCCTGGATCTGTCATCACTTCAACGTCGCGGCTGATTCTGATTGACAGTGTGACTCGTGAAGAGATGACGATGAGCTTTGGCGGGCAAGAGCCCGTACCGCCATGCTGTATCACGATGGGGATACACACGATACTCTCTGCCCGGCATGTCTACCTCACAGCTTGGGGCGACGACAAGGCCGACATCATTCGGAAAACGGTAGAAGGTCCTATTACAGAAGACATTCCTGCCTCTTTTCTCCAGGCACACAACGACACACATGTGGTCATTGACCTCGCTGCCGCTGCCAAGCTGACACGTATCGTGCACCCTTGGCTGGTCTCCAGTTGCAAATGGGACGACAAGCTTACCTGTGCTGCTGTGGTATGGCTTTGCGGGAAGACACAGAAGCCTATACTGAAATTGACCAACAAGGACTATAACAGCAACGGGCTCTCCGAGCTTCTGGCACTCTACGGCTCGGCCTACAACTGCAATATCAGAATCTTCAATCACCTCCAGCATACCATTACTGGATGGCCCGGTGGCAAACCCAATGACGACGACACCTATCGTCCGGAACGCGCAACGCCATTTCCCAAGCGGGTCGTCATCTTCTCGCCTCATCCCGACGACGATGTCATCTCCATGGGAGGAACCCTGCACCGCCTTGTCGAACAAGGTCATGATGTCCACATCGCTTACGAGACAAGTGGTGACATTGCCGTTAACGACGAGGAAGTCACTCGCTTCATGCACTTCCTCAATGGTTTCAACCAGCTGTTCATGAACGCTGGCGATCAGGTCATCGTCAACATGTATCACGACATCAAACAGTTTCTTGTCAACAAAAGAGAGGGTGACATAGACACACAGGACGTCAGAACGATCAAAGGACTGATCCGTCGTGGTGAAGCCCGCACGGCATGTACATATAATGGTGTACATTCTGATCATGTCCACTTTCTCGATCTTCCTTTCTACGAAAGCGGCAGAGTGGAGAAATATCCGATGACCGAACGTGACGTGAACATCGTGCGCCGTTTGCTTCAAGACATCAAGCCCCATCAGATCTTTGTGGCCGGTGATCTTGCCGATCCGCATGGCACACACCGTAAATGCACCGATGCCGTGCTCGCTGCCATTGACCTTGAACAGCAGGCAGGAGCGGAGTGGCTTCGTGATTGCCGCGTATGGATGTACCGTGGCGCATGGGCTGAATGGGACGTAAAAGACATTGAGATGTGCGTGCCCATGTCTCCGGAACAACTGCGACATAAGCGCAACGCCATTCTCAAGCATGCTTCTCAAGCCGACTTCGCTCCTTTCTTGGGCAACGACGAGCGACTGTTCTGGCAGCGCGCGGAAGACCGCAACCGTGCCACGGCAAAGAAGTACGACGACTTAGGACTCGCCTGTTATGAGGCCATGGAAGCCTTTGTGGAGTACAAAAGAGACTAAAGCTGCCGGTTGGCTGAATGGTCTCCGCTTTTGGTTGAATGATTGCACCTATATAGCGTTCTATTTCTTACCTTTGCAATATAATAAATCACAACCATTCAACACGACTTATGTAGAATAGTCTTTTCATTCATATATTTGCGGTGCAAGTTTCGTGGGGACATGAGGCTTGCACCATTTTGATGAAATTGTTTTGCTTCCTTACGAACGCTTGTAGACACAATATAAAGATGAGGTTCATAACGGACATGACACCTTATTATATATAATAACTTAGATGATTAATCGTTAATATCTATGATGAGTAGAAAGTTTTGGCTATCTCCAGAGAGTGCCGTATACTTAGTAATGTGGCTGCTTATTTTCCTGCTGCCCATCGCTATCTTCTACCTGCGTGCTGCTACATTCACGCAGGCAGTATTTCATTGGGAAGAAGTCTTCCATATCTGGCGGTGGTTCTTGATCTTCTGCCTATTCTTTTTTATTCATAACTTCTTGCTGGCTCCACTGCTGATCAAGAAGATGCGTGTCGCATACTTCTGTTCGGTGCTTGCTTTGCTGGCAATTTTTTCCGTCGTGTCAAACTATCTTCATGGTCCCGATCCACACAGGAATCGTCCGCCGCTTTGGCTGATAGAAAAAGAAAACAGGTTGGCACAAAAGGATCACCTACAGTCTCCGTTTCCCATATGTAACTTCGATGATCACCACTTAGGACCATTGGGACCGGAGTCTGTAGTCAACCTGCTCCTGCTAATAGGTATACTTGGACTAAATCTCGGTGTGAAGTTCTATTTCAAATCAGAGCAAGACCGCAACCATCTTCAGCAACTTGAGAAGGAGAGGATGTTTTTGCAACTGCAATATCTGAAGTTTCAAATCAATCCACACTTCTTCATGAACACTCTCAACAACATTCAGGTGCTCATCGACATGGACGCTGAGAAAGCCAAGGAATGCCTGAGAGAATTGTCTGTGATGATGCGCTTCGTACTCTATGATGGCGATAAAAATCGAGTGTCTTTACATAAAGACATCCTCTTCCTGCGCAATTATGTGAAGTTGATGCGACTGAGATACAATGACCGGCTGACCGTGACGATCGACATCCCTGACAATCTTCCCGACTACACGATACCTCCGCTTATCTTCCCTACCTTCGTAGAGAATGCTTTTAAACACGGGGTGAGCTATAAACAGGACAGCTTTATCAACATAGCGATGGACATCGAAGACGGTGAGCTGCTCTTTTCATGCATCAACAGCAAGAAGCCTATGACAGAGACCAGCAAGGTTCCCTCGGTCGGTGGGGTAGGGCTCACCAACGTGCGGCGAAGACTGGACTTGATCTATGGCGACCGATATACGCTTGATATCAAGGACAAGGCAGACGTATATAATGTTCTCCTCCGACTCCCTATACAAAAAGACTGATTATCATGATTAGATGTTTAGCAATCGATGATGAGCCTCTGGCTCTGCAACAACTGGTGAACTTCATCGGCAAAATCCCATACCTGCAACTTGTCAGGGCATGTTCCAGTGCCACAGAAGCAAAGGATGTTCTTTCACAAGACATGGTAGATGCCATGTTTTGCGACATCAACATGCCTGACCTCAACGGCATGGACTTCATCAAAGGTTTGTCGTTGCCGCCTCTCATCGTCTTCACCACGGCCTACTCAGAATATGCTGTGGAGGGTTTTAAAGTAGATGCTGTAGATTATCTTCTGAAACCGTTTGGACTCGATGACTTCCGAAGGGCAGCCGAAAAGCTGCGCCGCCGGCTGGGAGAACAAGAGCAAGAGGAAACCTTTGCTTCCAATCAGTTGTCAGCTAATCAAAATGAGCAAGATCACATTGCCGAAGATCCGAAAGCTTCTCTTCCCAAGATAGGCGAAAGCACCGATTCTCTCTTCGTCAAAGTGGAGGGGCGTATGGTCAAGATTAGGTTGAGTGACATCATCTATATTGAGGGAATGAGTGAATATCTCAAGATTCATCTCGAAGGTAAGGATAGTCACGGACTACCACTGCGTCCTGTTGTATCCCTCTATTCACTCAAACGGTTGGAGGAACGCCTTCCCAACTATTTCATGAGAATCCATCGCTCCTATATCATCAACCTTCGTCACATACAAGAAGTAAGCAAGACGCGTGTGCTGCTCGACAACGACATTCTGCTGCCAATTGGTGACTTGTACAAGGATAGACTTAATGACTATTTGTGCAAAAACTATATTGGTAAGTAAAGAAGCACATGACAAGAATCTCCTTTCAAGGATTGCATAGAAGAAGCCATCCCCCCTTTTTTCATATTCCACAGCGGACATTCGCTGAATGGAAGAGGTGATTTACTGAACAATGTACGACGTATCCGGTAGGAATGCGTATCTTTGCAACAGAAAAAAGATAAAGAGATTTTTAGGTTTCTATAATTATTATGGTTAAGATAATTGTATGATAAGGGAGTAAAATGAGATTTACCATTAGATTGTATCTTTAGAGGTAACAAGAAGAAGAGACCGGAGCAGTGATTGCCCCGGTCTCTTCGCGTTTTGTTGATTATATTATGTCCTTACTGGAACTACTTCTCATGATGCCTGTTCTGCGCTGGCCTCCTTGTTGACGATACGTGATCCCCAAACGGCATAGAAGAACATGTAGCACATGGCCACGAGAGGCACCACATACGACACCATATATCCTGCCTTGTCGGCGATTGCGTTCTGCACCATCGTCAGGATACCGCCACCTACTACCATCGTCATGAAAATGCCACTGGCTGCGGCGGTGTATTTGCCTAAGCCCTCTGTGGCAAGGTTGAACGTACAACTCCACATCACGGAAGTGCACAGACCACAGCACACCAGCAGGATGGCACTCAACGGCAACTCTGTCATCTCAAAGCCGGAACCGGTGAATACTGGGATAGCTCCCGTGACAGTCTTGGGAAGTACCATGGCGGTGATGATCAGACAGACACCGATGGCATTGGTGGTACCCATCATCACACGACTGGAAACCTTGGAGCCAATCAAGCCGGCAACAAAACGCCCCACAAGCATCAGTAGCCAATAGGTGCCAGCAGCGAAACCGCCGATCGTCGCAGCGGTTGCCACATTCAGTCCTGCACCCGCCGCAGACGTGTCACTAAGGAAGAAATTAAGCGTGCCGGGGATGCCCACCTCTGTACCGACATAGAGGAAAATGGCGATCACACCCAACGTGAAATGACGGAAATAGAAGGGAGAATGCTCAAAAGTCACGCCCTCGGTGTTGTTGCTTTCGGGATCAGCGATGGGGATGAAACTGAGGATGATGAATGTAGCAGCAAAGATACCCATTGCCAGATAGAGCACGATGTTGACATCGCTGATGGCTGTGTCCTTTGTCACTGTGCCGATGAGCGCGCCAACGAGCATCGGGGTGAGCGTGCCCATAAAGGAGTTGAGCGTTCCACCGATCTGCAACAGCTGATTGCCTTTCTTTCCGCCACCACCAAGTAGGTTGAGCATAGGGTTGACAACAGTGTTGAGCATGCACACCGAAATGCCAGCCACAAAGGCGCCGAGCAAGTAGACATAGAAGTTGGTGGGCAGCCCCATCAACAAACTTTGGGTGAACAGCTGACCGGAAAGAAACTGGATGAACACGCCAGCGAAGCCAAAGGCGACAGCCACCAGGGCCGTCTTCTTATAGCCGATGCGTTGCAGCATCTTTCCGGAAGGAATACCCATGAACAAATAAGCCAGGAAGTTCATCATATTTCCGAGCATTCCCAGTGTGTTGGAGCCTTCGAGTGCCGGCTGGTTCTTCCAGATGACACCGATAGGAGCGGCGAGATTTGTGACGAAAGCGATCATTCCGAAGAGGAAGATCATGGCCACGATGGCGATAGAACGCCCTTTCTGATTAGTCTCTTGCATTTTTCTTGTTTATGTTTTTAGTTAATAATCTCTTAATGATACGATTGAAAGGTAGAAAACACTTATGCCTAATATTCCGGCAATCGCCCTACAAGCAACATCGAAAAGCAGCGGCGGTACTCTTCCACCATCTTGGCATGTCCCGCTTTCTGGTAACATGCGTGGAACACAGGGGTGAGAGAGAACCGTGGGTAGATCTCTTCGTAATGATCGAGCAATGCAAGTTTCATCCCACGTGGATCGTTGGGATCGACATGAGCTTGCTGCAAAACCTGTAAAGCAAAGGTCCGGAAAAATGTCGTCACCTCTGCACGTATCGTATCTTTCATGCTGCAAAGTTAAAGAAAAATACTACAAGAACCAAGAAAAAAAGGTTAATTGTCGATAGTCGCGTCTTGTCTTTCCCTTTGATCCTTTGCGATCGATCATGCATGATCATGCTTTGATGAAATGGGGATGGTTTTCGTCGCCCAATCGAGGATTGTAAACAAAGCCATCCTCATTAAAAGCTTTGAGCGCTTGCAGGTCGTTGATCTGGTTTCGAATCACAAAGCGAGCCATTCCGCCACGACATCCTTTGGCAAACATCGCCACGATCTTGAATTGAGATCCTTGGTCTACATAGAAATAAGGCTTCACGACTCTCACCTCCTTTTCCACTCTTTTCCAGTCAAAAAGATGCTCAAATTCTTCTGTGGCCAAATGAAGCAATATGCCATCATCGGCTTTGATGCGCGCAATGAGACGGTCGGTCAATCGATCTTTCCACCACGCGAAGAGTGTCTTGCCGTCTGTAGTTTGCAACTTTACCTTGCCTTCCAGCCGGTAGAGATGTATGCCGTCCAAGGGACGCAAGATGCCATAAAGAAAAGAAAGAATCAACAAATGATTCTGAGCAAAACGAAAATCATCAGCTGAAAACTCGTCCGCACGAAGATGCTTGTAGGCTTGACCATAGTAGGCGAGAATAGCAGGTATACTGCTCTCATCCACCATGAACTGCTGAAAACGCTGATGATTCTCCAAGGCAATGGCCGCGCTACAGTGCAAGGCCTTGGCAAGATCGGTGACTGACCATTGGGAAAGTTCCAACGCCAAGCGGCGTGCCGCGTCGTCAAAGATGGGCGTCGTCATTGTGGGAACCCGTCCGCGGTCTGCGGATCTCATGATTTTGGCACTGGCAAGTATCAGTTGCATATTATTAGTTTGTATTTTAATATTGTAATGAAACTCCACACCCCAGAGCAACGGTATTCGAAGATCACAGGGCTGAGATTGATAGTACAAATTTATAGCTATAATGTCAGACTCCAAAACAATTTCAGCAAAATGTTTATCATTAAGCATTTAAAATACTGTAGTCTGCCAATACATAACAAAACCTCCCTTTGTCTTGCATGAGAACAAAGGGAGGTACCTATTGAAGTTACTTGTTCTTGCTTGCCGCTACCCATACAGGTTCTTCGTTCATCACGGGCTTGTTGACTGCCATCACACCTGAAAGATTGTGCGGCACATAGGGCTCTTCAAGATAACGAATGTCATCCGCAGAGAGATGGACATCAAGCGACTTCACGGCACCCTCGATATGATGCAGTTTGGTAGCTCCTACTATCGGCGATTCCACCTTTGTCAGCAGCCAAGCCAGCGAAATCTGTGTCATCTCCACCCCGTAGCGGTCGGCCAGATCCACCACGCGCTCCACGATGCGGTTGTCCTGCTTGGCAGTGGCATCATACTTGAAGTGCATGAATGGGTCTTCCTGCTGTCGCTTAGAGGTCTCGCCGGGTCGCTTGACTAACTTGCCAGAGGCCAATGCACTGTAGGGAGTCATGGCAATGTTTTCTTCGTGGCAGAACGGGAACATCTCACGTTCCTCCTCACGCATGATTAAGTTGTAATGGTTCTGGACGGAGATGAATTTTGCCCATCCATGCTGCTCTGCCATCGCGTTCATCTTCGCCACCTGATAGGCATAGGCATTTGCGATGCCGATATAGCGAGCCTTTCCCGTACGTACAGCCTCGTTCATTCCCTCCATGATTTCCTCGGCAGGAGTCTTGTAGTCCCAAATATGGTAGATGTATAGATCCACATAATCCATGCCAAGGTGCTGTAGGCTGCTGTCGATGCTATTGAGCACATGTTGTCGTCCGTTGATGCCTTGCTGGATTTCCTCATCCGTGCGAGGCAAGAACTTTGTGGCTACTACCACATCGTCACGCCGTGCCATATCACGCAAGGCACGGCCCACGAACTGTTCGGATGTGCCTAACTGATAGGCTATTGCCGTATCAAAGAAGTTTACGCCCAATTCCAGTGAGCGGCGTATAATCTCCCGTGTCGGCTCCTCGCCAATCGTCCACGAATGTTGTCCGATGGTGGGGTCGCCAAAGCCCATGCAGCCTAAGCAGATGCGCGACACACTGAGGTCAGAGTGTCCAAGTTTTACGTATTCCATATTGTTCGTTCGGCTTTAAATTTCTGCTCTTACTTCACCAAAATCTTCTTGCCATCCTTGATGAGGACACCCTTTTGTTCCTCTGTCACAATAAACGGTCATCAGTAAGAGGAAAATGAAGGCTCTTTTCATTGTGGTACACTTTGTTTATTTTCCCGACTCTACGCTGCGGATGCAATTGAGGGCATTGAGTGTACGCGGATAGCCGATGAAGGGGAGGTTACTGGAGATGACAGCGATGAGCAGGTCCTTGTCGTTTCCTACGTGGTAGTTGCCGGCAATATGTCCTTTCAACTGCGGCTCGCAACCACCTTGGGCAGCAAGGAAACAGAACGTAATGAGCTCGCGCATCTTCAGGTCAAGTCCCGTGCGGGTATAGTAATCGCCAAAGCAGTTGTCGGCCAGCCATTTGTTGATGTGTCGGCTGTCCTCCGGCCCTGACTTCCAGAAGTCACGCATCGAGTCGCCGAAACAACCGACCTGTGCCTCTGTGCCAGCCTCACGACGGGTCTCCATCGTAGTGGTCTGCTGTGAAGCCAATGGCAGGGTAATGCCACGGGCGGTCAGTACCTCGTTGGTGGCCGAGAGGAAGGGGCGGACGCGTCCCATGCCTAAATAGGCCGTAGCCTGATAGACAATTTCCTTCACCTCAACAGGCGTCACGCCTTTGGCGAGTGCTTCTGGTAGCAGTTCACGGTATTCGCTGAGGCCCTGGCAGCCAAGGAGTGTGGCCAGATAGCAGATGTAGCGGGTATGGTCGTCGAGACGCGTCTTCACCTGTTCCACCACCTCACCAAAAGCAAAGGCCTTGAAGCGCTGGTTGTATTCAGTGTCGGCGACGCCGAGCATTGCTGAACTGGCAGGCAGCTTGTTGTACTCTGCATCCGTGACAGGCTCCAGCCACTCGTTGGAGGCGCCTTCTTCTACCTTTGTCATATAGGTGATGTGTTGCATCCACGAGTCTTTGGCAGCCCCATGCCAGTGCTTAGCCTCGGCAGGGATGGCCACAACCACACCCGGGCGCAGGACGACAGGTTCCTTGCCTTCCTCGACATACCATCCACAGCCAGCCACGCAGATGAGCACCTGCACCGACTTGTGATGGATGTGCCAGTTGTTGCGGCAACGGGGCTCGAAGGTGACGTTCACTGGACCTCCATTCTTGGCATCGAGGGGAGCCAGATAACTATTGCCTGTGAAATACTGGGCATAGGCACTGTTCAACTCTCCTTTCGGCCATACACTGAAATCAACATTTTCTTTCATATTCTCTTGCGCATTTACAGTTGCCACTGCCAAGAGCAGTGCGATGACGGTGGTAATGATTTTCATTCTTTATTTTTGTTTCCGGTTGCAAAGTTACGAGTTTCCTGCAAATAGGCTATTACCTCGATTAAGGCTGCTATAACCCTTATTGCGGAAATCGTGTCTACACGCTTGCGAGAATAGAATGCTTCTTCAAAAAGTTCGCTGGAATGACACCAAAAGAGTACACACCTACAGTTGCACTTCAACACCTGCCATGACTGTGGCACGCGGCATGGGGAAGCCGGCGTTGACCTCATAGTGCTGGGCAAGGAGATTCTCACCATGGACGAAGAATTTCAAGGCACGGCTGACACGCAACGAAGCCGTGAGGTCCCACAGCCAGAAGTTCTCAGACGCTGCGCTTTTCTCGGCAGTATGCAGCCCATCAATCCACTGCAATCCGCTATGCAGCGTGAAGCACCCCGTCTGCCAGTCAGCTCCCAAGAAAAGCTTATGCTTCGGTGCAGCCGTTAGCGTGCGGCTGGTATGAAGGAAACTGTAGTTGGCATCTAAGCGCAGATGCCGCATGGGTACGTAGAAGGCAAGGAGCTCAAAACCAGCGTTCTCCGTGCTGCCCGTGTTGACATTCAGCGGCCGACCGTTGGTCATCTGCGTGGTAATAAGATCCTCAGCGTTGAGATAGAACACGTTGAGTCCGTAACCTAAGTGCCCATCCAACAGACGTTGGCGCAGTGAGAGCTCATAGTTCCATAGGCGTTCCGGCGCAAGGTCGGCATTAGCGGGGCGGAACATATAGAGTTCACGCAGCGTAGGGTTGCGGAAGCCTTTGCCCACAATGGCTTTCAGCTCCATGTTGTGAGGCAGACGGGCAGTGAGCCCTCCTTGAGGCACCCACTCCGATCCTGACACGCTGTGGTGGTCAAGACGTAGGGCCACATCGGCAGTTAGCCACGACAGCAGTTCCTGGCGAATGTCGGCATATCCCGCTACCTCATTGACGGTGCGGTTGGCAAGATCCGTGCTACTGCCGTCTGCCATCGCCTTCTGCCAAGCATGTCCACCGAAGTGCTGATAGTCAAAGCCCAGCGTCACGCGAGTAGTGGAGAAAGGGGCAAAGCTCTCATAGGCAGAGACGCCTCCCATGCGATCATTGTGCATGTAGTAGGCGGTCTGTGCAGGACGCGCAGCAACATGTCCGTCGTTGATATGATGATGTCCCCAGTTATAGAACGCACGCACAGCACCTGACATACGACCGTAGTCGTTGGTGAGCGATAGCGCTGTCATGCCACGGGTGATGAGCATGTCGTTGTCGATGAGCGGTGCCGAAACGGGTCCCGGGTTGGACGACTCCTGATAAGCGATGTTCGCGGTGCCGTTGATCTGCCAATAGCGCGAGAGGTCGTAGCCGAGTTTGAGAAAACCACTTGTCTGACTGAAAGCAGAGTTAGGACGATGACCGTCGGTGCGCTCATAGTTCAGTGCGGCAATGGACGAGAAGCGGCCTTGGCGCAGGCGGTTGGTGGCGGTGCCGATGAAGGTGCCGTAGCTGCCGCCTTGCAGGTTGATATTCGTCAGCACACCGTTGGACTCCATCCTGCGTGTTACGATGTTCACCACTCCGCCCATGGCATTGCTGCCATAGATTGTCGAGACGGGACCTCCCACGACCTCCACGCGGTCGGCCATCATCGTTTGATAGGTATCGGCGAGTGGATGCCCATAGAGTCCGGCATACTGTGGCAGTCCGTCGATGAGCACGAGCAGGTCTGCCGAGCCACCGACACCTCTCATCTTGATGGTCCCTGCCGCACCAGTGCTAAGCCCATAACCGAGGATGCCGCGGGTAGTAACGAAGAGTCCCGGCACTTGCTGGCTCAAAGTAGGGAGCACTGATGGCTGATAGGATGCTGTGAGCTGGGAGCGGTTGATAACCGACACGTCGAGAGGCAAGTGGCGAATGTCGGAACGATAGCGCGTACCAGTGACCACCACGTCGCTCAGACGCACCGAATCTGTTTGGGCATAGGAAAGGTTAGCCGCACCAAGCAGTGCGGCCAACAATAGCAATTTGTTATCCATGAAGATTTAGGGGGGAGACTGTCCGAGAACTACAGCGTAGCTAATAT
>ULVN01086679.1_pt1 | contig 81206 bp, 64 predicted proteins | sample 1959491 | NCBI WGS metagenome assembly ULVN01 (sample SAMEA4835787, study PRJEB28245) | human gut metagenome | biome: gut microbiome; material: fecal sample | place: Denmark | collected 2008 | reverse complement strand
CCCCCGCCGATGCCGCTCTGATGATGGAGTTGGGCGCAGAAGGTGTGTTCGTTGGCAGTGGCATCTTCAAGAGCGGCAACCCACGCAAGCGCGCCGCCGCCATCGTCAAAGCCGTCACCAACTACAACGATCCGAAGTTGCTGGCAGAGATCAGTGAGGATCTTGGCGAGGCCATGGTGGGCATCAACGCCGACGAGATACAGCTGTTGATGGCCGAGAGAGGCAAATAAGCGAGAGGAGGACCTTTGTCTATGAATAAACGTATTGCTGTGTTGGCACTGCAAGGAGCCTTCATTGAACATGAGAAGATGTTGCAGCGGCTTGGTGCTGATGTCTTTGAGATCAGAGAGAAAGCCGACTGGCAACAGCCAAAAGACGGACTTGTCATCCCCGGCGGCGAGAGCACGGTGATGGCCAAACTGCTTGTGGAGTTGGGACTCCACGAAGAGATTCGCAACGATATCGTAGCCGGTCTCCCCGTCTTCGGCACGTGTGCGGGTCTGATACTCTTGTCGGAGTATGTGCGCCAGCATGAAGATGAGGAAGCGGAACCGATGGCAGGAGGGCTGTCGACCATGGACATCACCACTTGCCGCAATGCCTACGGCCGTCAGCTTGGCAGTTTTGCTACAGAAGCCGACGTGGAAGGCGTGGGCAAGGTGCCCATGACGTTCATCCGTGCGCCGTATATCGAGTCAGTAGGACCCAAGGCTGAGGCTTTGGCGAGCGTCGACGGACATATTGTAGCCGCCCGCCAGGACAATCAGCTCGTCACCGCTTTTCATCCAGAACTCACTGATGACACTCGGGTGCACGAAGCCTTTCTGAGGATGATATAAGGGGAATAGTAGTTGTAGATCTGTAAGCCACGCTAACTCTTCCTCCCTCTCTCAACGTGGAGAGGGAGGAAGAGTTTCTTATTTGTTTTTTTCTTCCCGATACACTTTCGGTGATACACCATAATAGCGCTTGAAGACCTGCGAGAAGTGGTTTTGGTCATTGAAGCCGACACGATAAGCAATCTGCGAGATGTTGATAGTTCCCAGATCGAGAAGATGGACAGCCTCCTTCATGCGAATGTCGCGGATGAACTTGCCGGTGGCTATTCCTGTCATCTCTTTCATCTTGCGATGGAGTTGGGCACGGCTGAGGCCTATTTCTTCAGCTAATGTCTCTACATTATATTCTGGATCGGAGAGATGCTCATGGATGCAATTGACGATACGCTCCATCAGCACTTCGTTGTTGCCCTTTATCTCTTCCTGCCCGATCATCTTCTCTATTTGCGGCTCTGTCGTCACCTTGCCTTTGACACGTCGCAGCGTGTTGATCAGATTGTCGATCGTCAACCGTAACTCTTCCATGTTGAATGGTTTGGAGAGATAGGCGTCAGCACCATGACGCAAGCCCGTGACACGGTCATCAACAGCGTTTTTGGAAGAAAGCAGAATGACAGGCAGCGCACTGAGATGGGGATTTTCCTTGATTCGCTCCAACAGCGTGATGCCATCCATCTCCGGCATGGACACATCGCTGACGACAATATCGTAATGTCCAGGCATCATCAGCAATTTCTTCATAGCCTCACGGCCATTTCCGGCCACGGTGACATAGTACTCATCGCCCAGCTCCATGGCCACATAACGCGTCAACTCCTCATCGTCGTCAACAAGCAGCACCTGTACATTGCTCTTGGGACGTGAAGGGCCTGTCACGCCTTTGTCCTGCAGTGCCTTGCTGTCAATGATTTCCTCGGGCATGAGATGATCCTTTCCAAGTGGCAGGGTCACCGTGAAGCAAGCACCATGTGCCACATCCGTGCGGTTGGAAGCCTCTATTGTGCCGTGATGCAAGGCCACAACGGAGCGGCAAAGATCCAGTCCGATACCGGTTCCCTGGATTTTCAGATTGGTGCTGTTCACGCCTTGGTTGAAACGGTCGAAGAGGTGCTTAGCCGTCGATTCGTCACCAACACCAATGCCATTGTCAAGCACCTGGATGACAGCTTTGGTGTCTGTCGAGGACAAGACGATCCGGATCTCGCCACCGTCGTCGGTATATTTAAAGGCGTTGCTGAGCAAATTTCCGATCACCTTGTCGATGTTCATCCGGTCGATCCATACCCGCACATCTTGTTCATGCTCAAAAGTGAAGTGCATGCCACGTTGCTGGGCCTCGTATTCATAGAGCTTGCAGGTGCCGGTGATCAGTTTGACGAGGCTTGTTTCCTGACAATGGATCTGCAGGGCCTCTTTGTCGAGTTTGCGCTTGTCGAGAATCTGATTGACCAGCTGACTGATACGCTTCGTGTTGCGGTCGATGACCTGCAACAGGTTGAGTTTCGAGGGATCTGTCTCTGCCGACAACAGGTTTTGCAACGGATTGACAATCAAGGTCAGCGGTGAGCGCACATCATGCATGGCGTTGATGAGGAACCGCATCTTTGGCTCGTCAAACTGGTGCTGCTTCCGGTGCCAGTAGAGATGCCAAAGATAGTAAGCCAGTAAGCAAAGAAGCAAGAAATACACGCAATATGCCAAGGTGCTGGCATATCAGGGCGCATGTACCACAACATTGATCTGACAGACACCCGGCAACGTGCTGTCGCCATAGACAGCCCGCACTTCAATGGGATAGGTGCCCGTGCCCAGACTGTTGAACTGGATGGTGTTGTCGCCCGTGACATTGGTGTGCCAAGAGCCATCCTTGATACGGTATTCATAGATGACACCAGCCGCGTCGCGGTAGTCGAGAAGCGAGAAGGTCAGCGTCAGCGTATGGTTGCGGGGATACATGTCGATTTGTCGGTTTTTCGGCAAATGCCATACATCGTCAATCAATGCCCCTGTGAGCCGAACCCTGCCCTGCCGGTTCTTGATCTTTTTCACCTTTTGAGGATAAAACACGGTCAAGCCGCCGTCAAAGCCAAACCCCATCATGCCATCCGAGGAATGAAAAGATACATTGCCGAGATATTCGCCGGTGATCTGGCCGTAGCCGGTACCGTAGGAGATGAAACGTCGTAAACGATGGTCGTATTGCCACAGACCCGCGGGCGTGCTGCCCCACAGATCGCCCCACATGTCACTTTCGATGGCACAGATTTTCTGGTCCTGCAACATCTCACTGCCAGGATAGAGCTTGGCACAGCGGGCAGCACGGTCGTAGAGATAGAGACCCGTCTCAGTGCCTATTACGATGTCGTCATCGGGAGTGACACACAAGGTTCCCGTAACAAGTTCTGGCAGCAAATGATTCCAGCCAAATGGATGAAAGCTGCCCGTACGCAAATCGAGACAGCACACGCCATCCGCCGTCGCCATCCACAGACATTGATTGCGATCTACGACCATCGAGTTGACCCAGTCGTTGCACAGATGACCCAAAGGGCCCTTGTCTGAAGAAAGATAATGGTGTGATGCCTTAGTGCGTGTGTTGTAGCTCACCACTCCCTGTCCCATCACTGAGAAAAAAAGCGTTCCAAGACCGTCATCGCACATCACGCCTTTTAGCCCCGCATACTTCAAAGCTAAGGAAAGGCGTCCTGCCACCGGATTCAGCTCATAAAGGCCATCGCTGCGGCCTACCCAGTAACGACCGTCACTGCCATGATAGACTATACTCGCGTCGGAGATGCCGTCTACACGCTGCGTAACGATGCCCTGATGATTGAAACGATACAAGGCATTGCCCCAGACTGTACACCACATTCCGCCATCGTCGGTAGCCGCTACAGAAGACAACGAAACGTCGATGACAGGATTCTGAGCCATAAACGACCATACTTGGAAAGGCATTGGATAGTCGTTGAGAAGCAACAGACCTATACGGAAACAACGAACCCACAAATTGCCGTTCTTGTCGAAATCCAAGGCGTGAACAGGCGCAGTGCGGAGATTGAAACGGCCATGAATAAAACTCAAAGGCTGAGGAGCCGCATGACGACAAACTCGATAGACACCTTGCTCGGTTCCCACATACAGTTGACCGCCGGGCGACAACCGCGCACATGCTAAGCCGGCATTGCGTATCTGATATGAAAGACGATAGCCCGCATCTACAAATCGATTGCCTTTATACGACATCAGCGCATGCTTGAAAACCAACAATATCGTACCATCACGATCGACAGCAAACTGACAGACTTCGCCCTGCGGCAGCTTCCAGCGATTCACTCCTGCAATGTGACCGTTTTTCAGTACGACACGATAGAAGACATTATTCCTTCCTACCATCCAAAGATTGCCTTGACGGTCAAAGCAAAGCCTTCCCAACATCTTGTCCCTGACAAGATGGTTGAGCCGGGTTGCTTCTTCTATTTTATCGCTGCCGTTACGGATCACAAAGACGCCATAACCCGATGTGGCTATATAGATATCGCCATTCTTTGCTTCCGCCAAATCGGAGACTCTCGGTTGTATATTCTTTGGGAAAGAAACATTGTCGAAACGGTTAGTAGCAATATCATAGCGTGACAGATTCTTGTTAGTACCCACCCAAAGTCTGCCTTTGCTGTCGCTCAGCATGTCGCAAATCTCATTGTTGCCAATGCTGTGAATATCGTTGCGATGATGCTGGAAGAGTGAAAAGCTGTAACCATCGAAGCGATTCAAACCATAATCGGTGCCAATCCACACAAAGCCATAACGGTCTTGGCAAACGGCCTTGACTGCACTGCTGGATAGTTGCTTGCCGGTATATAAGACTCCACCCAACTTCAAATCCGTGCCTGCTGGCTGTCCTGTGTCAGCGAAGACACACGACGAATGACTCTTCGGCAGAAAAGCTGCGAAGAACAAAACAAAGCATATCAGTGCAATACGTCTCATCATCATGATTCTGGCTTTTAGTCTTGTTTGGTGTTTAATATGATGCAAAGATAATGAAATCCATGGAAAAACGTTTCAATTAATGGGTTTAAGTCCGGTCGGTGCAACATTTCTTATCCTATAATGCAACGTTTGTCATAGATAACCTGCCTAAAGATTAGCAAAAAACAACATGCCAGACAGGACATCTGTCCTGCCGGGCATACAAACGTATATATTATTATAAGGTATTAACAAAGCAAGACAAGCCGGCGACTATGCTTAGTAAGCTGCGCGCCGCCACTCTCTTCGGTCTTTTTTCTTACCATGCTGTGGGCGCGTATTGCCAAAGGCTTTCATCAACTTCTGACGACTGATCTGCGTCCGGTCATAGACAACTACAATAAGATGATGTCGCGAGCTCCATGATGCGGAAAACACACCGGGGAGCGTACGCACCAAAGAGTCGGCCCTCTCCATCCGGTCGGTCGAACAGCTGACCGGAATCTTGACGGTCGAATAGCGGCTGTGCGCTGCTACTGGCGTGGCTATAAGACATAGGAACAACAGCAACAGTGCCTGGGGATGAGCACTGTAAACCGGCCATTGGTATCTCATTTGGAGTGCTAATGCGTTCAACACTTTTTCCACTTTTTGCATTGCCCGCATCTTGATGATCGCTATTCCGCTTCTATCTTTTTCCATATTGCCTATTACTGTTTCAGATTATTTCCACCTCGCGTGCCCGGGAGGGACTTCCCTCTCTTAGGCAGGATTTGTGAGGGGGCATCTTATCTCAACTTCTTCATATTCACATGAGTATAGATTCTCTCTATGATGAGCGGGAAGATGAACAGCGTGAAGAGCGTGGCCCCGACAAGTCCACCGATGATCACCGTGGCAAGTGGCCGCTGGCTCTCACTGCCGATGCCATGGCTGAGTGCCGCGGGCAACAGTCCGAGCGTTGCCATCATCGCCGTCATCAGCACGCTGCGAATGCGCGAGTGCATGCCGCATGTCACAGCTTCAGGGAGCGAACAGCGGTGGCGCAGGAAGTGCTTGATGTCCATGAGCATGATGACACCGTTCTGTATACAGATGCCGAAAAGACAGATAAAGCCGATACCTGCCGAGATGGAGAAGTTGGTGCGCGTGATGAGCAGGATGAGGATACCGCCTACTGCCGCAAAGGGCACATTGGTGAGCACAAGTCCGGCGTCACGAGCATTGCCGAAGAGTACATAGAGAATGACAAAGATGAGCAGCACGCTGATGGGAACAACCTGCGCCAAACGGGTCGAGGCACGTTTCTGGTTTTCGAAGTCTCCATTCCACGTTATCTTATAGCCAGCGGGGAGCTTCACCACTTGAGCGACCTTTGTCCGGGCCTCATCGACGGCAGACCCCATGTCGCGGTCGCGCACGCTGAATTTCACGGCACAATAGCGGCTGTGGTTCTCGCGGTAAATGATCAGCGGACCGGTGATGGAGCGGATCGTGGCCAACTCGCTGATAGGAATCATCTGCCCGTCATCAGTGGGCACCTTAATCTTTGCTATGGCCTCCGCATCGTTGCGGAACGGCTCCTCATAGCGCACTACGAGGTTGAACTTGCGCTCGGCCTCATAGACTTGCGAGGCAGCCTTGCCACCGATAGCCATCTCTATGATGCTCTGCACGTCGTCTTTCTTCACTCCGTAGCGCGCCAGACGGTCCTCGTCGATGTCGATCTGCAGCTCCGGCTGTCCCATGTTGCGGATGACACCAAGGTCGGTGATGCCGCGGATTGGCTTCATTGTGTGATAGACCTGCCAGGCCAGACGCTCGCTCTCGGCAAGATCCTTGCCGTAGACCTTGGCGACAATGGCTCCTTTCACTCCACTCACAGCCTCCTCTACATTGTCGGAGATAGGTTGCGAGAAGTTGAAGTCAATGCCCGGATAGACACTCAGCCGCCGGTTCATGTCGTCGACAACCTGCTCTTTCGTGCGTCCCGTCTTCCATTCCTTCTCGGGATAGAGCTTGACAAAGAGCTCAATGTTGTAGAATCCCGTAGCGTCGGTGCCGTCGTTGGGGCGTCCTGTCTGTGTCATCACCTGGCTCACCTCGGGATAGGACAACAGGATATGTCGGAACTCATTGGCGAGTTTCACGCTCTGCTTGAGCGATACACTCTGTGGCAGTGTGGCGCGCGCATAGACAGAGCCCTCGTTCATCTCGGGCAAAAACTCAGAGCCGAGCAGATGGAAGCAGGTCAAACCTGCTGTCATGCCCACAAGGGACAGGGCGATGGCCTTACGGCAATGGTGATGGCAACAGGCGAAGGCAGCATCGGCATAGCGGTAGACCCATTCGAGAAAGCGGTTCTTCTTTTCCCGCACATCCTTTTTGAGCAACATCGACGACAAAACCGGTACAAGCGTCAGCGTGAAAAGCAAAGCGCCGAGCAGGGCAAAGCCAAGGGTATAGGCCAAAGGCGAGAACATCTTGCCCTCTACTTTCTGAAACGTGAAAATGGGCAGCAGAGCCGTGATGATGATGAGTTTGGAGAAAAACACCGACTTGGCCTTGCCACGTGCTGTCTGTCTGACCATGCCCAAGTGGCTGCGGCGGTTGAAGGCCGACATGCCAATGGTACGTGCCTGGGCCGACAAAGCGACGAAGAGTGCCTCAACCATCACCACAGCACCGTCGATGATGATGCCAAAGTCAATGGCTCCCATCGACAGCAGATTGGCGCTCATGCCGCAGACATGCAGAGCTATGAAGGCAAAAAGCAGTGCCAAGGGTATGACAGAGGCCACGATCACCGTTGTGCGCCAGTCCTTCATAAACAGCAGCACGACAAGGGTGACCAGAATGATGCCCTCCACGACATTGTGCATCACCGTGCCCACGGCAAGGTTGACGAGATCCTCGCGGTCGTAGAAAGGCACGATCTTCACGTCCTTGGGCAGGTCGTCGTGCTGTATCTCTGCTATCTTGCTTTTCAAAGACTTAATAACCTCCTCGGTGTTCTCACCTTTGCGCATGACCACAATACCCTCCACGACATCATCTTCCGTGCCGCGTCCTACCTGCCCGAGCCGTGGCTGGCAACTCTCGTGGACGCTGGCCAGGTTGCGTACAAGGATCGGCGTACCACCAACATTCTTCACCACGATGTCACCAATCTCGCGCACGTTGTTGATCAGCCCGATACCGCGCACTACGTAAGCCTGGGAGCTACGCTGGATGACATCTCCACCGACGTTGACATTGCTGTTGGCGATGGCCTGATAGAGTTCGAGCGCACTCACGCCATAGGTGGCGAGCTGGTTGGGATTGACGCTGACCTCAAAGGTCTTTACCTCGCCGCCGAAACTGACAATGTCGGCAATACCGGGCACAGAACGCAATTTGCGCTCGACAACCCAGTCTTGCAGTGTCTTCAACTGGCGCACCGACCGCTTGTCGCTGCGGAGCGTGTAGCGGTAGATTTCACCCGTAGGGCCTGACAGCGGCTGCACATCGGGATCCACGCCGTCGGGCAGGTCGGCATCGTGAAGCAGGTTGTAGACTTGTTGCCGCGCAAACTCGTCGTCGACATGATCGTCGAAGCAAACGGTGACTACGGACAGACCAAACAGCGTGGTGGAGCGGATATCGGTCTTCTTCTGTACCGAATTCATGGCAATCTCTATAGGAATGGTGACAAACTTTTCGATCTCCTCGGCAGAGCGTCCCGGCCATTGTGTGATGATGGTCACCTTGGTGTTGGTCACGTCGGGGAAAGCGTCGATAGGGGTCCGGCGGAAACTCACCACGCCCATGATCACAACGATCAATGTGACGATAAGGATGAGATACTTGCGCTTGAGCGAGAAGGCGATGATGAAATCGATCAACTTATTCATTGCCCAGTGTATTAAAGACCAACAACGCGTTTTTGCTCACTACACGTTCACCAGGGCGTAGCCCGCTGTAGATGTAGGCACTGACGGAATCCATATGCTCTACTTTGACGCGCTGTCGGCGATAACGTCTATTACCCATATCTTTGACGACGTAGTCCACGCCGCCGTCGAAGACAATCGCCTTGGAAGGCACACAACAAAAGGCTTTGCTGCCCATGCCGGTGGACACATGCACCGTGGCAAACATTCCGGGACGGAGCAGATCGCGGCCATTGTCAAGGGTAATACGCACTTTCATTGTCTTGCTCTCGTTGTCAAGCATTCGATACACCTTATCTATATGTCCACGAAAGACTGCGTCGTCGTAAGCCATGGTGGTGACGGTGACCGGCGCTCCCTGATGTATCTTGGCGATGTCGCTCTCATAGACATCGGCAATAACCCATACTCGACTGAGATTGGCTATCTCCAGCACCTCACCGCTATCCTGACCGACATAGCTGTCGTTGTAGATATTCTTCGCCATAACATAACCGCTGATGGGCGAACGCAGCACGGCGGTAGCCTTACCGTCAAAGCCATTGATACTCGCTACGGCAGACAGCCGGCTGCGCTCGCTGCGCGCCATAAGCAATTGCTCACGGGCCTCAGCCACCTCTTTGTTCGATGCCATTCCCGAGCGGTGCATGTCCTGTTTCATCTGATAGTCGCGCTGCGCCATCTTTATCTGCGCATCGGCGTCGGCAAGTCCTTTGTTGTAGTCGGCAGCCGCCTCGCTGTGGATAGTGGCCAACCGCTGTCCGGCAGACACTTGGTCACCCACTTCAACAGTCAAGCCACTGACCCGGCCGCTGCATGGAACAAACACCTTGCGCACAAGACGCTCGTCGCAGCTCACGTCGCCATTGAGCGTGAGCGCATCACCATAGCTGCGAATCAACACGGGAGTAGATACCACCACGTCGTTGCGCAAAGATTGGTAGGTATCCTGCTCAGCCTTTTCCTCCTTCGATGAACAGGAGACCAGACACAAGAGTCCAGTAAGAAACAGTATATTTCGTTTTTTCATAATTCTCGTTTTATTTTCAGGTACTATTATTTTTCGATGTCAAGAATCAAGACTTCAATGATCTACCCTTAAGGATGATACTCCAATTCCAAAATTCTCAAATCCATGATACACCTTATTTATCTTATCCACACAACCTTAAGCCGCTCGGCGGCCTGTAGCATTTTGCTTTGGGCGTCAAGGTGCGCCAGCATCGTGTCGCGGTAGTTGATATAGAGATCCACAAACTCCACGAGTGAGATATGACGGCTCATAAACTGCTGCTCAGCAGCAAGCAGCATCTGGCTGAGACTCTTGTCGAGAGAGGACGCAGGTTCAGCAAGCTGCTTAAGATATTTTCCCACGATATCGAGATCTGTCTGCCGCTGCAATGTCAGGGCGAGCCGTTGTTGCTCCTTGTCAATGGCAGCCTGCTCCAAGGCGGCCTGTGCACTGCGGATGTTTCCACGGTTGCGGTTCCATAGAGGTACTGCCACGCTCAACCCCACGGCAAAGTAGTTGTGCCCTATGCTTCCGTTTTTGTCATATTCTCCTTGCACGGCCATCTGTGGCAGGCTTTGGCTGTGCTGCCAGCGAAGCGCATGTTGCGCCGCCTCAGCCCGATGGTCCGTCACCTGCATCTCTGGCAGCGTATCGAGAACAGGACTTTTGTCGGAATGCAAGGTAAGATAAAGTCTCGATGCCTGGGCTACGGCGGCTTGCTCATCGAGATCCACGGTGATGGGCTCGATGCCGGGAAGGGCCAATAATTGTCGTAACTGAGTTTCCAAAGCAGCGGCCTCGAGAAGCAGGTCGGTCTGTGACTTGCGCAGTTGATAGACCATTGTGGCAATGCGCTGCGTCTCCATAGCAGCGACATTGCCTTTCTCACTCTGTTCACGACAGGCTGTGAGAATCTTCTCTGCCGAAGCTATCTCCTCATCATAGACACGAGCTTGCCGCTGCTGGTAATAAAGGGCAATCATAGCTGTGTGCACCTCCGTGCGCAAATCACGCTGGGTCACGAGCAACTGACTGTAGGATGCATTCCGCAATGACGTGTTCTGTCTCACCTGTTCAGCGTGCTGGCCACCGATGGCAAAAGGTTGCGACACTTGCACGTCGACTTCTCCAGTGCAGCCAGGGTCAAACCACCGGCGGTTGGTGGGGTTTTGTACATTATACATTACATTGACAGTGGGATTGTCATAGCTACGCGATTGTGTCAACAGTCCTTCCGCGACGGTTACATCCAGGCGTGCGGAGCGTAGAACAGGATTGCGCTGGGCCAGCAGACTGTCGGCCTTTGCAAAACTGAGCCGACCGGCACGAGCCCCGTCACAACAAGCCCAAGCCATGAAAAGCATCAGACATAAGCGTATTTTCATATTACTTTTTTTCATCGCCGCAAAGTTACTGACTTTGCGCAAAGCCTTGAAACAGAATCGATGAGAATGCTTTCATACCATATTAAAGGTTTTTAATGGCCTTTCTTTGCCCACCCCGCCAAAGCTCCCTACCTTTGCAGAGAATTTAAAAGTCGCTTCGGCGCACTGCAATATCATCAAAAGGAAATGCTATTAAAATTCTTTCTCACGTGTAATAAGATAGGCGCGTTCACACTTGGTGGCGGCTACGCCATGATACCTGTCATGGAACGGGAGTATGTCGACAAAAACCACTGGCTCGACCGCGAGGAGTTTATGGATATCATGGTAGTGGCACAGACCACTCCCGGTATCTTCTCCATCGACATGGCAAGCCACATCGGTTATAAGCTACGTGGAGTATGGGGCGGTATCGTCGGTGCGTTGGGCATCGCGCTACCCTCCATCATCGCCATTCTGCTCATCGCCATCTTCTTTCATAACTTCAAGGACAACGTCTATGTGGAGAAGTTCTTCCGTGGTGTGCGCCCGGCTGTGGTCGCACTCATTGCCGCACCGTGCTTTAAGATGGCACGCACCGCACATATCACTTGGTCGACATGCTGGATTCCCGTGGTGAGCTGTCTGCTCATCGCTGCCTTTTCGGTGTCGCCCATCTGGATTATCATCGTCGCAGGATTGGCGGGATACATCTATGGAAGAGTTAAGAGTTAGAAGTCGTCAACGTTTCAGCAGAGCTCTTCCCCTCTCTATCACCCAACAGACAAATCATTAAGGAGTTTTAAATGATGATATTTCTTAAATTATTCTATGTCTTCAGCAAAATAGGAATCTTCAACTTCGGAGGCGGCTATGCCATGCTCTCACTGATCTATAGCGAGACAGTAGTGAAAAACCATTGGCTTTCCAATGCTGAGTTTACCGACATCGTGGCCATCAGTCAGTCCACGCCAGGACCTATCGGCATCAACGCTGCCACCTATGTGGGCTATACCTCTGTCATCAACGCTGGCTATCCCGTTTGGGCAGCCGTGCTCGGTTCAGTGCTTGCCTCGCTGAGCATCATGTGGCTGTCCTTTATCCTGATGATCAGCATCAGCCATTATCTGCTCACCCATAAGGACGCGCCATGGGTGAAGCATGTCTTTGCAGCTCTGCGTCCGGCCATCATCGGACTTATCGCTGCCGCTGCTCTGCTGCTGATGAACAAGGAAAACTTCGGAACACCGGGGCAGAGCGTTCCCTATTTCATTCTGAGCGTCGCCCTATGTGGGGCGGTCTTCGTCGCCACACTGCGCTACAAAGTCAACCCTATATTGGCACTGCTTGCCTGCGGCATCGTAGGTTTGGTTGCTTATTAGAAAGAAATGGTTATCTTTGCACAGGAAATGACAATCAACAAAAGAGTGGTATGACAATCAACAGAAAAATAGTATGAAAAGGATATTATTGGCTGAAGACGAGGAGAACATCGCCGACTTTGTGTGCCGGGGACTGGAGAGCTTTGGTTTTGAAGCGGACAGAGCAAGCAGAGGTGACGAGGCATGGGAAAAGCTGCAGACCAAAGACTATGACCTGGCAGTGCTCGACATACGCATGCCAGGAATGAAGGGTCTCGACGTGTGCCGACTTCTGCGTGGGCAGCAGGGCTATGCTCTTCCTGTGATCATGCTCACCGCGCTGGGCACTACCGATGACATCGTGCTGGGACTGCAGGCCGGTGCCGACGACTATATGGTAAAACCGTTTAAATTCACCGAGTTGGTGGCTCGCATCAACGCACTGTTGCGACGCGTAGAAAGCTATCGTCAGGCTCCACCGCTCACCTGTGGCGACCTGCACATCGACGCGGCCTCGCACAAGGCAAAAAGGCAAGACACTGAGGTGGACTTGAGCACGAAGGAATACCGGCTGCTGGAATATCTCATGCGACATGAGGGACAGACATTGACACGGCGGCAACTGCTGCGCGACGTATGGGACAAGGATTTCGACACCAACACAAATGTCGTTGACGTCTATGTGAGATACCTACGACAGAAAATCGACGAAGGCTTCGAGCCAAAACTCATCCATACCATCGTCGGCGTGGGTTACTGTTTCAGCCGGGAGGACAGGCTATGAAAGCGGGACACAAGATTTCAATTATCTATTCGGGTATCACCATCGGACTGGTCCTCATTGCCGGATTGGTCTTCTACTTCTTCAGTTCGAACTATATCCGCAACCTCTATTTTCACTATATGCAGGAGAAGGCACATGCCGTGGCCGAGGAGAAGTTCTCTAAAGATGAACTTGACCCGGTGAAATACCGCAATGTGGTCATTCGACGCCAGACATCCATCCCTACGTCCAAGGAGCTCTTTGTCAATATCGAGAACCGTGACTTGGCGCGGCAGGTGCTCAGTGCCTATCTCGACGACGTGCAAATCAAGCAACTCTATGCCAATCAAACCGTGAACTTCGAACACGGACAGGAAGTGGGGACGGCCTTTGTCTATTACGACAACACGGGGACCTTTGCTGTTATCGTGCTCAGTCGCAACCCTTACGGCACCGACATCGCACGTACGCTACGCTGGACCTTGCTGCTCCTTGTGATTCTTTCGGCGGGAGTGCTCTGGCTCATCAGCCGCCTCTATGCCATGCGCATGCTTGACCGCATCGACCGGGACTATCAGACCGAGAAGATGTTCGTCAACAATGCATCACACGAAATCAACAACCCTCTGACGGCCATACAAGGCGAATGCGAGGTGGGATTGCTGCGCGACTATTCTGCCCGGGAATATCAGGACATTCTGCAGCGTATCGCCCATGAAGCCGAACGCGTGGTGACCATCATGCGCGAACTGCTGCAATTCTCTCATATCAGAAGTGGCGAAGAGATGAAGGAAGTCGAACCCGTGAACATTGCCCCACTATTGCAAAGTCTCTGTGAGGGACGCTGCGAGGTGAACATCCAAAGTGACTTCACGGTTCTCGGCGATGCTCATCTGCTGCGTATGGCTTTCCAAAATCTCATCAACAACGCCCTCAAATACTCCGGCGGCAAATCTGTCTCCGTCACTGCTTCCGACCATATTGTCATCATCCGCGACCATGGAATAGGCATCCCGCAGGAAGATCTGCCTCATGTCTTTGAGCCCTTTTACCGTGCCTCCAACACGGGAACAATCATCGGTCACGGCGTGGGACTGGCACTGGCCAAGGCTATCTTGGAGAAGCACAGAGCAAAAGTCAGCGTAAAATCTCAGCAGGGTGAGGGTACGAAGGTCTGTGTGGCCTTCAGATAGATTTCTGCTACTTCCCCTTGTTGATGATATAAATTCCGGCTGTTGCCAACGCTCCGGCAAGCACATATTTCCAATAGAATGTCTCATGCAGGCAAAGACACGAGCTGACGGCTCCGACTACGGGAATCAGTGAATTGTAGATGGCCACCTTGCCGACGGGATTGCAAGTGAGCAACTTGTTATACAGCGAGAACCCCACGGTGCTGATGCCGATGAGCAACAACAGCCACAGTATTCCCAATGAAGTGACCCGGGGCAACGACCCGCCGGAGAGTAAGCCAAAGCCAAAGAGTATCATGCCACCGATGGCTAGACTATACCCCGTACCGACAAACACATTCACGCGTTTACCGAGTCCCCGGGTGAGTAGAGAGGCGGTGGCCCCACAGAGCGCATTGAGGATGATCATGCCGTCGCCGAGCCAGGTGAAGCGACCGCTGTCCACGCCACCTAAGTTCAGCGAAAGAATACCGGCAAAACCTATCACGCAGCCGATGATCTTGTTAGCGGTCATACGGTCGCTCTTAAAAAACATACATGCCATGATCACGACAGAAAACACGCTGAGCGAGTTGAGGATAGCTGCCCGCGAACCCTCGCTGTGGGAAAGGCCTGTATAGAAAAAGGCATAGTGTAGAGTCGTGTTGACAAGACAAAAAAGCAGCACATACCACCAGTCTACTCTGCTTCTGACGTGGAAGTCCTTATGCCCCAGCCGCGCCATCAATAGAATGATAGCCCCGGCAACGCTGAATCTCACGCCGGCAAAAAGCATCTTGCTGCCGGTCATCATAGGAGTGATCTCAAACTCGGAATAGCCCAACTTGATCAGTGGATAGGCAAAACCCCAGGCTATGGCTGCCGTCAGGGCAAAGACGGCAACCCATAGCGGGTGCTGAAAAATAGATATTGTTTGTGTCTTCTTCATCATTTTCATATCATTATCTTTATGCCTGCACACGTGTGTTATCGTCGTGTCGCTCATGAAGCAATGCAAAGATAAGACTTTTCCCCCATATTCTGTTATGTTCTAATACAATACTGTGACATTATCAATAATGTGTAATAGTACAAAATTTGCTAAAAACAAAAGTTTTTGCTATCTATGGTTTGCAAAATTAAAATTAATCACTATCTTTGCACTGTATAACCAATACATGCATCAAAGATATCTATGGATTCCTTCTTTCGCACACATGCCTACTTGGTAGAGCACACCAACGCCCCAGTTCGCCGCGTCCTCATGGACGAGATTGACTGGAATGAGCGGCTCATTGGTATCAAGGGCACACGCGGTGTGGGAAAGACGACTTTCCTGTTGCAATACGCCAAGGAGCATTTCGGTAGCAAAGACCGCAGATGCCTATATGTCAATATGAACAACTTCTATTTCCAGGGACGCGGCATCGCTGACTTTGCAGGTGAGTTTGTCGGTCAGGGTGGTCAGGTGCTGCTCATCGATCAGGTGTTTAAGCAGCCCAACTGGAGCAGGGAGTTGCGAGAGTGCTACGACAAATATCCTCAGCTGAAGATCGTGTTCACAGGCTCAAGCGTCATGCGTCTCAAAGAAGAGAATCCTGAACTCAATGGCGTGGTGAAAAGCTACAACCTTCGTGGTTTCTCTTTCCGTGAATATCTCAACCTCAAGGCACATACCCATTTCGAGCCACTGACTCTGGACGACATCGTCAACAACCATGAGGCGATCGCCAAGGATATCGTGCAGCAAGTGGATCCTACGGCTTTCTTTGACGATTATCTCCACCATGGCTTCTACCCATTCTTCCTTGAAAATCGCAACTTCATGGAGAATTTGCTCAAGACCATGAATATGATGACCGAGGTGGATATCCTGCTCATCAAACAGATAGAGCTGAAATACCTTACCAAGATCAAGAAGCTCTTCTATCTCCTGGCACTCAATGGTCCGCAGGCTCCGAACATCAGCAAACTTGCCGACGAGATAGACACCAGCCGCGCAACAGTGATGAACTATATCAAATACCTTGCCGATGCCCGGCTGATCAACCTCATCTACAATCCCGGGCAGCAGTTTCCCAAAAAGCCCTCTAAGGTGATGATGCACAATCCCAACCTGATGTATGTCATCTACCCCATCACCAGCAGCACGCAGGAAGTCATGGAGACCTTCTTCGTCAACACGCTATGGAAGGATCATCTCGTCAACCAGGGCGACAAGGACCACTGCTATCTCGTGGACAACAAACTGCGCTTTCGCGTCTGCGACGCGCTCGTGGCTGACAAAAGTCGCAACGCCATCGGCACGATCTACGCACGATACCATCAGAAAATAGGTCACGGCGACCAGATACCTTTATGGTTACTTGGTATGCTCTACTGACTCTACTATAAGTATAACGCAAAAACATTATCAACTTTTTATCATCTATTTTTCACAAAATGGCAAAAGAAAAGAAATTCATGACTTGTGATGGTAACACCGCTGCCGCTCATGTAAGCTATATGTTTACTGAGGTGGCTGCTATCTACCCCATCACACCGTCGTCGCCTATGGCTGAGCACATCGACGAATGGGCTGCCAAGGGTCGTAAGAATCTGTTTGGTCAGACCGTCACCGTACAGGAGATGGAGTCTGAGGGTGGTGCTGCCGGCGCGCTTCACGGCTCTTTGCAGGCAGGTGCTCTGACATCTACTTACACAGCATCCCAGGGATTGTTGCTGATGATCCCAAACATGTACAAGATTGCCGGTGAGCTGCTGCCATGCGTGTTCAACGTTTCCGCACGTACACTTGCCAGCCACTCTCTGTGTATCTTCGGTGATCACCAGGATGTGATGGCTTGCCGCCAGACCGGCTTCGCCATGTTCTGCTCCGGTTCCGTACAGGAGGTGATGGATCTCACCGCTGTTCCTTACTTGGCTACGCTTGAGACGTCTGTGCCGTTCATCAATTTCTTTGATGGCTTCCGCACCTCTCACGAGTATCACAAGATCGAGGCTATGGACATGGAGGACATCCGTCCGCTCGTCAACCCAGAGTATATCAAGCGTTTCCGCGACCGTGCACTCTCTCCTGAGCGTCCTGTCACACGTGGTACCGCTGAGAACCCTGAGACCTTCTTCACACACCGCGAGGCCAGCAACAAGTACTACGATGAAGTGCCTGCAGTGGTTGAGAAGTACCTCGGCGAGATTTCGAAGATCACTGGACGTGAGTATCACCTGTTCAACTACTATGGTGCTCCCGATGCTGAAAACATCATCGTGCTGATGGGTTCTGCTACTGAGCCTGCCCGTGAGGCTATCGACTACTTGACCAAGCAGGGCAAGAAGGTAGGTATGGTGGCTGTTCACCTCTATCGTCCCTTCTCTGTTGAGGCTATCCGCAAGGCTATCCCTGACACCGTGAAGCGTATCGCTGTTCTCGACCGCACCAAGGAGCCGGGAGCTGAAGGCGAGCCGCTGTATCTCGATGTCAAGAGTGCGCTCTATGACGATCCTCGCAAGCCGCTGATCGTCGGTGGACGCTATGGTCTCGGTTCTTCCGATACTACACCTGCCAAGATCATTTCCGTATTCAACAACCTCGAGCTCAATGTGCCCAAGAACCACTTTACTGTGGGTATCGTCGACGATGTCACCTTCACCTCTCTGCCTGAGGTTGAGGAGATCCCTATGGGCGGTGACTCTCTCTTCGAGGCTAAGTTCTATGGTCTTGGCTCTGACGGTACTGTCGGTGCCAACAAGAACTCTGTTCAGATCATTGGTAACAACACCAAGAAATACTGCCAGGCCTACTTCTCTTACGACTCAAAGAAGTCGGGTGGCTTCACTTGCTCGCACCTGCGCTTCGGTGACGAGCCTATCCACAGCGCATATCAGGTCAACACGCCGAACTTCGTGGCTTGCCACGTACAGGCTTATCTCCATATGTACGATGTGACACGTGGTCTGCGCGACAACGGTACTTTCCTGCTCAACACCATCTTCGACGGCGAGGAGCTCGTCAACTTCATTCCTAACAAGGTGAAGCGCTACTTCGCTAAGCACCACATCAAGGTGTACTACATCAATGCTACGAAGATTGGTCAGGAAATTGGACTGGGCAACCGCACCAATACCATTCTGCAGTCTGCTTTCTTCCGTATCACTAAGGTGATTCCTATCGACCTCGCTGTCGAGCAGATGAAGGCCTTCATCGTGAAGTCTTACGGCAAGAAGGGTCAGGATATCGTCAACATGAACTACGCCGCCGTGGATCGTGGCGGTGAGTATAAAGAGTTGACCGTTGATCCGGCATGGGCTAATCTGGCTGACGACGATGTTAAGGAGGACAACGCTCCGGCATTCGTCAAGAACCTCGTGCGTCCTATCAACGCTCAGGCTGGTGACCTGCTCAAGGTCTCTGACTTTGTCAACAATGGCACTGTCGACGGCACTTGGCAGAATGGTACCGCTGCTTGGGAGAAGCGTGGTGTCGAGGCTTTCGTACCTGTATGGAATCCTGAGAACTGTATCCAGTGCAACAAGTGCTCGTTCTGCTGTCCTCACGCTTGTATCCGTCCGTTCGTCCTCGACGAAAAAGAGGCTGCTGGCTTCGACGGAAAGACCATCGACATGCTGGCTCCTAAGACGCTCAAGGGCATGAAGTTCCGCATTGAGACTTCCGTTCTCGACTGCTTAGGCTGCGGCAACTGTGCTGATGTCTGCCCGGGCAAGAAGAACAAGGAAACCGGTGAGATTGAGAAGGCTTTGAAGATGGTTCCGTTCAACGTAGATGCTCCTGACATGAAGAAGGAAGCAGAGAACTGGACTTACCTGACCAACAACGTGAAGTCTAAGCAAGACCTCGTCGACATCAAGCAGAGCCCGAAGAACTCTCAGTTCGCTCAGCCGCTGTTTGAGTTCTCCGGTGCTTGCTCTGGCTGCGGTGAGACTCCTTACGTCAAGCTGATCTCTCAGCTCTTTGGTGACCGCGAGATGATCGCCAACGCTACGGGTTGCTCTTCTATCTACTCTGCTTCTATTCCTTCTACACCATACTGCACCAACGACAAGGGTCAGGGTCCTGCTTTCGACAACTCTCTGTTCGAGGACTTCTGCGAGTTTGGCCTCGGTATGGCACTGGGCAACAAGAAGATGAAGGAGCGTATCACCGTGCTGCTCAACCAGGCCATGGAAGGCGAGCACACGCCCGACGACTTCAAGGCTGCCGCTCAGAAGTGGATCGAGCAGAAGAACGACGCCGACGGCTCTAAGGCTGCTGCCGCTGAGCTCAAGCCGCTGATCGAGAAGGGTGCCGAGGCTGGATGCCCGTTCTGCAAGGAACTGCAGCCGCTGGAGCACTACTTAGTGAAGCGCTCTCAGTGGATCATCGGTGGTGATGGCGCTTCTTACGATATCGGTTACGGTGGTCTCGACCACGTGCTCTCTACCGGTGAGGATGTCAACATCCTCGTCCTCGATACTGAGGTTTACTCCAACACTGGCGGACAGTCCTCTAAGGCTACTCCTCTGGGTGCTATCGCTCAGTTCGCCGCTCAGGGCAAGCGCGTGCGCAAGAAGGATCTGGGTCTGATGCAGACAACCTATGGTTATGTCTATGTCGCTCAGGTGGCTATGGGTGCCGACAACGCTCAGTGCCTCAAGGCTATCCGCGAGGCTGAGGCATATCCAGGCCCGTCTCTCGTCATCGCCTATGCTCCGTGTATCAACCACGGTATCAAGGGCACCAAGAAGCTCAAGAGAAGCATGGGTAAGAGTCAGATGGAGGAGAAGCTCGCCGTTGACTGCGGTTACTGGCATCTGTGGCGCTTCAACCCCGAACTGGCTGATCAGGGCAAGAACCCATTCACTCTCGACAGCAAGGAGCCTAACTGGGCTGATTTCCGTGAGTTCCTCCTCGGTGAGGTACGCTACTCTTCTGTAGCTAAGGCTTATCCTGCAGAGGCTGACGAGCTCTTCTCTGAGTGCGAGAAGATGGCTAAGCTCCGCTACAAGTCTTACGTCCGCAAGAGTCAGGAAGACTGGAGCGAGGAATAAATAGGGACAAGGCCGCTTAGCGGTCCCCTTCTATAGTCCTCCAAAAAGGAGGGAATAAGCAATACCCCAAAGCTGCCTTTGAGCGACTTTGGGGTATTTTCGTGCTTGGAGATTGATACTGCAAGTTTTATAAAGTTTTTGCCTGTGCGGATAGCCCTTTTTTGCCTGTATAAATTGTTTGTTTTCGATGGATATTGCCTATACAAAGTGTTGCCATATCCCAAAGCGTATAAGACTTAAAAAGGGACGACCTAACTAGGCCGTCCCTTTTTCATTTATATGTTCTATTACGTAGGCAGTGCTGTATGTAGGAATCGTGTTATTATTGTTTTGATTTGATATAATCGCTGAAAGCCTTGTCGAAGGCTGCGAACTGCTCCTCGTTGAGGCTTCCCAGCGTTTTGCGTAGCCCTTTGTAGTAGATGGCTACCTTTTTATGGATCTGGTCAGGGTCTGTGCTGGAAGCATAGATCTTGTCGATGTCGATATGCATTTGCGGTACGAGGTTATTGAGGAATACCAAGTCACCGGTGTACTGGGGTGTCTGTGCGGCAGCCTGCTGTGCGTTGTCCGTGCTGTCTGGTGAAGGAGCCACAGCGCCCGAGACGCTGTGGCTGCTGGTGTCAGAGCTTTGAGACTGCTCGTTGTTGGCAATCTCTGTAGAGTCGTTGCTGGCAGTCTGCTGGTCAGACTGTCCTCCGCGGCTGAAGAGCAGTACGACAGCGATGACCACGAGCACGGCGATAGCAGCTACCAGTCCCACCATCTTTCTGTTGACGGGAGATGAGGTGGTCTCGCTCTTGCGGCTATAGCGATGATGCTCAAAGGCTTCCATGAAGTCTTCTATGCTGGCATAGCGCTCGCTGCGGCCGAAGCTGCAACTGCCGTCGATGACCTGGTCATACTCGTTGCCGAGGTTCATGGCCTTGACGATCATTCCCAGAGAGTAGACATCAGCGCGTGCGTCAAGTGTCACCGTGCCATCCTTAGCCTCGGGTGCGATGAAGCGTAGACTGCTGTTGGGCATGCTCATCGAGTCGGCATAGCGCAGTCGCAGGTTGAGCACCTTCACCTCGTCTGTCTTCTTGGTGATGAAGATAAAGGTGGGGTCAAGAGCTCCGTGTACCATACCATTGCTATGGAGGTATTCCAATGCGGAAGCGATTTGACTGACCACACGCTTCTTCTCATCTTCGCTGTGTCCCTCGTCGAGGTATTCGAGCAGGGAGCGTGAATCCTCCCATTCCATCTCTATGCACGTGCCGAGCCCCTCCACGTCCTTCATGGCGAGGAATTTCAGCAGATGCTGATGGTCGAAATCTTTGCAGCGGTCAAACTCCTTTTTCAGAGCCCGCTGATATTGTGGCTTGCTTTGATAGGCTTCTTTCAGAGAGACGAGCAGCACATCCTGTCCACCGTCTTTTCCTGTTGTCAGCTTTTGAATGCTGGCAGTTTTTATCTCCTGCATGTCTGTTACAGTCATGGCATTTTATGTTTTAATGATAATCTGGGTGCAAAGATAGCGCAAACGAGTGAAATGACAAAGGAAAACGAAGTTTTTCTTTTCATTTCCGAGTGCAGCCTATCTTATTTAAAGATAGCGCAAACGAGTGAAATGACAAAGGAAAACGAAGTTTTTCTTTTCATTTCCGAGTGCAGCCTGTCTTATTTAAAGATAGCGCAAACGAGTGAAATGACAAAGAAAAACGAAGTTTTTCTTTTCATTTCCGAGTGCAGTCTATCTTATCTAAAGATAGCGCAAACGTGTGAAATGACAAAGGAAAACGAAAAAAATAGTCCTCCTTTAGCTCCCTCCCAAGGGGGCAGAACCGCAAATCCTATGCATTAACTTGGAGGGCAGCTTGCTTGTCGGTTGATATAAATCAATTAAGCCTTGTCTCAGCCCTCTCAAGTATACTGGAAAATAGCTTAGAAAGCCCATGCTTTTGACTCTTATAGTTGATATAAATCAATATCAATCGATTACGCTGTTAATTTCTTGCAAGAATATTAGGTGGTACGAAATAAGAAAACTAACTTTGTCTCCGGACAAGACGATAATCGGCACAAGCCGTGAGTCGTAGTATCAACCTTATAAACGTAAAAAGATTGTAGTTATGACAGACAAATTGGTGACAATGAATGCCCAGGCCAATCTGCAGGATAAGATGCGCATCGACATGATTCTCGGTGGCCGTCGTGCAGCCCTGGACGCTTTGAAGGCAAAGAAGGCATAATCTTTTTCGCCTTTAGTAAGATTGAGAAACATCGTTTAGAATCAGGAATCGGTGTTCACTATGGTTCAAAGACTGTAGTGGACACCGATATTTTTTTTGTTTCTCTTTATTTTTCTATCTCCATAATCTCTTGATAGATACGTTGCACAGGGAGTCCCATGACATTGTAGTAGCTTCCGTGGATGGATGTCACGCCGATGTATCCGATCCATTCCTGTATGCCGTAGGCACCGGCTTTGTCAAACGGGCGGTAGTGTGCGATGTAATAGTCTATCTCGTCGTCGGTGAGTTTCCGGAAGGCTACATCTGTAGTGACCGCAAATGTCTTTTGCGCTTTTGCCGTGGTCAGTGTCACCCCGGTGACTACCTGGTGTGTGCGTCCGCTGATGAGGCGGAGCATTCGTCGGGCATCGTCGGCATCGCGTGGCTTGCCCAGTATCGTGTTGTCGACAACGACTACCGTGTCGGCGGTGAGCAGCAGTTCGTCGTCGGCGACTTGGTAGGCAGCTGCCTTCTCTCGTGAGATATACTGTGGCACTTCTTCGGCGCGTAGATTCTCGGGATAGCTCTCGCTGACACCTTTGATCACTTTCACCTCAAAGTCCAGGTCCAGTCCTGCCAACAACTCTTTGCGGCGTGGCGATGCGCTGGCAAGGATGATTTTCAGTTTCGTTGTTTCCATTTCCTGTTGTTCAAATCTTTTTTCAGCGCAAAAGTAGCCAAAAGTTATCAATGTACAAAAGGCAACGGGTTAAAGCAGGTTAATATCGATCATGGCATAAAAATGAATCTGCAAGATAAAGGATGGAGCAATCTATAGCTTTACGATGTCCTCTATCGACATACCCGTTACTTTTGCGATCGTCTCCAAAGGCAGTCCCAAGGCCTTCATCGCCTTCGCATTCTTTTTCCTTTCATCGGAAGCACCCTGTTCGATACCTTTTTTCAGCCCTTTCAACTCGGCTGTGTCGAGTACATTCTTCATGTCGCGATAAACCTTCAAGCTGTCTTCATAATCCTGACGTTCTTCGGGAGTGTACCGGGCTATCTCAGCCTGGTCAAAAAGCCGTGTGAAGATGCGTTCCTGCAATGCAGCCGGCCGTTTCATCAAACGAGAAAGGTTATGAAGGACAAAAAGCCATTTGTCGTACATTGTTTTCAACTCATCCTCTTTCTTTGTAAACTTTGGCATCTCAAGATAAAGGAATGTCAGCTTATCATAGAACACATGCTTGTCATCTACATCCATCAACTTCACTTCGTGGCGAAGGCAGTCTTGGGGATATTCGTTATCGGGAAAGACAAAATCCAGTATTCCGACTGTATAGACTCCTTTAAGTTTAAAATCCCATATTCCTTTCTTCCCTTGATTCTGAATAGGGAAAGTGGAATAGAACACACTTCTGTCCTTAAAAAATTGTTGCTCAGCCTTCTGCATCTCTACGATGAACGTCTCGCCCTGCTCATTCTCGCAGTATACATCAAAGATGGCACGGCGGTCGCCATAGCTATTGCCAAGGTTCTCACCATTAAGATAGGTAAGATCTCTCACTACTTCCTTGCCTTCGAACAGCGAGTTGAGAAAGCTGATCAGCAAATCCTTATTGAGAGGAGTACCAAACAATTTCTTAAATCCGAAGTCTGTATACGGATTGATATATTTGGCACTTCCCATTTCTTCTATGTCTTGTAAGCTTCTGTTTGTCATGTCGTAGGCTTTTTAAGGGTTTTATTTGCAAATATAGGTATTGTTGATGATTTATGCAAATTATTTGGGCGGATAGTGTTTACATCACTGGAAAGATAATGGTATTGCTTTTAGCCTTTTCGAAAGGATTTTGTGCTGGGCATCCCTTACCACCCGAACGCCTTGGCGTTGTCCATCCATTTGCCTTGTGCCTTGAGCACCTGCTCGATGACATCGCGGGCGCAGCCGTGGCCTCCTTCATAACTGCTGACATAGAGCGAGATCTGCTTGATGTCGGCACAGGCGTCGGCCGGGCAGCAGGGACAGCCCACGAGGCTCATCACCTCGTAGTCGGGGATGTCGTCGCCCATATAGAGCACCTCATCGTGGGTCAGGCAATTGTCTTGGAGAAAATGCGCATAGACGTCCTTTTTCATCGCGCTGCCCATGAAGATGTCCTCCACACCCAAATAAGCATAGCGCTTGCGGATGGCCTCTGAGCTGCCGCCCGTGATGATGGCGATATGCAAACCGCGTTTGACGGCCAACTGAATGGCGTAGCCGTCCTTGATATTGACCGTGCGAAGAGGCATCCCTTCGGCATCCATGCCTACCGTGGAAGCTGACAGCACACCGTCGACGTCGAAGACAATGGCGCGAATGCGCCGTAAATCGTAGTTGATCATGGCTTCGTATGATTTTTGACGCAAAGTTACAAAATAAAAGTGGAACTTTATTTTGTGTTTCCCTTGAATTATATTAATTTTGCCACTAAGCAATCATTCTGTAGCCATGTCGCAGTATCAGACCGCAATCTATACGCGTGGAGACACATTGCCGTCAATGGACGACGGCAACTTCTTCCATAGTCCGGAGCTCTTCCATATTGTGGAGCGGACACCGGGGCAGCGGCCTTGTATGGCAGTGGCTACCGACGAGCAGGGTAGGGTGGTCGGCCATATCCTTGTCTTCTTGCTGCGTGCCTCGTGGATGCCCTTGCTCTATTGGCAGGCACATGCCTATGGCGAGGGCGACTATGCCGAGGATGTGAACAGCGAGGAAGTCTTCGGCCTGCTCCTCGAAGCTCTTGTCAGGCGATTGCGCCGCAGACTGTGTTTCTTCATTGAGTTCAGCGATGTCTCCCGCAAGATGTTTGGCTACAAATATTTTCGTTCGCAAGGCTTCTTTCCCATTCCTTGGCAGGAAATCCACAATTCGCTCCACTCCATGGATCCCCACGACCGCCTACAGCCCAAAATGCTGAAAAAGATTGAGCATGCCTATCAGCAGGGTGTCGAAACCCGTGAGGTGACCACGGAAGAGGATCTCGACCGCTTCGCTCATTTGGTGCGTGGCTTCTATCGCTGGAAGGTGCATCGTGTCGTACCGCCTGAGAAGCAGATTGCTGAGCTCTATCTCAGCGACAATGGCCGCCTCTTTGCCACCCTCTACAAGGGTCGGCTGATTGGTGGCTGCGTCTGTGTCTATTCCGAAGGGAATGCCTATCTGTGGTATCTCGCTTCTCTGCGCAAGCGTTACGCCTGGCTTCATCCCGCAATGATGACCGTGTGGCAGGCGATCATTTGGGCGTGGAAACACAACTATGCCCACATCTACTTCCTCGATGCCGGGCTGCCCTATCCCAACAATCCGTTTCGAGAGTTCATCCTTCGCTTCGGTGGCAAGCCCGTGGCAAAGTACCGTTGGTTCCGATTCTCTATTGGATGGCTCAACAAACTGCTCTCCTGGATATGGAAAGAGTAGGAAGGTGGCTGTAAGCTTGCCATTCGGGATGAGAACGGTCATCTGTCCCGCCTGACATCAGTTTTGTATCTTCAGGACTTTACTTCTCTTAAAAAGAAACATGTGGGCTAAAAGTAGAGATGCATAGGATGTGTTTCTTTTCGTTGATCTGGCTGTACGGAGTAGTGAATCATTTGTTTCTCCACTGTCTTGTAAACTGACATTTTTCCGCCCCTGAGAATCGAAAAATCAGAATCAGGGACGTACTTGCGCCTGATTTTCGCTATTTTGCGAAATATTTCGTAACTAATTGATAATTAACAAGTTTCTGTTTTTGTGCCAGAGCGTAAGGGCTCTGCTTATCATCTTTTCGGCCATTTACTTCGCCAAAACAGTCGTTTTTGCCCTTCATCTCGGTACTTTTACACGGTAAAAGTACCGAGATGACCGAAAATTCTCTAGAGAATTTCTCGTCAAAGTCCCTTTTTCATCCGCAGAAAGTCCCGTAATGATACTGTCAAAGTGGCATTTCCTGTTTTTCAAGCAACAAATCTGTGATTCCCAGCTTTCGTTTTTGAGCTTGTCTTCTCCAGATTGTCTCTTCCTCGTGATGACTTTTTGTCGGATAAAATCTAATGAATAGAATCATCGGCGCTTGGTATGTGCACAAAAAAAGAGGTGGCAAGCAACATGGCTTGCCACCTCTTCGTGGTTATGAGTTTTTAATTTCGATGTCTCTATTACATCATTCCGGGCTGAGCGGCTGGCATGGCCGGCTTCTCCTCAGGCTTGTCGCAGATGAGGCATTCGGTGGTCAGGAACATACCAGCCACAGAAGCGGCATTCTCCAAAGCCACGCGCTCTACCTTGGCGGGGTCGATGACACCAGCCTGGCGCAGGTCTTCGTACTTGTCCTCACGGGCATTGTAGCCGAAGTCGCCCTTGCCCTCGCGAACCTTGTTCACCACGACAGCACCCTCGCCACCAGCGTTGAAGACGATCTGGCGCAGCGGCTCCTCAATGGCGCGGCGTACGATGTTGATACCCGTCTGCTCATCGGCGTTGTCGCCCTTGAGGTCCTTGAGCTCTTCCTGAGCACGGATGTATGTGGTACCGCCACCGACGACCACACCTTCCTCGCTGGCAGCACGTGTAGCGCAGAGTGCGTCGTCGCAACGATCCTTCTTTTCCTTCATCTCCACCTCGGAGTTGGCACCGACATAGAGCACGGCAACACCACCGCTGAGTTTGCCAAGACGCTCCTGCAGTTTCTCTTTGTCGTAAGAGCTCTTGGTGTTGGCAATCTCATTCTTGATCTGGTTGATACGCTCCTGGATGTTCTCCTTGGCACCGGCACCACCAACGATGGTCGTGTCGTCCTTGGTGATAGTCACCTTCTTGGCAGAGCCCAGCATGTCGAGAGTAGCCTGCTCAAGCTTCAAGCCCTTCTCCTCGCTGATGACAACACCACCGGTCAGGATGGCGATATCCTCGAGCATAGCCTTGCGGCGGTCGCCGAAGCCAGGAGCCTTGACGGCGCAGATCTTCAGACCGCCACGCAGACGGTTGACAACCAAAGTAGTCAGAGCCTCAGAGTCCACGTCCTCGGCGATGACGAGCAGTGGACGGCCACTCTCGGCAGCAGGCTGCAGGATAGGCAAGAACTCCTTGAGGTTGCTGATCTTCTTATCATAGATGAGGATGTAAGGATTCTCCATCACGCACTCCATCTTGTCGGTGTCGGTCACGAAGTAGCCGGACAGATAGCCACGGTCGAACTGCATGCCCTGTACCACGCCAATGCTGGTGTCGCGGGTCTTGCTCTCTTCGATGGTGATCACGCCGTCCTTGGAGACTTTGCGCATAGCGTCGGCAATGAGCTTGCCGATCTCTGGATCGTTGTTGGCACTGACAGTAGCGACCTGCTCAATCTTGTCGTAGTTGTCGCCGACCTGCTCAGCATTGGTCTTGATGTAGTCGATGACCTTAGCCACTGCCTTGTCGATACCGCGCTTCAAGTCCATTGGGTTGGCACCGGCGGTGACATTCTTCAGACCCTCTGTGACGATGGCCTGAGTCAGGATGGTAGCTGTGGTGGTACCGTCGCCGGCGTCGTCACCCGTCTTGCTGGCTACGCTCTTGACGAGCTGTGCGCCTGTGTTCTCGAACTTATCCTCGAGTTCCACCTCTTTAGCAACGGTGACACCATCCTTGGTGATCTGTGGTGCACCGAATTTCTTCTCGATGATGACGTTGCGGCCCTTAGGACCGAGTGTAACCTTTACGGCGTCGGCCAACTGGTCTACGCCAGCCTTGATGAGGTTGCGGGCTTCTGTATTGTATTTGATAATCTTTGCCATTGTTGTGATTTCCTATTTTAGTGTTTTGATAATAGTAAACTGATTGATTGAAAAGAGATGTCTGCGACTAGCAGTGCTTTAGTCCTCTACGACAGCGAGCACGTCGCTCTGACGCATCATCAGGTATTTCTTGTCACCGTCTTCCAACTCTGTTCCGGCATATTTGCCATAGAGCACGGTGTCACCCTTCTTCAGAACCATAGGATCGTCTTTAGTGCCTTGGCCTACGGCAACGATCTCGCCGCGCTGTGGTTTCTCCTTGGCTGTGTCAGGGATGATGATTCCACCTACTTTTTCCTCAGCTGGTGCAGGAAGTACCAGCACTCTGTCTGCTAATGGTTTAATTGTCATAATTGCTATGTTTATTTATTGTTTAACTTTCAATATTGGTTGTTGCGTCTCCGCAACCCACCTCTACGATTGCCAAAACCGTGCCAATAGGGTTAAAAGATGAATGGTGACAAATGTGTCACAGTGGGACGTGACAGCTTGTCGCACCTTGTGCTGCGTTTGCTATATATAATAAGGTGTAGTGAGAAAATGGATAGGGATGACTGTTAAGGGAAGCCGGAAAACTTGATCAAGAAACAAATATGGGAATCGGCGAGCGGGCAGCCTGATAAAGCTTAACTCTGTTGATACCCATTCCCATATTCTCTAATTAAAGTACTCATAAGATTAAAAATCCCCAATCCACAGTAATCACTACTCTGATTGGGGCCTTTAACCTTTTAAAAAAACTAACCTTAACCTATTGAAATGAATCTATGTTGCAAATATAGCATTTTTCTTTCAAAGTATTGTCAATATTTCGGTAAATTTAATAAAAATCTTCATGGCACGCTTTTTGCATTTTTATCGGCAAAAACTAATTTGAAAGCATACCATGAAAAAAGGTAATATTGGGGTTACTACTGAGAACATCTTCCCCGTCATCAAAAAGTTCTTGTATTCCGATCATGAGATTTTCCTCCGTGAAATGGTCTCCAACGCTGTCGATGCTACACAGAAACTGAAGACGCTGGCGCAGAAAGGCGACTTCAAGGGCGAGCTCGGTGACCTGACGATCCACGTCAAACTCGACAAAGACGCCAAGACGCTCACCATCAGCGACCGTGGACTCGGTATGACCGCTGAGGAAATCGACAAATACATCAACCAGATCGCTTTCTCGGGAGTCACTGACTTCCTGACGAAATACAAGGATGAGGCCAATGCTATCATCGGACACTTCGGACTGGGATTCTACTCCAGCTTCATGGTCTCTGACAAGGTTGAGATCATCACCAAGAGCTATCAAGAGGGTGCCAAGGCCATGCACTGGACTTGCGACGGCTCGCCAGAGTTCACCCTTGAGGAGACCGAGAAGGAAGACCGCGGTACCGACATCGTGCTGCACATCGCTGACGATTGCAAGGAATTTCTTGAGAAGACGCGTATCACCGCCTTGCTCAACAAGTATTGCAAGTTCATGGCAGTGCCCATTGCCTTTGGCAAAAAGACAGAATGGAAGGACGGCAAGGAGGTGGAAACGCAGGAAGACAACATCATCAACAGCGTGGAACCTTTGTGGACCAAGACACCGTCGACACTGAAAGATGAGGACTATAAGAACTTCTACCGTACACTCTATCCGATGCAGGACGAACCTCTGTTCTGGATTCACCTCAACGTAGATTTCCCGTTCCATCTGACGGGTATCCTCTACTTCCCGCGCGTCCACAGCAACCTCGACCTGCAGCGCAACAAGATCCAGCTCTATTGCAATCAGGTCTTCGTCACCGACCAGGTAGAGGGTATCGTTCCTGACTTCCTCACGCTGCTCCATGGTGTCATCGACTCGCCGGACATTCCTCTGAACGTCAGCCGCAGCTATCTGCAGAGCGATGCCAACGTGAAGAAGATCTCGACCTACATCACCAAGAAGGTCGCCGACCGACTGCAGCAGACGTTCAAAGACGACCGCAAGGACTACGAGGCTAAGTGGGACGATTTGAAGCTCTTCATCAACTACGGAATGCTCTCGCAGGAGGACTTCTACGACCGTGCCAAGGATTTCGCCCTGTTTAAGGATATCAACGGCAAGTACTTCACTATGGAGGAGTACAAGACGCTCATCAAGGACAACCAGACCGACAAGAACGGTGACCTCGTATACCTCTATGCCACCAACAAGAACGACCAGTACTCTTATATCAAGGCCGCTGAGGACAAGGGCTACAGCGTGCTGTTGATGGACGGCCAGCTCGACATGCCGATGGTGTCGATGCTCGAACAGAAACTGGAGAAAAGCCGCTTCGCACGCGTCGACGCAGATATCATCGACCGTCTCATCCAGAAGGAAGACGCGAAGAAAAGTGCTTTGGAGGCCGACGACCGTGACAAACTGGCAGAGGTGTTCCGCTCTCAGATGCCTGTTGACAGCAAGGCAACCTTCAACGTCGACATGGAGGCACTCGGCGAGCAGGCTCAGCCGGTGCTGATCACCGAGAGTGAGTATATGCGTCGTATGAAGGATATGAGCCACTTCCAGCCGGGCATGAGTTTCTACGGTCAGATGCCGGACAGCTACACCGTGGTGCTCAACACCGACCACGCTCTCGTGAAAGAGGTGCTCGACGAAACCCGCAAGGCCACCGACGAGACATTGAAGCCGATCGAGAGTGAGCTCAAGGGACAGCAGGCACGTCTCGCCGCTTTGCATCAGAGCCAAAGCAAGAAAAAGGCCGAGGAGATCACCAAGGAGGAAAAAGACGATCTCGAAAAAACCGAGAAAGCTGTCAATGAGCAGCGTGACAAGAAAAACAAAGTCCTCTGCGACTATGCCAAGGACAACAAGATCGTGCATCAGCTCATCGATTTAGCTCTCCTGCAGAACGGTATGCTCAAGGGCAAAGCCCTCGATGAGTTCCTCAAGAGATCAGTGGAGATGATCAAGAAGTAAAAGACCAGCCTCTCTTCTCCCCCTGCCCCCGTCCTCTCCCCAAGGGGAAAGGACGGGGATCTGCACAACACTGACACCTTTGTGGAGGAGACTGCGGGGAGAATGTTTCGGGAGATGATGATGATTGAGCGATGGAGGTCTATGGCTTCTATAGTGTCTCTGGTTTCTATAATCTCTATGGGATTCTATAGTTTCTATGGTCTCTATAGCTTCTATGGCTCTATAAGCTCTATGGTTGTCATCCCCTCTATATCAGCCTCTGCGCTTCTGTCTTTTCATTCAGCAGCGCAGAGGCTTTTTTGTGTCCTTTTACTTTTTTCTTGCCAAAAGTTTGGTGGGATGAAATAATTGTGTTACCTTTGCACCCGCAATCCGAGATAGGGGCGTTTAGCTCAGTTGGTTTAGAGCATCTGCCTTACAAGCAGAGGGTCGGCGGTTCGAATCCGTCAACGCCCACGTAGGGGTGGTCCCTGTAGTCCTTCGGGATTGCGGGGATTTTTATATCGGGCGTTTAGCTCAGTTGGTTTAGAGCATCTGCCTTACAAGCAGAGGGTCGGCGGTTCGAATCCGTCAACGCCCACGTCAAAGCACTTTGACACACGTTTCAGCATACTTCTTTTTGAAAAACAGTCGTGATCGGTGATCCGTATACAGCGTGGTTGCTTGTGTGTGGGTGATACGTTGGCTTGGTTCTCTGTGCTTCTGCTGTGCAAAAGTGCTCGAGCCTCATCGTCGCTCGCCTCTTGTGGCTCGCTTTTCCTCGCTCGTTTTCTTTCTTTTCTCCTTTTTAATTATCTTTTTCATAACACTGTGATTGGATATCGAAATAAATTAGTAATTTTGCACGTAGGAATATAATACGTATTATCACAGCTTATTAATAGCATTATGAATCTGGATACATTGACGGCCATCTCGCCTATCGATGGTCGCTATAGAAGCAAGACAGAGCCTTTGGCCAACTACTTCTCTGAATATGCACTCATCCGCTACCGCGTACGTGTGGAGGTGGAGTATTTCATCACTCTGTGTGAGTTGCCGCTGCCGCAACTGAAGGACTTCGACCACAACCTTTTCGAACGTCTGCGGGATATCTATCGCCACTTCGATGAGAAAAGCGCACAGCGGGTCAAGGACATCGAGAAGATCACCAATCACGATGTCAAGGCCGTGGAGTATTTCATCAAGGAGCGATTCGATGAGATTGGAGGCTTGGATGCCTACAAGGAGTTTATTCACTTTGGTCTGACATCTCAGGATATCAACAACACCAGCGTGCCACTCTCGCTCAAAGAGGCACTGCACGATGTCTATTATCCTTTGGTCGAAGAGCTCATCGCTCAGTTGCAGCAATATGCCGATGAGTGGAAAGATGTGCCCATGCTCGCCAAGACACATGGACAGCCTGCCTCGCCCACACGCTTGGGCAAGGAGATCATGGTCTATGTCTATCGACTGACCGAACAGCTCAACAGTCTGAAGGCCTGCAAGATTACTGCTAAGTTCGGGGGCGCTACGGGCAACTTCAATGCCCACCATGTGGCTTATCCCAACTATGACTGGAAGGCTTTTGCCAACCGCTTCGTCAGTGAGAAACTCGGCTTGGAGCGTGAGCAGTGGACCACACAGATCAGTAACTATGACTATCTCGGCGCCATCTTCGATGCTATGCGCCGCATCAATACCATCATCATCGATCTCGACCGCGACTTCTGGATGTATATCTCCATGGACTACTTCAAGCAGAAGATCAAGAAGGGAGAGGTGGGCTCCAGTGCCATGCCGCATAAGGTCAATCCGATCGACTACGAAAACAGTGAGGGTAACCTCGGCATCTCCAACGCTATCTTGCAGTTCCTCGCTGCCAAGTTGCCGGTGAGCCGCCTGCAGCGTGACCTTACCGACTCTACCGTGCTCCGCAATGTCGGCGTGCCCATGGGGCACAGCGTCATCGCTATTGAGAGCACATTGAAAGGCCTTCGTAAGCTCATTCTCCATGAAGAGAAGATGACAGAGGACTTGAACAATACCTGGGCCGTGGTGGCTGAGGCTATCCAGACTATCCTGCGCCGTGAGGGATATCCACATCCCTATGAGGCTCTGAAAGCGCTGACCCGCACCAACAACGTGATGACGGAGCAGACCATCCACGACTTCATCCAGACGCTCAACGTCAGTGATGACGTGAAAGCAGAACTGATGGCGATCACACCGATGAACTACACGGGTATGTAACCGCATGGAAAGTGATTTGTTTCAAATTACATATTAATTATAATATCATTTCTTTAAGTTTCAATTTTCAAGAGTATTAACAAGTAAGCCGAGAGGCTGACAATGTAACAATTATGGCAGAAGAATTAGAAAAGAACACACAGGATTCGTCCGTACAGCCTAAGCAGAGTAGCGATGCAAGCCGTGAAGGCTATCGTCCGCAACAGGGTTATCAGAGAGATTTTGTCAATGGCCGCGTACAGCGTCCACGTATTCATACACAGCGCAGTTTCAGCACTGACAAAAATGCCGGTCGAGAGGAAGGCAGCTTCCGTCCCGAAGGCTTCGGCGCTGGCTTGATGGGTGGGGAACAGCGCCCGCGCAACAGCTATCAGCAGCGTCAGGGTGGCTACCAACCGCGTCAGCAAGGCGGCTATCAGTCACGTCAGGGTGGCTATCAGCCGCGTCCGCGCTACAACAACAATAATGAAGAGGGTGGCTACCAACGCGAAGGCGGTTATCAGCCACGTCAGCAGGGTGGATATCAACCGCGTCAGCAGGGTGGCTATCAACCACGCCAGCAGGGCGGTTATCAGCCACGCCAGCAGGGCGGATACCAACCCCGTCAGCAGGGCGGCTATCGCCAGCAGGGACAGGGTGGCTATCAGCCCCGTCAGCAGGGCGGCTATCGTCAGCAGGGACAGGGTGGCTATCAGCCCCGTCAGCAAGGCGGCTATCGCCAGCAGGGCGGTTATCGTCAGCAGGGACAGGGCGGATACAACCGTCAGGGCGGCTATAACCGTCAGGGCGGCTATGGACAGCACCGTCCGGGATATGATCCCAATGCTAAGTACAGCATGAAGAAGCGCATCGAGTACAAGGAGGAGAACATCGACCCGAACGAGCCGATTCGCCTGAACAAGTACTTGGCCAACGCCGGCGTCTGCTCTCGCCGTGAGGCAGATGAGTTCATCCAGGCAGGTGTGGTGACAGTCAACGACAAGGTGGTTACCGAGCTCGGTACCAAGGTACTTCGCTCCGATGTCGTGAAGTTCCACGATCAGCCTGTCACACTCGAGAAGAAAGTATATGTGCTGCTTAACAAACCTAAGGATTATGTCACTACCAGCGATGATCCTCAGCAGCGCAAGACAGTGATGGATCTCGTCAAGGATGCATGTCCGGAGCGTATCTATCCTGTTGGCCGTCTGGACCGCAACACCACCGGTGTGCTGTTGTTGACCAACGACGGTGAGCTGGCCAGCAAGCTGACACATCCTAAGTTCCTCAAAAAGAAAGTCTATCACGTCTTCCTCGACAAGAACGTGGCAGCAGAGGATCTGCAGAAGATCGCTGAGGGCATTGAACTTGAGGATGGGGAGGTACATGCCGACGCTATCGAGTATGCCGACGACCGTGACCACAGCCAGGTGGGCATTGAGATCCATAGCGGCAAGAACCGCATTGTGCGCCGTATCTTCGAGAGTCTGGGCTACCGTGTCGTGAAACTCGACCGCGTACAGTTTGCCGGACTGACCAAGAAGAACGTACGCCGCGGCGACTGGCGCTTCCTCACCGAGAAAGAGGTGGAGATGCTGCGCAGTGGCATGTTTGAGTAATGAGAGTGAGTGAACAGTATGTTTGAATCAACAAAGAGAGACATATCATGAGTAGAACAAAAGTGGTTGATGCCCTGCGGAGCACCGACTTTGGAAAAGAGATGACTGTCAAAGGCTGGGTGCGCTCGCATCGTAGCAGCAAGGCGGTGGACTTCATTGCCTTGAACGACGGTTCGACCATTAAGAACATTCAGATTGTCGTTGACCCCTCAACGGTGGATGAGGAATTGCTCAAGAGCATCACTACCGGTGCGTGCATCCGTGCTACCGGTAAGCTCGTCGAGAGCCAGGGCAAAGGACAGACCTGCGAGATCCAGGCTTCCGAGCTGGAGCTCTACGGTGGTTGCCCAAGCGACTATCCTATGCAGAAGAAGGGACAGAGCTTCGAGTATATGCGTCAGTACGCTCACCTGCGTCTGCGCACCAATACTTTTGGTGCTGTCTTCCGCATTCGCCATAACATGGCTATCGCCATCCATAAGTATTTCCATGACCATGGCTTCTACTACTTCAACACGCCGCTGATCACAGCCAGCGATGCTGAGGGTGCCGGTTCGATGTTTCAGGTGACTACTCTTGACCTTGACCGTGTGGCCAAGAGCGGTAAGGTGGAGTACGACAAAGACTTCTTCGGACGTAAGACCAACCTCACCGTGAGCGGTCAGCTCGAGGGTGAGCTCGGTGCTACTGCCTTGGGTGCTATCTACACCTTTGGCCCTACCTTCCGTGCGGAGAACAGTAACACGCCGCGCCACTTGGCAGAGTTCTGGATGATAGAGCCGGAGGTTGCCTTCATCGACAAGGATGAGCTGATGGATCTTGAGGAAGACTTCATCAAGTACTGCGTGAAGTGGGCTTTGGACAACTGTAAGGACGACTTGGAGTTCCTCAACAAGATGATCGACAAGACGCTGATCGCTACACTGGAGTCTGTCATCAAGGAGGACTTCGTGCGCCTGCCTTATACCGAGGGAATCCGTATCCTGGAGCAGGCTGTCAAGGATGGACACAAGTTTGAATTCCCTGTCACTGGTTGGGGCATGGATCTCAGCAGTGAGCATGAGCGTTACCTCGTGGAGCAGCACTTCAAGCGTCCGGTGATCATGACCGACTATCCTTCCGAGATCAAGGCGTTTTACATGAAGAAGAATGCCGACGGTAAGACGATGCAGGGAACTGACGTGCTCTTCCCCCGCATTGGCGAGATCATCGGCGGTTCGGTCCGTGAGGAGAACTATCAGAAGTTGCTTGATGAGATCGAGGCGCGCGGCATGGACGAGAACAACTATAAGTGGTATCTCGATACCCGCAAGTTCGGTTCTTGTCCTCATGCTGGCTTCGGCTTGGGCTTTGAGCGTCTGATTCTCTTCGTGACGGGTATGCAGAACATCCGCGACGTCATTCCTTTCCCGCGTACGCCGAAGAACGCTGAGTTCTAATCACTGGTGGGATAAGCAAAGGCATGTACTATCGTCAGGTAAAATGCCCCACAGCATACCGAAAGCTATGCCGGGGCTGATCCCTGGCTGTAATCATACATAAAGAAAAGAGCCCCGGTCGACGATGCTTTCGTAGACTGAGGCTCTTTTTGTTGAATCTTCCCAAAGAGACATGTATTTGCTCTCTTTGGCTGAATTATTTAATTCTGACAAGAAATGATAGAAGAAAATAGCGTAAAGACCAACTCCTTTCGTGCCTGGCTCTTGGCCGTGCGCCCCAAGACATTGACGGGAGCTGCCGTCCCGGTGATGATCGGCACGGCATTGACGGTTGCTGATCATGGCAGGGAAATAGCTTGGCTGCCTTGTGTGCTGTGCTTTCTCTTTGCATTTATCATGCAGATCGATGCCAACTTTGTCAATGACTATTTCGATTTTAAGCGTGGCAACGATGATGCGGCTACGCGTCTTGGGCCTCAGCGTGCCTGTTCGATGGGGTGGGTCACGGAAGAAGCCATGCGTAAGGCAGTGCTCGTCACCACGGCTCTCGGCTGTGCCGTCGGTCTGCCGCTGGTATTGTTTGGTGGACTGGAAATGATTCTCGTCGGTGCATTGTGCGTGCTCTTCTGTTTCCTTTATACCACCAGGCTCTCTTATCTGGGCTTGGGCGACATGCTCGTGCTGGTGTTCTTTGGCATTGTTCCTGTTTGCCTAACCTATTATCTTTGTCAGCCGGAAGGTTCACGGACGGTGACGCTGACAGTGTTTCTTGCGTCTTTGGCCTGCGGCTTCGTTATCGACACCTTATTGTTAATCAACAACAATCGCGATATCGACAATGACCGACGTGATGGAAAGATGACGCTGGTCGTCAGAGTCGGCCATCGTGGAGGTGAACTTCTCTATTTCTTGTCCGGCATTGTCGCATTGTTGTTGAATATCGTCTTCATTGTCGAAGGGCATCTATGGGCGTTCCTTCTTCCGTTGATCGTCTATCTGCCCTTGCATACACTGGCTTTCAGCCATCTGGTGAAGATTGACCATGGACGCGAATTAAATAAGGTGTTGGGAGAAACGGCCAGGAATATGTTTCTCTTCGGCATTACTACTTCCATAGGTTTGCTCTTGTGCTAACAGATTATCCGACAATTGTCAGGGCAGTTTTTCTCTCAACACCCCCAACTTGCACAAGGAAAGTTACGCCTTTGAAGTAAGAGCGAAGTCGGCAAACGGGTGTCTGGCAGTGACCTCTTTGCTCATGTTCTTCGTGCCCCCAAGTATCGTTCATGGTGGGCCTATACGATCCAAGCGATGTTTTTCCCGCTACCCTTGTCTATCTCTACAAGGTTTATAAGGATTCAAGACTGTGCTTACATCCGTATGGATCTTCTGTCGAAAGAAATTGCGCCTCTGTTCAATATCTCTATTTGTGGTGTGGAGATCAGTAGCTACCGTCTGCGCAAGAAGATGGGAATTGACATCAAAGTCAACCTCTCTGAATACTTGCACAAGTTATAGTGATCGTCTCTCAACAAGGTTGTTTCGTACGGAACTCCTGTTTTGTTGGATAACTGACACCACCCCGGCTCTGAGAATACAATCTTTTCGAGCGAGGTGTCCTTTGCCCTCAATTTCACCAAATTGCATAGTTGAACTTTTATCTACTATCAACAGAAAACAACAAAAGCCGGCAGAAATCGCCGGCTTTTGCTGTTATAGAAAAGAGCTTTCTCCCTTTGATTCCGAAGGCAATCCCTTGTTTTTCGAACGTTATGAACCTTCTGCGGAAGAAATACTGATCCTTAGCTTTTACTTATTCTCGATGTAGTTGACGATCCACTCGCCGACCTCCTTAGTGCCATAGTGCTTTCCGCCTTCGACTTGAATCTCCGGTGTGCGGACGTTCTGCTCCAGACTTTGGTCGCAGGCCTCTCGGATGAGTGCGCCCTCCTTGTTCAGTCCGAAGTGCTCGAGCATCATGGCAGCGGAGAGAATCTGTGCCAAGGGGTTGGCAAGGTTCTTACCTGCTGCTTGTGGCCAAGAGCCGTGAACAGGCTCGAAGAGCGGAGTATGCTCGCCCAGGGAAGCAGAAGGCTGGAGGCCCATGGAACCCGTGATAGCACTTGTCTCGTCGGTGAGGATGTCGCCGAAAGTGTTCTCCGTGACGATGACATCGAAGAAGCGGGGCTCAGTGAGCACGCGCATTGAGCAGTTGTCGATGAACATATAGTCGACGTTGACATCGGGATATTTCGGCTCCATCTCCTTTGCCACCTGACGCCACAGCCGAGAGCTGGCCAGCACGTTAGCCTTGTCGACGACAGTGAGGTGGTGGTTGCGACGCTCAGCGAACTCAAAAGCCACCTTCAGGATGCGCTCAATCTCAGAACGATGGTAGATGTCAGTGTCGTAAGCCTTCTCGTCGTCTTGGTATTTCTCACCGAAGTACATACCGCCGGTGAGCTCACGGATGACCACGAAGTCAGCACCCTTGATGAGCTCTTCCTTCAGCGGGCTCTTGTGGAGCAGACAGTCGAAAGTAGCCACGGGACGCACGTTGGCGAAGAGACCGAGTTTCTTGCGCATAGCCAGCAGACCCGTCTCGGGACGTACCTTCAAAGTGGGGTTGTTGTCGAAGCGCGGATCACCGACGGCAGCGAAGAGCACGGCATCAGCATCCATACACGTTTTGAAGGTCTCGTCGGGGAATGGATCTCCTACGGCATCGATGGCATGAGCGCCACAGATCGCCTCGTGGTAGGTGAACTCATGGTTAAACTTCTTGGCCACGGCGTCAAGCACGTGGAGAGCCTGTGGCATGATCTCCGGTCCAATACCGTCACCGGGGAGAACGGCAATGTTCAGTTTCATAATATGTATTGTTTGTTATTTTTATTTTTTAGTGTTCTCTTCCTCAAAGATATTGAGCATCTTGAAGGTAGCCTTGATGGCAGCCTCTGTCTGGTCGGCGTCGAGTCCGTGCGTGCGGATGACGCGGCCATTTTCATCCTGCCAGGTGATGATGGTCTGGACGAGGGCGTCGGTGTGTCCGCCTGGCGGGATGGTGACGCTATAGTTGGTCAGGCGTGGGAACGTGCGGTTGAGGTTGTCGCGGTAGACCTTGCGTAGAGCTTTGACAAAGGCGTCGTACTGACCGTCGCCGGTAGCGTCGGCGGTGTAGACCTTACCGTTGATCTCCACTTTCAGACTGGCGATCGGCTTCAGCCCGTAAGAAGTGGAGACCATATAGCTCAGGAGTTTCACGCGTTCCTCCATGGCATCATGCCGGTTAAGCACGTCGGAAACGATGTAGGGCAGGTCGTCCTGAGTGACCACCTCCTTTCGGTCGCCGAGTTCCGTGATGCGCTGAGTGACCTTTCGGACCTGTTCCGGCGTGAGCGTCATGCCGAGCTCTTCAAGGTTTTTCTCGATATTGGCCTTGCCAGAGTTCTTTCCGAGTGCGAACTCACGCTTACGTCCGAATCGTTCAGGCTTCAAGGCGTTGCTGTAGAGATTGTCTTTCTTGTCGCCATCGGCGTGTACGCCGGCCACCTGTGTGAAGACGTTCTCACCGACGATGGGCTCGTTTGGCGACACAGCGATGCCGCTATATCCTTCCACGACGCGGCTGATCATGTTGAGCTGGCTCTCGACGATATTCGTCTTCACGTCGCACATATCTTTCAAGACAGCCTCCACGCTCGACAGCGGTGCATTGCCGCAACGCTCGCCGAGCCCGTTGACGGTGACGTGGATACCCGATGCACCGCATCGCACAGCGGCGAGAGAGTCAGCCACAGCCATGTCGTAGTCGTTGTGGGCATGGAAGTCGAAGCGTTTGTCGGGGTACATATCCACCATCTTCGTGATGAAGTCCTCGCACTGAGTCGGCGTGAGGATGCCCAGCGTATCGGGCAGCAGGAAACGCTCTATATTTGTATCCTTCATAGCCTCCATCATCTGGTAGACATATTCCGGGGAGTTGATCATACCGGAACTCCAGTCCTCGAGGTATAGATTCACGCGGAAGTGCTTGCTTTCAGCATAGTCGAGCACGTCGAGGATGTCCTCGATGTGCTGCTCGGGCGTCTTATGGAGCTGCTGGGTGCAGTGCTTGTACGAGCCTTTGGCCAGCAGGTTGATGACGTGACAGCCCGTGTCTGCGATCCAGTCCACGCTCTTGTTATGGTCGACGAATCCCAAGACCTCGATCCGATCCAAGTATCCGGCCTGCTCGGCGAAGCGGCAGATGCCGGTGACGGCCTCTTTCTCGCCTTCCGATACGCGTGCCGAAGCCACCTCGAGCCGGTCGACATTTACTTTCTCCAACAGCAGCCGTGCGATCATGAGCTTCTCATGAGGCAGGAAGCTCACGCCGTTGGTCTGTTCACCGTCGCGCAAGGTAGAGTCCATGATCTCGATGCGCGACTTCATTTTATTTAGTGATTCCATGTTTTACGGTTCTTTTCAAAGGCCTCCACCTTGTCGCGGTTCTGCACGAGGAAGTCGACATCGTCGAGGCCATTCATCAAGCAATGCTTCTTATAACCATTGATTTCGAAGTGCTCGCTCTTGCCTGTAGCCATGTTGGTGACCGTCTGGTTGGGCAGATCCACCTTTACCTGAGTCTTATGGTCTTTGGCAATGCTGTCAAAGAGTTCTTTCAGGAAGGGCTCGCTGACGACGACAGGGAGCACAAAGTTGTTCAGTTCATTGTTCTTGTGGATGTCAGCGAAGAACGAGCTGATGACTACTCGGAAGCCATAACCGGCTATTGCCCATGCGGCATGTTCGCGGCTTGAACCTGATCCGAAGTTCTTTCCTGCCACGAGGATACATCCCGAGTAGCTGGGATCGTTGAGGACGAAGTCCTTCTTCAGGCTGCCGTCTTTGTTGTAGCGCCAGTCGCGGAAGAGGTTGTCGCCGAAGCCTTCCTTGTCGGTAGCTTTGAGGAAGCGGGCGGGAATGATTTGGTCTGTATCTACATTCTCCAGGGGAAGAGGAATGCAGCTGGATGTGATGACATTGAATTTCTGTTTCATTGCGATAATATACTGATGTGTTCAACCAAGAAGATTACATGAACTCACGCGGGTCGGTGACCTTACCGGTGATAGCTGCAGCAGCTGCGACCAGCGGACTGGCGAGGATGGTGCGTGAGCCGGGGCCTTGTCGACCCTCAAAGTTACGGTTGGAGGTAGACACGCTGTAGAGTCCTGCCGGCACCTTATCATCGTTCATGGCCAGACAAGCCGAGCATCCGGGCTGACGGATCTCGAAGCCAGCTTCGTTGAGTACCTTGTCGAGCTTTTCGTTCTTGATCTGCTGTGCCACTGCCCAAGAGCCGGGGACGAGCCATGCCACCACGTTGGGTGCCTTGTGATGTCCCTTGACGAGCGAGGCGAAAGCGCGGAAGTCTTCGATGCGGCCGTTAGTGCAGGCACCGAGGAACACATAGTCGATGGGATGGCCAAGGAGTTTCTCGCCCGGCTCGAAGCCCATGTATTTCAGACTCTTCTTGAACGAAGCCTGGTCGCTCTCGGGAATCTCGTCGAGTGTAGGGATCGTGCCGTTGATAGCAATGCCCATACCTGGGTTTGTGCCGTAGGTGATGCGTGGCTCAATGTCGGCCGCGTCGTAGTTTACCTCCCGGTCGAAGATGGCGTCGTCGCCGGATTTCAGCGTTTTCCAATAAGCCACGGCACGGTCCCAATCCTCACCCTTGGGCGCGTATTTCTTGCCTTTGATATAGGCGAAAGTCTTCTCGTCCGGTGCTACGAAACCACCGCGGGCACCCATCTCTATGGACAGGTTGCAGAGGGTCAGACGACCTTCCATGCTCATGTTTCGCACCACGTCGCCGGCATACTCCACGAAGTAGCCCGTAGCGCCAGAGGTTGTCAGCTGTGACATCAGGTAAAGAGCGACATCCTTTGCGGTCACTCCCGGTTTGAGCGTACCGTTGATGTTGATGCGCATCGACTTGGGTTTCTGCTGCAAGATGCACTGCGAGGCGAGTACCATCTCCACCTCGGAGGTACCGATGCCAAAGGCGACGGCACCCATAGCCCCGTGGGTAGAGGTGTGAGAGTCACCGCAGACGATAGTCATACCCGGCAGGGAGAGTCCAGTCTCGGGACCCACGACATGGATGATACCGTTTTCGGGCGTGTTCATCTTGAACTCCGTGACGCCGAACTCCTTACAGTTTTTGTCGAGCGTGTCGATCTGTTTGCGTCCCACGGGGTCAGCGACGGGCTTGTCCTGATCGTGGGTTTGTATGTTGTGGTCAGGCATGGCAAAGACCTGCTGGGGGTGGAACACCTTCAGTCCGCGCTGGCGCAAGCCTTGGAAAGCCTGTGGAGTAGTCACCTCGTGGCAGTAGAGACGGTCGATATACAATTGAGTGGGACCGTCCTTGACAATCTGAACGACGTGGCTGTCCCAAATCTTATCAAACAGGGTATTCATATATATAATATGTGTTATAGGATTCTGCTATGTTATTTCACTCTGAATTTATTGATGCAGTCGATATATGCCTCGACAGACGCGGTGACGATATCGGTGTTGGCACCGAATCCGTAGTAGATCTGTCCGTCGTATTCCACCTGCATGTGCACCTTGCCGACATCGTCGGAACCTTTGGAGATAGCCTGAATGGTGAACTCCTTGAGGGTCATCTGCTTGCGTACGATACGCTTGAGCGCTGAGATGGCAGCGTCGACAGGACCGTTGCCAGTGGAGCATTCCTCGAATTTCTGTCCGGCGATGTCCAGTCCGATGCTTGCCACAGAGCGTACGCCCTTGCCGGTGGTCACCTGCAGATAGTCGAGTTTCACGCTGTGGTTGGCGGTGCGGTCAGCGCCGGCAAGCATGAGCACGTCGTCGTCGGTGATCTCTTTTTTCTTGTCGGCGAGTACGAGGAACTGCTTGTAGATCTTGTCGAGCGTCTCCTCGTCCTTGATGTCCACGCCGTTGACCTCCAGACGATAACGGAGGGCAGCGCGTCCGGAACGTGCGGTGAGCACGATTTCGTTGTTGTCGAGCCCGATGTCTTTCGGGTTGATGATCTCGTAGGTCTGCACGTTTTTCAGCACGCCGTCCTGATGAATGCCGCTGGAGTGAGCAAAGGCATTGCGTCCGACGATGGCTTTGTTGGGTTGTACAGGCATGTTCATCAAAGACGATACCATGCGTGAGATCGGATAGATCTTGCGTGTGTTGATGTTTGTGTCGATGCCGATGTTTTTATGGCATTTAAGGATCATGGCGATCTCCTCCAGGGAAGTGTTTCCTGCCCGCTCGCCGATGCCGTTGATGGTAACCTCAACCTGTCGTGCGCCGTTGAGCACACCTTCGAGCGTGTTGGCTGTTGCCATTCCCAGATCGTTGTGGCAGTGAGTGGAGATGATGGCCTTGTCGATGTTGTCGACATGCTCTTTGAGGTATTTGATCTTCGCGCCGTACTCGTTTGGCAGGCAATATCCGGTGGTGTCCGGGATGTTGACCACAGTGGCACCAGCCTTGATGACGGCCTCGACCACGCGTGCGAGGTACTCGTTGTCGGTGCGTCCGGCATCCTCAGCGTAGAACTCTACGTCGTCGACATACTTTTTGGCGTAAGCCACTGCGCGCACGGCGCGCTCCAGGATGTCTTCGCGGTTGGAATTGAACTTATATTTGATATGAGAGTCACTTGTGCCGATACCCGTGTGGATACGTTTGTGTTTGGCATATTTCAGCGACTCGGCAGCCACGTCGATGTCCTTTTCTACGGCACGTGTGAGTGCGCAGATGGTCGGCCATGTCACCGCTTTTGAGATTTCCACCACAGAGTTGAAGTCCCCCGGCGAGGAGATGGGGAAGCCAGCCTCGATGACGTCCACGCCCAACAGCTCGAGTTGCTTGGCCACCTGAATCTTTTCCACTGTGTTCAACTGACAACCAGGCACCTGCTCGCCATCGCGGAGCGTCGTGTCGAAAATGTAAAGTCTGTCGCTCATATTCTTTATGTATTAATGTTTTTGCTTTCTCTGTTGTTCCCTGAAACTTGTCCAAACAAAAAAGCCTTCCCACTTGTGGAAGTGGAAAGGCTCTGTATGGTTGTTGTCCGTCAGACATGCACGCACACCTTCTCACTTCCAACTGTGGGATACAGTCGAATGCTAATAATAATGCTTAGAAGGATGTACAAACTTGTCATAACCTTATGTGTTGATTCGTATCTATTTCTGTTTACGGGTGCAAAGGTAAACATTTCAGTCGATACGAGCAAATAATCTGAAACTTTTTTGCTTGTTTTTCTAATAATTTATCAGAAAGGCACTGAGCTGCCGGTGTCTGGAGGCATGCCGCCCAGTGGATCGCCGGCGAAAGGATCCGTATCCGGAGCGCCACTGTAGTCCTGATTCATCTTAGAACCAATAAACTCACCACCGTTCATCTCACCCGGCAGTGGAGCCAGTTGGGCATCCTCGGGGTTCATGAAGCGGGTATACTGTCCCTGGAACGTGAGCAGCACGTCGCCCGTGGCACCTTTACGGTGCTTTGCGATGATGATTTGTGCCTTGCCGTGTAGGTCGTTGCCTTTCTCGTCCTGGTAGATACGGTAGTATTCGGGGCGGTGGACGAAGAGCACCATATCGGCATCCTGCTCGATAGCACCGGACTCACGCAGGTCGCTCAGCTGTGGTCGCTTGCCCTCGATGCCCTCGCGGTTCTCCACGGTACGGTTGAGCTGTGAGAGTGCGATGATGGGGATGTCGAGTTCCTTGGCCAGTCCTTTCAGTGAACGTGAGATGGTGGAGACCTCTTCCTGTCGGTTGCCGAAGCGCATGCCGTTGGCGTTCATCAGCTGGAGGTAGTCGATCATGATGATCTTCACGCCTTTCTCACGAACGAGGCGGCGCGCTTTGGTGCGGAGTTCAAAGATGGAGAGCCCCGGCGTGTCGTCGACATAGATGGGTGCTCCCGTGAGTCGCGAGAGGTTCTTGTCGAGTCTTTCCCACTCGTCGCGGGCGAGCTGACCGTTCATGATCTTCTTGCCCTCGATCTCGCAGACGTTGGAGATGAGACGGTCTACGAGCTGCTCGTTGTTCATCTCGAGCGAGAAGAAGGCGATGGGCGTCTGATAATCGACAGCAATGTTCTTGGCCACAGACAGCGCAAACGAGGTCTTACCCATGGCAGGACGTCCGGCGATGATGACGAGGTCACTCTTCTGCCATCCCGAGGTCATGTCGTCGAGTTTGGTATAGCCGGATGGGATACCCGTCAGACCGCTGGTGTTGGCGGAAGCTTTTTGCAGGGTGTCGATGGCCTGGCGGATGACCGGGTCGATCTGGGTATAGTCCTGCTTCATGTTTTTCTGCGAGAGCTCGAAGAGGCTGCCTTCGGCTTCCTGCATGAGTTCGTCGACATCGACGGTAGTGTCAAAGGCCTTGGTCTCGATATCGCTGGCGAAGGAGATGAGCTGGCGGGCGAGGAACTTCTGCTTGAGAATCTTGGCGTGCTGCTCGATGTGGGCTGATGAGGCGACGTGAGAGGAGAGCTCGATGATATAGTTGGCTCCTCCGATGTCGTCGATGGTGCCTTCCCGTTCCAGCTCGTTGGTGACGGTGAGGATGTCGACGGGTTTTTCCTCCATGTTCAAGGTCTGGATAGCCTTGAAGATCTTTTGGTGACGCGGGTCGTAGAAGGTCTCGGGACGGATGAGCTCAGAGACGACCGAGAAGGCATCCTTGTCGATCATCAGGGCACCGAGCACCACCTTCTCCACGTCGATGGCCTGTGGTTGCAGGTGGCCGTAGGTGGGGTCGATGGGTGCGGAAGTTTTTTTGCGGCGGGGTGTGGTATTTTTTTGTTCTGGCATATGCGTTAGCGAGTTTTGCGTATTGATGGTTTTGCGAATCCATCGACAGCCGGGGAAGAGGAAAGAAAACTCTTGGGCCGTGGATAGGATGGCGAATGCAAAGTTACGGTTTTTTCCTGGCAAAGTGGAGGAAGAAGAAAGAAATGTTGCGGAAAAAACTGCGGAGAAGGAAGGTGGAAGGGAGGGATGCATAGCATCACAAAAAAACCGTCCAAGGCAACGGATGTGCTATGGACGGCTTGGTAGGGACAATGGGACTCGAACCCATGACCTCTGCAATGTGACTGCAGCGCTCTAAACCAGCTGGGCTATGCCCCTATGCTTATAAAGAAAGGTTCTGTACGAACCTCTGTGTTACGGTGTGCAAAATTACGAAAACTTTGCGAGTCCACCAAATTTTTGGGTAATAATTTGGGCTGAGCTGTTATTTTTCTTTTGAAACGAGTGGATAAAACGATAATATTGCTAATTTTGTATAGTATACACATCCTTTGTTTGATAGGGGAGATACATTTAGAAAGATGCGGCATGTCGCCCATAAATAAAAGGAAAGAAATACATTGTACAGATATGAAACACATTGCAGCACTTCTTGCCCTGCTGGGCATGACCTCCATGAGTTGGGCACAGGCAGATCCCGGTACGTTCTCCGTGATTCCGCGCGTCGGTTTCAATCTCTCCACCATCAGTGGTGAGAGTCTCACCACTGATGTGGGTACGATGAAGAGTAAGTTTAAGGCGGGAGCAGCTGCCGGATTGGATCTCGAATACCGCATCAGCGCACCCTTCTCCGCCAGTATCGGTGCCTACTATTCACGCGAGGGTTGCAACTATAAAGACAATGTCTTGGATCAGCGTGCGGTGGGAACCTATAATGTTTTCAGCCGTTGCTACTTCACGATCGACTATCTCAAGATTCCCGTGATGGCGCGTTGGTATGCCACGGACAAGTTTTCTGTGGGCACCGGACTGCAGGCGGGCGTCGGACTTTGGAACCGCACGCATACAGAGTCCCAGAAAGTCAAGGTCGGCGAAAGCGGCAGATACACTTACTCCACAGACATTGAGAAAGCCAATGTCAAGGGCAATGGCCTGCGCAATGTGCTGTGGAGTGTGCCTGTGAGTGTTGCTGTGGAGTATGAGCGCGTCATCATTGACCTTCGCTATAGCATTCCGCTGTCGAAGGTCTATCAGTCTGATGGTAAGCATCCCGGCGGTGATGAGCGCGTCCAGTGCTGGACGCTCAGCGTGGGATACCGAATTTAGACTTTTCTAAAAACTACTATACGGGCGCGGCATCATTGCCGCGCCTTTCTGTTTGCCTTTTACATACATGCCACGGTCAGTCCTGCCATGACGATACTCACCATCGACATGAGTTTGATCAGGATGTTGAGCGAAGGCCCTGACGTGTCCTTGAACGGATCACCGACGGTGTCGCCGACTATCGTTGCTTTGTGGCATGGCGATCCTTTACCCCCGAAGCGTCCTTCCTCTACGCTTTTCTTGGCATTGTCCCAAGCACCGCCGGCGTTAGCCATGAACACGGCGAGGGTAAAACCGGCGGCCAGCCCACCGACGAGCAGGCCGAGCACACCTGCCACACCAAGTATCATGCCCACCACGATGGGGATGATGATGGCTAACAGCGAGGGGAGAATCATCTCGTGCTGTGCCGACTTGGTGCTAATCTCGACGCATCGTCCATAGTCCGGAGTAGCTTTTCCCTCCAAGATGCCTTTGATCTCATGGAACTGTCTGCGCACTTCGCTGACCATCTTTCCGGCGGCGCGTCCCACGGCGCCCATGGTCAGACCACAGAAGAGAAAAGCCGCCATGGCCCCGAGGAAAGCCCCGACGAGGACGCGTGGATTCATCAGGTTGACTTGGAAAAAGTTCATGAAGTCGGGCATGGTTGCCTTGGCTGGGTCGAAGACCTGTCCGGCGGCATCGATGAACTGCTGTCCGTGGGTCACAGCACGGCTCATGGCCAGTTTTATCTCCTCGACGTACGAGGCGAGCAGAGCCAGTGCGGTGAGTGCTGCCGAGCCGATGGCGAAGCCTTTCCCCGTGGCGGCGGTGGTGTTGCCCAGTGCGTCGAGGGCGTCGGTGCGGTGGCGTATCTCCTCGCCGAGTCCGCTCATCTCAGCGTTTCCACCGGCGTTGTCAGCGATAGGCCCGTAGGCATCCGTGGCGAGCGTGATGCCGAGTGTGGAGAGCATGCCCACAGCGGCGATGCCGATGCCGTAGAGTCCACGGCTGATGCTGGCCGCGCTCATGCTCAAGTCGAAGCCGTTGGCACAGAGATAGCTCAGCATGATGGCCACCGAGATAGTGAGCACGGGCACACAGGTCGAGATCATGCCAGTGCCGATGCCCTTGATGATCACCGTGGCGGCACCCGTCTGGCTGGCCTCGGCGATGCGTTGCGTCGGCTTATAGCTCTGCGAAGTATAGTATTCCGTGGCCTGTCCGATGATCACTCCGGCGGCGAGCCCGCTGAGCACAGAGCATCCGATGCCCATCCAGTTGTCGATCTGCAGCCAGTAGAGGATGCCGAAGGTAGCCACTGCGATAAGGATGGCACTCGTGTTTGTACCTACTCCGAGGGCATGGAGCAGGTCTTTCATCGTTGCGCCGTCCTTGGTGCGCACGAGGAAGATGCCGAGCAGGCTGAGGAAGACACCGACGGCAGCGATGAGCATCGGCGCGATGACGGCTCTGAGCTGCATGTCGTCCGCACTCATGGCAAAGGCCGTGGCACCGAGGGCAGCCGTGGAGAGGATGCTGCCGCAATAGCTTTCATAGAGGTCAGCACCCATACCCGCCACGTCGCCGACGTTGTCGCCGACGTTGTCGGCGATGGTAGCCGGGTTGCGCGGGTCGTCTTCGGGGATGTCTGCCTCCACTTTTCCCACGAGGTCGGCGCCGACATCAGCCGCCTTGGTGTATATGCCGCCACCGACACGGGCGAAGAGCGCCTGTGTGGAAGCACCCATGCCGAAGGTGAGCATGGTCGTGGTGATGGTGATGAGAGCGGTATGTGGATCCATGTCGCTGTAGAAACTGTTCAGTATCAAAAACCACACGGCGATGTCGAGCAGGCCGAGACCTACGACGACGAGTCCCATGACAGCACCGGATCGGAACGCTATTTTCAGTCCTTTGTGCAATCCCTCGCGTGCCGCGTTTGCCGTGCGTCCACTGGCGTAGGTGGCTGTCTTCATACCGAAGAAGCCGGCAAGCCCGCTGAAGAATCCTCCTGTGAGGAAAGCGAAGGGTACCCACGGGTTCTGGGCGTTGAAGCCATAGGCCATGATGGCGAAGATAATGGCCAGCACGACAAAGACGATGAGCACCACGCGGTATTGTTGTCGCAGATAGGCCATCGCACCCCGTCGGATGTAGAGGGCGATCTCCTTCATGCGCGGTGAGCCCTCGTCTTCCTTCATCATATTTTGGAAGAACAGCCATGCCATCATCAGGGCACAGACAGAGGCCAGCGGGATGAGCCAAAAGACAACAGGTAAGTTCATAAGGCAAGACGATTGATGGGTTAGACACGATGGCGACGTGGTTCTCAGCACGTCTGATTTCAATGGCAAATATAGGGAAAAAAGCGATTGCCTGCAACTTTTCCGTGCATAAAATCCTTGATTTTTAGATTGTTTGACCCTATTTGGCGAGATCACACACTTTCCGAACAAATTATACCGCAATTATCAATACTTGTCCAAATTTGCAGAAGAAGTGGCTCTGTTCATGCGACAGATGATATGAGGGAGGGGCAGAAGTATTTATGTGTTTTTGGATAAGGGGTAGTTGAATGTTGAGAAAACTGACAAAAAAGTGGGTGCGAGACGGCGTTTTTTTCGAAGAGACAAGCTCTTGGCCGGATTTTCCTGATTTTCGGCGATATATTATTAATCTATTGATAATCAACGAGTTATACGAAAAAGTAGGTTTTAGAGGGAAGTGAATCTGGTTTTTGCCCGTATCAAACAACTGAGATGACCTTGTCATCTCACTGTTTTGACCTCATCATCTCGGTTGTTTGTCACGGAGAAACAAGTGAGATGATGAGGTCAAAACACTGTTTTTACTGGTGAACATGTATTTTTTTAAGGCTGAGGACGTCATTTCTCGCCTTTTATGCCTTTTCCCTTCTCTAGAATGAACGAAAAGGAAGACAGTGTTTTGTCGTGATTTATTTTGATGATAATTGTGGGTATCGTGTCAAGTCACATTTACCTGAACGAAAGAAGCGCGGCAAAGACCACAGATATCATGTTGGCTTTTGCCGCGCTTGTAGGTGAGGATATGATCAACTCACGAGCAGTTACTCATGGTCATTCGAATTGGAAGTATACGGGTGCCCAATAACCAGAGATGGATCCGTCGGCGGTTTGGAAATATCCCAGATAGAAAGCGCCGGAATTGCGTGCTGCATACCATTGGCAGTTATAGGTAGGCAGGATCTCGAAGTCACTGATGTCCACGCCTTCCTCTTTACCATAGGGATAGAGGTGGACGTAATCGTCGGTAAACCACCAGATGGCTGGCGTGCCGTAGCCATAGCCGCCCCAGTCGTCCTCGGTATAGAGCGGACTGCCTGCCGGCAAACTTAGACTGAGCTTGCCGTCCTTGATGGTCAGCACCAGCCCATAGCCACTGTGCATGAAGTCGGTGATGCGGTAGACACCTCCGCCAAGGTCGTCGGCCGTCTCCTCCCATTTCTGATTAACGAAGCATGAATGCACTGGATTTATCTCACACAGAGAATACGGAGAGCATAGAGAGACTGTTAAGATCTGTGGAGATCTGGAATCTGTGTGAACATTCTCACGGGTAGAGATCTCTGTGTTCTCTGTGTGAGAATATTACAGACAAGAGGGTTAGGGTGGGGTTCATCCCCGCCCTAACCCCGCAAAACATATGAGTGGGCAGATATAGTCACCAATCTTGGAACTTGGGTGTCCCAATGACGAAAGCAGGATATAGGTGATTACCAGCGTGCGGGCATTGGCAGGGATGTTAGACAAATGGAACTTACCGTCCACATCCGTGACAGTACCCAACTTGGTACCCTCAATACGAATGGAAGCTCCTGTAATCGGCTGACCGTCGTCTTCGGCGGTCACCACACCTATGACTTGTGTCACTTGTGAGAAAGCACAAGTTAACGCAAATAGCATACAGGCAAAAAGCATCAGAATCCTTTTTTCCATACAACCAACTTTATTAAAACATACTTAACTGTTATGATCTCTCTCTTCTCAAGGTTGTAGTCACTAAGCTCTCTATTACTATCCCGACTTATGCTTTTGTGATTGTCGTGTCTATTATGACCATTCACACTGACATCTGCATGTCCTTTTTATGAAATCTCTCTATCGTCGTGTGAATGTTCTTATTTGGTTGCAAAGATAAACAATAATTTGTAAATAGCAAACAAACTGATTGTATTTTTTAAAATTAATGGAATATTTGCTTCATATTGATGCAAAAACGTACCAAATGATAATGTTTCATTAAATAACGAAACTAAAAGACTGCTGTCACACCAGCCATCAAGATGATATATCTTAATGCTTTTCCGAGTGTAATGCTGATCAAGCTGGTCAGGAAATTGGCACGCATCAGTCCTAAGGCAATGGTAATGGCTGAGCCAAGGATGGGCAGAAATGCGAAGAAACCCATCCAGGCACCATGTCCTGCCATAAATTGCTGAGCTTTGTCAATGTCGTGTCTCTTCACGTGGAGGTAGCGTTCGATCCACTCTAAACGCCCCATGCGGCCTACCCCATAGTTAAACAACGAACCGGCAACATTGCCGATGGTGCCATAGACAACCAAGGGCACCGGATGCAGTCCGGCTGCTAAGAGTCCGAGCATCACAGCCTCACTGCTGAAGGGAAAGAAACTGCCGGCAAGAAAAGCAGCCAGCAACATGCCCCAATATCCGTAGTTTTGCAAGAGCAGCGTCAGCGTATCTATCATTGTTTTCCGTCTCCTATATATAATATGGTGTAAGCAGAAATATAATTAAGGTGTAAACTGTAATTATAAGAGATTGTATATGGTCAGCAACAGCGCGACGGCGATGATGACAAAGAAAACGATGTTGCTCACCCGCGAATGGGTCAAGGCCAGAAAATGTCCGATCAGTGGGGCGATGACTACGATAGCCAATGACATAAAGCCGTTGAAGAGAGTAGGGAAGACCAGCATCATCAACAGACAGCAGAAGCTCAGCGTGATGAACATCTCGTAGATCATGCGCGTGCGGATCTTATCCTGGTAGGAAAACATCAGAAAATGTACACTGCCCAATGCTGCGAGGATCATCAGAAAGATGAACGTCAGCGCCTGATGGTCGTCGATGACAGTAAGCTCGAAAACGTTTCCGGGATGAGCCAGTGCCGCAAAATGTGAGGATAACCAGTCGAGATGCTGGAAGACAATAGCGTACGCGCCGATAAACCAATAGGGCACCATCAATCCCAGCAGCGATGCCAGAAAGGTGCGTGGAGACAGTGCCATGATGTTCGTGGCAAGGATGATCCACAAGAGGGGCACGAGATAGAGTATATGTACAAAGGGAATGCTGGCAAGAGACAGTGTAGCGAATGCATAGAACACCCATCCTGTGGCCCGTCCGTCCTGATAGGCATGGAGCAAAAAGATAAAGAAGACGATCACCCCCATCTGAGCCCATCCGGCGTTTGTAGAAGACAGAAGGAAGTTGGCCGCCGTCGTCATCACGATGAACGAGCACGATACCATGCGGCTATAGATGCGTATGAGGGCATTGGCATTGTTGAGTTCGGCCATGAGCACAGAGGAGACAGCCAACAAAGCCATCTGGAGCCATGTGTCATGCCCCAACAATACCTGAATGACCATGAAGGTGGCCAAATACGTCAACGTCACCGGCAATGCCATGCGACTCTCTGCTATCCTGTTTTGTAAACGTCTTATCATCCTGTCAAAACTATAGTTTCTCTCCATGCCAAGCTTGGATGAGATACATGTCAGCGAGACATGTGGTCTTAGAAAAAATGTCTCTTCCCCAAGGTACAGTCGGTACTTCTTGCGCTTTTTCCCTTGGGGAGGAGAGATGAGGGCTAAAGATCCTGCCCGATGTCACTGCGGAAATACTTTCCTTCAAACTGTATCTTCTGTGCTTCTTGGAAGCTTTTCTTCAGTGCTTCTTCCTTGTTGCGGCCATAGGACGACACGGCGATGACGCGTCCTCCGTTTGTGACGACTTGTCCGTCCTTTGTTGCCGTGCCGGAATGGAAGACGATACTGTCCTCAACCTTGTCGATGCCAGAGATCGGATAGCCTTTCTTGTAAGCCTGAGGATAGCCTCCACTGACGAGCATCACGCACACGGCAGCACGGGGATCCATTTCTACCGGGTGCTGATCGAGGTCGCCGTTGGCCACACCTTCAAAGAGATCCACGATGTCGCTCTTCAAGCGCAGCATCACCGTCTCGGTCTCCGGGTCACCCATACGGCAGTTGTATTCGATCACCATGGGTTCGCCCTTGACATTGATCAGTCCGAAGAAGATAAAGCCCTTGTAGTCGATGCCCTCTTCTGCCAAGCCTTCTACCGTAGGACGGATGATGCGGTCCTCGACTTTCTGCATCCATTCCTTGTCAGCAAACGGCACCGGTGATACGCTGCCCATGCCGCCGGTGTTCAGTCCCGTGTCGTGCTCACCGATACGCTTGTAGTCTTTGGCCTCGGGAAGTATCTGATAGTGTTTGCCATCTGTCAAGACAAAGACAGAGCATTCGATGCCGCTGAGGAACTCTTCAATGACAACCTTAGCGGAAGCATTGCCGAACATGCCGCCGAGCATCTCACGGAACTCCTTCTTGGCCTCGGCGAGTGTCGGCACAATCAGCACGCCTTTGCCGGCTGCCAGTCCGTCGGCTTTCAGCACATAGGGTGGCTGGAGCGTCTCCAGGAACCGGATGCCCTCCTCCACAGTGGTGCCGTCGAAGGTCTCGTAAGCAGCGGTGGGGATGTTGTGACGCTTCATAAAGCCCTTGGCAAAGTCCTTGCTGCCCTCAAGAACAGCTCCCTGCTTGCTCGGTCCGATCACGGGGATGGAAGCAGTGCGACTGTCGCTCTTGAAAGCATCATAGACACCGCGCACCAAAGGATCCTCTGGTCCGACTACAACCATGTCGATGGCTTTGTCCACAGCAAAGTCTTTCAAAGCATCGAAGTCATTGACACCGATTGCTACATTCTCTCCCACATTGCTCGTTCCGGCATTTCCCGGGGCAATGAAGAGTTGTGAGCATTTAGGGCTTTGGGCAATTTTCCATGCCAGGGCGTGCTCGCGGCCGCCACTTCCTAACAATAGAATTTTCATGAGATGATGAGTTGTAGAGTTATCTTTGATTTCTTTTTTGCGTTATATATATAATAAGGTGTATGCTACCGGACAATCTTTCCTTTTTGCTGCTGCTGTCAGTAAGCATCACCTTTATTTTTTGTCAGTGTCCTCGTCGAGCCATTGCCGGATGATGTCCACGATCTCGTTGCGCTCAATCTCTGGGAAAGAGGCGATGCGGGTGGCATGGCTGCCACGTGGTAAGACAAAGACGTGGATGTTGCGCTTGTTTTCTAAGAAGTCTAACTTTGCCACGCCAGAACTGCCCCACGGGTCAAGACCGCCATAAATGAAGATCATCTTTGGGTCGTTGTGTCGCAGAAATGCCATCGTCTTGCGGTAGAGGGTGGGGTCAAAAGGCTCGTTGCGAAGACTGTCCGGCAACATGATGCGACGGAGATAGTCCTTCGTGGTCTTGACGGAAAGCCATTTGCGCAGTGGCTTCACGTCGTAACCATAATACCCTAATTCCTTGGCCGCCTGCACATTGAAGGACAGGTCGCTTGACTCGACAGAGAAGTAGCCGGGGTTGCTGATATGGATCAGATGGTTGAAAAGCGTTTCGTCGCTGGCCGTCGAAGCCGGGATATCGCTTACCGGCGTGCCCCATTGCCACAGCGCAAAAGCATATTCCAGCACACAGAGGTCATAGATCTCGTTGAGCGGAGCGCGGAAGGTGAGTCCGTTTTTCGAGACATAGTCCTTGAAGAGCGGCATGAGCGCATTGCGGCGCTGGAGCACGGCTTGCTGAAACTCCCGCACCCGCTGACGTTCTTTCGCCGTTCCTACCTGGTCTCGCAGGAAGGGTTCGTGCCGTCCGTCTTCCACGCTGCGGTTGAGTGGAGCCACATAAGGCACTGAGATGTCGACGTCGTCAGGATAGAACACACGGTAGAACAGGCAGGTCTGTCCACCCTTGCTGATGCCCGTTGCCATCCACTTGCCTTTATAGAGTCGGTGGAAGGTGGTGTTGACATGATGGAGGTCTGCCAGGGAATTCTCCACAGTGAGGTAACGCCAGTTGCAGGGCTGCGGTGTGGAAGCGGCGAAATAGCGATACTCCACAAAGACGAGGTTGGCGTCAAAGAGCTTGGACAGTTCCTCGGCATAGCCTTCCTTGAGCGCATAGTTGCAATTGTAGCCCTCCGTAACCAGCACTGTAGGCCGGTCGAAGCCCGTATGACAGACGATGACCCGCTGTTGGAAAGCCCCCACCGTCGTGTCGTTGGGGTCGATCCATTGGCGGATGTTCATCAGGTATTTATGTTCATACTTGGTGCTCTTGAGCTCCTCAACGTTTGAGATGCCGGGCAGCGCCATGAGCTGCGCCTTGACGTCCTCCCCCCACATCTGCAAGGGGAGCAGCAAGGCAATCAGCAGTGGCAGGAGCTGCATGCCTGTCATCCAATATGCAGCTGTTTGTTTTTTCATTTCAGATAGTCATCGAAATACTGTGAGATGCGCTCGTGGAGATGCGTGGACTGATGTCCTCGCATGTTGTGCGGTTCACCGGGATAGACGAAGAAGTCGGGCTGAGTGCCGTCCTGAATGCACTGCTTGATGAATGTCAGCGCATGCTGTGGCACCACCACGGGGTCGTTGAGCCCGATGATGATCTGCAGTTTGCCCTTGAGATTCTTTGCCTTTGGCAGCAGACTCGAGTGAGCATAGCCGTCGGGATTGGTCTGTGGCGTGTCCATATATCGCTCGCCATACATCACCTCGTACCATTTCCAGTCGATGACAGGACCACCAGCTACGCCCACCTTGAAGACTTCGGGATGCGTGGTCATCATGTTGATGGTCATAAAGCCGCCGAAGCTCCAGCCGTGTACGCCGAGTCGGGTGCTGTCGACATAGCTCAGGCTCTTGAGATACTTCACGCCCTCTATCTGGTCTTCGACCTCATGGTCGCCGAGATGGCGGAAGGTGACTTGCTCAAAGTCCTTGCCGCGGTTCTCACTGCCACGGTTGTCGAGGATGAAGAGCAGATAGCCTTTCTGTGCCATGTAGGTTTCCCACCCACGGCTGCAATAGTGCCAGCGTGCGTCGACGTTGTGGGCATGCGGGCCACCGTAGACGTAGACGATGGTCGGATATTTCTTGTTTTTGTCAAAGCCCACGGGCAGCACCATACGATAGTAGAGGTCGGTCTTGCCGTCAGCAGCCTTGATCGTCCCGCAACGGTATTGAGGGACAGCGTAGCCTTTCCATGGATCGGAAGCCGTAAACCAGCGCACGGCTTTCTTTGTAGCCACGTTGACAAGGTCGATATTGCGTGGAACGGTGGGCTCCTGATAGTTGTCTACGATCATCAGGCCGTTTTCGCTGAGCGAGGCATTGTGCCATCCCTTGCCGTTGTCGAGCAGGGTGCGCTTACCGTCTTTCAGGCTTACCATCCACGTGTTGCGCTGAATGGGACTGCATTCGTTGGAAGCGTAGACGATGGCTTTGAGTTTTGTGTTGAAGCCGAGCATGTCCATCACCACCCAGGACCCTTTGGTGAGCTGCCTGAGTTGCTTGCCCTCCTTATTAAAAAGGTATAGATGGTTGTATCCGTCCTTTTGGCTCTGCATGATAAACTTGTCGTTGTCCCAGGGCAGAAAGACGATCGGGTGGAGGGGCTCCACGTATTTGTCATCAGTTTCGCGGTAGAGCTCAGCCTTCTTCTCGCCTGTGGCAGCGTCGTAGCTCACGAGGCGGCAGTCGTTCTGGTCGCGGTTGAGTTCAAAGAGATAGATGGTCTTGCCGTCGGGACTCCAAGCCGGATTGGTGAAATAGCGGTCAGTAGGATCCCCGGCCTTGAGATAGATGGTCGTCCCCTTCTTCAGATCATAGATGCCAAGCGTCACTTTGTGCATCTTCTGTCCAGCCATCGGGTATTTCTCCGGTGCTGGCGTGGCGATGACCCCCGTCTTTCCTTTCTCAAGGCTCTCCTTGGCTTCAGGTATGGTGACCAGCGGGAAGTCGGTGACCATGCTCTGGTCCATGCGTGTGAAGAGCAGTTTCGTGCCGTCGGGGCTCCAAAAGGTGCCTTTGCTCCATCCGAACTCATCGCGGTGGACACTTTGTCCGTAGACGATGTCGCGTGAGCCGTCTTTGGTGAGCGTCAGCGTTTTGCCTCGACCGTCGAGCACGCAGAGCTGATGGCCGCTGACAAAGGCTGTACACTCCGTGGCGGGACAGTAGTCGCTGGTGATCACCGGTCCCTCGATCTCCCGTGTCCATATCAGCCTGCCGGCCTTGAAGTCGTAGAGTGCGCGTCCCTTGCCGTAATCGATCACAGCCCAACTCTTGTCGGCAAAGGGGAAGGAGACATTGTAGAGCGAACGGACTTTCTTGCCGTCACCGCCGCCTTGCTTTTGTATGTTGCTGAGCGTGAAGAGCGTTGTCTCCTTACCCGTCTGCGGATCGATGAGCGCACACTCTTCCGCGTCGAGCCTTACGGGCTTGTCGCCCCACCAGGCTGTCCAGCGGTTCTTGGCGGTCATCTGGTGATAGTTTTTGCCGCCAAAGTTCAGATCCTCAAGCGTAAACTGCTTGAGGTCTGCCGTTTTTTGCTGTGCTCCTGCTGAGAGAGTAGTCATAGCCAAGAGAACACCTAAGGTAATATGTTTAATCTTCATCTTCAAAGCGTCTGTTTTTTCCAAACTTGTCGCTGCCGCGGCGGTTGCCACGGTCGCTGCGTCCGCGGAAGTCGTCACCGCGTCGGCGATTCTTGAAATCATCGCCGCGTCGGCGTCCCTTATGGTCATCATCGTCGCGCCGACTCTTGAAGTCGTCACCACCACGTCGGCGTCCTTTGAAGTCGTCGTCGCCGAAACGTCGCTGGGAACGCGTGCCGGGAGCGGGGAAGGAGTGGAACTTAAACGATCGGATGTCGCCCTCCTCGTTGGACTCCTCTTCCTCGAGTCGTTGTTTAAACTCGCGGTTTTTCTTGAAGCGGTGCTTTTGTGCCATCTCGCGCTTCTCCTCATCGGTCTTGACGATGCCGCCCTCAGAGCGGAAATCCTTCATCTTGCCGTCGAAGAGCACATATTTTCGGAACTCACATTCCAGGCTGCCATTGTAAAGAGGTATCTTCAGGCTTGGCTTGAGCCCGATCTGCTCGAAGCATTCCTCGCGGTAGCTGAGGATCCACGCCTCGTTGCCGCCGAAGGCATTCTTCAGTCTTTCGCCGATCATGCGGTAGGTGCCCAAGAGGTTGGGCGTAGAGATGCGCTCACCATAGGGTGGGTTAGTGACGATGATGCTCTTCTGCTCGGGCTTCTTGAAATTCTTGAAGTCCTGCTGCTCCACGGTGATCTCCTTCGACAGTCCGGCGGCCTTGACGTTCAGTCGAGCCGTGTTGACAGCCTTCATATCGATGTCGTAGCCATAGATATGATAGGGGAACTCGCGCTCCTGCGAGTCGTCGTTGTAGATCTCGTCGAAGAGGTTCTGGTCGAAGTCCGGCCATTTCTCGAAGGCAAATTCCTTGCGGAAGACTCCCGGCGAGATGTTGCGTGCGATGAGAGCAGCCTCGATGAGGATAGTACCGGAACCACACATCGGGTCAATGAAGTCGCAGTCGCCTTTCCATCCCGTCATCAGGATCATACCAGCAGCCAGCACTTCATTCAACGGAGCCTCTACGCTCTCTTGGCGGTAGCCTCTTCGGTGCAGGCTCTCGCCGCTGGAGTCGAGCGCGATGGTGGCGTCGTCGTTGGCAATATGTATGTGTAGCCGGATATCCGGGTTGGCTACAGAGATATTGGGTCGTTTGCCTGTCTTCTCTCGGAACTGGTCCACGATGGCGTCTTTGACCTTGTAGGTGACGAAGCGTGAGTTGCGGAAGTCATCGGAGTAGACGACGGTGTCTACTGAGAACGTCTTTCCCTCAAGGATATATTGGCTCCAGTCGATTTTCTGCACCTCGGTGTAAACGTCTTCTGCCGAGCTGGCTTTGAAATGTTTTATAGGTTTCAGGATGCGGATGGCAGTGTGCAGTTGGAAGTTGGCGCGGTACATCATTTCCTTGTCACCGGTAAACGATACCATACGGCGGCCGATTTGCACGTTGTTAGCACCCAGTTGGGTCAGCTCCTGTGCCAGGACGGGCTCCAAGCCCATGAATGTCTTGGCGATGAGTTCGAATTCCATTTTAGCTAAAAATAAATATAAATGTTATTTGAATGTCGTTTATTTGTTTTTGTTGTAGATCTTGGTTTGTGGTGCCATGTCGTCCATGACCCATGTGTTGGCTCCTACGACGCATCCTTTGCCGATGGTCACGCGGCCGAGTACAGTGGCGTTGGCATAGATAACCACGTCGTCCTCGATGATCGGGTGGCGTGGGATGCCCTTGATGGGATTGCCGTGTTCGTCGAGGGGAAAGCTCTTGGCACCGAGTGTCACGCCCTGATAGAGCTTGACGTTTTTGCCGATGATGCAAGTCTCGCCGATGACGACACCCGTGCCGTGGTCGATGGTGAACGAGGGACCAATGGTAGCTCCGGGATGTATGTCCATGCCGGTCTCGGAGTGTGCAATCTCTGTCATCATGCGGGGAATCAAGGGTACGCCCATCGTAAACAGTTCGTGAGCGACACGGAAAATGGTCAGCGTCTTGATCACCGGGTAGCAGGCCAGTATCTCAGCCATGCTTGTCGCTGCCGGATCACCGTTGTAGGCTGCTACCACGTCGGTGGCAAGGATGCGGCGCACGGAAGGCAGGCGGCTGATGAGTTCCGTTGCCATCTCCTGAGACTCCTTTTTGAGTGTTTCCAAGTCTCTGAGGATACAAGTGTCAGCAGAAGGCTTTTTCTCGGTATTATCGTCGTTGTCGGCGAAGCACATTCCGGCCAGGATCTGTTCGGCAAGCAGTTTTTGCAGCCGCTCCACGTTCACGCCAATTTGATATTTGATGGTTTTGACGTTTACTTGTGACTTTCCAAAATAGCCGGGGAAGAGGATGGCGCGTGCCAACTGGATAATATCTTCAAGCGCCGTGCTTGAAGGCAGTGGATATCCATCCTTATGCTGATGAAACAGTCCCTTGAGCGAGCTCGGCTCGGAGAGCGCCTCTACTGTTTCCGTCAACTTGTGAGCCATATCTTGAGTACTCATCTCTCTGTAGTGTAATCTTAGCGCAAAGATACTAAATTATCGGCGAATGAGAAAACAATCGGCGATTTTTCTTTTTTTATAAGTCGTACTAATCTTCGGCATGAGAAAAAGTGAAAGCTACGTTGTTGCCGTTCGCAACATTTTTACACCTGTTGTTGTTGTCGTAGTTTGATCATAGAACGATAGTGGGGGAGAGATTATGGGATCATTGTCAATTCTTTCATAAAATACGAAAAGCCCCCTTAAGGCTCATTCTTTAGGGGGCTTGGTTGCTTACAGCCGGAAGAAGCTCTTCCGGCGATTTTTTACTTGGGTGTATTTGTTATTATGGATGCACGAGCGTACCGATTTCCTCACCATCCATGACCTTCTTAAGGTTGCCTTTCTCGTCCATATTGAAGACGTAGATAGGCAGATGGTTGTCCTGACACATACAGATAGCAGTGAGATCCATGACACGCAGGCCACGGTCGAGCACCTCTTTGTAGCTGATGTCCTTGAACTTCTTCGCCGTAGGATCCTTTTCGGGGTCGGCGGTGTAGACGCCGTCGACACGCGTACCCTTGAGCATCACGTCAGCCTCAATCTCAATGCCGCGGAGAGAAGAACCCGTGTCGGTGGTGAAATATGGATTGCCTGTACCGGCGGAGAAGATGCAGACATAGCCGGCCTGAAGTGCTTCGATGGCCTTCCACTTGTTGTAGAACTCACCGATGGGCTCCATGCGGATGGCTGTCATCACCTTGTTTTTTACACCGATGGCTCCCAAGGCGGAACTCAATGCCAGTGAGTTGATGACCGTGGCGCACATACCCATCTGATCGCCCTTGACACGGTCGAAGCCTTTCTGCGAGCCGCTGAGACCGCGGAAGATGTTGCCACCACCGATGACGATACCTATCTGTACGCCCATGTCATGGATTTCCTTAATCTGTGCGGCATAATCACTCAGTCGCTCTGGATCTATGCCATAACCTTGTTTGCCCATCAGACTCTCACCGGAGAGCTTGAGCAGAATACGTTTGAATCTCATATCTTGAATGTTAATTGTTGTATGATGAATATCAGATTGCTAAAAGGTTGAATATCAAAAGATGCGTGTTGAATTGCTTCAAAAGAGAAGCAAAATTCAGAATGATGAGCGTCTCATGCGTTGATAATGAATTCCACCTCTTTGAAAGCGTAACGCCGAATGTGGTCCTCACGGTCGCGGAGCACAAGATGACCGTCGTCCTCCACCTCCACAAGGGCAGCCTCGAAGTCACCGTCGGCATCGCGATAGGGATAGAAGCCGTGGAGACGGTAGAGCCATGACGTGTAGTTGCCGACTATTGTGGCATAATCGCCGTTGACAGTCGCCTGGATGTTGGCATCGAAACGCTTCAGGATATCTTGCAGGAGAGCCTCGCGGTCCACTTCGTGGCCTACGATTTGACAGAGTGAGACGGGATTGGGCGCGTCGCTATGGAAGGTCTGCTGGTTGACATCAATGCCCGGACCGACGACACAGTTCTTGATATGTCCACCGCTCAGCGTATTTTCAATGAGAATGCCGCAGATTTTCTTATCCTTCCAATAGATGTCGTTGGGCCACTTGATGGTGAAATGATCGTCGTAGACAGCCAAGGCATCACGGATAGCCAAGGCGATGGCTTCTGAGAGAATGAACTGGCTGGTGACAGGAATCCAAACCGGGTGGAAGAGAATCGAGAAGAGCAGGTTCTTGCCCTTTTCGCTTTCCCATGTGTTGGTTCCTTGTCCACGCCCGGAAGACTGGAATTCTGTGGTGACGACCCAATAGTGGGCTTGGTCGGCTGCAGGGGTTGCCTCACCCTGCTGAGGGGTTGAGAGCATGCGACGAATATAGGCATTGGTGCTGTCGGTCTCTTCCAAACGGGTGATCCGGAAGACATTCGTGCTATTGTTTTTCTTTTTAAATAAGGAGCGGATTGAAAGCATCTTGTATATGTTCTAATTGTGGATGAGGATCATTCTCCTCACCGATGATGGTTATGATGTCGAAGCGCAGTTCTTCCACAATGTCTCTGATCTTGACATACGTGTCGGCAGCTCGCCCAAGGTTTCTCATTTTACGGATATCGACAGCATCTTCCGGGTTGGTGATTTCTTCTTTGCTTCTTGTCTTCACTTCCACGAAGGCTACAGTCCGACGGTCGGGAGTGAGACATACGATGTCGAGATCGACCAGTCCTTTTCCGGGTCTCCAGTTACGGTCGAGGATGAGATAGTCCTTACCTTTCAGATATTGGGCAGCATAGTCTTCGCCCCATTTGCCGACATCGTTGTGAGTAGCCATTGTTGTCGATTATCTTCTGAGTCGAAAGAATTCCTGCATCAGCGTAGTACACTCCTTTTCGAGTATGCCGGAAGTGGTGGATGCTTTAGGATGCAGGGCGTGCGGCGCATAGCAAGTGTATCCCCGCTTGGGATCGCAAGCGCCATAGACAACACGCGCCACCTGTGCCCATCCGAGCGCACCGGCACACATTGTACAAGGCTCCACGGTGACATAGAGCGTGCAGTCGGTCAGATATTTGCCTCCCAAGAGATTGGCAGCAGAGGTGATAGCCAGCATTTCGGCATGAGCAGTGACGTCGTGGAGCGCCTCTGTCTGGTTGTGTGCCCGCGCAATGACGCGCCCCTTGTTCACTACGACGGCTCCCACAGGGATCTCTCCCTCGTCGAAGGCTGCCTGAGCCTCGCTCAATGCCAGTCGCATATAGTCTTCGTCGGTCATCATACCTTATATATATAATGTCTACTTCACCAGTATCACCAGATACTTGCTTGTACTCCAGAACAGCTGCGGATTGGTGATGTGCAGGACATATTGGTTGAAGTTGTCACGCTGAAGCGTATAGCTGCTTGCCGGATGTGTGGTGAGAATCTTGGCATATTTGGAGTAGAGCTTGATATCCTTCTCCACTCTGATGTCGATCTTCATGAAGTAGTTATGGTTGAAAGACGCTTGCAGCACCTTTCCACCAACGAGGATATTCTGCTCCTTCAGCTCACTCTTTGTTCCAAAGACATACCATGCTGTGTTGAGCTGCATGTCCTGACTGTTGATCATCTGTGTTTTCTGCTCACTCTCGTTCTGCAGGTCAGTGATGTTGTTGTTGAGATTGTCAATGGTCTCGTCAAGTTCCGAGATATGAATATCCTTGGCGTCGAGCTCAGCTCTCAGTTCTTGGAGTTGCTGATCTTTCTCGCTCATGCGTCTCATAAGCCCCTCGATGGTGCGCTTGAACTCCTGACTTTTGAAACTGCTCTGTCGCAATTGCTTTTGCAACTTGCTGATGAGCGCACGGTTTTCCTGCATTTTGTCAGTGATGATCTTGATGTTCTTGGCAATCTCCTTGGCTTTATCCGTGGCATCACCCTCACCGGTCTGTGTGACATTGACCCGGTCCTCAGCCACATTGATGACTTCAAAACCGTCCTCAATCTGGTTCAGTGTCGCCATCATGTCGTTGATTTCATTGTCGCGTTGGGCGATGATCTTATTGAGGGAATCAGAGACTTGTATATTTTGGAGCATAACGGGTGCTTGCTTCTTTCCCTTGCATGCGGTTACAAGAAGCATGATGCATGTCGACAACATGCACAAGAAAGAAATGTAAAGCAAACGTTTCCTCATACCTGATGCTTTTTAGTGTCTTTGCCTGCGAGCACGATGACGATCTCACCGCGCGGTTCTGTTTCCTCGAAATGAGCGATGACCTCTTCGAGAGTGCCCCTGACGTGTTCTTCATGTATCTTGGAGATCTCCCGGGCCACGCTGACCTGTCTATCTGTGCCAAACACTTCAGCAAACTGCTTGAGGGTCTTGAGCAAGCGGTATGGCGACTCATAGAAGACCATCGTACGTGTCTCTTCTTTCAAGCTCTCCAGTCTTGTCTGCCGCCCCTTCTTCTGTGGCAGGAAGCCCTCGAAGCAAAAGCGGTCGCAGGGCAGCCCCGACGACACGATGGCAGGAATGCAGGCAGTGGCACCGGGCAGAGTGATCACCTCGATATCATTGCGTGCCGCCTCACGGGCAAGGAAGAACCCCGGGTCGCTGATGCCCGGCGTGCCGGCGTCACTGACGAGCGCGATGTTCTGCCCGGCCTTGAGACGCTCGATGATACCCGACGTTGTACCATGCTCATTGAACTTGTGGTGTGCCATGAGATGATTGCTGATCTCATAGTGCCGCAAGAGGTTGCCTGAGGTACGAGTGTCCTCAGCCAGCACCAGATCAGCCTCTTTAAGAATCCTCAAGGCACGCATCGTGATGTCTTCCATGTTTCCCACTGGAGTGGGGATGATATACAATGTACCCATAATCATTTGCAAATATAAGCAAAATATTCGCTATGCCCAAATTTTATTTGTTTTTTTCCTTAGTAAGAAGAAATGTAGATATGCAAGCGATGCCAATTCATCTTTTCTTATTATCTTTGCAAATAAAAAGAAAGAGAAGAGATGACAGAAAATCTGATAGGTGAGAGCCGTCGCCCCGGCCGCATTGAGGTGGTCTGTGGCAGCATGTTCTCCGGCAAGACCGAAGAGCTGATACGTCGTCTGCGCCGTGCCCGCTTTGCCAGACAGCACGTTGCGATCTTCAAGCCGACAATGGATGTGCGCTATTCACCCAGTGATGTAGTGAGCCACGACCATACCGCTTTACGGTCCATACCCGTGCATCAGTCCGATGAGATACTGAAACTCTCGGGAGGATGTGACGTCGTCGGTATCGACGAAGCACAGTTTTTTGACAACCATCTTGTCGCAGTGTGCAACAAACTGGCCTATCAGGGGGTACGCGTCATCATTGCCGGTTTGGACATGGACTTCCTTGGCAATCCTTTCGGACCGATGCCTGCGCTGATGGCTGTGGCCGACGAGGTGACCAAGGTGCATGCCATCTGTGTGAAGTGCGGCTCACTGGCCTATGCCAGCCACAGGCTTGTCAATGACAAGGAACAGGTGATGCTCGGTGAGAAACAAGAGTATGAGCCCCTTTGCCGAGAGTGCTTCCAAAAAGCATTGCTCAACGACAAGCGCAATGCGCAAAGCCGCAGTCTCTTTGAAAAATAGCATATGGGCAACCGTGTGCACGGATTTTATCAGTCAATCATCGTATTATGCCAAAAGAAATCACATTTGATCGTTTCATACGTTGGGTAGGCGTTGGCAGCATTGTCTTGGTAGTGTTTCTGTTAGTGGACTATCTGAGCAGTGTGCTGCTACCATTCTTCGTGGCATGGCTCTTTGCCTATCTGCTCTACCCTATGGTGAAGTTTGTGGAGAACAAGCTCCATGTGCGGGTGCGTGCCCTGTCGATTATCATCACGATGATCTTTGTCTTTGCCGTGATTGGCGGTATGCTCTATTTCATCATCCCGCCGATGATCGAACAGTTCCAGCGGTTGTATGTCATTCTCACCCATTGGGTGCACGGAGCGGCACATACCAACAACATCAGCGGGTGGATTTCCAACTGGCTCATCCATAACCAGCACACGGTAGAACACTTCTTCAAGAGTCCTGACTTCACCAATATCTTGAAGAACGTGGCGCCGAAGGTGTTCTCAGTAGTGAGTCAGACTGCGAGTATCGTGATGAGCATTGTGGCCTCGCTGATCACCTTATTATATATGTTCTTCATCCTTATGGACTACGAATTCCTTACCAACAACTGGATCCGTATCTTCCCCGTGAAGAACCGTCCTTTCTGGCACGAGCTTGCAGGAGACGTAGAACGGGAGTTGAACAACTACATCCGCGGTCAAGGCCTGGTGGCTCTTTGCATGGGCATCATGTTTTGCATTGGTTTTACGATCATGGATTTCCCCATGGCAATAGGCTTGGGCATTCTTATCGGAGTACTTGACCTGGTGCCTTATCTCCATACTTTCGCTCTCATCCCGACGGCTTTCCTGGCCATGCTCAAGGCTGCCGACACCGGTCAGAACTTTTGGGTGGTCTTCGGATTGGCTGTAGGTCTCTTTGTCTTGGTACAGGTGATCAGCGACATGATCGTCACGCCGCATATCATGGGCAAGGCCATGGGACTCAATCCGGCAATTCTGCTGCTCTCGCTTTCTGTGTGGGGTGCCATCCTGGGCTTCATCGGTTTGATCATCGCTTTACCTTTGACCACACTGATCATCACTTACTGGAAGAAGTATGTCACAAAGGAAGAGAGTGGGGGAAGGCTGAGGAAAAAGGCACCTGCCCAACAACCGCAGAATACAGGCAGCCCGACGGCAGAGGCATAAAAGTTCTCCAGCCCTTTATACGAGGTGTGCATCGAGACACACCTTCCTTGAATACCATATTATAGATTACTTGCCCTTATGAATAAGTATATATCGTTTTGTCTTGGATGTGTCATTATGGTACTGTTGCCTCTGACTCCTTTACATGCACAAGTGATCGAGTCGCCCCGCAGCTACGCTTATCTCGTCAGATATGACAAGAGCCATACGCTTATGCGGCAGGGTAGGGACTTCAATGTCGTAGACATGGATATAGAGTGGCCAGTGGTCATAGACTCAACAAAAGTCACTCCGTTGCAACAGCAGATCGCCGCCACGGTGCTGATGTCCGACAACGCTGACTATGACACGTCCAAGCACAGCTTCCTCGCACGCTTTGGCATACCGGTGACGGAAAAGCTCGACAGCCTGCCCGACGACCGGCATTTCTGCTACGTCGACGCTTCAGCTAAGATCAAGAGCTACAGTCCGGGCAGATACATCGTCTATCAACTCGACTGCAAAGTATTGCCGCAGCCGCTGAGCGCACAACAGGCTGACGACAAACATCTTGTCTGTGTCTATGACTTGCACACTCAAAAAATACTCTCATTGGCGGACTTGATGAAGACCTATCTGTTGCAATCATCAGGCGACAGTCCTCTGATCTCGCTACTCACAAGTGTCCTTAGCGATGACGAATACAACAGTCTGCAATCCGTGGAGGTGCAGTCTGTGTGGCCCGAAGACTCTCTTGTCGGCATGCGCGTCAGATATGGTTTCGACAATGGTGGCTATACCTCAGAGTTGAAGATGCGCTACGATTATGCCAAAACGGTTTTAACCAAGAGCTTCCGCAACCTATTGAAGCCCTCGGCAGCCCATCAGCCCGTCTATGCCACACTGCCACAGATCCTCGGCAAAGACACCCTTTGCTACGCACCAGACGTAATGCCAACAGAAAAAGACAAAGAATTGACACAACGCTATATGGCTGCCCAGACCATCTCCAGCTACCAGGGTGCCGGCACGGTGCTCGTCTCATATGTCGTTGATGGCGACGGCCGACCGACCGACTTGGCCGTTATCAACCCCGTCTCTCCATCGGCGGATCGCTGGGCTGTGTCGGTCGTGAGAGGAATGCCTTCATTGAAACCTGCCATGAAAGCAGGAAAAGCTGTACCGACACGGTTGGTCAGAGGATTTAGATTCCAATGAGACAGCGACTCTAAAAGGCCTCTACACCTATTTATATATTATATCTGCTAAACAGACAACCAATGACAAAAAACAGTAAACCAGTATCCCAACCATCCTGGAGGTAGTGGTCTTCATGACGGAAATGGACATCATCACCATCATCGTCACCACTGTTGTCAGTACTGTCACATCCGTCAGCTTATCAGCCGCTTTCTTCACAGAGCGTGGTTCTTGCTGATTACGATCATCGCCTTGCTGTTTATCGGCCTTGTGTCGGTCGCCATCTACATCCCCAACTTGCGTGACAGTCTGCCCGATATCGATGGATACTTCAACAATGGTGTGAAGTTGTCATCAGCGCATGGCCGACAGCAGACTTGGATGTACTGCCAGAGAGCGTCAGTGTTGATAATTTGAAATCAAAACATTGATTTCTGACTGTTTTTCTATCAAAAACCAATGTTATTCCAGTTGTTCACTTTCGAATTGTAAGCTTGCTTTCTTGATCCATATCAATGTGATCATAAGGTAAATGTTACTTACAAACCGAGTCTTTTATACTTAAGTTAAAATTCATCAGATCATATGCAAGAATAGCGCTTTGTCTTTCTACTCTTTCGTTATGTCATTATATGGTCGCTAAACCCCTTAGAAGTTTAAAGCCGAACTTACACTTTGCTTATTTCGGCCCCAAATTGTTTCAAAATAAAAATAAAGACCGCTTCTAAATTATAATCAAAATTGAGGCTAAAAATAATGATAAATTTGTGTTAAAGGAATTTGGAGATTCAATATAAATTGCATACCTTTGCAGTGTCAAAAAGAAAAAGTAAAACTAAGAAAGGAAACCGATATGAAAAAGTTGATGATTTTATCAATGATGTTTCTCGCTGTTCTGAGTGCTTCAGCTCGTAAGCATGTAAGCGAGAGCGCAACAGTAGTTGCAGACACTATCTACTACGCTGCTGATCAGCAGAACGTGCAGGATCGTGGTCAAGCTGCTTACTATCGTCTGCTCAAGCAGGATGGTAAAGGACTCAACAAGGAAGATGTCTTCCAGGACTACTATATGAACGGCAACCTCAAAGCCGAGGGTGGGTACAGCTTCATCGATCTTGGCAATGACAAGAATACCGTTCTCAATGGCGAAGTCACTACATACTATGTCAATGGAAAGGAAAAGCTCCATGGCACCTATGTCAACGGCAAGCGCCAGGGTTACTTCACATTGCAGCTTCGCAACGGCGGTGTCGCTGTGGTGGAATACAGCAATGGTAAGTCGAAATACGACTACTTCATGGTTACCATGCCGGACGGTACACAGGAGAAGCGTCCTCTGAGCGAGATCCATGAGCTTCTTCAGTAATCGGTAGCCAGATAACTCGATAATATAAAGTCAATACAATACAGTCTTATTTTCATAAATAGAATCTCTCTTACAATAATAATACGATTTATTTTTTAATTTCTTTTATTGAGCCCTTTGTTCGTGAGAATGAAGGGCTTTTTTATACCCATAAAAGAGGGGTAACAGATCTTCACCCCAACGTGAGTTTGGGAAAATGATCATGGGCAAATCTTATTTATTTATCATAACGTCCATTATACGCAAAACTGTTTTCTAAGCCTCAAAAAGGGAAAAACATGATCATTTGATGGTAATCTAGGTAAAATCAAAAAAAATTTGCTTGGATTTTTCTATCTCACAAAAGGTACTTCGCTACGTAGGTTTCAATCATTCTCTGCTTAACGAAGGATCTTTTGCTATAGCATTACAACATAGATAACATAGCTTCGACCCCTCGAACACACAGCTTCGTCCCCAACATAACATAGCTTCGTCCCCAATATCACACGGCTTTGTTCCCAATATCACATAGCTTCGTTCCCAACATCACACGCCCTCGTTCCCAATATCACACGGCTTTGTTCCCAAGGCCTCTTGGCTTTGCTTCATCAAAACATTGGTAAGAACATCATAAAACATCAGAGACAGATACCATGAAATTAGTTTTCTCTCATTCTTAAGATAAAAATATTAAATAAAGTCTTGAAACAACGTCTATTCTCCTTGCTTTTTGCTATCTTTGCAAAGTTTTTATTGCAATAACACAATTATAGGTTAATAAAATAATGAAGCAGTACAGATTAGTGGACAATGTGCTGGGATGGCTTGTGTTTGCCATTGCGGCCTTTACCTATTGCTCCACCATCGAGCCGACAGCCTCTTTTTGGGACTGTCCAGAGTTTATTACCACAGGCTATAAACTTGAAATCGGTCACCCGCCCGGGGCACCGTTCTTCATGCTCACAGCCAATCTCTTCAGTCATTTTGCCAGTGATCCCAGCCAGGTAGCACGCATGGTGAACACGATGAGCGCGTTACTCTCAGCCACCACAATCTTGTTTCTGTTCTGGACGATCACACACCTGACACGCAAACTGATTGTTAAGGACTGGGCATCGCTGACCTTGGGCAAGACCATCGCCATAGAAGCCAGTGGCGTCGTGGGTGCCTTGATCTACACATGGAGTGACACTTTTTGGTTCTCTGCCGTGGAAGGTGAGGTCTATGCCTACTCTTCTGCGTTCACTGCCATCGTGTTTTGGCTGATACTGAAATGGGAAGATCATGCCGACGAGCCTCATTCCGACCGCTGGCTGGTACTCATTTTCTATATGACAGGACTCAGCATCGGCGTGCACCTGCTCAACTTGCTGTGTCTGCCTGCCATCGTGCTGGTCTACTGCTATCGCCGTTTCCCCAACATCGAGCTGAAGGGTTCTCTGATCGCCCTCTTGGTATCTTTTGTGCTGGTGGCCGCCGTGCTCTATGGCGTCATCCCGGGCATTGTCACGGTAGGTGGCTGGTTTGAGCTGCTTTTCGTCAATGTTTTGGGCCTGCCTTTCAACACGGGACTGGTCATCTACATTGCTTTGCTGGTGGCTTCCACGCTTTGGGCCATCTATGAAAGCTATGTCGGACGCAACAGGAAACTGGAGAACATCTCTACCCTTTTGGCTTTCGCGCTGATCGGTATTCCGTTTGTCGGCTATGGCTGGCGCGCCGTTGTCTGCGGCATCGTCATCCTCGCGATCGTATGGTGGCTGTTCAACCGCAAGAAGATTGTGGAGAAGAAACCGGTATATCTCGTCAGTTCACATCTGAAAAATACCGTGCTGCTGTGTATGCTGATGCTGATGATCGGCTACTCAAGCTATGCGCTCATCGTCATCCGCTCGGTTGCCAACCCGCCGATGGACCAGAACTCTCCGGAGGATATCTTCACGCTGGGCTCTTATCTCAGCCGTGATCAGTATGGCAGCTATCCCCTACTCTATGGCCAGGCTTACACTTCGCAGGTCGCCTTGGAGCAGGATGGCGACATGTGCAAGCCTAAGATGACCGAGGGCGCTCCTATCTACAGCCGTAAGGAAAAGGCTTCCAAGGATGAGAAGGACTCTTACTTCATCGTCTCTCACCGCAACAACTATATCTATGCGCAGAACATGCTCTTCCCCCGTATGTGGGACAGCAACCATGCACAGGACTACGAGAGCTGGATGGGTGGCGTAGATGGTACGGAGGTTCCCTATGACCGTTGCGGTGAGCAGATGACCGTGAAGATGCCATCACAGATCGACAATATCAAGTTCTTCCTGTCCTACCAGTGCAACTTCATGTACTGGCGCTACTTCATGTGGAACTTTGCAGGTCGCCAAAACGACATTCAGGGCAATGGCGAGCCTGAGCACGGCAACTGGATCACGGGTATCTCTTTCCTCGACAACGCCCGCCTGGGTGATCAGAGCAAACTGCCTGACGATCTGAAGATGAACAAAGGTCACAACGTCTTCTATTGTCTGCCTTTGCTGTTGGGTCTCATTGGACTTTTCTGGCAGGCATTCCGTGGTCGTCGCGGCATCCGTCAGTTCTGGGTAGTCTGCTTCCTGTTCTTCATGACAGGTCTTGCCATCGTTGTCTACCTCAATCAGACGCCGGTACAGCCACGTGAGCGTGACTATGCTTATGCCGGTTCGTTCTATGCCTTCGCCATTTGGTGTGGTATGGGCGTGGCCGCCTTGGTCGATCTGATGAAGAAATATCTCAAGGTCGAAAGCCCGATCGCTATCGGAGCCCTCAGCCTCGTGTGCTTGCTCGTACCGATTCAAATGGTCAGCCAGACGTGGGATGACCACGACCGTTCTGGCCGTTACACCTGCCGTGACTTCGGCCGCAACTATCTGATGACGCTCCAGGACAAGGGCAACCCGATCATCTTCACCAACGGTGACAACGATACCTTCCCACTCTGGTACAACCAGGAGACAGAGGGCGTACGTACTGATGCACGTGTCTGCAACCTCAGCTATCTGCAAACCGACTGGTATATCGACCAGATGAAGCGTCCGGCTTATGGTTCGCCTTCCGTGCCTATCACCTGGCCGCGTCTCGACTACTGCTCGGGAACAAACGAGTATGTTGAGGTCAACCCAAGTCTGAAGTCACAGGTTCTTGACTTCTACAAGAAGAATCCGATGGCCGCTAAGGCTCAGTTCGGTGACAATCCATTCGAACTGGCCAACGTGATGAAGTACTGGGTACGCTCTAAAGACGCAGACATGCATGTCATACCGACAGATACGCTCTACGTTACCATCGACAAGAACGCTGTCAAACACAGTGGCATGATGATGGCCAGCGACACGATCCCCGACCGTATGGTCATCTCGCTCAAAGGCAAGAACGCTCTTTACAAGAACGACTTGATGATGCTGGAGATGATTGCGCACTGCAACTGGACACGGCCTATCTATGTCGCTCTGACTGTGGGTCAGGAAAACTATATGAATCTCGGTGACAACTTCATTCAGGAAGGTCTTGCCAACCGCATCTCGCCGTTCACAACCAACGCGCCGGGTGCTAAGAACTACGACACGCAGAAGGTCTATAACAACCTGATGTTCCGCTACCGCTATGGTGGTCTGAGCAAGCCTGGGCTGTATATCGACGAGACCGTCATGCGCATGTGTTACACTCATCGCCGTCTCTTCGGTCAGCTTGCCCTTCACCTTATCGCCGAGGGACAAAAGGCCAAGGCTCTGAAAGTGTTGCAGAAGGCAGAGAAAGAACTCCCGACATACAACATTCCGATGAACTACATGAGCGGCGGCAATGACATTGCCCATGCCTACGCCCTGTTGGGACAGAAGAAGAAGGCGTTGGAAGTTATCAACCAAGTATGGAAGAATGCCAGCCAATACGAGCAGTACTATCTGAGTGAGGAAGGCATTCAGTTCCAAGGCTCTCAGCGTGACTGCATGATGCAGCTGTCGATTATGACAGAGATGACTAAGATCACCGAACTGGTTGACCCTGCTCTGGCCAAAAAGCAAAACAGCCAAATCGACGCCTACTATCGCATGTATGTAGGCAAAGGCGGTCAGCAATTAGGACAGTAACCTCGCCATGTTTATAGAACAACCCGCTAAATGGCTCCGCTGGCTCTATCCAAACGCCCTGTGGCGAATGGATCAGAGCGAGCGGGCTGTATATCTCACGTTCGACGACGGTCCGATACCGGAGTCGACACCATTTATCCTTGACACCTTACGAAAGTTTGGTGCCAAGGCTACTTTCTTTATGGTCGGTGAGAACGTTTTGCGAAATCACGACCTCTACAACCGTATTGTTGAAGAAGGCCACCAGGTTGGCAACCACACGTTTAATCATATTGGAGCCTTCAAGCACTGGACGATCACTTATGCCATCAATACGGCACAGGCCAACGAGCTGATCAAGTCACATCTCTTCCGTCCGCCGCACGGATGGATGCGTCATTCAGAATACTGGTGGCTGCAAAGAAAATACAAGATCGTGATGTGGGACTTGGTTACCAGAGACTATTCCAAATGGCTGACGGCTCAGGATGTTATTAACAACGTGAAGCGCTATGCACGCAATGGTTCCATCATCACCTTTCACGACTCGCTGAAGAGTATTGACAAGCTGAAGATCGCTTTGCCTTTATCACTGCAATGGCTCAAGGCTCAAGGTTACGAGTTCAAGATCATTGAGTGATCTTGCCTGCGGAAGAGTCAGCATGGTCGTCGAGCAGTCATTTGTTGTCCGTTTCCATCACCTTTTCTATTGTACTATTTTATAATTTTAGATATAAAAGATTATATTTACTGGCTATCAACCGCATCACTAAGAGATTTGTTCGCTGTAGGCACATATTTGGGATTATTGCTATCATATATCTACGCGATTACATGTTCATATATTGTTATGAGTAATGTTGACTGTTTGTTCTTAAACCCTATTTTGGTTGACTCTGTGTACATTTCGTAAACAATAATGGTTATTAGTGGTGCCTTTTAATGAATACTTTCCATCTTATTTTACTTCTCTCTGTATTCTTTTGGTGTCATTCCCGCAAGCTTTTTGAAGAAGCGTGAGAAGTGCTGGGGATACTGGAAGCCGAGGCGGTCGGAAATCTGCGAGATGCTCTGCGAAGGGTCGAGGAGCAGTTGCTTGCTAAGCGCGAGAATGTGCTGTTGAATATAGTACTGTGCCGTCATTCCCGTCTCCTTACGAATGAGGTCGCCAAAATAGCCCGGTGACAGACAAGCCTTATCAGCGAAGTAAGCCACTGAGGGCAGTCCGCCGCGCACGGCTAAGCCCTGCTCGAAATAGTCCTTGATGTTGCGCTCAAAGGCAGAGAGAATATCGGAGTTCTCCTTGTGACGGATTATGAACTGTCGGTCGTAGAAACGCTGGCAGTAGTCGAGGATGAGCTTGATGCGGTCGGTGAGAATGGTCTGCGAATGTTTGTCCACGGGCTGCTCCATCTCAAAGCGGATGGTGTTGAGCGTGTCGGTGTACATCCGCCGCTCGCGCTCGCTGAGATGGAGTGACTCAGCCGAGGCGTAGTCGAAGAAGTGATAGCCGCCGATAGCCTTCCCCAGTGGTGTGCCGAAGAGCAGGTCGGGATGGAAGAGGAGTCCTAAGGTGTGCGACGGCGTATGGAGCTGTTCCTCCGTCATATCCACGCGCACCATCTGCCCCGGCGCGAAGCTCACGATGGTACCGTCCTGATAGTCGTATTGCTGGCGCCCGTAGTGTAGCGCGCACTGTATGCCGTCCTTCAGCCACAGCGCATAGACGCCATAGCGGAAAGTGACGTGGTTAGGTATCTTCGTGGCTTCCGCCAAGTCTACCACGCTCACCAAGGGATGCAGGGTCTCGAAGCCATACATCTTATTATATGCATCGATACTGTCGATGGAGATGATCGTTGTGTCGCTCATATCTGTCCGTATTTATGTTTCCACACGCAAAATTAGTTGAATTTTTCTATTCATGCAAGAAGGAAACTGCAATTTCAGCAAAAAGGGTTATAGCAGCCTTAATCGGGGTAATAGCCTGTTGACAGGAAACTCGTAACTTTGCAACCGGAAACAAAGATAACAACAGATGAGAAGAATAATCACAGCCTTGGCTTTTCTGATGACATTTATCGCTGCTGGGGCGCAAAGCACAAAAAAGATGACACAGTTGAAAATGACACAAGAGTGGGACAAGCTTTTCCCCAAGAGTGAGAAGGTCGACCATAAGAAGGTCTCCTTCCACAATCGTTACGGCATCGAACTCGCTGCCGACATGTACACACCCAAGAACGCTAAGGGACGACTGGCAGCCATTGCCGTTAGTGGACCTTTTGGAGCCGTGAAAGAACAGTCGAGCGGTCTCTATGCCCAACATTTGGCAGAGCGTGGATTCCTCACCATTGCCTTCGACCCCTCGTTCACAGGAGAGAGTGGCGGCGAACCGCGGCGCATGGCTTCGCCCGACATCAACACCGAGGACTTCCTCGCTGCCGTCGATTTTCTCTCTGTGCAGGATAATGTAGATCCAGAGCGCATCGGTATCATCGGCATTTGTGGCTTTGGAGGTATGGCCGTCAACGCCGCTGCCATCGACCCACGCATCAAGGCAACCGTCGCCAGCACGATGTACGACATGAGCAAGGTGAACATCGAGGGCTACTTCCAGAGCGAAGACACCCCGCAGCAACGCATGGAGAAGCGCAAGGCCATGGCCCGGCAGCGCACGGAAGACTACAAGACAGGAACATACAAGCGTGCAGGCGGCGTCATCGACCCGCTGCCAGAGGATGCTCCCCGGTTTGTGAAGGACTACCATGCCTATTACAAGACGGAGCGCGGCTACCATGAGCGCTCAGGCAACTCGACCGACGGCTGGAACGTCACGGGCTGTCAGTCGTTCCTCAACCAGCCGCTGCTGGCCTTTGCCGCAGAGATTGAGAATCCCGTGTTGCTCATCCACGGCGAGAAGGCTCACTCACGCTATTTCTCCGAGTATGCCTTCGAGAAGATGACGGGCAAGCATGTCGAAGGGCAGAGTGCCAAGGTAGGAAACAAGGAACTCTACATCATCCCCGGAGCATCACACGTTGACCTTTACGACGATGTGGCAGGTGTCATCCCCTACGACAAGATCGAACGATTTTTCCGTGAGAATCTAAAATAATCGAGTATGATAAAATATCTGCTGATAATTATGACCATGTTCTTCGTCTGTTGCTCGTCCGACGGCGGGATGCAGGCGGAGACATTGCAGACAGAAAACGATATGACAATGTATATTACCATCGCAGGACAGACTCAGAGCATAATCCTTGCCAATAATGCGGCAACGCAGGATCTCGTGGAACGGCTACAGAACGGTGCTGTCACAGTTACGCTTAACTCCAGTGGCGGCTTCGAGATATGGGGACCGCTTGGTTTCTCGCTCCCTACGAGCAACCAGCAGATGACGGCACAGCCGGGAGATGTCGTTCTCTATAACGGCAGCAACATCTGCCTTTTCTATGGTTCAAACTCATGGAGTTACACCCGCCTGGGCAAGATAGACGGTTTGTCGGAAAGCCAGTTACGCACATTCCTGAAAGCAGGAGAGAGCAACATCACCGTCACCCTCTCGCTCACGTCAGATGCGACAGGCATCAGCAATATAAGCAACGAGAGCCGGAACACCGCAGGTACTGATTCGCGTGCATACACGCTGAACGGTACACCCGCCTCTGCCAGCCACAAAGGCATCGTCATCAAGGACGGAAAGAAAATCATGAAATAGCATCAATATGAAACAGAATATTGGAAAGAAACTGGCACTCTATCCCACGCCAGCCACAGTAGTAGGAACAGTCGGGGAAGATGGGAAGGTAAACTGGCTGCTCATAGCACACATCGGCATTGTCAGTCACTCGAAACTACTGTTGAGTATACACTCGTCACACCACAGTGTGAAAGCAATTGATGAGCAGCACAAGTTATCTGTCAATATCATCGACGAGACATTCGTTGCCGCAGCCGACTACACAGGTACGGTCAGCGGGGCAAAGGTGGACAAGTCGGACATCTTCCGATATCATATTGGCGAGGCTGGCATGCCCGTCATCGAGCAGTCGCCCTTGGTGATGGAGTGTGAGGTCGTTGATACCTATGAGATAGACGGCTTCAAAAACTACATTTGCAACATCCTCAATACCTATGTCGAAGAGGATATGCTTGACGAGAAGGGCAAGCCTGACTATTCAAAGCTGAAGCCAGTACTCTTCGAAATGCCTACCTATAAGTATCTGCGCACCGGCGATATTATTGGCGACTGTGTGAAGATGGGTAAAGCATACGGCGAAACATTAAAATAAAGAGAGACCATGAAGAAAATAATCATGATGCTTACGGCACTGCTGGCCATCAGCCTGAGTGCCTGCTCGCAAAAGAAAACAGAGACAAAAATGGAACAGAAAGTATTGGTAGCTTATTTCTCTGCTACGGGTACGACCAAGGCCGCTGCCCAGCAATTGGCAGAAGTGGCTGGTGCTGACCTGTATGAAATCAAGCCGGAACAGCCCTATACGGATGCGGACCTGGACTGGCAGAACAAGCAAAGCCGTTCATCGGTAGAGATGCAGGACAAGCATTCGCGGCCTGCCATCAGCGGCAAGCTCCAGAATATGAATGAGTATAACGTAGTGTATGTCGGTTTTCCTATCTGGTGGTACACCGCGCCGACCATCATCAACACGTTCCTGGAGACTTATGACTTCAAGGGCAAGACAGTAATTCCCTTTGCCACTTCCGGTGGAAGCAGCATCCAGAAAGCCTGTGCTGATTTAGAAGCAGCCTATCCAGAGATAAACTGGAAAGAAGGTAAGCTGCTGAACCACACATCGAAGGGTGATTTGCAGAAGTGGGTTGAGAGTAATCGCTGATACATGGAGCCCGACAGATGCAGGAGATGACAGAAAATAACAAATATACCATCAACTGGGTTTCTAAACCTAATTTTTAGAACTGGCTTTTAGCTTATCTGCAAGTTCTTCTGAAATGTAGTTGCCAAGATGCATACAGCAGTCCTGTGAAAAAAGTTGGGCATTGTGTTCAAGGCTTTTCCATTGGGCTGCTGTGAGATCATTTGCCAATTGCTTCTGAGTGATGCCCTGGTGAATAAGACCATAGATGAATCCTGCATTGAAGTTATCACCGGCCCCAATGGTGCTTACCGTTTTAATTTTCCTCACGGGATAGTCAGTCTTTCCTTTGCTTGAGAAAATGGTCACCGCATCGGCTCCACGAGTGCAAACGAACTGCTTGCATCGAGGGGCGATGATAGAATGATAGACGCTGTCAGCATCTGTGGTTCCAAACACTGTACGCAGATCGCCACGGCTGGCCCGCACGACATCAGCCTGGCTCATCATGTTGGTAATGGCAGGCATCAGCTTCGGCAGCATTGAGGCATGGGGTGACCGCAGATTGACATCGTAATAGATGATGGCACCTTGCTCACGGGCTTTGTTCAAGACAAGCTCCACACGCTGGCGGTTGCGCGGATTGACGGCATAGAAAGAGCCTAAGAGCAGAATGTCGTCCTTGTGGAAATCGGGGACGACAGCGCTTGGATCATCCTTTGGCGTATCCATGAAGAACACATAGCTGGCGTCGTTACGCTCGTTCAGGTAAGCCAGGGAAACGGTGGTCCGCATTCCTTCACACCGATGGACGTAGGAAGTACCCACATGGTTGTCTTTTAGAAATTTGAGAATGTGCATGCCCGTAGAGTCGTTGCCGACTTCTCCTATAAATTCCACATGTGCTCCGGCCCTGCCGAGCGACACTGCCGAGTTGAGGGCTGACCCACCGGCGTTGGCTGCTATGGGAGTGGAGCCACGAAAGAGAATGTCCATCACTGTCTCGCCCATGCAATAAACCGTTCGAGTAGTCTGGGCAAATGACATTGTGGATATAAGCAGCATACCAAGCAGTAATATCGATCTGCAAGCTCGTCTCACCTTATTATATATTTCCATTATCATGTATGTTGGTTTTTGTTGTTGCAAAGTTAACCTTTTATTCGCTATTCGCTTCTGCTGACTGTGACTTTTTTGTCTTCATCCGAAAGATGTGAAAGAGAAACCGTAAAAAAGGTAAGAAAAACAATATTCTGTATAAACCGACATTTCGAGAAAAGCATTATCTTTGCAATCAGTAATAATTATAAAACAGTTTTTGATTATGAAGCATTTCCTTCTCCGCAACCTTGCGGTAGCCGCACTGCTTGTTATGGGCACAACGGCCTGGGCTCAGTCCAAGGTTTATCTGACACGCGAGATCTCGCCCGCCTCGCTCGTCCGTATCTACAAGGCATTAGGCGTGAAAGCCAAGGGGCGTGTGGCAGTGAAAATAAGCACCGGCGAGGGCAGCAATCCCAACTATCTCAAACCAGAGCTCATCAAGGATCTGGTCTATGACGTTGATGGTACCATTGTAGAAAACAACACCGCCTATGGCGGCGATCCTAACGACGTGCGCAACAACTCTGCCAATCACTGGAAGGTCATCGACCGCCACGGTTTTACCAAGTATTTCCCCGTCGACATCATGGACGAATACGATGAGATACGCATCCCCGTGCGCGACCATACCCATCTGAACTACGATATCGTGGGCGGACATCTTGCCAACTACGACTTCATGATCTGTCTCAACCACTTCAAAGGTCATCCCATGGGTGGCTACGGTGGGGCAATTAAGAACCTCTCCATCGGCTGTGCTTCATCCAACGGAAAGGCCTACATCCATACGGCTGGTAAGATGAACAAACTCAATATGGACTCGGTGTGGACACCGAAGTACATCGCCCCTCAAGACGCCTTTTTGGAGAGCATGGCTGCTGCCGCTCAGGCCGTGGTAAACTATTTCCAGAAGGAGAATGGTATCATCTATATCAGCGTGATGAACAATATGAGCATTGATTGCGACTGTGTCGACCATCCAGCTCCCGTGAAGTTGGAAGATTATGGCATCCTCGCCAGCACCGACCCCGTGGCCCTCGACCAGGCTTGCGTTGACATCATCAACAACCAGAAGGTGACGGCCAAGAACGACCCCACCGACCTGATCAAGCGCATCGATAAGCAGCATGGCACGCACACCATCGACTGGGCGGAGAAGATAGGCCTCGGCTCGAAGAAATACACCATCGTCAATATCGACAAGAAATAATCCCCCCCCCAGGCCGTCCGAAAACCTTTTGTAGGACGGCT
>ULVN01077946.1_pt1 | contig 81259 bp, 72 predicted proteins | sample 1959491 | NCBI WGS metagenome assembly ULVN01 (sample SAMEA4835787, study PRJEB28245) | human gut metagenome | biome: gut microbiome; material: fecal sample | place: Denmark | collected 2008 | reverse complement strand
CTCCTACCCGGAAATCTATTAGGTTTTATAGAGGAAAGATACAGAAAAAAAACGAAACAGCGCCTTTTTAACTGAGTAATCATAGAAAAAAGGCAAAAAGCATGAGCTTCGAAAAAGACAAAAAGTATGAGCACGGAAAAGCACGCTTTCCAAAATCACATCTCAATAGAGTGAGATGAAAATCTATGGACACAAAAAAAAGAGTCCCTCATCGAGAAACTCTTTTCTGCGGTGCGTACGAGATTCGGACTCGTGACCTCCTGCGTGACAGGCAGGCATTCTAACCAACTGAACTAACGCACCAAAATAAATTTTGACCGCCTAAGCGGTGCGTACGAGATTCGAACTCGTGACCTCCTGCGTGACAGGCAGGCATTCTAACCAACTGAACTAACGCACCATTTTGTGATCTTTGCGCCTCATTTCTGAATTGCGAGTGCAAAGGTACTCGTTTTTTCTGAAACCTCCAAATAATTGGCCAACTTTTTTACAAAAAAAATTGCAGAAGCTCTACATCGTGATATTCTTGCCCATCGTAGAGCCAATCCTTGAGCAGTGCATTTTGTTGAAAGCCAATGGATTTTAAAAGCTTCAGACAATACGTGTTACCCCGAGCCACAAAAGCATAGAGCTGATGCAGGTGCAACACCTCACGGGTATAAGTGATCAGTTCCTCCATAGCGTCTCTGCCATATCCTTGGTCACGATAAGCTTTCTGAATAACCAGTCCCACTTCGGCACGCAGGTGCTGAGGATTGAAATTTATCAAGTCGACGATACCTACGACATTCGCTCCACTGACATCGGTAACAATCAGGCGCAGTTGCTTGTCGGTGAAGATGTCGCCCGTTGTATTGGCGATATAGTCGTGAAGCACATAGCGGGAATAGGGAACATTGGTGCTGCCCACCTGCCACAGGTCGTAATCGTTCTCAATACGATAGAGCAGATCCAAGTCCTCTGGCTCCATCGCACGCAGCAGTACAAAGGGGCGACGATGGGAACAAGATGAGGAAATTGAAGAATTCTTTTCCATGACTACCTAATTACATTTTATTTATATAGGTATTATGTATGAGCTGAATCAGAGGTAAACACATCCTTCGACGTGATGATAAGTTGTGCATCGGCATCGAGCCAACCCACAAGACACTGAGAAGGCTGGCTGTTGACCAGATCGAAAACTTTCTGATAGGAACACTGTTGAGTATCGAAAACTATGTAAAGCGGCGAAAGATGACTCATAAGTATCTCGGACACTATATTCTGAACCTCATTCCACTGAGAGACGACATGGACCTCAGCGTTTAAACCATTGAAAGTGATAATATCCTCACATACGGACTGTGACGATGCAGAGACAAAAACCACAAAAAGAGGATCTCGCCGGACTGACGGAGTGACAAAGCCGAGACTCTTGCGCAGCTTATGCAACTGCATACTTACCAACGCTTGGAAAGCCTTTACATAAATGGCCGTCTGTACCGGAATACTGATTAAAGCATTGAAATGGCGGTAATGCTTGCGATAGAAGATAAGCATAGCCTCATAGAAGACATGGACATATCGGAAGCTGGACTTCTCGGTGCTCTCTCCTTTATAATGAAGCATCTTACAAGGCAGATACCAGTTCTCCCACCCCGCCTTGAGGATACGATAGCTGAGATCGATATCCTCGCCATACATAAAGAAGTCCTCGTCTAAAAGGCCCACATCCTCCAGTGCCCTGCGGCGAAGCATACAAAAAGCACCACTGACGATCTCGATCTGCTCGGCCTGGTCCCAAGGATGGGCACACATATAATATTTACCGATGCGAGGATGATGCGGAAAACAAGAGCACAAACCGGAAAGTTTATAAAAAGATGTCATCGGGGTAGGAACACCACGGCGGCTCTCTTTGGCATTCTCACCCGAGGCATCCATCATCCACACACCCGATGCACCAGCACGAGGATGAGTATCCATAAACGACAGCACGCGGGGAATGAGTGCCTCACTCAACACCGTGTCGGGATTGAGCAGCAGCACATACTCGCCATGGCTCATCGTGATGGCTTTGTTGTTGTCCTTAGCAAAGCCAAGGTTATGATTGAGTCTGACTATCTTTACCCAAGGAAAACGGGATGCAAGATAGTCGACAGAACCGTCACGGGAATGGTTGTCCATCACAAAGACCTCAGCGTCCACTGTAGCCAATGAACGCTGAAGCGACTTCAAGCACTGCTCTACATAGTACTTGACATTGTAATTGACAATCACTACCGAGAGTTTCATTTCATCTCCTGGATATATCTTGTACGGGTGGGATAGACAAAAGCAAGACTCAACAACCCAATGATGCCCATATAACCAAAGGCAACATTCACAAACTGATAATAGAGCCATGTGTTGAGCATCATCGGCACACAGAGCATCGCTAAGCGCAAGGTGCCCCAACGAAGCATGGCTTTGTCGCCATCACTGTGAATGGCAGACTCTACATGTTTCCACTTGAACAGTCGCAGACTCAGAGGAATTAGGCAGATCGTAGCCACCTCCATGAAAATGGCCCAATAATAATCTGCAATACGGTCCGCGCCCCACTGCCCGACAAGCAGAATGTCATTCTCATACAAGACAACAAAGCACAAGCTAATCAGCACTGACAGGCCTGCTTCAAGTCGAAGGATATTCAATACGCTTTTCATGATACTATGATTTGTCAAGCGGTGTACGGCTGACGATCGAACGGCCCAAGGTCACCTCATCGGTATACTCCAACTCATTGCCGACGGAAATGCCGCGGGATATGACCGACAGCTTCACGGGATAAGGTTTCAACTGACGGGAGATATAGAAACTCGTCGTATCGCCTTCCATCGTGGAACTGAGAGCCAGAATCACTTCTCTGATGCCACCTTTTGCCACTCGCTCTACCAACGACGCGATCTGCAAGTCACCAGGGCCAATGCCCTCCATCGGTGAGATGAGACCGCCCAAGACATGATAAAGACCATCGTATTGCTGTGTATTCTCTATTGCCATGACATCCTGTACATTCTCCACCACGCACACCAGTCCATGGTCGCGATGGCTGTCGGAACAGATCGAGCAGACATCAGTGTCGCTGATGTTGTGACAGACAGAACAATACTTGATGTCTTTACGCAGATGAGAGATCGCAGACGTGAAATGCTCCACGGACTCTTCAGGCTGCTTGAGCAGATTCAAAACCAACCTCAATGCCGTCTTACTGCCAATACCCGGCAGGCGGCTGAACTCGTCAACCGCACGCTGTAATAATGCTGAAGGATATTGCTGCATCAAAGATAAATGCCAAATCCCACTTTAAAGCCGATCGTGGAAAAATCAGAATGGTTCTTGAAACTCTGCTGATAATAGAGCGACGGCTCGATGGTGACACTATGGTTAATGAAGAAGGCATAGCCTACCTCTACACCAGGCATGAAATCATTGTAGTTGTGGTCGAAATGCATCAGCTTGCAGTTGGCTCCCAAGAAGATGCCATTTTGCGTGATGTAATAGCGGGCACCAACACCGACATGGACGGCATCACCATTGTCACGATTTCCTTGATGGTCATAACCGGCCTCACCCAACAACATCAAGTTGTCACTGAAGAAATAGCCAGCTTTGCCCTCAACGCCCAAAGAGAACTTGCCGTTGCCGCTATAGTTCATGTCAAGGCCAGACAAAGAGGCTCCCACGTATTTCTTTCCTTCCTCAAACTGGGCACTGGCGCTTACCACGCTCAAAGAGAAAACAAAAAGAAGCAATAAAATCTTTTTCATATTCACTTAATTATTGGTTATTATGTTTCGTTTGTTTATGATACCACGCCGAGAACCATGCGATGGCGATGAGAAGCACGGCCAACGAGCCCCAATATCCAACCGATGTGTCAATACCGGCAGCCATAGGCGATACCATCAGGAAGGTGGCACACACCACAGTCATGAACAGTGCCGGGACAAGTGTCACGACAAACAGTTTGTGCTTCTGCACGAGATAGACAGTAATCGTCCACAAGGTAAAGACGGCAAGCGTCTGGTTGGACCAGCCAAACCACTGCCACACAGTATTAAAGCCATCGGGATTCTCCATCTGCCACAGCAGCAGAGCCACAGCAGCGATAAACATCGGGATGGCAATATAGAAGCGCTTTGCGATACTACGCTGATCGAGGTGCAAAGCCTCAGCAATGATCAGTCGGGCACTGCGGAACGCGGTATCGCCACTGGTGATAGGCGCTGCCACAACACCAAAGATGGCAAGGATGCCGCCAAAGAGTCCCAACCAGCCGGTGCACACCTTTTCCACGACGCTCGGTGCAGCGAAGAACTGGATAAGCGTCTTGCCGCTGCCTCCCTGGAACTGGGCAATAAACTCATTGGCTGTCTGAGCGTCGACACACTCACGCCAACCACCATAATAGAAGAAATACATAGACACCGTGGCCCAGATCAGAGCGACGACACCCTCGGTGATCATTGCACCATAGAAGATAGGACGTCCCATCCTCTCAGACTTGATGCAGCGTGCCATCAACGGACTCTGAGTAGCATGGAAGCCACTAATGGCTCCACAGGCAATCGTCAAGAACAGACAGGGGAACAATGGATTTTTGGCCATGTAGCCCGTCGTGCCCAACCAAGCCGTGTTGGTATTGCGGTTGCAGTCATCGAGATTGCTCCACAACTCGGGCAGCTCCGGCATCTTCACGAAAAGACAGACCATCAGTGCCACAGCCATAAACAGCAGGGCAAAGGCAAAGACCGGATAGAACTTGCCGATGATCTTGTCAATAGGCAACATGGTAGCCAATATATAGTAGGCAAAGATCACAATCACCCAAAGTGTCGTTGTGCCTCCAAAGTCCTTCAGCAACAGTGCCGGACTGTAGACAAAGACCACACCAACCATCATCAACAGGAATACCGAGAAGACCAACATCACGGCACGTGCCTTGCCACCCAGATAACGACCGACAAGGAAAGGCAAATTAGCACCATTGTGGCGCACGCTGAGCATACCACTGAGATAGTCGTGGACGGCTCCGGCAAAGATACATCCAAAAATGATCCACAGATAAGCCACAGGACCATACCATGCTCCCATGATGGCACCAAAGATAGGACCAGTGCCCGCAATGTTCAGAAACTGAATCATAAACACCTTCCAACTCGGCAACGTCACAAAGTCCACACCATCGGAATGGGCCACCGCCGGAGTAGGACGGTCGTCGGGACCAAAGATGCGTTCGATGAACTTACTGTAAAGTAAATAGCCGGCAAGCAATGCCAACAACGCAATCGTAAATGAAATCATAATCGATGAAAACTGACGAATTATATTGCAAAAGTAATGCTTATTTTTGAAAAACAAAAAAATATCTGTACCTTTGTGGAAAATAATTGTAACGATGCAGAAAAGTACTTTATTCTGTTTGCTGATTTCTTTCATATTTTGTGCAAAGATAAAAGCCCAGTCCACCTCTTCCCTCTATGCTTCTCCCAAACACGAAGTGAGAGCGGTGTGGCTGACAACCATTGGGGGGCTCGACTGGCCTCACCACTATGCACAAAGCACACACAGTGCTGAAATTCAGAAGCAGGAACTATGCTCTCTCTTAGATCAATATCAAAAAGCGGGTATCAACACGGTGCTCATCCAAACGCGCATTCGCGGCACAGTTATCTACCCTTCGAAATACGAGCCCTATGACGGATGTCTGAGTGGTTTTCCTGGTAAGTCTCCGGGCTACGACGCTTTGAAGTTCGTCATCGACGAGTGCCATAACAGAGGTATGGAACTACAGACATGGGTCGTCACACTCCCCGTGGGCAAATGGAACAAGCTCGGCTGCGCACGGCTGCGCCAACAGTTTCCGGGACTTATCCGCAAGATAGATGCTGACGGCTATATGAATCCGGAAGACCCCAGGACAGCACGCTACTTAGCCGACATTTGCAAGGAAATCACGCTGAACTATGACATTGACGGCATTCATCTCGACTACATCCGCTATCCCGAGACTTGGAAGATGAAGGTCAGCAAGGAGCAAGGACGCAATAATATCACGCGGATCGTCAAAGCCATTCACGACAGTGTCAAGGCTCTCAAGCCTTGGGTGAAGATCAGCTGTTCGCCAATCGGCAAGTTCAATGATCTCTCGAGATACTGGAGTCACGGCTGGAATGCCTACGACAAGGTCTGCCAGGACGCTCAAGGCTGGCTCAGAGACGGACTAATGGACGAATTGTTCCCGATGATGTACTTTCGCAACGAACAGTTCTTCCCCTTTGCTGTCGACTGGGCAGAACAGAGCTATGGAAAGATCGTAGCACCGGGGCTGGGCGTATACTTTCTTGATCCCAAAGAGGGCAAATGGCAATTGGAGGATATCACCCGCGAGATGTATCTGCTCAGAAAATACCATCTCGGACACACCTATTTCCGCGGGAAATTTTTCACAGACAACATTCAAGGTATCTACCATTTCGCACAAGCCTTCGATGGTACGCCAGCTTTAGTTCCTGCCATGACATGGGAAAGCAAGGCAACGCCAGCAGTGCCCACACGGCTGCAACTCACCGACCACTCGCTCTCGTGGCAGGGTACTACACCTTATTATAATATATATAGCAGCTGGACATGGCCCGTAGACATCAATGATGCCCGCAATCTGGTAGCAGCCCGCCTGAACAGCACTACGGTCACCGTGCCCACGGCTGGCCGCTACTTCGCCGTGACTGCCATGGACCGCTATGGCAATGAGAGCCAGCCCCTGCAAAGCTATACCAAGCAAAGCCACAATGCTTCTGAGTTGCTTCCTTGCCACGATGGTCACCTCATCCTTCCCGCCAAGAGCAAAGTGCTCGATGCGCAGTGGCTCGTCATCGATAACCTGATGGGACAGCAGATGATAATTCTTCAAAACAAAGGCAAGCAAGCTGATGTCCGCAGTCTGTCACCAGGCTATTACCAGTTGCGGTCACTTGGCAATAAAAGCATAAGCCACAGATTGGGTTATTTCAAAGTGGAAGAAACTGAAGAAAGTAAAAAAGCAATGCAGTGACCCTCTACCCTATGAACAGCCTGCTGCAATACCACCCTACTCCAGCACAGTAAACACTGCCAGAAGAACAATTATGTATCCGAAAAGAAAAAAGTAGAGGAAAAGTTTGGTCATTCCAAAAAATGTTATTACCTTTGCAACCGCTTAATAAAAGCAGGACATTGGTGCCTTGTCCGAACGGTTAGGTAACGGTCTGCAAAACCGTTCAAGGCGGTTCGACTCCGCCAGGCACCTCAAAAGGCAGTGATATTTTTATCACTGCTTTTTTGTTTGTCTATATCTTCAAACGAATTTCTATATTTTCAAACGGATTACTATATCTTAATCTTCAAACGGATTTCTATATCTTCAAACGGATTTCTATATCTTCAAACGGACTTCTTTTATCTCCGGCACATTTTTCTATGAAAACATTTGGAGTCTATCGTTTTTTTGGCTATTTTTGCAATGAGCGAACGACGATGCTTGCATCACTGCTCGTCCAATCTTTATGTTCACTTTATAGCCCTACACTATGAACCTCAACGATCAATACATCATCACCATCAACCGCCAGTTTGGTACCGGAGGACATGAAATTGGCGCAGAACTGGCACGACGGCTCAATGTCAAACTCATTGACAAACAGATACTGAAAGCCGTAGCCCAGAAATTCAACCTCACTGAAGAAGAAGCCGTCAGCCTGGAAAAGAAGAGACCCTCCTGGTGGGAAGACTTCACAAAGTTTTATCAGAACTTTGTAAGCATCAGCGAATATACTCCCACTACCACCGACATCACCTCCCGGCAACTCTTCTACGCACAAGCCAAAGCGATGAGAGAAGTCGCCGAGCAGGAGTCGTGCGTCATCGTCGGGCGCTGCGGTTTTCATGTCTTCAAAGACCATCCCAACAAGCTCAGCATCTTCCTTCACGCCCCAATGTCACAGCGTGTGGAACGAATCATGAAACTCTATCACGTCGATGAGCGCAAAGCACGTATACTCATCGAGGACAACGACTACACCCGCGAGCTCTATACCAAGACATACACAGGATGTGAGCGCTACGACGCGCGTAACTACAACCTCTGTCTCGACGTAGGCGGATACGGCGTTAACGGTGCTGTAGATTTTTTGCTTGGCTTCATCGGGCATCACTAAAGAACTCAGAAGGCACTTAAAAAAGTTAAAAAAAGAAACCGCCCTACAGCTATTCCATATTCTTTTTGTATTTTTGCAATACTAAATAGCAATTGCACAAGCTAATACACATTTACATATTTAATTTGTAGCGAATATGATTATTTATTCTAAGGAAGTTGACAACATGTGCGTTGTCAAAAAGGGTGCCTACCACGGCCCAGCTCCAATCCCTGAAGAGGGTAAGTGGATTCAGGCCAAGGAAATCAAAGACATTTCTGGCTATACCCACGGTGTGGGTTGGTGTGCACCTCAGCAGGGTGCCTGCAAGCTCTCTCTGAACATCAAAGAGGGCGTCATCGTAGAGTGCCTCATTGAGACAATCGGTTGCACCGGTATGACTCACTCTGCAGCAATGGCTTCTGAGATTCTGCCGGGCAAGACCATCCTGGAAGCACTGAATACCGACTTGGTTTGCGACGCTATCAACACAGCCATGCGCGAGCTGTTCCTGCAGATTGTCTATGGCCGTTCACAGAGCGCCTTCTCAGAGAATGGTCTCGCTGTCGGCGCCGGTTTGGAGGATCTGGGTAAGGGTCTGCGCTCTCAGACAGGTACCCTCTATGGTACCATGGCAAAGGGCACACGCTACCTTGAGCTCACCGAGGGCTACATCACCAAGATGTTCCTCGACAAGGACGACTTCGTGTGTGGCTATGAGTATGTACACCTGGGCAAGATGATGGAAGCCATCAAGAACGGTATGGACGCCAATGAGGCTGTGAAGAAGTTCACAGGACGTTACGGCCGCACGACTGCCGACCAGGGCATTGTTAAATCTATCGACCCACGTAAAGAATAAGGAGGAACCACAGTATGATTAGAAAAGTTCAATACGAAAGCCAGGAGCGTCGTGAGGCACAGGTCAACGCTGCCCTCCAGGCCAATGGCATCAAGAACCTCGAAGAGGCAAACGAAATTTGCGACAAGCTGGGCATCGATCCTTATCAGATTTGCGAAGACACACAGCGTATCTGCTTTGAGAATGCAAAGTGGGCTTATGTTGCCGGTGCTGCTATCGCTATCAAGAAGGGCTGCAAGAGTGCTGCTGAGTGCGCTGAAGCTATCGGTATCGGTCTGCAGGCATTCTGCATTCCCGGAAGTGTGGCTGACGACCGCAAGGTAGGTCTGGGCCACGGCAATCTGGCAGCACGTCTGCTCCGTGAAGAGACTGAGTGCTTCGCTTTCCTGGCCGGCCACGAGTCTTTCGCTGCTGCTGAGGGTGCCATCAAGATTGCTGAGATGGCTAACAAAGTACGTAAAAAACCGCTGCGCGTGATCCTGAACGGTCTGGGCAAAGATGCCGCACAGATCATCAGCCGCGTCAATGGCTTCACATACGTCAAGACAAAGTTCGACTACTACACAAGCAAGCTGAACATTGTCGAGGAGATTCCTTACGGCAACAACCCTGCCCGTCTGAAGGTAAAGTGCTACGGTGCTGACGATGTCCGCGAGGGCGTTGCTATCCTTTGGCACGAGAACGTGGATGTCTCCATCACTGGTAACTCCACCAACCCAACACGTTTCCAGCACCCTGTTGCCGGTACTTATAAGAAAGAGCGCATCGCCGCTGGCAAGCCTTATTTCTCTGTGGCTTCCGGTGGTGGTACGGGTCGTACACTGCACCCGGACAACATGGCAGCAGGTCCTGCTTCTTATGGTATGACCGACACCATGGGCCGTATGCACAGCGACGCTCAGTTCGCTGGTTCTTCTTCTGTACCTGCTCACGTTGAGATGATGGGCTACCTGGGTATGGGTAACAACCCAATGGTGGGTGCTACCGTGGCTGTAGCCGTACAGACCGACCTTCTGCTGAACAAGAAGTAAATATCCAGTTCCGTTTCTCAATGTAGAAACAGACAAGCGAAACTGCAATAGAAGCCCTGTTCCAGCCTCGTCTGGAAGAGGGCTTCTCTATAATGAAACTTTATTTATTTAAAAATCACTTAATATTTTTGTCTGTTTTCAAAAATATTCTTACCTTTGTATGCTACTTGAATATACATCAAGCGTCTTTCAAAAGACACTTTTATCGTATATAATCAATCAAGGTATTAGTTTGTTTATTCAAAGGTCAAAAATAATATCATGCGTCAACTTAAGATTCAAAAAAGCATCACCAACCGTTCCAGCGAAGCATTGGACAAATACTTGGTAGAGATTGGTCGTGTCCCAATGATTTCCGTCGATGAAGAGATTGAGCTTGCTCAGGCTATCCGTCGCGGTGGACGTGAAGGAGAGCGCGCAAAGGATAAATTGGTGAAAGCCAATCTGCGCTTTGTCGTCTCTGTCGCCAAGCAATATCAGCACCAAGGTTTGGGTCTCACCGACTTGATCGATGAGGGTAACATTGGATTGGTGAAAGCCGCAGAAAAGTTTGACGAGACTCGTGGCTTCAAGTTCATCTCCTATGCTGTATGGTGGATTCGCCAGAGCATCCTGCAGGCTATCGCAGAGCAAAGCCGTATTGTGCGTCTGCCGCTCAACCAAGTCGGTGCACTGTCGAAGATCAACTCTGAGATTTCGAAGTTTGAGCAGAAAAACCAGCGCCGCCCCTCCGTACAGGAGCTGTCCAATCTGACAAATATCGAGGAGGCAAAGATCGACCAGACCATCAAGGCCGACAACCACCACATGAGCATCGACGCTCCTTTCCAGGAGGATGACGACAACAGTATGGCCGACGTGCTTGCCTCTGGCGATGACAGTCGTGCCGACAAGCAGGTAGACTACGAGAGCATGGCAAAGGAGCTTGACGTAGTGCTCCGCAACGTGCTCAAAGACCGTGAGATCACCATCGTACGCGAATGCTTCGGCATCGGATGCCATGAAAAAGGTCTTGAGGAAATCGGAGACCAGCTCGGGCTGACCCGTGAGCGCGTACGTCAGATTCGCGAGAAGAGTATTGTCAAGTTGCGTGAAAGCGGCTATGCAAAACTTCTTATCAAGTATTTAGGCTAAACCCATTTCGTGAGGGAAAGTGGGTAAAGAAGAGGGCAGTGTTGACGGTTACGGCGGCACTGCACTTTTCGTTTTTATTCCACCGCTATATTCCATAGATTCTCTTTGTTATGAAAGAAGGTCATTCTGTCATCTTATGCTTAGGTTCTAATGCCGACCCAAAGAAGAATATCCAATGGGCCCAGGAGTTGCTGCGGGCCGAATATGCGTCGATAGCCTTCACCCCTTCCATTTGGACAGAACCAGTAGGTGTCGTTTCCCCACCCTATCTCAACTGTCTGGCAGCAATGACGATCGAAGATAACCTACCCAGCCTGCGCAACAAGACCAAAGCTATAGAACGACTGATGCATTCAGGCCCAACGGAGCGGAAGGGCAACATTGTCAGAATCGACATTGACATTCTGAGTTTTGACCAGCAGCACTACCATGGGGACGACTGGAATCGAGACTATGTAAAGCAATTGATAGAAGTTCTCCCAGCTCCACTACACCTTATATAATATATACATTCCATCAAATATGGTTCAGGAATATCAAATACGCGTACAACCGCAAACAGCATACAACGAGCAAAACCTTGTCTCCTATCTCTCAAAAGAGAAAGGCTTCGACGCCCGCACTATCAACCGTGTGAGAATATTACGGCGCAGCATTGACGCCCGACAGCGTCAGGTGATGGTCAACCTTAAAGTGAGAGTTTATATCAACGAAGTGCCGCAAGACGACGAATACCAACGGGTGGAATATCCCAACGTGTCTGATGCCCCTCAGGTGATCGTCGTGGGAGCCGGCCCCGGTGGTTTATTCGCAGCCTTGCACTTGATAGAGCTGGGCTATCGCCCGGTGATCGTAGAGAGAGGCAAGGATGTCAGAGAACGCAAGAAGGACATGGCGGCCATCTCACGTAACCAGTGTGTCGACCCAGAAAGCAACTATTGCTTTGGTGAAGGTGGTGCTGGTGCCTACTCCGACGGCAAGCTCTACACACGCAGCAAGAAACGCGGCAGCGTGGAGAAAATCCTCAATATCTTCTGCCAACACGGAGCCTCCACGTCCATTCTCTGCGATGCCCATCCCCATATCGGCACGGACAAGTTGCCCCGCGTCATAGAGAACATGCGGAAACAGATCCTACAGTCCGGTGGACAAGTATACTTCAATACCAAAATGACCGAGCTGCTCATAGAAAAGGAGCATGTGGTGGGCATCCGTGCCGTGAACCATATCGACAATAGAGAGATAGAATTGCAAGGTCCCGTCATCTTAGCAACCGGTCACAGTGCCCGGGATGTCTACCGCTATCTCAATGATCAGCATATAGAAATTGCAGCTAAAGGCATTGCCGTGGGCGTGAGACTGGAGCATCCGGCTGAGCTGATCGACCAAATACAATACCACAGTCGCAATGGCCGTGGCAAATATCTGCCTGCTGCCGAGTATTCGTTTGTCACCCAAGTAGAAGGCCGTGGCGTCTACTCGTTCTGCATGTGCCCCGGCGGTTTCATCATTCCGGCGGCTACAGGTCCAGAACAGATCGTCGTCAACGGCATGTCGCCGAGCAACCGCGGCACACGCTGGTCCAATAGTGGTATGGTCGTGGAGGTTCATCCCGAAGACCTCGCTGAAATAGAGCGAAGCGGCACTGCAGCAGACAACAGCCACACTGACGAAGCGCAAGGAATGGACCCGCTCTGCATGATGCACTTTCAAGAACAATTAGAGAAAGACTGTTGGCAACAAGGCAACAGAAAGCAAACTGCTCCGGCTCAGCGTATGGCAGACTTCGTCAATGGTCATCTGAGCTACGATCTCCCTGACAGCAGCTATGCACCGGGACTTGTCAGCAGTCCGCTGCACTTCTGGATGCCTCCGTTCATCGCCCATCGCCTACAAGAAGGTTTTAAAGTTTTTGGACGCCAACGTCATGGCTTTCTTACCAACGAAGCCACGCTTATTGCCACGGAGACCCGCACCTCCAGCCCAGTGCGCATCCTTCGCGACGACCTCACCCTGCAGCACATCCGTCTACATGGACTCTTCCCCTGTGGTGAGGGAGCCGGCTACGCTGGTGGCATTGTCTCCGCAGCAATCGACGGCGAACGTTGCGCCGACATGGCTGTACAATACCTGCAACAATAAACAGATTAGTCCCATATTCACGAACATCCATAAAAAAGGGCCGACACATTCGTGTCAGCCCTTTTTTATGGATGTTCGATTAGTCTCCTCAAACAAGGTGACAAACGACTCGTTTAGCTTTCTGTCTTACTGCTTCAGCATACCTTCCAACTCCTTTGTCTTAGGATCGTTGGCGCCATAGACAGAGTAGTAGCACTGATACAGTGGGTAAGCCCAGTTGGCTTTCTCACGGTTAGGATCCAGCTCCTTAGCCTTGTCGAGATAGCCCATTGACTCTTTATAGAGTGCCAATTGCTGAGCGCGGTTGCCATTGATGCCGGATGCCATAGCGTTCATAGAGAAGCCTAAATAGGTATAGACCACGGGGTTGGTCTGATCGATGGACACAGCTTTCTTGAAAGCCTCCACGCAGCCTTTCCAATCAGGATTTGACGCTGTGGAGTTGCGGTTCATCAGTGCTTGGCCTTTCAGAGCCCAAGCAGTGAAGTCGTTAGGATTCTTGGCAATCTTGCCCTCTACAAGAGCGTCGAACTCCTTTGTCATGCCCATGAGGCTGTAGAAGTTGCTGAGCTGTCCGAAGATCATCTCATTGTCAGGCTCCTTCTCGTACATAGCAGCCAGCTTCTGAACATAAGCCACAGAGTCGGCCTTCGTCTTCAGGTTGCGCTGCGCCATAGCCAGCTTGAAGGCCTGAGCCTGCTTTGCGACAGAAGTGTCCTGAGTGGCGATGTCGGCATACTTCTCAGCGAGATCGTATTTCTTTGCCTGATTAGCATACTGAGCGGTATAGTAAGCGACCTGTCCCAAGAACTGCTTCTCCTGCTCCTTTGTAGACTGGAAGAAAGGCAGGTTGTCGGTATCGAGGAAAGAGCCCCAATACTTCAACACGTTGTCCTGATCGTTGAGCTGAGCATAGTAGTTGCCGGCCGTGACGAGCTGCATACGGGCATTGGCGACCAGCGGGGTCAACGCTCCGGTGAAACGTGGCTTCACCTTGCCCTTCTCGTTGGGCTCAGCGTCATACTTGAAGCACTCCAAAGCATTCTGAGTGGCATCGTAAGCTGCCTGATAGAAACCCAGTGTGTCGTAAGGCTCCACCTTCTGCTTGGTAATCTGAGCCTGCATGTTGGCAGCCTGGATTGCATTCTCCTTGTCGAACTTCTGCAAAGCCAGACGGGTCAGATGCTCATAGGCTTTAGCTTTCTCGCCAGAGTTAGCCAGCTGACCGAGGCTGGACTTCACCAGCTCCACAGCCTTGGCATAGTCTTTCTCCTTTGTGATAGCTTTCAATGCGTCGCTATCACCGGCGAACGCAGCCGAGGCGCCCAGCACCAACATGGCTGCAATCATCATTTTCTTCATAGACGTTAAGATAAAATTATACGGTTGTTATCTATTATTACTTTTTAAGCCTGAGTCTCGGGATCGTCAGGTGTCGTCGTATCTTCTGCCGGAGCATCAGCCGCAGGCTGCTCTCCCGCTGTCGACTCGTCGAACTGTTCGTTCTTCTCAAGCATCTTCTGGTGGCTTTCTTCCTCTACGGTGGCCTCCAGCTCAGAGCTCATCACCTTGCAGACGCTGGCGATGATGTCATTCTTCTTGGCGAGGTTGATCAGACGCACGCCCTGGGTAGCACGCCCCATGACACGGACCTCCTTCACAGCCAGTCGGATGACAATGCCACTCTTGTTGATGATCATCAGATCGTTCTCGTCCGTGACATTCTTGATAGCCACCAGGCGGCCCGTCTTCTCAGTGACAGCCATGGTCTTGACGCCCTTGCCGCCACGGTTGGTCTTGCGGTAGTCTTCCACCATCGAGCGCTTGCCGTAGCCGTTCTCGCTGACAACCATCACTGTCTCAGACTCGGCGTCGTTGACAACGACCATACCGACAACAGCATCGTCGCCCTCATCGAGACGCATACCACGTACACCAGTGGACACACGGCCCATGCAACGCACGTCGTTCTCGTCGAAGCGGACTGCCTTACCATTGCGGTCGGCCATGATGAGTTCGTTGTGACCATTGGTCAGACGCACGTCGACCACCTCATCACCGTCGAGGATGTTGATAGCCTGCACACCATTGGCGCGCGGACGCGAGTATTCCTTCAGAGAAGTCTTCTTGACGATACCATTCTTCGTGGCAAAGACGACATAGTGGCTGTTGACGAAGTCTTCATCCTCCAAGCCACGTCCACGGAGACGCAGAGATACGTTCACTGCATCGTCGGGATCGATGTTGAGCAGATTCTGGATAGCACGTCCCTTCGACGTCTTGTCGCCCTCAGGGATGTCGTAGCAGTGGAGCCAGTAGCAGCGGCCCTTCTTTGTGAAGAAGAGCATCGTCTGGTGCATCGTGGCAGGATAGATATACTCCGTGAAGTCCTTTTCACGCGTATGGGCGCCCTTTGAGCCGACGCCACCGCGCGCCTGCTCACGGAAATCGCTCAGCGGCGTGCGCTTGATATAGCCGAGGTGGCTCACCGTGATCACCACAGGATCATTGGGATAGAAGTCCTCAGCGTTGAACTCATGCTCGTCGGGGATGATCTGTGTACGGCGGTCATCACCATATTTCTCCTTCACCTCATTGAGATCGTCTTTCATCACCTTTTTGCAAAGCTCGGGATCGTCGAGAATAGACTGCAAATAAGTAATCTGCTTCTCCAGCTCCTCATATTCAGCGTGCAACTGATCCATTCTCAGTCCGGTGAGCTGAGAAAGTCTCATGTCCACGATCGCCTTGCTCTGGAGATTGTCGAGGTTGAAGCGTTTCTCAAGGTTGGTCTGAGCCTCAGCCGGTGTCTTGCTGCCCCGGATGATATGCACCACCTCGTCGATATTGTCGCAGGCGATGATCAGTCCTTCAAGGATATGAGCGCGCTCCTTGGCTTTGTTCAGATCGAACTGAGTACGGCGGATGGTCACCTCATGACGGTGCTCCACAAAATAGCGGATGCACTCCTTCAGCGAGAGCAACTTCGGGCGAAGCTGCAGATGGTCGTGCTTGCTCGGCACCAGCGCAATGCAGTTCACAGCGAAAGAGCTCTGCAGTGCCGTCATCTTGAAGAGCTTGTTGAGGATGACCTTGGCGTTGGCATCTTTCTTCACGTCGACAACGATACGCATGCCCTGACGGCCGGTCTCATCATTGACATTGGAGATACCCTCCAACTTGCCTTCCTTCACGAGATCAGCGATATACTCGATGAGCTGCTGCTTGTTGACACCATAAGGAATCTCCGTGACCACGATGCGGTCGTGGCTGTCATCGCTTTCGATCTCAGCCTTGGCACGCATGATGATACGTCCCTTACCCGTCTCATAGGCTTCTTTGACGCCCTTGAGACCATAGATATAAGCACCTGTGGGGAAGTCTGGAGCCGGGATATACTTCATCAGTCCATCGGTGTCGATGTCTGGATTGTCGATATAAGCGCAGCAGCCATTGATCACCTCGCTCAGGTTGTGAGTAGGAATGTTGGTAGCCATACCCACGGCAATACCGTTACCGCCATTGACCAGCAGGTTGGGCACCTTGGTAGGCATCACCGAGGGCTCTTGCAGCGTATCATCGAAGTTGTTGACCATATCGACGGTATTCTTCTCGATATCGTCCATGATATGCTCACCCATCTTGGAGAGACGGCACTCGGTATAACGCATGGCAGCAGGAGAGTCGCCGTCAACACTACCGAAGTTACCCTGTCCGTCTACAAGCGGATAGCGCATGTTCCAGTCCTGACCCATACGCACGAGGGCACCATAGACTGAGCTATCGCCATGAGGATGGTACTTACCCAATACCTCACCAACGACACGCGCACATTTCTTGTAAGGTTTATCACTCGTGTTGCCCAGTCCAAGCATACCATAGAGGATACGCCGGTGCACCGGCTTGAATCCGTCTCTGACATCCGGAAGGGCACGGGCCACGATCACTGACATAGAATAGTCAATATAGGAGGATTTCATCTCCTCTTCTATATTGATTTTCATGATGCGGTCCTGGTCAATTGTCCGATTCTCGTCCATGTTTCCTTTTTATTGTTTAAATTCCGTTTAACGGCCTTTATTTGCGTTCTAAGCCGTTTGGATGATTTTTCAAGGTGTAAAGTTACAAGTTTTTTCTCATACAGCAAAACATTTAAAACGAAAATAAAGCATGTTTTTCTGAGGATATGCGTTTTGCCACGATTCAGTGATTCTTTTATCCTATAATACTGAATCTTTGAACAGATACTACAATAATATAATAAGGTGTCCGTTATGAGGATATGATGAAAACAGAAAAAGGCAGTGGACTCATAGCCATTTTGCTTTGCATGCTGACGGTCGTGGTGACGGCAGCATGCACCAACGACGATGACTTTGTGGCATCGTCGGCCAGCCGTGTGACTTTCTCCGCTGACACCATTCGCTTTGATACCGTCTTTGCCAATGTGCCTTCCACGACAAAGTCTGTTTGGGTGTACAATCACTCCGACGAAAACATACGGTTTCAAAACGTCAGCACCGGCAGGGCTTCACAAACAGGCTTCCGCGTGAATGTCGACGGCATCTACTTAGGAGCTGAGAACAACTACCAAAGCAGCGATATAGAGTTGAGAGAAGGTGACAGCCTCAGGGTGTTTGTGGAACTGACAGCACCCAAAGCCTCCTCTGACTCTCCCACACTGACCGAGGGCGATCTCGTGTTCTCCTTAGGAGGCGGCGCCGAGCAGAAGATCCATCTCAACGCCTATACTTGGAATGCGATCATGGCACGCAACATGGTAGTAAGCCGTGACACGACCATCAACTCGCAAGGCCGGCCGCTTGTCATCTATGGAGGCATCAGAGTGGACAGTGCTGCTACCCTAAGAATAGCAGCCGGACAGACACTCTACTTCCATGGCGATGCCCGACTGGATGTCTACGGCACACTCATCGCCCAGGGAAATGACCAGCAGCCCATCACGCTGCGGGGCGACCGACTCGACAGGATGTTTGACTACCTGCCCTACGACCGAGTGCCTGGACAGTGGCAAGGAATACACTTCCACACTTCTTCTTATGCTAACCAACTTAGCTACACCGACATCCACAGTGCCTTTGACGGTGTGGTCATCGACTCTTCGGATGTCAGCAAGCAGAAACTGACGGCTTCACAGATTACCATCCACAACTGCCAAGGCGCAGGGCTAAAAGTTACCAACAGTAATATCATCTTAAGCAACGCACAGATTACCAACACATTAGGCGACTGCGTTGAAGTGAATGGTGGCACTGTGGAGATCAACAACAGCACGTTGGCGCAGTTCTATCCCTTTGACGGAAACCGCGGATATGCCCTGCACTTCAGTGCAAACTACCCACTCACGAAGCTGAATGTCACAAACTCTTTGATTACAGGTTACGCAGATGACTTGATCAGTGGCGAACGCCCGAAAGACAAGGCCAAGCCGTTCAACTTTGACTTTGAGGATTGCGTGCTGCGCACACCGAAGCCCACGACGGCAGACAGCGTATATTTCAAGAACATCATCTACGAAGATGTCAAAGACACGACGATATACGGGGAAAAGAATTTCGTGAAGATTGACGCTGACAAGCAATACTACGATTTCCATCTTAGCAAAGTCTCCGCTGCCGTGGACAAGGCAAACGCAAAGACTGCCCGGCCTATCGACCGCGACGGAGTGAAAAGAGATGAACTGCCGGACATCGGTGCTTATGAATACCGAAAGGAAGGTGGCAAATAGGTCCTTGCCTTTCTAAAGACAACAAATCATTTATCCCAATAAAAGACAACAAAAAACTCAATACAACAGCAACTATGGAACACCTCAACTTCAATATCAATATCGACGTCTGCTCCAAGTCGGAACTGACGACAGAGGAGCAGCAGTTGGCCGACCGCGCCCTGCAAGCCTCTTATCACTCGTTTGCACCATACAGCCATTTCCATGTCGGTGCAGCTGTACTCTTGGAGAATGGCATCACCGTCATCGGTGCCAACCAGGAAAATGCAGCCTTTCCGTCGGGACTCTGTGGTGAGCGTGCCTGCATCTTCTCTGCCCAATCGCAATATCCCGACCAGCCCATCCGCATTCTTGCCATTGCTGCGAGAAACGGAGAAGAGCAGACCGAAGAGCCCGTGACACCTTGCGGATCGTGTCGGCAAGTGATCCTGCAAATGGAACAGCGCTATCACAAGCCTGTGGAAATCCTGCTCTGTGGCACTGAGAAATATTATCGGGTCAGCAGCATCCGCGATCTGCTGCCGTTGTCCTTTGATCAGTTATAGCGAACAACTGTATGATCCGCTCTATTCTCCAGCCTCAAGTGCTTTGCAGAAAGTGTTCGATAAACTGACAAAAAACGGGCCACGAGAAGGCGCTCGTTGAAAATAAATGTAGACGTGGTCGCAATTTCGCGATTTTTGAACTGTTTTATAACGTATTGATAATCAAAGCGTTATAAAATACACGTTTTTTCGTTCTTATCAAAGTACCTTTCTGATCGAAAATTTTCTAGAGAATTTTCGGTCAGAAAGGTTGTTTGACCTTATCAAACAACCGAGATGTACGCCAAAAACAACTGAGATGACCAAGTAAACTCACTGAGATGAGACCTTCATCAAGCAAAAAACGATGATAAAGACTCATTTTTGCTGCATCACAAACAAAAAAGCCTGTTCGCCGCTCTCTATTTTGAAAGTTGCGGCGGACAGGCTTTTGTCAAGAAAAAAACGTTTAGTTGTGCTATGAAGAATGATCTAATCTTCATACTCTGTGGTGTCTTCGATACCAGCCTCTCTTAGTGCTTCCTTGCGTTCGCGGCAGGTGCCACACTTGCCGCAGTGCTTTTCTCCACCTTTATAGCAACTCCACGTCTCACTGTAGTCAATGCCCAGAGCCTTGCCATGTCGGGCTATGTCGGCCTTCGAGATATTGGTGTAAGGAGCCAAAATCTCCACACCCACAAACGTACCGGCTTTCGTGGCATGAGAGAAAGCTTCAACAAACTCCGGACGGCAGTCGGGATAGATGGTATGATCGCCGCTGTGGTTGGCCATCATCACGTATTTGAGTTGGTGACTCTCTGCTATGCCTGCAGCAATGCTGAGCATGATGCCATTACGGAAAGGCACCACTGTCGACTTCATATTCTCTTCGTCGTAGTTACCTTCCGGGATAGCCTCAGCCCCCTCAAGCAGACTCGATTTGAAATACTTGGGCATGAAGTCCAAGGGAATGGTGATATGGGGAATGCCCAACCGCTTGCAGTGCATTTCCGCAAAGGGAATCTCACGTGCGTTGTGGTTGCTGCCATAGTCAAAGGAAATGCCAAGGGCGATGCGGTCCTTAAACTCATAAAGCATCGTGATGGAGTCCATGCCACCACTGACAATAATCACAGAATCTTTCATTTTGTCTTTTTATTGATTAACCGAACAGCGTTCTGAGCGCTCCCTCTACTTTTCGTACAGGATGGAGTTCAATCTTATATTTCTTTGTGTCTATATTCTTCATATTATAGGCCGGCACGATGATATGCTGGAAGCCCAGTTTCTCAGCTTCGGCAATCCGCTGCTCCAGTCGTGCCACCGGACGCACCTCACCACTGAGTCCCACTTCCCCACACATACACCATCCTTGCTCTATCGGTGTGTCGACATTGCTGGAGAGTACGGCGGCTATTACGCTCAGGTCCATGGCCATATCCGTCACCCGCAAGCCTCCGGCGATATTCAGAAACACGTCTTTCTGCATCAGCTTGAAGCCGACACGCTTCTCCAAAACCGCCAAGAGCATGTTGAGACGGCGCTGGTCAAAACCTGTTGCCGAGCGCTGGGGCGTGCCGTATGCGGCTGTGGACACCAAAGCCTGAGTCTCTACCAAGAAAGGGCGAACACCCTCTATTGCCGAAGTGATCGCCACGCCGGACAGCCCGTCATGCTCTTCGGCTATCAACAACTCAGAAGGATTGGACACCTGACGCAGTCCGTCCTGACGCATCTCATAGATGCCCATCTCAGAAGTACTGCCAAAACGGTTCTTCGTGCTGCGCAGCATCCGGTAGAGATAGTGCTGGTCACCTTCAAACTGGATCACCGTGTCAACGATATGTTCCAGGATCTTTGGCCCGGCCAGCGTTCCCTCCTTATTGATATGTCCGATCAAAATCACCGGCACACCGCTCGACTTGGCAAAACGCAGCAGAGCCGCGGCACACTCTCTCACCTGAGAGATGCTGCCGGGCGAGGAGTCCACGCTCTCCGTAGCAATGGTCTGCACGGAATCGATCACGACGATGTCCGGTGCTACATCCTGAATATGCTTGAAGATCTTCTCCAACGAGGTCTCGCAAAGCACCAGCAGAGACTCCGGAAAAGTGGGCGACAGGCGCTCAGCCCTCATCTTGATCTGATGGGCACTCTCCTCTCCACTGACATAGAGAATCTTTTTCTCCGGCATCTTCAGGAGCGTCTGCAAGGTCAGCGTAGACTTTCCGATACCCGGCTCACCACCCAACAGCGTGATGCTTCCCGGCACGAGTCCACCGCCCAAGACACGGTTGAGCTCGGCGTCGTGCATATCTATGCGAGGCTCGTCCTGAAGAGGTATGTCACGCAAACGCACGGGAGCAGCACTCTGACGGCTGAACGGCGACTGTCTCGACTGTTTGACACTCAGCGCCGCATTGCGGGCTGCCGACGAGCCAGTCTCTCCGGCTACCTTTATCTCCTTGAACGACTGCCATTCACCACACTGCGGACACTTGCCCAGCCACTTCACCGACTCGTACCCACAGTTGCTGCAGACATACATTGTTTTATCTTTGGCCATATTCGTTTCTGATTATGATTGCAAAAGTAGCATTTTTTTTTGTGTTTACAAAATATTTCGTACCTTTGCATAGTCATGAGAAAATATCAATACCTTCTGTTTTCTTTGCTTTCCATTGCCTTTTTGGCCTCTTGTGGAAAGTCATACAAAGAGCAGCAACGACTCAGCCGCGAACAGCAGATCGAAGCTGCCCGCAAGGACTCCGCGGCTCTCAAGATAGCCACTGTGCCGACGATGGACTGCCTCCCTCTTTTCATCGCAGCGGAAGACAGCTTGTTTCAGAAAGCAGGTGTAGACGTAAGACTGAAGCGGTTCGGCAGTCAGACCGATGGCGACACCCTACTTCGCAGCAAGAGAGCAGAAGGCATTGTCACAGATCTCGTCAAAGCCGAGCGCTTGCGCCGCCAGGGCATCGCACTGAACTTTGTGACCTCTACCGGCGCCTCATGGCAATTCATCAGCAACCGCATTGCCCGTGTGACAGAGTTGAAGCAGCTCTCTGACAAGATGGTGGCCATTGCCCCCTACTCCGCTACACAGATGCTGGCCGACTTGGCCATAGACAGCGCACGTCCCAAGGAAACGGTCTATCGCATAGAGATCAATGATGTCAACATCAGATTGAAGATGATTCTCAACAATGAGATAGACGCAGCTTTGCTCCCGGAGCCTCAAGCCTCTCAGGCACGTCTCTTTCAGAATACCGTGCTGATGGACAGCCGTGACAAGAACCTGCATCTTGGTGTGATTGCCTTCCGACAGAAAGTCATGGAGAACAAGGATCGACGACAACAGATCAAGAAGTTCCTGCAAGTCTACGACGCTACCGTGGACTCTATCAACAAGCACGGAGTGAAGCACTACGGCAAGATCATCTGCAAATATATGGGAGTGGACATGCGCACCGTCAATGCCCTACCTAAGATGACCTATCATCATGCCACCGCTCCACGGCAGAGAGACGTCGCACGAGGAGCAAGGTTCACACCTTAAATATTTTTAGATTATGGATGGAAAAGCACGAGAAGATGCTGCTATAAAATCCAGGGATCAGCTCATCATATTAGGACTGAAACTGGAGAGTGATTGTAATGTCGGTGAGACCTTGCGCTTGCTCAATCAGCTGTTAGGGCAACAAGACGCGTCATGGATACGTGAGCGGCTGGACGACATAACAGACAACTACCACCGTTTGTCGGACTTCTATCTGCAAGGCTACGAGGATCCACAACGCCAGCAGTTCTACAAGCTGTTGGCAGCCCAGTTGGATGGCATCATCCGCGATCTGATATTGGAGGATCTGAAAGTTGAATACCCTTATCTCAAATATCTCAATCCCCAACGGCAGATACCATCCGTCGACGATATGCGTCAGCAACTGGAGAGCTATGTCACCGACATGGCTATGGCTTCGCTGTCTGCACTCAACGGATCCAACGACAATCTGACTGACATCCACAAGCGCCATGCCAATAATCTGCGATCTTACTTCAACCTCACTGTCGCTTCTCCTCAGTGGCGACACGAATACGCCGTGAGTTTCGAGAAACTGTTGCTCTCGCCGGCCATCGACTCCGCTGATGCGCAGTTAATGGTATCGGCAGTGACGCTCGCCTGCCTCTTGGTAGCGGATGCAGAAAAGATACTGACGCTCATCCATGTCTTCCAAAAAAGCCAGGATGAGCGAGTCAAGCAACGCGCATTTGTTGGGTGGGTGTTTGCACTCTCCAATGGGAGATACCAACTCTATGATTCTGTTCGGCAAGCCGTGAAAGAGGTCCTGTCTGATAATAGCGTGAAAAGTGCATTGCTCGATATGCAGATACAAATGGTTTATTGTCACTATGCCGAAAGAGACAATGACGAACTGCGCAAAAACATCATGCCCAACATCATCAAAAGCCAGGACTGGCAGATGATGAACATGGAATCCACGTCTTCCGACGAGAGTTCTTTGGAAGAGATTCTTCATCCCGACGAGGCCGACAAGCGTATGGAAAGTCTTGAAAAGAGCATCAACAAGATGAACGACATGCGCAAACAGGGCATGGACATCTATTTCGGCGGATTCTCACAGATGAAGCGTTTCTCCTTTTTCAACCAGCTCTATAACTGGCTGATTCCCTACACGCCCACTCATCCCGACTTGGGCATTCTTCCGGAAGAGCTTCGCAATTCGGGATTCTTGGACAAATTGTTTAAGGAAGGTCCCTTCTGTGACTCTGATAAATACAGCTTTTCCATCGCCCTATCATCCGTTTATCAGCGCCTGCCGCCGGAAGTGAGAAAAGTGCTGCTGAGCGGTGAGGTGAGCCTTAACATGTCTGACGAGAATGAAGAGGCTTGGCGGCACTCAGCCTATATCCGTCGGATGTATCTCCAGGACCTCTATCGCTTCTTCAAGCTCTGCGATCAACGTCATCCCTTCTTCAATGCTTTCGGTTACGCCCATCCTATCATGTTTTTCACAAAAGACATGATCAGTTCGGAGATGCGCCAACAGCTTCCGGCACTGATTAGCTTTTTGCTGAAAAAGAAGCTTTGGGATTCTCTTCAGTCGGTAGTTGAGTGTTTCGCTACTTCCCACGAAAAAGAGCCTGACTGTCAAGGCGACGAAGTAGCGAAGAGCTTGAAGCTGGCCTCTGCTGCCTTGTGTATGCACAATTCCGACTTTGTCTCAGCGGCAGACTACCTGAAAGAGCTGAGCAAGATGGAGCCGGACAATGAATCGCTGCTCCGACAATATTCCTTAGCCGTATTTAAGTCGGGACGCTTTGAGGAAGCTTCAGAAATATACAGAACTCTGACACAACGCTATCCCCAAAAGATGTCTTATGCCTTGGGGCTTGCCATCTCGCTCATATACTGTGGCAAGGCTGATGAGGCCGTCTCTGTGCTCTATAAGTTGGATTACGAGCATCCAGAGGACACTGAGGTTCAGCGTACTTTGGCTTGGGGACTATTGTGGGTAGACCGGACTGAAGAGGCGCAGAAACTCTATAAGAGTCTATGCTCAAGTAAAGAAGCTCTTCCTGATGACTCGCTCAACGCTGCATACTGCTACTGGTTCCAAGGGCAGCGGAAACAAGCCCGGGAAATGTTACGGAAATACATCGGGCTGAGCAAGTTGGAGAAAGACGAAAGTGCAGCTTCCTTCCTTTTGAAGAAGTTCCATAATGATCGGGACATCTTCCTGCACTATGGGATAGACGATACAGCACAGAAAGTCATGGCAGACATCGACTGACAGAATCTTCACTCAGCCACCACGACATTTTCCTGATTGCCTATCGTCAGACGCATGAGGTCGTAATAAGAACCATTGTAGATATTCAAGTCCACATGACCTTTGATACCTGGCAGCTTACCCACATCGGTATGCTGCCAGAACTTCCATTTGCCCTGATACTCCACTTTGTCGACATAATAGTGAGCGATCCAATATGGGTAGTCGTCAAAGACCGGAGCACTCAGATAGGCATCCTTGAATTTATAATAAGTATAGATGATAGGCTTCACACCATACTTATTCTCTACGATATGAAGCCACGTAAGGATATCCGTTTGGAAATCCTCCACGCTCTCGTTCTTCGGCTTATGTTCCACGTCGAGCACCGGTGGCAAATCTCCGTCCAGCAAATGCACTTTGCTCAGGAAATAATTGGCTTGAGATCTGGCTGAGGAGTTGTTGCTCCAAAAGTGATAAACGCCACGGATAAAGCCATATTCCCGTGCTTGATAGAAGTTCTCATCGAAGTTGGGATCAATGCGCGAGGATCCCTCTGTGGATTTGATGATGATGAAACGAATAGGACAACCGTCGACCATCGCATTGGAGCGTAGCCGGTCCCAGTTAATCGTTCCCTGATAGTGCGAGATGTCTATGCCATGTACCTCATAGCCCTCGGGATACTTGTCGTCGCCATAGAGCGCACGCCAGCGGAAACCCGTAGGCCCCACGAAAAAATAATAGAAGGCCCACACATAAACCACGATGCCGGCCAACCCGCCGAAGATAGCAGCACGGCTGAGATGTATGTGAAGAAAAGGAAGACATATGCCTACAGAGCCACGACGCGACGACCGCGAACGCGATGAAGAACGTCGGCGGGAAGAAGTTTTTCTTCGTCTGGTGGTTTGTCGTGTGTTTGTCATCTCTTAGATTTGTCTCCTATTATATATAAAGAAGAGGCATCCTCCACCCATGTTACCACATAAGGAGGATGCCTCGTCAAAAGAGGAATGTCTCACAACTTTCGTGAGCATCCTTATCATAGAGAACCGACGAACGATTCCCAAAGTTCAATTAGCGGTTTGCCTTAGCCTCGTTCTCCAAAGCCAGCGTACGGGTCTCACGGTCGCAGACCTCAGAGGGACCCCAATACTGGATAGGACCGGGATAGACATAGCAGGTCTCACGGGCCCACTCATCACGCTTCTCAGCAAACTTCTTGAAAGGTGCACCGTCGAGTTCAACGAGAGCCTTGCGGATCACAGGCTTCATCTCACCATTGCGGCGCTCCATGTTCATCATCATAGTGATTGGCACACCACCGGCTTTCCACTCATCGGTAGAAGCGGAGAGGTTCTGAACGATAGCCATGTAACCCGTCTTGCCGTTGGCAATCAGGTGAGCGGCACTCACGCCGAGAGCGTAGCAATAGTCAGCATCGAAGTTGGAAGGAGCAGCGCAACGGCCCTCGTAGCCGAAGAAATGGTGCTGGGCAGCGAACTTGCCGCAGTACTTACCCTCTTTCTTCCACTCGTCGAGCTTAGCAGCAACCATGTCAGAGAGCAACTTCTCGGTTTCGATCAGAGATACCTGTACGTTTCCGTGCGGGTCACGGTCGAGGGAGAGCTGACGTGCCACAGCCTCAGGCAGTGTGGCGAAAGTCTCTGCATTCTCCTTGCTCAGGTGAGCGAGGATATACTCGCGCTGTGCGTCCTTCTCCAAATCCTTATAGTCTGCGCCGCGAGCGGCGAGCAGGTCGTTGAGCTCATCGATCAGACGGCCAATGGCAGGAATGAACTCGATGAGACCCTCGGGAACGAGCACCACACCGAAGTTGTTGCCATCCTCAGCACGCTTAGCGACAGCAGTGGCAATCTGCTCCACGATATCGTTGAGCGTCATATCCTTCTTCTCCACTTCCTCAGAGACGATGCAGATATTTGGCTGTGTCTGCAGAGCGCACTCCAAAGCGATGTGAGATGCAGAACGACCCATCAGCTTGATGAAGTGCCAGTATTTACGGGCAGAGTTAGCATCACGCTCGATGTTGCCGATCAGCTCAGAGTATACCTTTGTAGCGGTATCGAAGCCGAAGCTGGTCTCGATCTGATCGTTCTTCAGGTCGCCGTCGATGGTCTTCGGGCAGCCGATAACCTGGATACCATAGTTTTTGGCAGCATAGTACTCAGCGAGCACACAAGCGTTGGTATTGGAGTCGTCACCACCGATGATGACCACAGCCTTGATGTCGAGCTTGCGCAGAATCTCAAGACCCTTCTCAAACTGGTCTACCTTCTCCAGCTTGGTACGGCCGGAACCGATCATGTCGAAGCCACCGGTGTTGCGGTAATCGTCAACGAACTCTGGAGTGAGCTCGATATACTTATGGTCAACAAGGCCGCCAGGACCCATGAGGAAGCCATAGACTTTGTTCTCAGGGTTCATCTTCTTCACTGCGTCGAAGATACCGCAGATGACATTGTGACCGCCAGGTGCCTGACCACCGGAAAGGATCACACCGACATTCATCTTGCGGTTGGCAGACTCCTCACCGGGCACAAACTCGATAAGCGGCATCCCGTAAGTATTCGGGAAAAGCTTCTTGATTTCTTCCTGGTCACCTACACTCTGGGTAGGAGCTCCCTCTTTTACGCTGACAGCACCTTTGAGGCCCTTCGGCAACTTTGGCTGATATTGGGCACGGGCTTTCTGCAAAAGACTCTTTTTCATTTTAGAAAGTTCGATTAATTAATTAAAAACAGTATACTACATGCAAAAGTACATTATTTCATCGAGAAATGAGAAGAAAAAAGAAAGAAAACCAGTTTTTGAAACATTTTTTTTGCACGACGGGCGACGTTTCATCTTTTTTTCTTATCTTTGGAGAAAAATAAAGTATCACTCACTTAATCATTACTATTATGGCTAAGAAAAAGGATTTAAAACATTCTATTAATTGCATCTGCAGCGACCTCTTCGCCGAGGCAGTAGCCGCTTCGTTGTATGGCGCAGAGAAGGACAGCACCGATGCACAGCAACTTCTGTCTTCCATCATTGTCCTGCGTGACGATTTTGTAAAGCGTGTCTCCCATCCAGAACCGGGAATGGAGCCAAGGCAGTACTACACCAACCTCATCAACGACTTCAATCATCAGATTTCCGACATCATCGACCAGATCAGTAACCTTGGATAACGGCCGTATTGCACGTTTCTGAACACACGATTATGATTCAACAGTTCTGCAATTGGCTTCTCGTCAAACGAATGAAATGGACCATCAAGGACCAACAGCCGCTCCCCGAGAAATGTATCATTTGTCTGGCACCGCACACCAGTAATTGGGATTTCATCATGGGCGTGCTTTATATGTTCTCCCGTGGCATTCGCATCAACTTCCTGATGAAGAAAGAATGGTTCCGATGGCCGCTCGGCCCCATCTTCCGCTCCATCGGCGGCATACCGGTCTTCAGGGCCAAGCACTCCCACATGACCGACGCGCTCGCTGACGCAGCGATGAAGAATTCTATCTTCCGACTATGCATCACACCGGAAGGCACGCGCTCGCTGAATGCCGACTGGAAGAAAGGATTCTATTTCATTGCGCAGAAAGCCCAGATTCCTATCCTGCTCTACTCTTTGGACTATGGCAAGAAGCTCATCAAATGCGCTGATAGTTTCATACCCCAAGGCGATATCGATGCCGATATGTTGAGGGTGAAACGCTATTTCATCCATGTGAAGGGCAAACACCCTGAGAAATTCACAACGGGACTGCCAGAAGAAAACAACTGACACCCTGCTCTCATACATCAACCATTTTCTTGTAGTAATGCTATATAAAAGTTATTTTGCTTTAGCTCTGTTGCTTTTCCCTGGTACGCAGACCTTTGCACAGAATGCTGTTTATCAGGAAAAAGCCAAGAAGGATTTGAATGCATACTTCGTCTCATATCAGGCAAAACAGACTGACTTTTCCAGTCAGCCTCGACTCAAGGAGCTGCGCATCGACGATAAGCAACGGAAGGTTACCGTCGTACCAGACCCTTCCTTCGCTCAGCAAGAACTCAACGATAAGCAAATTGGCAAAATCTACAAGAAAGTTCGACATCTGCTTCCAAAGGTTTACCGCGACTACGACCTCAGCATCGTCGTTTCGGGGCTGCCCTTGGAGAACTATGACACAGACTTTACCTCGCTGTCCGGCAATTCGCTTTGGGGGAAGATCCATTACGACGGCCAACCTTGGGTCAGCAATGCATCGCGCCCCTTCCGTATTACCCATGGACTTTATAACCGTCATCTGGTAGTGTGGGCCTCGCATGGCCGCTATTATGACACGAAGAAAGGACAATGGCAATGGCAGCGTCCGCCGCTGTTCGGTACTTGCGAGGATCTCTTCACCGAGACGATCGTCCTGCCCTATCTCATTCCGATGTTGGAAAATGCGGGAGCTGTCGTATACACACCACGGGAAAGAGATTTGCAGACAGAAGAGTATATTGTGGACAACGACGGTGTCAATGCCCCGGGATACTCGGAATCGGATGGTGGCAAACAATGGTACAACTGTCCACGCTCGGGCTTCGCATACCGGCTGGGCAACTATGTCGACGGACAAAACCCCTTCAAGGACGGTACTGTCCGGATAGCGAAGACCACAAAAAAAGGTGATGGCACCTACGTGCTATGGCAACCCAGATTCCATAAGGCGGGACGCTATGCCGTGTATGTCAGCTATCAGACGGTCGATAAGAGCGTGGACGATGCCCATTATGTCGTCTTCCACAAAGGACAGGCCACGGAGGTGCGCGTCAACCAGCAGATGGGCGGCGGTACATGGGTCTATCTTGGCACCTTCGACTTTGGAGAGGGAAAAAGTATCGACAACTGTGTCATGCTCACCAACCAGAGCAAGCGCCGAGGCGTTGTCACCGCCGATGCCGTGCGCTTCGGTGGTGGTATGGGCAATATCTCACGTGACGGTGTCACCAGCGGATTGCCACGCGTTCTGGAAGGCTCCAGATATTTTTGTCAGTGGGCGGGTGCTCCTTATAATATATATAGCAGCCGGGGAGGTACCGACGACTACGCCGATGACATCAACAGCCGCTCGCGTATGCTCAACTGGCTGGCAGGGGGCTCTGTCTATGTACCAACTGTTGAAGGCGAACACGTGCCCTTCGAGTTGTCGTTGGCCGTTCACAGTGACGCTGGCTATGCACCCAACGGCAAAGACCTCGTTGGTTCTCTGGCCATCTGCACCACTAACTACAACGATGGTCAGCTTTCCTCTGGACTCACACGGCAGGCTTCCAAGATGCTGGCCAAGGACCTTCTCGACAACCTTACGCGCGATCTTACTTATAAATATGGTAATTGGGCCAGACGATACCTTTGGGACCGCAACTATTCCGAGACCCGCGTGCCTGAAGTGCCCTCGGCGATCCTTGAGACGCTGTCACACCAGAACTTCCCCGACATGAAGCTGGCTCAGGATCCACACTTCAAATTCACCCTCGCCCGATCGGTCTATAAGACGCTCGCCCGCTATGTCAACACAATGCACGGACGCCCCACGATCATCGAGCCTCTGCCGCCTAAAGATCCTGCCGTCACCATCAACAACCGTCAACAGGCTCACGTCTCATGGGTAGTGCAAGACGATCCGCAGGAGCCTTCTGCCCACCCAGACTATTACGTCCTCTATACAGCCATTGGCAAGGGAGGTTACGACAATGGTAGAAAAGTCAAGACGACGACTGTCGACCTTGACGTGAAGCCTGGCGTGCTCTACAGATTCAAGGTCACAGCCATCAACCGTGGCGGCGAGAGCTTCCCCTCTGAAGAAATTGCCCTTTTCACTCAATCGGGATCTCAGAAAAGCATTCTCGTCGTCAATGGCTTCCACCGACTCTCAGCCCCTACCGTCATCGACAACAACAGCCAACAGGGCTTCGACATGAAAGATGACATAGGAGTAAGCTATGGGCCGACGATCGGATGGCTGGGCTATCAGCAGAGTTTCAACAAGAGCCGCATCGGACGGGAAAGCTCTGACGGACTCGGATATACCGACGAGAGCCTTGCCGGAAAGGTCATTGCAGGCAACAATCTCGATGCATCAACAGCACATGTCGAGGCTATTGCCGGTTCTGGGAAATACAATGTTGTCAGCTGTTCCTCCCACGCTGTGGAGACCAGACGGGTGGCACTCCATGACTTCGATGCCGTCGACATGGTGCTGGGACTGGAGAAATACTCTCCCGACGCATTGGTCTACGACAAGACTTTTACCGACAACATCCAAAAGCAACTCACAGCCTACACCAAAAGTGGTGGTAAACTCTTGGTCAGCGGAGCCTATGTAGGAGCAGACATGACGGGAAGCAAAGAATCAGACTGGCTGTCCGGCACGCTGAAGGTCAACTACTCTGGCTCACTCAGAACCGACACCTTGCAGGGAGTCAACGGGCTGCAACAGAACTTCGACTTCTATCGCGCTCCCAATGCCGACCACTATGCGGCTACACACGCTGATATTCTTCAGCCTGCAGATGGAGCCATCTGCACCATGCAGTACAGCAATGGCTATTCCGCGGCCGTAGCCTATAAAGGCAATGACTACCGCTCCTTCACGATGGCCTTTCCCTTCGAATGCATTATCGACAAGAACATGCAACGACGCTTGATGACCGGCATCCTGAACTTCCTGTTGAAGTAAACAACATAACCATTACTCTAAAGAAGTTAATTTCAAAACAATACATTATGAAAATACAAGCAAACCATTCCGGTACCCGTAGTATCGAGATCAGCGAGAAACATTTTAAGACCATAGAGAAATACTCTCTCTTAGACAACCTCGTAGACAGCAACGGCATCATCGACGAGCCCGTTCTGGACAAGTTGAAGTTCAACGTGCGATCAATGCTGGAGTCTGAGACCATGAAGGACAACAACCTTCTTGACCTCTGCCTGGATGTCATCTACAACAACAACATGAAGGCCTTCGGCCTCCAGCAGCTTGTCGAAGCCTATAAACAGTGGAAAGCTGCCCAACCAGCGGCAGACGATAACGATCCGCAAAACGTCACCGACTAAACAATAGTTCTGACACATAATTACGATATGACGCAGAAATATCAGCTGACAGACTTCCTACCCACAACACGCAAGGAATGCGAGTTGCGTGGGTGGGACGAGCTGGATGTGATTCTCTTTTCCGGTGATGCCTATGTCGACCACCCTTCGTTCGGCGCGGCTGTCATCGGCCGTCTCCTTGAAGCTAAAGGCTATAAGGTGGCCATAGTCCCCCAACCCGATTGGCATGGTGACTACCGAGACTTCAAGAAACTTGGACGGCCACGTCTTTTCTTTGCTGTGTCAGCCGGTGCTATGGACTCCATGGTCAACCGCTACACGGCCAACCGACGTATGCGGCACGATGATGCTTACAGTCCTGATGCACGCCATGACATGCGACCGGATTACCCCAGCATCGTTTATACCAAGATTCTTAAGCAGCTCTTTCCCGACGTGCCCGTAGTCTTGGGCGGAATCGAAGCGTCCATGCGACGGCTCACCCACTACGACTACTGGCAGGACCGGCTGATGAAGTGCATACTCTGCGACAGCGGGGCGGACATGATCCTCTATGGCATGGGGGAGAAAAATACGATACAGCTCTGCCACGAGCTCGAAGAGGGACGCAACATCAAGGACATCCATGATATTCCACAAACGGTCTATCTCTGCAAGCAGGAAGACATCCCGGGAGGCATCAGCGACGACGACATCGTGCTCCACTCTCACGAGCAATGCCTGCAAAGCAAGAAAGCTGAGGCTGAGAACTTCCGCCATATCGAGGAAGAGTCCAACAAGATGCACGCCCAACGGCTGTTGCAGGCTGTCGACGGCAAGTTCGCCGTCGTCAATCCTCCCTATCCTCCTCTGACAACGGAAGAGGTGGACGAGGCTTATGACCTGCCCTACACGCGGTTGCCGCATCCCAAATACAAAGGCAAGACGATACCAGCCTACGAGATGATCAAGTTCTCGATCAATCTCCATCGCGGCTGTTTCGGCGGCTGCGCCTTCTGCACCATCTCGGCCCATCAGGGCAAATTCATCGCATGCCGTTCCAAAGAGAGCATCCTCCGCGAAGCCCGTCAGGTCATCGCCATGGACGGCTTCAAAGGATACATCTCGGATCTCGGTGGTCCGTCTGCCAACATGTATGGCATGGGCGGGCGCAACAAAAAAGCCTGTGAGCACTGCAAGCGGCCCTCGTGCATCAACCCTCAGATCTGTCCCAATCTCAACACGGATCTCTCACGCCTGCTTGACATCTACCATGCCGTCGACGCGTTGCCCGGTGTGAAGAAGAGTTTTATCGGCAGTGGCGTGCGTTACGACCTCCTGCTCTATAAGAGTAAGGATGAGAAGGCCAACGAAGCCGCCAGGCAATATACCCGAGAGCTCATCACCAGCCATGTCAGCGGACGTTTGAAGGTGGCACCCGAGCACACGTCCGACCGAGTACTACGACTCATGCGCAAGCCGTCGTTTGAGCAGTTCTATGAGTTCAAGCGCATCTTCGACCGTATCAACAAAGAGGAGGGGCTGAAAGAGCAGATCATACCTTATTTTATTAGCAGCCATCCGGGCTGTCAAGAAGAAGACATGGCAGAGCTTGCTGTCATCACCAAAGATTTGGACTTTCACCTTGAACAGGTGCAGGATTTTACACCCACGCCGATGACCGTCAGCACCGAAACATGGTATACAGGCTACGATCCTTATACTCTTGAACCGGTCTTCTCTGCCAAGACACCACGTGAGAAGCTGGCGCAGCGGCAGTTCTTCTTCTGGTATAAACCCGAAGAGCGGCAGGGCATAGAGCGTGAATTGCGACGCATCGGACGCCCCGACTTGATCAAGAAGCTCTACAACGGTGCTCCCTACCGCGGTCATGTTCATTACGACAGCAAGGCCATCGGCAGTACACCCGAGAAAGCCGCTCATCAGCCAAGCGGCAGAAGAGACCGCAACCAAAGACATCACGAAAACAGACAACCCTATAGTGCGAAAGTCAATGGGGAAAGAAAATTCGAAGACAAGCCTTACGATAGAAGAAAATTCGACGACAAGCCTTACGATGGTAGAAGAAACAACGAAAGACGGAGCAGCGACAAACGGAATGGCGGCAAACGAAACAGCGATCAACGCAATGACGACAAGCGCAAATCGTTCAACCCTAACTTCACGCCCAACGGCAAGTTCAAAGGCCGTCGTCATTGAGCAAGCGCTCACCGGAAAGCACTCACCGGCAGACTGTGAGGATGGCATCGTCGTGGCAGACAACTATATTGCTGTCATCGACGGCAGTACGAGTAAGACGCCAAAACATTACCATCCGACCATGCGCAATGGACGTTATGCCATGACGCTCATTAGCGACTTTCTGCGCCAGGCTCCTGCCTCGCTAAGTGTCACCGAGTTCTGCAACCGTGTCACGCAAGTCATCCACCAGGCTTATCCATTGGATGACTCACAGCCTCGCCGCTCGCCCGAGCAACGGCTGTGCGCCAGTGCTGTGGTCTGTAGTCTTCTGCGAAAGGAAATTTGGATGATCGGCGACTGCCAGTGCATGGTCGACGGACACCTCTACACCAACGACAAGCCGTCGGAAGCCCCGATAGCTGAGGAGCGCAGCCGTCTCTTCCCCACCCTGCAGGCTGAGCATCCCGACATGGTAAGGGACGGACGAATCGTCCACGACTATGCCCGTGATGCCATTCTCCCGAAGCTCATCGCGAGCATGCAAGGCGAGAACCGCACCTATGCTGTCATCGATGGCTTCGACATCTTCATGCCGGGTGTCAAGGTGATCACGTTGAGACAGGACGAGCCTCACGACATCGTGTTGGCGAGCGACGGTTATCCCTTTCTCCGTCCAACACTAAAAGACAGTGAAGCCGCCCTCTGTAAGCAGTTAGCCATCGACCCCTATAACATCCACACATTCAAAGCTACCAAAGGACTCATGCAAGGCAACGTGTCCTTTGACGATCGGGCATTGATTAGATTAAGATTAAGTAAATAGTCAGATTAGATTAAGCAAATCGTCAGATTTAGATTAAGCAAATAATCAGATTATATTAAGCAAACAATATATATGAGAATATTCCTTTGGCTGAGTTTCGACGGTACGGCCTACCATGGCTGGCAGATACAGCCCAACGGCATGTCAGTGCAGGAAAAAGTGCAGCAGTGTCTGAGCACGTTGCTCAGTCAACCGATTGCAGTGACTGGAGCCGGACGCACAGACGCCGGCGTCCACGCCCGTACAATGGTTTGTCACTTCGACATCGACAAGGAGCTCGACACTGACCAACTCTGTTACCGTCTCAACCGCATTCTGCCACGCGACATCAGCTGCGGGCGCGCCGAGCGCGTCAGCGAGGACATGCACGCGCGCTTCTCGGCCAAACGACGCACCTACCGCTATTTCATCCACACCCAGCGCGATCCTTTCCTTCGACACTACTCTGTAGAGACTCACTGGAAACTCGATTTCGAGATGATGAACGAGGCCGCTCTGTGGCTCACCACACAGGACGACTTCAAAGCTTTCTGCAAGGCCGGTGCAGACAACAAGACAACGCTCTGTCAGGTCACCACAGCTCAATGGGTGAGCACATCACCAACAACGTGGTATTTTGAGATTGCCGCCAACCGTTTTCTCCGCAACATGGTGCGGGCTGTGGTGGGCACGCTCTTCGAGGTAGGCCGTCACCGCATGACACTGGAGCAGTTCCGAGAGGTGGTAGCTACAGGCACCCGTTCCGATGCCGGAGAGTCGATGCCTGCTCACGGGTTGTTTCTTTGGGACATCGAATACTAAATCCTTCGCTTAGTCAAAGGTCTATTTACTGCCGATATAGAGAAATACCATACCGAGCAGCACGAGAGCCAGATCAAGTGCCTTGGCCTTGAGATTATGCTCATGGAAGACAAGGGCACCAAAGAGAAAGCTCACCAATACACTGCCACGGCGAATCATCGACACGATGGAGATCATCGCACCCGGCAGGCTCAGCGCATAGAAGTAGACAAAGTCAGCAGCACAGAGAAAGACACTGATGCCGATGATCGACCAATGCCAGCGAAAAGGTGTAGTTTTCTTATGGGTAGGCCACCACAGCAAGAGTAGCATGACAAGCATCAACCCCATCTGATAGATGTTGTACCAAGACTGCACGGCCATGCGATCTATGCCAATGCCGCCGGCCGCCGGTGATGCCATCAGATATTTGTCATAGAGTCCACTGATCGCACCCAAAACAGCAGCGAGCACGATAGCCCATATCCATCGGTTGTGTTTGAAGTCGATACCCTCACGCCGTCCCGAACGGCTCAGCATCAGGAAAGAGGCCACAGCTAACAGCACACCTATCCACTGCCACACGTTGAGCTGTTCGCCATAGACAAGCATAGCACCCACGAGCACCATCACCGGGCGTGTGGCATTGATTGGGCCCACAATCGTCAGTGGCAGGTGCTTCATACCGAAGTAACCAAAGATCCAACTAGACAAAACAATAAAACTCTTCAGGATGATATACTTGTGCATCTCCCATCCTCCTGTAGCAACATGAAAGATGCTCCCGTCAAGACAGGAAGTCGTAGCCGAGAGGATGATGAAGGGCAGGAAGATAAGAGAAGAAAAAACAGTGTTGAGAAACAACACGGGGATTACCGCATTGCCATTGAGCGACTTTTTCTTAAATGAGTCGTAGAAGCCCAACAGGGTAGCGGACATAAATGCTAAAAACAACCACATGGGAATGAGTTCTGTTACTTATTATAGTTATACTCTCAAATATACGGCAAAGTTACAACAAAAATTTAAGGTGAGTGGCATTCTGTACGGAAATAATTGTCTATATCATTCATTACAAACATGATTTTCCTAACCTCATGCCATCATCATATTGACTTCTCATGTTTAGGAAGTAAAAACACACTCTACTCTCAAAACTTAAGTTAGTTACTCCTACCTAGAAATCTATTAGGTTGTATAGAGGAAAGATACAAAAAACAAGAAAAGCAGCATTGGTTTACAAAATGGCAGAGAAAATCTCTTCTTTTTATCTCAAAAGTCTCTATACAAGAGAGAAGGGGGACAATGCTGTGAGTAGTTATACAAACAGATCTATGTCGCCAATAATTGTTAAACCTTCTTGTCGTCCGCAAGGTTTTGACTAACTTTGTAGCATAGGAATCAGAAATAGCAGTTCACTTAGAAAGCAAGAAACACAATAAGATTTTATCGCTGATGAATTACAAAAATATCATATTTGATTTGGGCAATGTCCTTGTCAAGCTCGACGAGGCTGCTACGATGCGTGCGTTTGAAACCTTAGGATGGCCGAAGAAGGATCATATTCGGGAGTATGCCGAGGGACTAAAGCTCTTCCAAGCAATGGGCGTTGGCATGATGAGTAATCAACAATTCTTTGATGCTTTCCGCGCGACCACTCATTCCAATGTCACCGACCAGCAGATCACAGAGGCCACCAATGCTATGCTACTATATATCCCCGAAGAGAAAAAAAGCAAGTTGTTGCAACTGAGAAAAGAGGGACACCGTGTTTTTCTGCTCAGCAATACCATTGACCTGCACTGGCAATACTGCAAGAAAAATCTTTTCCCAATGGATCATTACGGCGTAGACGATTATTTCGAGAAAGCATTTCTCTCACAGGAGATGCACATGAAGAAGCCTGATGACGAAATCTTTCAGCAAGTCATCAACGACGCAACAATTGATCCCAACGACACGCTCTTCATCGATGATCTGGAGGTGAACTGCGAAGCTGCGGAGCGCAATGGCATCCACTCTTTTCAGAACAAGAATTTCGACGATTGGATGAAGCTGTTCTGAAAATCAAACAAGACAGATCCTGCAGTTTGCTCTGAAACAGTTCCGCAGACAGCATTTGGGGCTCACTTCTGAATTTGCTCTCATCACTAAACATCATGCTGCCGCAACCACTCCATGACAATACGTGTGAGATAGATCTGCTCACGCAAAGTCAGAGCACGCCCACGGGGTATACCATGCCACTTCTCCAAGCAGCCACGACAACAGCAGCCCGTGGCGTGTTGGGCGATAAAAGGCGGGAAAATTCCATGGCGCATGGGGGTCTGCTTGCCGTCATTGGCAATGAAAGCTGGTGCCAGCCGCCGGGCAATGGTCTCACGTGTACCCTGCTCTATCTTTTTCCACCCCTTGTCGTGGATATAAGCCTTGTCCTTGTCATTGAGATAAAACGAGCTGCGAAAACTACTCTTGGTCAGTCGCTCAAAAAGAGGCGAAAGGTTTATGCCCTCCACCTCTTTCTTTATTTTCTCCTCCTCGTCGTCAGTGGCGAAGAGATCGAGTTGCTTATAGGTCATTACATATCATTACATACTCTCATGGAGCACCTCCATGAGTTCGTCGTGGGTAAGCTGATGATAACCGGCATCAAGGAGGAAGGTGCCACGGGCAATGCCTTCAAGCATGTCGTTGGTTGTACCAATGTCTTTCAGTGTCAGGGGCAGTCCTATCTCCTGCATCCATGCCTTGAGCGCATCAAGGCCCTCACCGGCTATCTGCTCATCCGATTTACCCTGCGGACTGACATTCCATACGTTTTCGGCAAAGCGCACAAACTTCTTCAACCCATACTTCATGATCTTCCGGTAATAGGCCAGCGACACGGCAGCAAGCGTAAAACCGTGGGGGGCGTGCGTCCAAGCACCTACAGAGTGGCCAATCATGTGTACCTCCCAATCCTCTTTCTTAGCCTTGCAGACCAGACCATTGAGTGCCCAAGTGGCAGTCCACATGATATTACTGCGTGCCTCATAGTCCTGCGGATCCTTCACGGCTTTACGGGCAGCAACGATGAGGCTGTGCATGAGTCCCTCAGAAAGATAGTCTGACGTATTGTCGTCGTCATCGGAGAAATACTGCTCCATAATATGGCTCATAATGTCGAAGATACCGGCCTTCATCTGCTCCACGGGGACAGTGAGTGTATAGTTAGGGTTGAGGATGGAGAACTGCGGCAGGAGCCGCTCATCGTAGACATGCCCCACTTTCAGTTTGGTGTCAGCGTCTGTGATCACGGTTCCCGCATTCATCTCACTGCCCGTGCCAGCCATGGTCAGCACGCAAGCCACAGGCAAAATCGTCTGCCCTTGTGGTGGATTCTGCTGCTTGAGATAGAAAGCATCCCAATAGTCACCCTCGAAATGAGCACAAGCCGCCACAGCCTTGGAGTAGTCACAGACGCTACCACCGCCCACAGCGAGGATGAGATCAATCTGATGTTTGCGGGCGATGTCCACACCCTCGCGCAACTTGGCCAGTGTAGGGTTGGACATCACTCCAGGATTCTCAACCACTGTCTTTCCGGTCTCTTTGATCACAGCCATCACGTCATCATAGATACCGTTGCGCTTGATACTGCCACCACCATAGTTGAGCATGAGGTTTGGGCCGTATTTCTTCAGTTCTTCTTTTAGGCCGTTGAGACTGTCAGGACCAAAATAGAGTTTGGTCGGATTGTAATAAACAAAATTTCCTTTCATTGTTGTTGATGATTAAGGGGTTGTTATGACGCCTATATATAAATAGGTGTAAGATGTTATAGCATTCCAGAAATTCGGCATGAGAAGATGACCGGCAAGTTACAAAGAACAGATTTAAGAAAACGATGGCTCCAGCATCACTCCAGCATGATTACCTCCAAGTCATCGGGTACAAAGACCTGTCCGTTATAGACACTCTTAGCCTCACGTGTATAGAGTTCTTTTCGCGTATCGAGCGTTTCCTCCTCGGTATGATAGAGGATGAGATGTCGCGCGCCGAGTTTCTGTGCATTGCGTGCAGCGTCGAGAGCCGTACTATGGTGCTTCTCATAGGGTTTGAAGCGCTCGCGGTCGGCATACAGGCAGAAGGCCTCACTCATCAGCCAATCAGCGTTCGAGGCATAAGAACGGCACGCATCATTGAAGGGCTCGTCGCCCAGACAGACGAGCTTACGGCCATCGGGAAGGAGGGCCGTGAAACCAAACTGTTTTTCTTTGGTAGAGTGGATATCGAAACACTGCAACCGCATGTCGCCCACCAGAAAGCGGTCGCCGTCCTGAAGTTCGTGGAAGACGATGCGATCAGGCATCTTGTCTGTCTGTTTCTTGGACAGTAACGACTGACAGAAGAGATTGAGCAGACCGATGACACGCTGGTGGCTGAAGATATGGAGTTGCTTTGGGCGGTCACGCTGCAACGTCATGCGTATAAGCCAGATGGCACCAAGAATATGGTCGGTATGGGCATGAGTGATGAAGAGGTAGCTGATGTCGCCGCGGTTGATCCCCGCAAGCCTCAGCTGAGTCAGTATGCCATTTCCTCCACCGGTGTCCACCAGCAGACGAGTCCCGTCGGAGCTTTGGAGCACAAAGCAAGTATTGAAACAGCGGGAAACGAGCGCGCTGCCCGTCCCCAGCATGGTAATAGTTGGTTTACTCATAGCCTTTACCTGTCATTTCTCACGATGAATGACGGTGCCATTGGCCTGATGGGTGGCAAGGACGAGCACCTCTGCGATCTGTACGTGCTCCGGTGCATTGGCTGCATAGAAAGCCACGTCAGCAATGTCATCGCCGGTGAGTGGCTTGATGCCACGGTATACATTGTCGGCACGCTGGGTGTCGCCATGAAAGCGCACATTGGAGAAGTTTGTCTCCACGAGGCCGGGCTTGATGTTAGTCACGCGCAAGCGGGTATCTGCCACATCGATGCGCAAGCCATCAGTGATTGCCTTCACGGCTGATTTCGTGGCGCAATAGACATTACCGCCGGCATAAGCTGCATCGCCTGCCACACTGCCTATATTAATAATGTGTCCCCGGTTGCGGCTGACCATACCAGGCACGATAAGGCGCGTCATCGTCAGCAATCCCTTGATGTTGGTGTCGATCATCTGATCCCAGTCATCAAAGTTGCCTTGATACTCTGGCTCCAATCCGCGAGCCAATCCGGCGTTGTTGATCAGCACGTCGATATCTTTCCAGTCGTCGGGGATGCTCTCCACGGCCTTGCGTGCCGCCTCTCGGTCTCGTACGTCAAAAGCCAAGGTCAGCACTTCTGTACCATCAGTCTCCAGACTTCTTTTCAAGCTGTCCAGTTTCTCGCCGTTTCTGCCTGTGATGATGATCCGGTATCCTCCCCGTGCGAAGCGCTTGGCGCAGCCCTCACCAATGCCACTAGTGGCTCCGGTGATCAGTACAATTCTTTTATTGCTCATAGTTTATGATTAATGATCGTTTTCGTCTCACCCCATGAAACTCACTGCCAAAGCCACAATGGCTGGCCCTCCCTGCTTGAAAAGAATCTTCGGGTTGCTGCTCAATGCCCCAAAGAGTGCCACAAGGATGACATACCCCAGCAACAGACGCACCCAAAGCATGTCATAGCTGAGAGCAGCATAGGCCAGCATCACGGCCAGCAATCCATTGTAGACTCCCTGATTTTTCAGCAAGGTGGAGATATGGTGATCGCTCAACTCGTCGACATCGATGCCGAACGTCTTGGAGGTATGGCGCGATGTGGTGGCAAATGTCTCTAAATACATGATGTATAGATGCTCGGCGGCAACCAACAGAGTGAGAATGACAGTAAGAGAGTTCATCATAGGAGCTTCTTTTTATTGCAAAGATAACGCAAACAAATGAAACCGCAAAGAAAAACGTTTCTTTTATAGCTAAAATATCAATTTGATTTTATATCTTTGCAGCAGACCACTGCAATGTGATCGACAGTAAACAACAAACAGATAAAGGTATGAAAAAGACGTTATTTCTTTCGTTCTTCATGCTTCTCTCTCTGAGCATGAGTGCCCAAAGCTCCAAGACCACAGAGACGCGACGCGATGCCTACGGCAACATCATCGGAACGGTAGAGACAACAACCGACAGCCGGGGCAACCAGCAAACGGTTTACAAAGATAAATACGGACACATCACTGGACGCAGCTCCTCACGCACCGACGGCAGAGGATGCACGACGACCACCTACCGCGATCCCTATGGCAACATGACTGGGTCAAGTACTACGCGCACCAACCAAAAGCGCACAGAAACTATCTACAAGGACCGCTACGGACATATCACAGGATCGAGCAACTCACAAACCAGCGGCAAGACAACCACCACGACCTATAAAGACCGCTACGGACACGTCACGGGAACCAGTACAACGAGATAATGAAAAGAAAAAAGAAAGTCATTGTAATTCTTATCGTACTGATGGGTCTGACACGCCTCTGCATACAAGGACAGACGTTACAACAGGACTTGCATCAGCTCCAGTCGTGGCAAGCAGGATGCGTGGTCAGCACCGAGGCTGTCAGACACTACGGCCTTGCACGTTGCTTCCGGGCTGATGCAATCCCCGACGCTGTCTTTGCCCGTATGCGCGGCAACTCCTTCCCACCCGGATGCGCCATAGCGCGGTCGTCGCTCCGCTATGTCCGTACGCTCTACGTAGGATTTGACGGCCACACCCATATCGGCGAACTTGTGTGCAACAAATTGATTGCCGCAGACCTGGTCGCCATCTTCCGTGAACTCTATCAGCAGCGTTATCCCATCGGAATGATGCGCCTCATCGACGACTACCATGCCAGCGATGAGGAGTCGATGCGCGCCAACAACACCAGTTGCTTCTGCTACCGCGTGGTGAAAGGTTCAGCCAAACTCTCGAAACATGCCGAGGGGCTTGCCGTCGACATCAATCCCCTCTACAACCCCTGCGTTCGCCGCAGCCACGGCAAGACGACGATACAACCTGCCACAGCCTCACGATATGCAGATCGTTCAGCGACGTTCGCCCATAAGATCACGCGCGGCGACCTACTTTACAAAGTGTTTACCGCTCATGGCTTCCGATGGGGAGGAGCGTGGCGCAGCGTGAAGGACTACCAACATTTTGAGAAATAAGATATCTTGTCTTCAAGCCCTACTATATATATTGGAGATTCTTATGACTAGCCAATGGCTCTGTGCAAAATATGAAAGCCATAAAAGAAAGCATAGTTGACTGTTATGACAAAGGTTAACGATGACAGAATGAACTCAGCTTTTATTAACATAAGGAAATTAGCAAACAAACTATAAAGGATTTATCTTTTTCTTTTGCAATATGAAGAAAAAAGAGTAACTTTGCAAAAAGATTGTAGCAATATCGTCATTAAGCAACAAACAACAACTATTTGTTATGGCAAACAATATTTTCAAAGGTCTGGGCATCGCCCTCATCACTCCTTTTACTACTCAAGGAGAAGTGGATTATCCCGCACTCGAGAAGCTGGTGGCTTACCAGCTCGACAATGGTGCCGACTTCCTGTGCATACTTGCAACAACGGCCGAAGCCCCTTGTCTGACGAAAGAGGAAAAGGACAAGATCACGGAAGTGGTGAAGCGTGTAAACAACGGACGCGTGCCTATCCTAAAATATTGTGGTGGCAACAATACGGCCGCCGTCATAGAAGAGATGAAACAAACCGACTGGAGCGGCATCAGCGGCATCCTGAGCATCTGTCCTTACTATAACAAACCGTCGCAGGAAGGTCTCTATCAGCATTTCAAGGCCATTGCCGCCGAAAGCCCGCTACCTCTCGTGCTCTATAATGTTCCCGGACGTACGGGCGTAAACATGAAAGCCGCCACAACAGTGCGCCTCGCCAAGGACTGCCCTAACATCGTAGCTGTGAAAGAAGCCAGCGGCAGCCTGGAGCAGGTCGACGAGATCATCAAGAACAAACCCGACAACTTCGATGTCATCAGCGGCGACGACGCCCTTACCTTCTCCATGATTGCCAGCGGAGCAGCCGGTGTCATCTCGGTCATCGGCAACGCACTGCCCAAGGAGTTCTCACGTATGATCCGACTGGAGTTCAACGGCGAATATGAGCCAGCCCGCAAGATCCACCATAAGTTCACCGAGCTCTACTCCCTGCTCTTCATCGACGGCAACCCGGCCGGCGTGAAGGCTCTGCTCAACGACATGGGCATGATCGAGAATATGCTCCGACTGCCACTCGTACCGACCAACATCGAGACAAAGCAAAAGATGGCAGATATCCTCAAAGAACTCAGACTGTAAGACACTCCACACAGTTTCACAATACAAAAACACGGAGACAAGAGAGATAATGACAACTCTCTTGCCTCCGTGCTTTTTTGTTTTGTGACGTACTATTTTCTCACAAATCCTACACCTTATTAAAAAATGGGAAATCTATTATACTACAAAGCTCTCACGACTCTGATTCCCGTAAACGTCGGGTGCTCCATCATGTAAGTACGGAAGAGCTTGGGCTCTTCGACAACACGATGACGGATGGCTGAAGCGTTGAGCAGATGTAGACCATCCCCATGCCACACGGCAATGCCGAGATGGCTGGTGTCCAGTCCTCGCTTAGAAGTGAGAATGACGATGATGTCGCCATTGTGAATAGTGGATCTCAACAACGCGCTGTTGTCCAAGGCTGTCTTAGGAATATAGCGATAGGTGTGACCCGATATGCTGTCTTCCATCTTTCTGATCTCGCCAATCCAGTTGGGATGAGCCCTGAACATGGGATACGCTGAGGGATGTGATGACATATAATTCACACTGACCAATTGTTTTGCAGTGAACGGAGGCACCGGTCCCTGCAGGTCAATGACCAGTCTCTTTCTCACGTTCTGATTGATCCAATAGGTGAAATAGTGCTGACGGGTAGGATAAGACACGATGCCGTCGCGATAGCGGATCAGTGCCAGCTCTTTGCAGAAATGAGTAAAATCCGGAGTCTTCCGTTTCATGCAGTTGGAGAGAGCCAGGACCGTCTCAACCAATGTTGTGCAGTCAAACTGCCGCAGATTCACCACAAGTTGCTCCTCCTTGTGCTGATCAAGTGTCTTGGCCACATAAGGCAAGCCTATGAGTTGCCGGCCAAAGAACAGCATGTAGTTGGAGTCCCGCACCTCGCGATGTGCTTTTCTGAACAGTTTCATGACCTTTACGGAATCGCTGCGCCAATAGTCGATCCGGGCAGCATGAGTCTGCCCTACTCCAATGAAGAGCAGAGTGAAGAGCAATAAATATTTAAGTTTCTTTTCCATCTTATACAACATTATCCTGTATGACATTGTTTTCTAACGTTTCCCAAAGTTAAAACCTACATAGAAATAGAGGTTTCCGAAAATATTATTGGTGTAGAACTCTTTGCGATGATAGGTGATAAACTGCCAAACGGAACTGCATCCGACAAACCACCTGTTGTTGTTCCACACGACAGAGCTTCTCACGATACCATCGATATTGAGGTTACGGAAATCGAAATCCAGGAAATCCTTCAAATTCGAAGACTTCACCTCATTGGTTGCGCGCTTATATGCCAGGCAGGCCTGCGCAGAGATATCGAACAAGAAGTTACGCGCAAAGACCCAGTTATAGGCATATCCTCCGGAAATATTGTAGGCAGAGTAATCGATATTACTGAACGTCATCGAAGAGTCTAGCTCCGCTACCGCCTCCGTTGAAAGTCTGCTGGAAGCAAGTTCTTTGAGAGACGTCCAATTGATATTGAGGCTATGCTTGGTGTATCCGATGCCTGCAATGACACTTCCACAAGAGCGTTTCTGACGCGTACTCTGTGCGTAAGCTGCTGGATATGAGAATTTTCGATGATTAAATATATAGTAGAGGTTAAAGCCTTTGATGGAAGAACTCAAGTCCTTGAAGTCTACATTCTTCATAGCTGAAGTATCGAATTTCTTTCCGAGATCGATGCCTGCAATATGATAGTCATTGCCCGACTTGCGGTAAAAGAGATCCACTCCTATCTGATTGCTATACAAACTCAGGTTGAAGTCCTGTTTCTTGTCTGAAGCTCCTAAATGTACCAAGTCAACGGTATAGCCCAGGAATACCCATCTCCAGCCGAAATAAGGTCCTAACTTGTACGAAGGATCGGGAGAGAAAAAATATTCGTGTCCGTTTTTGTTTCGTATGTGATAGCTTTCAAATGTGTTGGTGTTTTGAACCATCGCCGCCCAATTGTAGTGCTGCGGCTCAATATATGAGGTGTCGATGCTCGAAAAATTTCTCACGATTTTGCGCACGCGGCTGATCTTGTGCCGTGTGGAATCACCACATTCATCGCCCCACGACATCAGGGCAACTATACAGAAGAGAAAAAGAGAAACGTATCTAAGCATCCACATCTACATCAGAACTTACCAAGAATACGGTCCATCACCCAGTTGACCGGTGTGGCACTCACGCTGGTGCACTCGCATTCCGCCTCCCCCTGCAAGTGGCGGATCACCTCCCGGATAATAGGCAACTGTACATAGGAGGGATTTGGGACTACATAGCTGACATTACCCTCGCTGGTGACAACATGGATGGGGTCGTAGTTGTAGACCGAGAAATAGAGCGAACCCTTGTCGCCGACGACCGTGATTCGGTCTTCCTTTGCACTTTCATGCCCTACAAAGCACCACGACGCACTGCCCGGTATGCCCGAGGCAAAGATAAATGCGGCACTGATCGTGTCCTCTGCCTTATAGAGATGAGCACGATTGGCGGGATAGCCATGGGCACGCGTGATGACGCCAAAGATATGCTGAAGGATATCCAACTGGTGCGGAGCCAGGTCATAGAAGTAGCCTCCACCTGAGATGTCGGGCTGCAGACGCCACGGCAAACTGTTGACAGCACGGTAGTCGAGGTCACGTGGGGGTACGGAGAATTGTATCTGCACATTGAGTATCTTGCCCAACGTGCCATCGTTGATGATCTCCTCCACCTTTTGGAAGTAAGGCAGATAGCGGCGATAATAAGCCACAAAGCAGGGCACGCCAGTCATCTCACTGATACGGTTGATACGCAGGCAATCCTCATAGCTCGATGCCAAAGGTTTCTCGACATAGCAAGGCTTATGGGCCCGCATGGCCATGATAGCAAACGTAGCATGGCTCGAAGGTGGTGTGGCTATATAGATGGCATTTATATCCGGATCGTCGATGAGTTGCTGGGCATCAGTATACCACTTGCGAATATGATGACGCTCGGCATAGGAACGGGCCTTGTCCTCGTTGCGGCTCATCACCGCCTCGACATGCGAGCCCTCCACGACGTTGAAAGCGGGACCCGACTTTTTCTCCGTCACCTCGCCACAACCTATGAATCCCCAACTGATCTCTTTCATAACATTCTTTTTTGCAAACTTACAAAAAAAAACGCAAAGTGCAAAAGGATACATCCAATATTAAGTTCGTAATGTCAAAATCGACTGCTCCTTTCCGATGCCATAACATTGAGGACAAAACTGAGAAAGTCAGCTGTCAAAAAGTAGAAACGCTATAAAAGCACAACGACCGCCACGCAAACTCGTGACGGCCGTCAGATGACAATCAATCAAAGGTTACTCGTAACGGATAGCCTCTATAGGATCCAAGCGTGCTGCCTTCTTGGCTGGATACCATCCAAAGAAGACACCCGTGAAGGTACAGACAGCAAAACTCATGATGATGCTCCACAACTCTATATAGATTGGCCAGTGAGCAAACATCTTCACCGCATAGCTGGCCCCTATGCCGAGCAATACGCCAATGATGCCACCGGTGACACTCAGCATGATAGCTTCTATAAGGAACTGGTTAAGGATGTCCACGCCTCGTGCACCGACACTCATGCGAAGGCCTATCTCGCGGGTACGCTCAGTGACACTGACATACATGATGTTCATAATGCCGATGCCGCCCACAATCAACGAGATGCCGGCCACACAGCCCAGCAGGATGGTCATCATGTCGGTGGTGGAGTTCATCATCGTGGAGAGCTCTTCTTGCGAACGGATGTTGAAGTCATCATCATCACCCTCAGAAGTGTCTGTAGCATCCTTGAGCTTGTGGTTACGACGCAGGATGGAGGTCATCTCCTCCGTAGCCTTGTCAGTGACATCCTCGGTAATGGCTGAGGCTTGTATCTCACTCAGATAGGTCTGTGCCAGTATGCGTTTCATCACTGTGGTATAAGGTGCCAGCACCAGATCGTCCTGATCCATACCCATGGAGTTGTAGCCTTTTTTCTTCAGCACGCCGATGACACGAAAAGGAATGGTGTTGAAGCGCACCACACGTCCCACAGGGTCACTACCGTCGGGAAAAAGATAGTCCACCACAGTCTGCCCAAGAATACACACCTTTGTCCCCGCCTTGATATCCTGGTCGGTGAACATATCACCGTCACTGACACTCAGCTGACGTATGTCGAGGTACTCCCGGTTGACACCGTAGAGAGTAGACTGTGTGTTGTTGTTGCCATAGATAAACTGTCCCGAACTGCTGACCACAGGACTGATGCCCTTGATGTAGTTACACTCATCGCGCAGCGACTCATAGTCCGAAAGCTTCAGTGTCTGCATGGCCGACGGATCTTGTCGTACGCCACCGCGCATGTCGGCACCCGGATGGATCATGATCATGTTGGAACCCATCTCTGCAATGTTGGCCTGAATGCTTCGCTTCGAACCTTGTCCGATGGCGAGCATCGTGATGACCGATGCCACGCCGATGATGATGCCCAGTGCCGTAAGAAACGACCGCATCTTGTTGGCCATGATGGCACGCAGGGCTATTTTGAAAAGATTGGTATAGTTCATGTTTCCTATTCGTCGGTATTGGCCGGAAGGGCGGCAAGGCCCTGGGCGGCACTTTGTATATGTGGATTATATTCGTCGCTGATGACGTGTCCGTCGCGTAACTGGATATTGCGGCAAGAATAGTGCGCAATATCTGGGTTGTGTGTCACGAAGATGATCGTACGTCCCTCGGCGTAGAGTTTCTGAAAAAGTACAAGAATCTCAAACGACGTGCGGGTATCGAGATTACCCGTCGCCTCGTCAGCAAGAATCACGGCAGGATTGTTGACCAGGGCCCGGGCTATGGCCACACGCTGCATCTGACCTCCCGACATCTGATTGGACTTGTGATAAAGTCGGTCTCCCAACCCCACGGCTTTCAAGGCTTCTACCGACCGGCGGAAACGCTCTTGGGCAGACACGTTTGGATTGTACATCAGCGGCAACTCCACGTTCTCCACCGATGTAGTCTTCGGCAACAAATTATAGTTCTGGAAGATGAAGCCGATCTTGCGGTTACGCAATACGGCGCGCTGGCTCTTCGACATCGTACGCACGGAGACACCGTCGAGAAAATAGTCTCCGCTTGAGGGGGTGTCGAGACAGCCGAGCTGATTGAGAAGCGTAGACTTTCCCGAACCAGACTTTCCCATGATAGTGACAAACTCACCCTCATAGATCTTGAACGATACTCCACGCAGGGCATGCACCGTCTCGTCACCGACAAGGAAGTCACGCTTCACATCCCGCAACTCTATGACGACTTTTCGCTTGTCGCCATTGCTGATATCTTTTTGATTATTGTTGTTCATTGTGGATTTTCTGTTTTGTTGAATCCATTCATCAATCAACATTGAGTGTTCAACATTGCGTTCAATCATCATTCAACATTGAACACCCAACATTGCATCCATTTATCATTCAACATTCATTACTTCTTCTTGCTTCCCGGTCCTTTCGGCGCAAACGGACTGGACTCACTGGAAGAAGTCGTGTTGTCGTCGCCGTCATCATCGGACGTAGCCTAACTGATACCCGTGATCACCTTTGCCCCACGACGGATGCCACTAAGAATCTGTGTATGCGAACCGTCAGTCATACCAATATTGACACGGTGAGCCACCACAGTATTACCCTCGATCGTCCAAACCTTGTTCTTGGCATTTGCGATGTCTTTGATCTTCATGCCGCCAACGGTCTCTTTCTCCGGTGTGAAGCGCAGTGCTTTGCTGGGCACGCTGAGCACGCCCTTGTTTTCTTGGGTATAGATAGTAACCGTAGCTGTCAGTCCCGGCTTCAACTTCAAGTCGGCATTCGGTGCGGTGATCACTACCGAATAAGTCACCACATTGTTGGTTGTCGTTGCCTCCTGACGCACCTGCTTGACTGTGCCGGAGAAAGTGTTGTCGGGATAAGCATCCACAGTGAACGTCACACGCTCTCCCACCTTCACATTGCCGATGTCAGCCTCATCGACATCTGCCACCACTTGCATATTGGTCAAGTCCTTGGCAATGGTGAACAACGTAGGGGTACTAAAACTGGCAGCCACCGTCTGTCCTTCCTCCACACTCTTCGAGAGCACTATGCCGTCAATAGGTGAGGTGATCGTCGCGTAGCCCAGGTTGGTCTGTGCCTTTTTCACCTGTTCCTGTGCGGAGGCCACCTGATCACGTGCCGAGGACACACTGGCCAAAGCAGTCTGATAACTCAGACGGGCACTCTCGTAGTCATTGCCCGAGATAAGTCCCTTTTGATAGAGTGCTTTGTTACGACGAAAGTTAGCAGTCTGATAACTCAAACTGCTCTCTGCACTTGCCAATGACGCCTTAGACTGTTCCAGGCTGGCCTTGGCAGAGTTCAGCTCACTGGTCAAATTGGACTTGTCTAGTTCCGCGATGACCTGTCCTTTTTTCACTACACTGTTATAATCGACATAGAGCTTGCTGACGATACCCGAGACCTGTGTACCCACTGTGACGGATGTCACAGGCTCTATTGTACCAGTGGCAGACACTGTGTTCACAATGTTGGCAGGTGCCACCTCAGCAGTATTGAACTGCACCTGCTCTTTTTTCTTGTTGCCGGATAAGAGGAAAGCCACCACGGCCAGCACGACGACGATGGCAACCAATATCCAAACTTTACTGATCTTAATCTTTTTCATTGTCTCTTTTATCTATTTCTGTATTATATTTATTGACTTGTGTTTGATTCGTGCAGTGTCTGTGTTGTTCTCGTCTTATCTTATTGTTTCAAGGTCCCGTTCTGATAGAATTTCAGCATATCCTGATTGAGGATCGCCAGATACTTAGCTTGCAGTTCGGCTTGTTGTGCCTTGAGCAGTGCGTCTTTGCCATTCATGAGCTCAATGACATTCTTCAAATTTTGTTTGAACTGCTCCTGCAGAAGGTTGTAGCTGGTTTGTGCGCTCTCTGTACTAATCTTTGCACTCCGGTATTGCGCTTGGTTATTGACCGCCTGCAACCAATAGTTCTCAATGGTGGAATAGAGTGTCGTCTGCTTATCGCGCAAGTCGAGCTCATTAGACTGCCGCTCAAGGATAGCCCGGTTAACAGCGGTTTTGGTCTGTCGGTTGTCAAAGAGAGGCACGCTGAGCGTCACCCCACCACCAAAGGCAAAGTTGTTTTTCAGCTGTGTGCCCCAGTTATTATTGCTCATCGACGTAGTGTTGCTGTTCAGCCCGGCGCTTAGGCTCACCGTGGGCATTTTCCCGGCTTTTGCTATCTTCAACTGCAAGTCGCTGGCTTTAATGGCTGTGGCCGCACGCTGTATCTCCGGACGGTTGGCCAATGCGCTCTCATAGACAGAGGATACACTCGGAACAGCCGCCAAGGCCATGGCATCGGTCGTGGTTGGTACTGTCACATCGAACTCTTCCTCACTGGTGATCTGCAGCAGTTGTTTGAGCTGACGCTTATACTCCTTCAGATTACTCTCTGCCTGCACCACGGCATACTCGTCTTGGGCGCGCTGAGCTGTGAGCTGTGCCAGATCCGCCTTGCTCATACTGCCTACCTTGACGAATTCCTTGCCACGTTCCTCGTTTGCCTTGGAAGTCTCAAGTGTAGCCTTGTTCACGTCAACGGCATCCTTGGAATAAAGGATCTGCACGAAGAGCTGGGCGATCTGCTCTTGAATGCTGTTGGCCGTGGTGGCGGAGTCGAGACGGGCCTCATCGACAGAGAGCTGGTTGAGCTTCACCTGATTGTGGTTTTTGTTGCCGTTCCACACTGTCCAGGAAGCATTGATGCCGTAAGAGCCATTGTAGTAGGTTTTGTCGGTATTGGTCTGTACCTTGTCACCGGCTATCATGTAACTGCCACGCTCGGGCCAGGGGTTGAAAGTGACGTTTTGCGATGTCGATGCCGACAGTGAGGGCAACAGGGCCGACTTGCTCTGCAACAACGTTTCCTGGGCACTCTGATAGGTCACCGCCGTCTTGCGCAACGATATGTTGTTTGCCAACGCATAGTTGACACAGTCGCTCAAAGTCCATTGTTTGGCAAGAGCGGACATAGTGCCACCGCCAAGCAACAGTAATGCACTCAATAGAATCTTTGCATTTCTCTTAATCATATTCGACTTATTTATTCTGATAATTAATAATTCTTTGATGGCACTTGATTTCAAACGTTTAGCATAAGTCTTTAGATTTAGCCTTCATTAACCTCAATGAAGGCTACACCTTATTATATATACATAACCTTTCCTACCTTTTGTTCACTTAAGTTCTAGAGACTGTAAGCCGAACAAGTTATACCTCTTTAAGCGACTGAGCAAACATCATGAAACCAACGGCAAAAGATTATTTCGTTAACACATAGAACTTGGCGGTCTCACCTTCGGGTTCTGTGCCAAGCGAATCAGTCATAATGATAGATTTGGCATCCTTCACTTTGTAGTAGTTTTTTTCACCGGAAGAAGGAGTGACAAGTTCGATGAGCTTCCCACTCTTAAGATGATAGACGCCACTGGTAACGAACTGGCCGTCTTTCTTGCCAATATAGTCACTCGACAGGTTATAAGTACTGTCAGAACTGATCGTGAGCACCGTCTTAATGCCTTCACAGTCCGCGGCTGGCAGGGTTCCACGGTAAGTGCCACAATAGGAAGTGTCTACGACCGCACTATCGTTAATTGCCACCTTTGTGGAATCAGCACTTGCAGCCGTCTGGGCTTTCTTGCCGCCACAGGCTGCCATCATCAGGGCAAGGCCCAATACTGGAATGAGTTTCTTCATACGCTTGTAAATGTTGTTTGGTGAATGATATTCGACGATGGCAATGCATGATCCTGCTTAAAGGATATAGACACTGCCATTTCTTTGGCAAACTTACAAAAAATAATCGGAATCTGCGTCAGAAGAATAAAAAAATATGAAGGGCTGACACTAATTATATAATATTCTGAATGACACAGGCGATGCTACAATAGGCAAATTATATATGTTTTTTTAAAGACTTCCAACGATTTGACTAAAAAAGTGTCTAAAAAAGCAATTTAATCCCCAGAACAGTGATTATAAGTATCTGGGGCTAAATGACGGTTGCCTCTATAGTGACTCCAAAATATTAACGCACCAAACAACTATGACTGTGTGCACCTTTCAGAAAAGACTTCCAATGATAAATCTTATTGACAAAAGTCTGTCAACCTTTGAACACATTCTAGAAAAGCATCCAAGCAGAAAACACGAAAAAAAAGAGAGCAAAAGGAGAAAAGAGTGGGATGACAGGGTCAAAAAGGTTAGATGATAGGATGAAACAACCGAGATGACTGAGTGAAACAACCGAGATGACCAACAGAAACAACCGAGATGACAACATCAAAAAGGTACTTTGACGATAAATTCTCTAGAAAATTTCTCGTCAAAGTACCTTTTTGACCAGCCGGGAATAGCCGTATATTTATATATGTCTGATTATTAACTACTTACAAAAATCGACTAAAATTCGCGAAAATCAGAGCAAGACGTGGGCCGTTTCAGAAAATCGCCTGTATTTGGCCGCAAAAATGTCAGTTTATTCAACAAAAATATCAAGTCAGACACAATCGTTCTATTGGTACGGTTTTTGCATCTTGGCTACTGAGAAAATTAGAAGAGAAAGGATCATAAAAGTCATGAGACAGTTAAAGATTGAACGTAGCATCACCAACCGGCAGAATGAGTCACTCGACAAATACCTCTTGGAGATAGGCCGCATACCGATGGCCAACATCGATGAGGAGGAAGAGCTGGCCATGAAGATACAGAAAGGTGGCCGCGAGGGTGAGCGTGCCAAGGACAAACTCATCCGTGCCAACCTGCGCTTCGTCGTGTCCGTTGCCAAGCAATATCAGCACAAGGGACTCTCGCTGTCCGACCTCATCGACGAGGGCAACATCGGATTGGTCAAAGCGGCCGAGAAGTTCGATCCGACACGAGGCTTCAAATTCATATCTTACGCGGTGTGGTGGATACGTCAGAGCATTTTGCAGGCCATCGCCGAACAAAGCAGAATGATCAGACTGCCACTCAACCAAGTGGGAGCTATCTCGAAGATCAACCAAGAAATCGAGAAGTTTGAACAGACCAACCACCGCAAGCCAACCACAGAAGAGCTAAGTGCTCTCACTGATATCGACAGCAATAAGATACAAGACGCCCTGACTGCCGACACGCGCCACATGAGCATTGATGCGCCATTCAACGAAGACGACAGCAACAGTTTGGCCGACATTCTGCCTTCGTCCGACCATACGGTGTCGAATATCACCAATCGCGAATCCATGCGCATCGACTTAGAGAGCATCTTCAAGAAAGTGCTGAAACCACGTGAGATAGAAGTGATTACGCACAGCTTCGGTATTGGATGTCAAGAGGAGGGACTCGAAGAAACGGGTGAACGGATGGGGCTCACACGCGAGAGAGTACGCCAGATCCGTGAGAAGGCTATTGAGAAAATCAGACGAAGTCCTTACGCAAAAATTCTCACCCAATACCTCGGATGACGGGAGAACGAACTTTGTCTAATGACAAGTATATCCCCGGCTTGAGCAAACGGCTTAAGCCGGGGATTTTTCTTTTATGTTCAAAACGTGGTGTCGGTCTGTCCCCATTCATCATCGGTCAGCAGTCGACCGGCGTAACTGGCGTTGGATCCAGAGCCGACTCCCGAGAAAAATGCTCCCGTGTACTTGGTGATCATATTACATTGGATCTCCACTCCCTCAAAGAGATGCTGAATGATCTGATTGCCATTGCCGTCCAAAGCCGTCACGGTGATCTTTAATGTCTGACTTTCGGGTTTGGGGAATGTGTAGATGTCAAAGTCATGCGTTTTGCCAACCATATCCGACGTGATCGTAAAATCCTCGCTCTGCCGGGAGTTGACACAACCTAAGCCTGTCACACCGTTGAGTGTGGAGCTGCCGCCTGTGTAGGCAAACTTAAGAGTCTTGACATTCGAGGGTATGGCATCGGTCAGCGACAGCCGGAACATAGCCACGATACGTTTCATCGTGATGTCTTCAGAAGTATCGGCTTGCAGATCAATGTCTTTGCAATACCAAAAGGTGTCACTCATGCCTCCACTGAAGGTCACCTTCTCCACATCGGTCATCGTCGCACTCTTTGATCCGCTGTAAGCCAAAACCAACAACTTATATTTTCCGGCAGGCAGCGTAAGCTGTATCTTCCCGAAGTCCTGGTCAGATGTAGTCTGGTTGATCTGCTTCACTCTTGTGCCATTCTGGTAAACGGCGACGCTCACGCGATTGCATAAAGTGGTCACATCCTTACTGCGCGATACTTGATAGGACTTCTCAAAATCAGCATCGCCAAGTTTGGTGATGCAGAGCTGTAGCTTCACACCATTTTCATTCCGCGTCTCTTCCTTCTCTTCGTCTTCTACAAAAGCTTTCTGACAGGAGGAAAGCGACAAACAGCAACATAATAGAATCAGAGAATATACCAATTCCCTCATAGCAACAGGTTTAAAGATTAAACTTATTGCAAAAATAAGAAAACGTCAAGAAAGTGATGACAAAAAAAAAGAAAAACTTAGCGTAAGACATAAAAAATAGGAGAAGCAACGAAAAATTGTCGTTTTCGTTGCTTCTCCTAAATTCTTGGGAAACTTGTTTCGATGTGACTATACACGGTAGAGCAGTCCGTTGCGCAGGTCGTCGGCAGCGATCGCCTTGACCTTGGCATGGAGCTTTTTTCCCGTGGCATTGAGCGGAACACTCGACACGAAGCGATAATAGCGTGGCCGCTTGAAGTTGGCAATCTCGGGACTTTCCTTGCAGAACTCATCGAGTTCTTCGGCTGTCAGGCTTTCATCGGCTTTGACAACATATGCCGTGACGAGCTGCCCACGCATCTTGTCGGGCACGGAAGTAACGATGCAGTCTTTCACCTTTGGATTGAGGTTGAGTACCTCCTCTATCTCCACGGGATAGATATTCTCGCCCGAAGAGATGATCATGTCGTCCTTACGCCCAACGATGGTGACAAACTGATGCTCGTCCCACGTAGCCAGATCGTTGGTATAGAGGAATCCTTTGTAGTATTTCTGCTCGGTCTCCTCGGGATTGTTGACATATTTAAATGGCGACTTAGCCGGCGACGAGATGATCACCTCGCCGATCTCCGTGCCGTCGTCTTTGGCCAGGTCGTCGGGCTCGGCCCGCCGGTCTTCATAGACCTTCACGACGCGCACGTCATCATCGACGCAAGAGGCACCGGCCGTGCCGGCATTTTCCGGCAGATCGAAAGGCCGCAGGAAGGTGTTCCAAAAGGTCTCTGTCGTACCGTAGCCGTTGAAGATATTCGGTGTGAGCACTTTTTGATAGCGGATGCAAGCCGAACGCTCGAGCGGACTGCCCATCGTCACGATGCCGTGCAGCGTGCTGATGTCGTAGCCTTTGTCTTCCTGCTCATCGGCGAGACGCTCCAAGACGGTAGGCACGCCGATGACAAACGTGATCTTATAGCGGTCGATATATTTCAGCGTCAGTCCGGCGTCGAACTTGCGCATCACCACCAAGGCTGCTCCGGCGTAGAATGTAGGACAAGGACCGGCGCAGTGCAGTCCGCCACGATGGAACCAAGGAGTGGTGTTCATTGTCACGTCCTTATAGCTCATCGGGAAATGGATCATCACGTCGTGGCTGGAGAGCACCTCGTTGATGCTCGTCAGTGGCACAGCCTTGGCATGTCCGGTTGTACCGGAGGTAAAGAGGCGTGTCGTCTCGTCGTAGATGTTATACTCGCAAGTGAACGCCGGCTCCTCGGCTGTGCTGCCATCGACATAGTCGACAAACGAGATGACCGTGCCGTCGCTGGCCCCGTCGACGACCACAAGACGCTGAGGACGCCATCCGCTCATTTTCACGGCAGCGAGGACATCGCCCTTGCGTGCCTCGTCAAAGAAGAGTATCTTCGGCTTGTTTGTTTTCAGCAGGTCAGCCAACTCTCCCGACGAGAGTCGATAGCTCACCGGACTGTTGACAAAATGGCCTTTGTGGGCTGCAATATAAATAAAGGCAAACTCCGGACTATTGAGCATCATCATCATCATCACGTCACCCTTTTTCAGTCCGTCGGTCATCAGACGGTTGGTAAGCCGGTTGACATCAGCGTTGAGTTCACGGTAAGTCCATGTTTTCTTCTGAATGGGATCGATCATTGCCGTGCGCCATCCATAGCGGCGCACGTTGCGCATAAATCCCTCTATCCATGTGTAGCGACTCTCAAATATCTCTTTAAAATCTGTCATTATTGATTGGCTTTAACTCTTTCGAAACTTTAAGCTTATAACAAAGTTATCCATTTTCTGCTTTATCCTATATAACATTGTCAGCACAATTAAAGTAATTTAAAACATACTCACCATTTTCTGCACAACATCCCCAATGGCTGTGCAACATTTCAGTGCCTTGCTTTCTGCTTTTCATGTACAGGGATAAATCCTGCCGGGATATTGTATTTCTGTCCCTCCTCTAAGATAAAACGGAGGAAAGCCTTGACGATGATATTCTGAGGTTTGCCCTTGCTCACCACAAATAGCTGCCGGGCTGGTGGCGAAGGATAACGTCCGTCTTGAATGGCCTTGATCAGAGATTGCTTTGAAGCATAGAACTGCTCATCTTTGCTGATGTGCCCGTCACCATTAGTGTCAATGGGGAAAAGCGCAATGCCATCGTTGGGGCGGCCGGTCTGATCGTCGAAAGCATAGCTGATGTTGCACATGCCGAGCCCATAAGGATCGTTGGCCACCTGACGCACAATGCCCGGGTCCCCATAGACTCCCGTGCCGAGTAAGTCCTCCTGATGGGATTTCAGCCAGGAGGCAAATGTCTCGGCAGCCCCACAGGCATCGCTGCGAGTGTAGACATTGATAAGCGCATGACTGTTCACGCCCGCTGCCTGCCCCCAGGTCTTGATGGTTCCGGTGACCCAAATGCCACATGCCACCTTCTGAGAGAGTCCCCGTCGAAGCAAGTGACGATAGAGTGGATGACGGATATTGATGATAGGCACGACAGCATCTTGGGCTACCGCCACCGCCATTGCACCGCGCTGACACTCCGGCGCTTTCAACTCCCGCGATACCATGCCCAAGTCTACTTGTCCTGCCAACACGTCGGTGACACCCTTACCCGAGCCACCGGCCGATACGTCGATGGTCACTCCAGGATGTCTCTGACTGAAAGCGTCGGCCCAACGAAGCATCAGCGGATAGAGCGCAAACGCACCCGACACGGTAATGTTGCCCTGCAGGTCTTCTGCTTTTCCAGCCGGTTTCCTTCCACAGCCACTGAAAAGCAAAGGAAATAAAAGAAGTGCAATAGTGAGTTTCGCCATTCTACACCTTATTATATATGGCATGTATCGAGTTGTCTGCTCTTTGCACGAGTTGTTCATCATCGCATATTACTTGTTTATCTTCATGCAAAGATAGAATGAATCCACAAAATAGACAATCACCCTATAAGGGTATTTGACTCTACCATCTTTGTGGTATGAAAATACTATCAGCATGGTATTCCCCGGCATCGAGGTTTTCCGTAACTTTGCAACTGTAAAATCAGAGACGCTTATGAACGCAATAGCAAGTACACTCCACCACTTTGGCAACGGTTTCTTTCCGTTTGCTTTCAGTAGTCTCAACAGAGGGGACGAATCCTTTTCCGTGACCAACAAATTTGCTCACGCCACGGGTGCACGTCTTCAAGCCCGTCATCTCAATGTCTATATCAATGGCGCTCATATTCTGAAAGACATCAATGTGGAGATTCCCCGCAACAAGATCACTTGCATCATCGGTCCCTCGGGGTGCGGTAAGAGCACGTTGCTTCGCACGTTCAACCGTCTCAACGACAACATCGAAGGTCTGCGCATGACAGGCGAGGTCACCTTCGATGGTGACAATATCCTCAAAGCGGGCAGCAGTCGCCTTTCGGAACTGCGGCGCAACATTGGATTGGTGCCCCAGCGTCCCTGCCCTCTGCCTATGAGCATCTACAACAATGTGGCTTACGGTTGCCGCATCCACGGCATCCATAACCGTCATCAGCAAAACAAGATCGTGCGCCACTATCTCCGCGCCGTGGGATTGTGGGACGAGGTCAAGGACAGACTCAACTCTCCGGCATCACGCTTGAGCGGCGGACAGCAGCAACGTCTGTGCCTGGCCCGCAGCTTGGCCGTAGAGCCTACCTATCTGCTCGCTGACGAGAGCACAAGCGCACTCGATCCTATCAGCAGCCACAAGATTGAGGAGCTCTTTACTGAATTGAAAGTCAACAACTCCATCGTGATGGTCACCCACACGCTGAGTCAAGCGCTACGCATTGCCGATCACGTCATCTTCATGTACATGGGCAAAGTCGTGGAAGAAGGTGATGCCGAACAGGTCTTCCGTCATCCAAAGAACGAACTGACACGAAAGTACCTCAACGGCGCATTCAGTTAAAAGGCGATAGGTTTAGACTGCCTCTGATAAAGATTAGAATGACGAGAAAGTCATGAGCTACCCACCCCATTAAGACAATATGAAAAGAATCCATTTTTTGATTGACAGATATTTATTGAAAAGAGAGATGAAGAAGGGCATGGCCATAGTGCTGTGCCTTCTTTTGTTTTCTGCCTGCCGACCGGGCACGCTCAGCCATCGGGGGCAGAAAGCCGACGTGAGCGAGATTCTCTCAGACAGTGCCCACGTCACGCTTCGTTATGCAAAGAACTTCACCGTACACTATCTGTCAGATGGAACCCGACTGGTTGACATCAGTGTGACAGGACATAAAGGAAAGAGCACCTACCGTCTGGCTCTTATTCCCCGCGGCATCAAACCTTCTGTTATTCCTCATGGCTATGATCACCGGATAGAGGTTCCCATACAACGCTGCATTCCCATGAGCACAGAGCAACTGGCTGCATTCATCCAACTACACGCACTCGACCAGGTTTGTGCCATCACAAATGTGCGTCATCTACAAAACAAAGACGTGAAACACCGCATTGCTAAGGGCGAGATCGCCAAGATTGGCTACGAAGGAAACTTCGACACAGAGACGGTCATGGCGCTCCAACCCGATGCTATCCTCGTCTCCCCTTTCAAAAAAGGCGGTTATGAAGCTTTGCAGCAAGTAGGCTCGCCACTGATTCCTTATACTGCATTCAAAGAACCCACGCCACTGGGCCAAGCCGAATGGGTGAAACTTGTCGGCATGCTCACGGGAAGAGAGAAGCAGGCCAACGCCTTCTTCCAACAAATAGAACAACACTATCACGCCTATCAAGCCTTAGCCGCAAAGGCTAAGCACCGACCAACCATCTTCAGCGGGGAGCAGAAAGGCGGACAGTGGTTTGTCATGGGTGGCAAGAGCTATCTCGCCCAACTCCTGCGCGATGCCGGTGCTGTCTATCTGCCTCAACACGACCACCACACGGGTGGCTTTCCCTCTGACTTTGAGTCGATGTATGCCATGGCAGCTCAAGCCGACTATTGGCGGGTGATGAACAGCTATCCCGGCACGTTTTCCTATCAGGCACTCAAGGCTGAGGACCAGCGCAATGAGCAATTCCTTGCCTTTCAACACCACCATGTGATCTATTGCAATATCGCATCCAGCGGCTATCACGAGCTGGCGCCCCTGCGCCCCGACTGGCTATTGGCCGACTTCATCAAAGCCATTCATCCGGAGCTCTTGTCTACCTATCACCCCCATTTCTACAAGCTTCTCTAATCAGCAAGAAGTCTCCTGTTTGTGATAAGTCGCTCTTTACAACTCAGAATTGAAATCTCGCATCATGATGCACCGCAACCCAATCGCCACTTTCATCTTGCTCACAGTCGGCTTAGCACTGTTGTTTGCTCTCAACCTGCTGTGGGGCTCTGTTCCCATTTCTTTGCATGAGACACTTGCTATCCTCTTTCATGACAACGAGACTTCTACTACGAGTATCATTCATCGCAACATCATCCTGAGTTCCCGGCTTCCCCAAGCACTGACTGCCGTGGTAGCCGGTGCCGGTCTGGCTGTTTCCGGCTTGCAGATGCAGACCGTTTTCCACAATCCTTTGGCCGGTCCATCGGTCTTGGGCATCACATCGGGAGCATCGCTCGGTGTCGCCATAGTCGTTCTGCTGGCTGGCATATTGGGCAGCAGTGCTCTGAGCAGCATGGGCTTCCTTGGCAATGTAGCACTGACAACCGCGGCAATACTCGGTGCGATGGGCACACTGCTGTTGATGACGTTTTTTGCCCGACGTGTAGAGAACACGGTGACGTTGCTCATCATCGGTGTGATGATTGGCTACGTAGCCAATGCTGCCATTGGCGTACTGAAATGCTTTGCCAACGACGACGACGTTCGCGAATATGTCATTTGGGGACTGGGCAGTTTCTCCCGAGTTTCTGGCAATGCCGTCACTTTGTTTATATCTGTCATGGCTATCTTGTTGCCTCTGACCTTTTTCATGGTGAAGCCCATGGATTTGCTGTTGCTTGGCGACAGCTATGCCCGTAATTTAGGTTTGAACATTCGCAGGGCGCGCGCTCTGGTCATTCTCTTCAGTGGTGCCATCGTGGCCGTTGTCACCGCCTATTGCGGTCCTATTCTCTTTATTGGTCTTGCTGTACCTCATCTGTGCCGTGGCATTCTGCAAACAGGTAGTCACCGTCTGCTGGTGCCTGCTTGTCTGCTCACGGGAGCCCTGCTGGCTCTCTTCTGTAATCTGGTCGCCCGCTTGCCGGGCTACGAGGGTGTACTACCGGTCAACTCCGTGACTGCACTCGTCGGTGCACCGGTGGTTGTCAGCGTGCTGCTAAAGAAGAGAAAAGGATAGAATCCACCGACTCTATCCTCTTTTCCGTTCTTCTCTTCCTATTCTGTAGCTTCTATAATTTCTATGATCTCTATAGTTTCTATAGATTCTATAGATTCTATAGTCTCTATAGTTTCTACATCCTCTATAACTCCTACAAACCCCGTTAATATTTGATCCTTAACCCCGCAACAATCGTTGTTCCGGAAGAGTAATTGGCATAGCGTCGTAAGGTGCTGTCAATACGCCGGTCACGGGTATTCAACACATTGTCCACACCCAAGCTCGGCATCACCTCCAAGCCACGGAGGCGGAAGGTATGCGTGGTGGAGATATTCCAAAGCCCATATCCCGGTGCATCCTCGTAGGGTGCCGGATAATAGGTCTTGCTCTGCAAACGCCCGTCGGCATGGAGCCCCAGCGTGTATCGTCCCCAACGATGGATATAGTCAGCACCCAGCGTGACAGTGTTGCGGATACTGCGCTCTACATTAGACCAAATCCCATCGGACTGTTGTCGGGCAAGAATATAGCTGTAGTTGGCAAAGAGACTGAGACCGTCTAACGGTTCCACCGTGAAATGGGCACGCAAACCGTAAACCCGTCCCCGGTCGCTGTTGTCGTAGCGATTATAGTGTGTAAGCGTTATGGCCTGCGCGTCGGTAATCTCCGGAAAGTCGCGGCGAAGGGAAGCTACCTCGTCAGCATCCATGCTGACAATCGTCTTGACGATCATGTCATGGATATTGTTGACGAAAGTTGTTATGCCAGCCGTCCATTTCCGTGTTTGATATTCCGCGTTGAATGAGAAATAGTCGCTGGTCTCTGCTTTGAGGTTGCTGTTGCCAATAGTCAGCGTAGGAAAGTTGCGCACAAAGGTATAGTAATGATAGTACAGCTCATCAAGGCCTGGTGCGCGGTAGCCACGACTGTATGACGCTCTCAGCTGCAAATGGTCGTAATGATAGAGCAATGCCACCTTGGGCGTGAAGTTGTTGCCAAAAGTCTCATGATAGGTATAGCGCATTCCCAAGAGTGCTTTCAAATTTTTGGTCAGCGCCTGCTCGTGTTGCAGATACCCTGCCCATGTGTAGACATGGCGATCGACGCTTCCCGAAATAGCATCAAGAAAACTGTTTTGCCAGTCAATGCCAGCAATGGTTGTTGCGCCTTGCAGAAAAGAGAACACTCCTTTGAGCTCTCCTTCGTAGAGTCGTTGTGTCTTCTTGCGTACATAGTCGCCAACCGCGTAAGTCTTGGTCGCCACGTCGTACTCGTTGCCATAGGAATAATGGTCGCCGTTGAAGCGCAGCTGCAGACTGTTTTTGGCAGAGAGTCGATACGTGGCTCCGGCGTCCCACCGCCAAGCTTCTGAGCGCAACTCATAGTCAAAACCGCCGGCGACATCAGTCTGAGTCTCGGGTCTCACCGTCTTATGCCAGTTATAGCTGCCCTCGGCAAAAAGGCTCAATGCCTTATGATTGTCATAAGCAAATCGCTGGGTAACAAGGTTGGTACGCCAGCCAGAGGCCAGAGGAGCCAGCGACTGATAGGTGTCCCCGTCTGTACCACTCTTGTAAGTCAAGGGATTGTTGCGATAATAACCGCTCTGGTCATGGGTAAAGGAGGTCAGACTGCTGAAGCCACGGAAAACCAATTGCAGATTGGCAGCCTGTCGGAACTGTCCATGGGCAGACACCCTGGTATCGGTAGTGAAGGACAATGGTTTCGAAGCCTCTTGCAGCGTGATGATGTTAACCACACCGCCGATGGCATCACTGCCATAGAGCGAAGAGGCTGCTCCATCGAGAACCTCAATACGCCGCACGTTGGTCATGTCGATGCGGTTGAGATTGACATTGCCCGAGATGTCGCCGATGAGCCGTTTGCCATTAAGCAAAATCAGCGCATATTTGTTGCTCAATCCATTGAGCCGCAGATAGGCACCCGTGGAATTGGGTGATATCGAAAGCTGAGGCAACTGCCTGACTACAGACTCTGCGAACAACCGGGGTGAAGACGAGCTTATACTCCCCTGCCCGATTACCTCCACGGGACTGATGGCAGAGCGCAACCGCTGATGATGACCGGTACCCGTGACCACCACGGGATTGAGACTATACACACGCCGCAAAGTCACACTGTCTGTTTGTGCTGCTAAGGGCAATGCAACCATCAATAATAATAGAGGGGTCGCGCGTTGTCTATTGTTCATGCTTTCTGTTTTAGTTATATTTTGTGGCTCTTATGATCAAAGTCTTACGAACTGCAAAGTTATGCCAAAATAGTTAAACAGGCAATACCATAGATAGAGTAGATGTCTACCATAATTGTGGGATGGCAATATACCGATAGAGGGGTATTACATCCCAAGCAAAAAATAGCGAACTTTGCAAACGAAAATCAACGAAAGTTGTAATGCCCCAATCAAGCAACAAAAACATCAAAATATAGCATTATGGCACAGATTATCGTAAACGACGAAAAGCAAGACGTGACACTGCCGCTGACACTCAGCGAACTCATCAAGCAGAACAAGGTTTTCCAGCCTGAGATGGTGACCGTGCAGGTCAACGAAGAGTTTGTGGAGAAAGAAGACTACGACAAGACACAAATCAAGGAAGGTGACCATGTAGACTTCCTTTATTTCATGGGAGGAGGCAGCTTATGATAGACTTGACAGAAGACCAGATAGAGCGATACAGCCGTCATATCCTCTTACAGGATGTTGGGCTTGAGGGTCAGGAAAAGATTCTCAACGCCCGTGTTCTCATTGTCGGTGCCGGTGGCTTGGGCGCACCCGCCGCTATGTATCTTGCAGCAGCTGGTGTGGGACACATCGGCATCGTAGACGCCGACGTAGTGGACTTGAGCAACCTGCAACGGCAGATTATCCATTTCACCAAAGACGTGGGACAACCAAAGGTGGAGAGTGCCAAAGAAAAGATGCTCGCCATCAACCCTGACGTGGAGGTAACTACCTACCACGAATTCATGGACTCGTCCAACGCCAAGAAGATCATCGAACCGTGGGACTTTGTCATCGACGGTACCGATAACTTCCCCGTGAAGTTTCTCATCAATGATGCCTGCGTGATGCTTGGCAAGGCATTCAGCCACGGTGGCATTCTGCGCTTCCGCGGTCAGACGTTTACCCATGTGCCAGGCTCAGCCTGCTACCGTTGTTTCTTTAAGGAACCGCCACCAGCCGGTGCTGTACCCACTTGTTCGCAGGCAGGAGTGCTCGGTGCCATTGCCGGTATGTTGGGCACCATACAAGCTGCCGAGGCTCTGAAATACATCCTTGGCGTAGGTGAACTGCTCACCAACCGCCTGCTCACCTTCGATGCCAAAACGATGAACTTCCGCACGATCAAGGTCAAGCGCCGCCCCAACTGCGAGATCTGCGGTGAACATCCCACCATCGATCATCTCATCGACTACGAACAGACAGCGTGCGATCTGCACTAAACGTTCACAGCACTGTCTCCCACACCTATTTATAATATACAGCACCATGAAAATCAACGATGATGTCATCCAGCAAATGATCGCACAGGCACAGAAAGACGCACCCTTGGAGACGTGTGGCTATCTGCTCGGCAACGACGGCGTTGTAACCGAAAACTACTGGATGGAGAATATCGATCACAGCTCGGAACACTTCTCCTTCGCGCCTAAGGATCAGTTTGCAGCCTTGAAATACGCTCGTACTAAGCATCTGAAGATTCTCGCCAACTGGCATTCTCATCCCGCCAGTCCCTCACGACCATCACAAGAGGATATCCGGCTGGCCAATGATCCTACCATCCGCTATGCCATCCTCTCGCTCCACGACGGCATACACCTCAACTCCTTCAAGATTCTACAGGGTGAAGTCGTTGACAAAGAGAGTCATTATGAAGGATAAAGAATGAATGCCGAACGACGAATGATAAATGAATAAAATGACATAATAGCATGTACCGCATACCTTCCACACTCAACAGCGACTTGGACTACACCGAGTCGCTGATCAAAAAATATCAGGCCGGTGAGATCAAAGCCGGTGAACTGAAAAGCAACCGCGTGCCCATGGGCATCTATGAGCAACGCAAAAACGAGCACTATATGCTCCGCGTACGGTGCGCAGGCGGACTTATCACACCCAAGCAACTTGCCGAGGTGGCTTATGTGGGGCGACTGGTATCCACATCGCACCTGCATATCACCACACGTCAAGAGATACAAATTCATAACGTCGACCTGCGGGACGCTGTTCCGGCATTGCGCAAACTCGAAAAAGTAGGGCTCTCCACAGCAGGCGGCGGCGGCAATACCGTACGCAACATGATGGTCAACGACCGTAGCGGACTGGTCGCCGAGGAGGCTTTCGATGTCTACCCGGTGGTTGAGGAACTTACCTCCCGACTCATCGCAGAGCGCGACTCATTCACCATGCCTCGAAAATACAAGGTGGCCATGGACTACAACGAGCAGGATGCCCGCTACTCTTTTGTGGCTGACTTTGGATTGCAGGCAAGGATCGTCAACGGGCAACGTGGCTACCGCGTGCTCATCGCCGGCAGCACGGCTCCTAATCCTCACACTGGATGGGAGGTATTTGACTTCCTGCCCGAGGTTGATCTTTATCGGGCTGCCAAAGCTCTGAAAAACTGGTTCAACAAATATGGCAACCGACGCAACCGCCACAAGGCCCGCATGCGCTATGTGTTCTATAAATATGGAGAAGAAGAAGCCAAACGTCTCTATCTTGAAGAGTTCAAAGAACTGAAGAGAGACGGCTCACTCGATTTCTTTGTGCCCACACTGCCCCTCGAGCATCATCGTCCCGAATTTACGCCCGAAAAAGATGACAGTGAGGAATTTCTTCGTTGGAAGCAGCGCTATGCCCACGCCCAGACCACTGACGAAGGCCGACGCGAGAATCTGTGGTTTGCCTACCTGCCTGTAGACCATGGCAACAACCGACCGGAGTTCTTTGCCGAGGTGGCGGACTATCTGGCCAACTATGGCAACGATGTCATCCGTTTCACCAAACGCGAACAAATCCAGGTGCGCAACATCCCCGAGGAATATCTCCCAAACATCTACCATTTCTTCAAGCGTTTAGGCGACTATCAGGTCGACTATCCCGTTGTCGTCACGAACTTCACATCATGCACAGGAGCTGACACTTGCCGCCTGGGCATCTGTCTGCCAAAAGGTGCCATCAATGCCATCACCAAGAAATTGCTCGCCAGCGACCTCGACCTTGATGCCATCCCTGACTTTGAGCTGAAGATGAACGGCTGCACAAATATTTGTGCCAATGCTACATGGGCCGACTTGGGATTCAGCGGACGCATCGGTCGCGTCGGCGACGACCCGTTTCCTGCCTACACGATATGGCTGCCTCTCAAGGGACGCAACGAGATCGACCTTAGCGTAGGATATATCCCAGCCCGCCATCTACCGGGATTTGTCGAAGACTATCTTCGTGATGTCATCGCCGAGAAAGACAACTATGCCGACTACTACGACTATGTGGTCAAGCACGGTGCCGAGGTGGTGAAGCAGCTGCTTGAGAAATATAAGACTGTGAAACCCTATGCCGAGGAACCGGATGCCTACCACGACTGGGAAGACGACGAGAAGTTCAGCCTCATCAAATATGGGCAGGCTGAGTGCTCGGCCGGACTCTTCGACATTATAGAGCTCGATCAGGATACTATCGCCGAAAAGCGCAAGGCCATCGATACTGGCAAGGCCAAGGACTTGGAGAAAGAACTCCACGACATCGTGTTCGCCGAGAACCGTATGCTCCTCGTTACACGTGGCATAGACCCGCGCACCGACGACGACGTATACAACGGTTTCCTCAAAGAGTTCATCGCTACCGGCATCGTTCCTCAAAAGTTCAGCGTGCTCACCGACCGGGCCCGCCGTCACGAGCCCCTCGCTGATCAGCAGCCTCTCATCTATGAGCTCGCCGACCTGCTCAACGAACTATACAAAGGCATGGACGACAACCTGCAGTTCAAAACGGTTTCAGCGACTGCTCAGCCTCAGCCAGCAGTTTCGAAGCAGACAGATGCTACACCGGAGCCCGCAGTGGCGAAAGCATCCCCTGCTCCGGCAACGTCAGCAGCCGCGCCTTCAAAACCAGATGGTCTCATGCCCGACGTGAAGAAAGACTTCCGTGGTGTGGCGTGCCCGATGAACTTTGTCAAGACAAAGATCGCACTCGCTCCCATGAAGAGCGGTCAGGTACTCGAAATTCTCCTCGACGACGGACAGCCTATTCAAAATGTGCCGGGAAGCGTGAAAAACGAAGGTCATACCGTGCTCTCCACCGAGAAGGTCGACAACTATTGGAAGGTACTCATCAAAAAGAAGTAGCGGCGCGTCTATGCCCTCCCTTCAAAATGTGGTGCTTTTTGTGCTGGGGTCTGTATGTCGCTGCTGAGTAGCGACCCACCCACACGCACCATTCATCATTCACCCTTCAATACACAACACAGCTTTGAATTATCTTCCCATCGCCCTTGCCCTCGCCGAGGCTCCCGTTCTCATCATCGGAGGCAGCGACGAGGGCGAACGCAAGGCACAGCGCCTGGCCCGCTTGACCACCGATGTTACCTTCATCGCTCCCCACATTCCGGACAGCGTGCGCAGTCTCGGCTTCACACTCAAGGAAAAGGACTTCGAGACCGACGACCTCGACGGAGTGAAGGTGCTCTTCATCTGTACCGACGATGAACGCCGCAACCACGACATTTACCGCATGGCTCACGAGCGAGGCATCCTTGCTTGTGTCTGTGACGACAAGCCCTATTGCGATTTCATCTCACCCGCCATCGTACGGCAAGACAATATCACCGTAGCTGTCGGATCCGACGGCAGTGACGTGCGTCGATCCATACGCATCCGAAATCGCATCAAAGCACTCATAGAAAGTGGTCTGCTCGACATGAGCTGACCACTTTTTTGTCCTTCTACACCTACTCTTTGCTATTATATTCATCCATTTCACTACATAATACCCTCTTTGGGGTATCATCTTCTACCACATTGATGGGATATCAAATGGTCATAGTGTGGTATTTCTACAATCATGGATTTGCTGTAACTTTGCAAACAGTAAACGAGATAACATCACATTATTATATATGGACAACAAAACCATTCAACACCTCAAGGAACTCGAATCGGAGAGCATTTATGTGCTGCGTGAAGTGGCAGCACAGTTCGAGCGACCTGTCATCCTTTTCTCCGGCGGCAAGGACAGCATCGTATGCACTTACCTGGCCTATAAAGCTTTCTATCCTGCAAAAATACCCTTTCCCTTGCTCCATATCGATACGGGACACAACTTCCAGGAGACCCTCGACTACCGCGATGCTCTGGTGAAGAAACTCGGACTGGAACTCATTGTTGGATCAGTACAGGAGAGCATCGACACGGGACGCGTGAAAGAGGAAACCGGCTACTATGCCAGCCGCAACAAACTGCAGATTACGACACTGCTCGACACCATCGACAAATACAAGTTCGACGCTGCCATCGGAGGCGCACGCCGCGACGAGGAAAAAGCACGCGCCAAGGAACGTTTCTTCAGCCATCGCGACGAGTTCGGACAGTGGAACCCTAAGAACCAGCGACCGGAACTGTGGAACATCTTCAACGGGCGCAAAAACATGGGTGAGCACTTCCGCGTCTTCCCTATCTCCAACTGGACCGAGATGGACGTGTGGCAATATATCTACCAAGAGAACATCCCCATGCCGAGTCTCTACTTCACTCATGAGCGTGAGGTGTTTCAGCGCGATGGTCAATGGCTGGCAGCCCTTCCCGTCATCAAGCGCAAGCCTACGGAGCAAGTAGTGAAAAAGCTCGTGCGGTGCCGAACCATCGGTGACATCACCTGCACGGGACTCACCGAGTCAAAAGCTACCACCGTGGCCGACATCATCGATGAGATCGCTTCCACGCGAGTCACAGAACGTGGCGGACGTGCCGACGACAAACGCTCGGAAACAGCCATGGAGGACCGCAAGAAAGCTGGATACTTCTAAAGAGTTGAGAGTTGAGAGTTGAGAGTTGAGAGTTGAAAGTTGAGAGTTGAGAGTTACGGATTACGAATTAGAAATTAGAAACTAAGATTATGACCAAACGAGGATATTTAGATATGGAGTTGCTGCGCTTCTCCACGGCGGGCAGCGTAGACGACGGCAAGAGCACACTCATCGGACGACTGCTCTACGACAGCAAGTCGATCTTTGAAGACCAGCTCGAAGCCGTGGAGGCCGCATCGAAAAGCCGCGGAAATGAGGAGGTGAACCTCGCCCTGCTTACTGACGGACTGCGTGCTGAGCGCGAACAAGGCATCACCATCGACGTGGCATACCGCTATTTCGCTACACCCAAACGTAAGTTTATCATCGCTGATACCCCGGGACACATTCAGTACACACGCAACATGGTCACCGGTGCCAGTACCGCTGACCTGAGTATCATCCTCGTGGACGCACGCCATGGCGTACTCGAACAGACAGTACGTCACAGCTACATCTCATCGCTCCTTGGCATCCCACACATTGTTGTGGCTATCAACAAGATGGACCTTGTCGACTTCTCTCAAGAAGTGTATGACAAAATTGTCGAAGACTACAGAAAGATGTCAGAAACACTGCATATCAAGAACGTAGTGTTTATCCCCATCAGCGCAAAGGATGGTGACAACGTGGTGAACAAGAGCGAGCGCACACCCTGGTACAAGGGTAAAGCCCTGCTCGACTATCTTGAAACGGTGCCCGTGGGGCATAAGACGGTGAGCGACTTCTTCCGCTATCCGGTACAATATGTCATCCGCCCCATCAGCAAGGATTTCCCCGACTACCGTGGTTATGCCGGACGTGTCAGCGGTGGCATCATCCGTCCGGGAGACCGTGTACGCGTATTGCCGTCTGGACTGGAAAGCACCGTAAAGAGCATTGACTTCGCCGGTGATAGCCTCGATGAGGCTTATGCTCCCGAGAGCGTCACCATTCGTCTCAACGACGAGATCGACATCAGCCGGGGTGACACCATCGTCAAGGCTGACGAAAAACAACCGCACCTGGAGCAGGATGTCACGATGGACGTGTGCTGGCTCAATCAAACACCGGCTCAGATCCGAAAGAAATATATCATCCGACAGGCTACCTTCGAGACGCAGGGCATGATACGAAGCATCAACTTCCGGCGAAACATCAACACACTGGAGAAAGAACAAAACGTCAGCGAACTCGCTATGAACGACATCGCAGAGATTGCCATCCACACGGCTCAGCCGCTTGTCTTTGATGCCTACGATGAGAACAAAGTCACGGGCAGTCTCATCATCATCGACCCTGACACCAACGAGACCGTTGGAGCGGGAATGATCAAGAATGTTGAATGATCAATGTTGAGTGATGAATTATATTAGTGTATAAGGATGAATGAAGAATTAATCACACGGCTTAACGCAGAACTGGAGGGAAAGAGTGCTGAAGAGGTGCTGAGCTATTTCCTGAAACAATATAAAGGACGCATCGCTCTGTCGTCCAGTCTGAGCATCGAGGATCAAGTGCTCACCGACATCATCGTCAAAGAAGCACCGGCAACACGCATCTTTACGCTCGATACCGGCCGCCTCTTTCCCGAGACCTATCAGCTCATCGACCGCACAGACATGAAGTACGGCATCAAGATAGAGGTATTCTTCCCCGACTACCACGAGGTACAGCGCATGGTAAGAGAAGAAGGCATCAACCTTTTCTATAACTCTGTAGAAAGCCGCCATCGCTGTTGTCAGATCCGCAAGCTGGAACCATTGCATCGGGCTATGCAAGGACTCGACGTGTGGGTGTGCGGACTGAGACGTCAGCAAAGCGTGACCCGTAAGGACATGAACCTCGTGGAATGGGACGACATGCACGGACTTATCAAGGTGAATCCGCTCATCGAGTGGACTGAGCAGCAGGTGTGGGACTATATCCATGAGCATAGCGTACCCTATAACAAGCTCCACGACAAGGGCTACCCCAGCATTGGCTGTGAGCCCTGTACTCGCGCCGTGAAGCCCGGCGAGGATATCCGATCGGGGCGATGGTGGTGGGAAGATCCCAATCATCGCGAATGCGGACTGCATCAAAGAAACTAAGGAACCCAACGAAAGAGAGTAGAACAGCATAAAAGAGAAAGTGAGCAGAATGACCTATCGTATTTTCAAAGATAAGATGGCAGGCGGCGTGATGGCCGCCCTGACACTGGCAGCGATTCTGTTGGTGGTGGTCATGGCAGTGGAGCTGTGCGTGAAGTCAGCGCCCATCCTTCGCCACTACTCGCTTTGGACGTTGCTCACCGAAAGCCATTGGAAACCCATGAAGGGCGAGTTTGGCTTTCTGCCTTTTTTGGCCGGTACGTTCTGGTGCACAGTAGTGGCCATCGTACTGGCACTGCCCGTGTCGCTGTTCATGGCTGTCTATCTCACAGAATATGCCCGACCACGGTTACGCGCTTATGCTTACCCGCTGCTCGACATACTGGCCGGACTGCCATCGGTCATCTATGGTGTATGGGGCTCGCTGCTCATCGTACCATGGATATCACACACAGTGGCACCTCTCGTAGGCAAGCAGAGCAGTGGCTACACCGTATTGGCAGGTGGCATCGTCCTTGGCGTGATGATTCTGCCGTTGCTCATCTCGCTCTTCATGGAGCTCTTCGCCAACGTAAGCCAAAATCTGCGCGAGGCCTCAACGGCATTGGGAGCCACTCGTTGGCAAACTGTAAAGCACGTCGTATTGCGACAGTCAGCACCGGGAATGGTGGCGGCCATTGTTCTGGCACTCAGTCGAACCATGGGCGAGACCATTGCAGTGCTGATGGTCTGTGGCAACCTCATCATCATACCCAACTCGCTTCTTGATGCTTGCTACCCTATCCCGGCACTCATCGCCAACAACTATGGAGAGATGCTTTCGGTACCCATGTACGAGAGTGCACTCATGCTCGCTGCCTTTCTCCTTTTCATCCTTGTAGTGATGATGAATATAGGGTCGAGAATCATCCTTAAAAGATTCAGGAGTTAGAAGAAAGCGAGGAGGGGGAATAGATACGATTCTAATTATAACCCATACCCAAAGAACATATAATCATTAACCAACAAGAAGGAGAGCCCTTGAAACATATTACTCCCCTCCCCCTCGGGGAGGGGTTAGGGGGGTGAGGCTGTTATGAACAAGTTACCTTTTTACGAAGAGAAGATAGCCAAAGGATTGATATACCTGAGTGTGCTCATCGTGGTCTATTGTGTAGTGAGCGTAGTTGGAGCCATCCTACAGCGCGGGATCCCTGTGTTGTCATGGGAGATGGTGAGCGAGGTACCGGACGGTGGATTCTTCATCGGTGGCAAGGGTGGCTTTCTCAACGCCATTGTTGGCAGCCTCTATATCGTAGGCGGCTCCACCATACTTGGCTTGCTCATAGCCCTGCCCGTAGTATTCTATCTTAATGTCTATCTCAAGCCCACATCTCGCTATGCTGCCGTAGCCCGTCTGGCTTTCGATGCACTTTTCGGCATACCGAGCATCGTCTATGGTGCTTTTGCTTTCACGCTGATGGTGGCTGTGGGCATGCGTGCGTCGCTCTTGGGCGGCATTGTCGTAGTGACGATCATGATCGTGCCCATGCTCATCCGCAGCATGGACGAGGTAGCCAAGAACATTCCACACGGCCTGCTCGAATCGTCGTATAGTCTTGGCTCCACACGCATAGAAACTATTGGCATTGTGCTCCGACAGATAGCACCGGCCATTGCCACCGCCACCTTGCTGAGCATTGGACGAGCCATCGGCGACTGCGCCGGTGTGATGTTCACCGCAGGATTTTCCGATCACATCCCCACGTCACTATCACAGCAGGCCGCTACGCTGCCACTCTGCGTCTTCTATCAGCTCACGGCTCCACAGCAATCCGTGCAGGACCGTGCCTATGCTGCTGCAGTGGTGCTCACCCTCATCGTACTCATCCTAAGTCTTGGCGGACGACTTATCATGAGCCGCTTTAATAAGAATAAGGTGTAAAGCCTTCTATCAAGTCCAGCAATTCACCGATCGTCTTCACTCGCTTGTCCGTTGCATTATTACGGTATCGATAGCCTTCATCCAGCACTTCTATACTGTCTTTTGAGCCTACATGTCTGCTGCCATGAATGCCATTTCGAGCCAACGCTTTGCGCACCATCAGATAGCTTACGCCATGTTTGCCTTCCATATGGATGTCGCGCTGAGTAGCATTGTCGATGCGGAACAAGCCGTTTTCAGCGTCGAAGACGATACCTTTATGCGCAAAAAACACTGCCATCTGTCCATTGAGCGACAGGTCTTCCGGTGTGCCCAGACGCAATCCATTGTCCCGGTCGAGCAGCCAAAGCTCATCGGCAGTCTGCAAGGCAAGGTCAACGTCGTGAGTAGAGAGGAAGATCGTCTTGCCGGCCTCGCGTGAGATGCGGTGCAAAAGTTGCATCACTTCTACCTTACTGGGGAAATCGAGGAACGCCGTCGGCTCGTCGAGGAAGATGACAGGTGTCTGTTGGGCAAGGGCTTTGGCGATCATCACCTTCTGTCGCTCGCCGTCGCTCAACGTCTGTATCATGCGCGGGGCCAACGACGAGACGCCCACCATGTTCATGGCTTCGCCCACAATGTGACGGTCGCTATCGCTGAGCCGTCCCCAAAAGCCGGTATAGGGCGATCGACCCATACCTACAATCTCCTCCACTGTCATATTGCTCACGTCGGGCTTGTCGGTAAGAACGACGCCGATGGTCTGTGCCAGTTCATGGCTACCATAGTCTTTGATGTCCTTACCGCTAATCTCCACGCTGCCTGCTATCGGTGGTTGGAAGCCGGAGAGAGTACGCAGCAGCGTGGACTTGCCCACACCGTTGACACCCAACAGACAGGTGACCTCACCGGCAAAGAGCCGAGCACTGATGTCTGCCATCACCGTGCGCACCTCGTGCCCACTGCGATAGCCGATAGAAAGATTCCGAAGAATGACCGTTGCTTGTTTCATACACGCAAAGGTAAGCAATTCCTTTGAAAGGAAAAAGAAAAAGCCCTGCAAACCGCAAGAGCGGTGCAGGGCTTATAACTCAAGTCACGCTTTATTATTTAGCATAGTAAACTGTAATCTTCTTAATACGAAGTTGTGTACCACCACCGGTAGTACCAGTAAAGACATTGATATATACAGCTGTAGTACCATTAAATGTCACCGTAGCGGTTGTATTACCAACATAATCCGTACCTTGAAAGCTATCGCATTCTAAAACAATTTTTGCAATCTTGCTTTTACCATTGAATGTGACTTTGTTGTTCTTATAGACACGAACTCCCTTACTCTTGGTAGAGAATCTTGGAGAATTACTCTCGTCATTTGCATCAAAAGTAACAGTACTGCCATCATCGAGCGTAATACTCGTCACTGCTTCTTGATCATTAAATCCAAGTGTTGATAAGTCAAGTGTGGCCGTTGTCGTCCCTGCTGTTGCAGCACTATTGGTAAGCGTAACAGTGGTACCATTAATGGTTACCCCCTTGCTTGTGCCAGGAGTTTCTGTAGAAGAGCCACTTCCCTCAATGGACACGATCTTTGATCCATACTGCATCTCTGGCGTATTACCCTTATAATTTATAAGTGTTCCGACAACAGTAACCTTTTGTCCTACTTTCAAGTCATTTTCAGACTTAAATTTTTCCCCATCTTTGCCATAACCATTATAAACATAGAATTGAGAACCCTTCTCTGTTCCATCTTCTGATATATAATAGTTTAATTCACCAAATTTACTGTTGAAAGAACCGACTTTGCTTATGATGCCACTCACATAGACATTTTCCATCTTACCTGCTTCGTCAAGAGCTGATGCTGCCTTATTAGCTCCTGCTGCATTGAATGGATTAGCTTGTGTTCCTGCTCCTTTAGGCTCATCAACATTTGGCGTCTCACCGCCTCCCTCAGCAGTTTTTCCGTTGAGCGAATAGATATACGACTTACCTTTACCTTCCGTCTCAGGCGTATTACCGTTATAGTTGTAGAAGCGGCCACAAACGATAACCTCGTCGCCTTCTTTGATTTGGTCTTCAGAAGTGAACTTCACATTGCCAAGGTAATAACTCTGGAAGATATATACCTCGTTGGAGCCATTGTCGGTAATGTAGTAATTGGCATTGCCATACTGCGCAGTCTCCACACTCTTGATACTCTTAATCTTACCCTTGACATAGACCACAGGTGTATACTCGCCTTCGCCTAAATCCTTGATAGCTTTGAGCACTCCAGCCACGTTATACGGGTCAGCTGCAGTACCAGTACCAGATGGTTCCACTTCTGTTGTTTCACCTGACCCACCGCCATTGTTTGTCGGATAGTCATACGGCATAGGCACGTCCTCGCAAGAGGTGAACGCAAAGGCGACGGCGGCCAGCGCAAAGAGATATGATAATAACTTTTTCATTGTCGTTGTATGTTATATATATAATAAGGTGTGATTACTTCTTAACCTCCTCGATGTCGTCGAGGCTGCGAATAATGATTTCCCAGGAGCTGTTGTAACGCTTCAGGATGCCAGTGACGTTGACCTTGCCCTTTGGCAGCGGATTGGCCGCGAAGTCGGCATAGTTGCTCGTGTAGACCATCGTCGTAGTGGGCAGCTCATTGAAGTATGTGCTGACAGAGACTGCTCCTGCACTGGCGTTGGCAAAGGTCTTCTTGCCGTCGGCACCCTTGAAACTCACGTTCTTCACCGTGACAAGCTTGCCGCTATAGGTCAAGCCGTCAGAAGCAGGCCTCCAACTGCTTTTGAAATCAATGGGATCTATCGTCTTGCTCTTGCCCGTCAGGCGGAAATGCTGGTTCCACACGGCACGACTCATACGACCGATAGAGTTCTGTCCTTTTGCACTTGTATAAGGAGTACCAATCTGCGGATGCAAACCATAGTTGCCCACGCTGAGTCCGTTGAGCTCAATGATCACCTCGGCTCCAACGGGGAAAAGTCCATAGAGACCACCCTGTGATATACCAATGGTGATGGCACCTGTACCGTCATCGATGACGAGCTCGTTATAGAGGTTGCCCTGCACGTCGTTGCCGGTGACATAGCCTTTGATCTCCATAGGCTCCTCCACCTTCTTATAGCTGTAGCTTGTGGTGATAGCACTCTTGTATGTCTGTTTCAGCTGGGCGATAGTCACCACATTGGTCTCGCTGATGCTGCTGTTGCCGATACCCGCCTCGTCAGCGGTCTTCACCGGCTCATCGAAGTCGCCCTGGCAGGACGAGAAAGTCAAAGCCAGACAGCAGGCGAGAAAGCCCAACCGATAAAATATCTTGTTTTTCATATCTGTAATGAATTGAGTCTGCAATTAGAACTTATATGCGATGTTCAACATGCCGTTGGTACCGTAGGCATAGTACTTCTTCGGGTTCTTCGAGAAGCGATAGAGTCGAGAGTTACCCGTAGAGGTATAGTCAGAACGGCTCTGCTCATAGCCGCCGGTCACCAAATGGGTATTGTTGAGGATGTTGGTCACCATGAGATTAATGCTCAGGCTGCCATGCTTCAGATAGATACTGCGGCCAATGGAGCCGTCCATCATCCAACCGCCATGACCCTTGTCTTGGGGCGAGACGATAGGATTGCCAGCCTCATCAAAACTGCCTATCTTGTTCAGGCTACTCTGATAGCGATAATAAGGTGAATAGCTCAGGTAGATACGGTCATACCAGTTACCAGCCAGGTCTATGAACCAGCCACCCTGATGATAGCTCAGTTTGATGCTCGTGGCAGTGAGTGGTGTACCGTTCTCACGCATATTCTTCACCAATGCCACATCCTGGTTATAAGTACCTTGCGTGGAGTTGAGATAGACGACCTGTGCATTGCTCACGTTCTTGGCATCGCTGATGGTACCAAGGAGCTTGAGGTTGAAGGCAGAGGTGAGCTTGAAGTCGAGTCCTGCTTCCACGCCGTAGTAGTCTTTCTTCAATCCATTCAACGAGTTGTAGGAGAAGCTGTTGATGTCGTCGAAGTAGAAGCAAGTCCACTCCGTAGCGTGTGTGATGTGGTTGTAGTAACCGCTGATGTTAGCGTGCAACCAGCTGGTGAGGAACTGGTATCCGATCTCAGAGGAAAAGACGTGCTCGTTGTGCAACCCAGCGACGAAGTCATTGTTCATTTCCGGAGCCACGAAAGCTACTGAAGCCTGCGGTGCCTTACTGTCATAACCCATGCCAAGTGTGAGCGTATGACCGCCGCCAAGGTTGAAATTGCCACTGGCTTTGACGCCACCCTCCACGAAGTTGGCTGTACCGCTCTTACCGTAAGAGTTGTTGGCAAAGAGTCCGTTGCGCATCTTGCCGTTGCGCTGCATGCTCTGGTAGCCCAGGCGACCGGCAACCATATAATGCACAATGCCGAAGTCCTCGGTATAGCTTGTCCAGCCCTGCACACGGTTGGTGAGGATGGTGTAGTCATAACCGAACTTATCTCCCTCGCCGACGACAGCATTGGGATGGTTGAGATCGTATTGCAACTGGTCGGAGCCTTCTGCAAACGTACCAAGCGCATAGTTATTGGTATTGTGATACGAAGTGGCACCAAGCAGATCATCCATTGTCTGATAATGGTAGTTGACGTTATGAGCGGCGAAGATTCCGTTGGTCCACGTGCTGTTCTTCGTCAGATTGGTGGTCAGCGAAGTGGACAGCGTAAGGTTCAGCTCGTTGTTATGGCGCTTCTGGATATAGTAGAGCGCATCCTGCCCGTTGGCAGCCGCCTGGCGGTTGGCATAGATCAGCTCATCGAAGTTGATCTGCCTGTTGCGCTCACTGCTTGACAGATAGTCACGGGTATTCTCCCAATCAGCCAGCGCAAACTCTGTGTTTTGCACGTTACTGCTGTTCCACACATCGTAGAAGTTGCTCGGCAATCGCTTGTAGTAGTCGGGCTGCGGGTTTTCAGAGTTATTGTAGTTGAGCTTCGTACTGGAATAGATGCTGTACTTTCCAAAGAGCGAAGTCGTCAGCTTATTATTATTGTTGATGTTCCAATCCCAAGTGAAGATGGCTGAAGGAGCGAAGTCGCGCACTATGCGGCTGTTGCGTTTCTTACCGTCCTGCCAGCCCCAGTATGGGTTGTATTGGTTGTCGTTGGCGAGCCAGTACATCTCATCAGTGGATGCCCCCTGCGTACCACGTTCAGTGGGGTTGCCCCATGTCGAGAAGGCCAGGCTATGACCACCGGTAAGGAGCTTTTGTACACCAAAGAAATAAGAAAGCGCATTGTACGATGTACCCTTGACATATCCCGGATTGGCCCAGCGATAGGTGATGTTGGCAGAGTAAGCCCATCCCTTGTCGGTCAGACCACTATTATAGGTGTACATGCCACGAAGTACATAGTTACGGTTGGCCGCCGAGAGCGTGATGCGCTGTCCTGTGGCCATGGCAGCCGGACGGAAGTTGTAGTTGTTCGATCCAGCAATACCCGTGTACGCAAAGTTGTTCGACTCGAAAGGCAGTGCCGCCTCCATGCTGCGTGTCTGTTGGTTGAGGCCGCCGACGAGTGAGTAGCGGAATTGTCCTGTCTCCATATCGTTGACCGGCGCACCATTGATATACATCTCGTTGTACTTCTGGTTGAGCGCCCGATAACGGAACCTCATCGGCGAGAACAAATACCCCACCTCCGAGGCATACACATTCGAGCCAGAAGAGACAATGGAGACATTCTGCCCCATGTTCTCGTCCTCACCCAACTGTGCTTCTGTGAAGGTGAACGCAGCCTCACCGACGTTGGTCGAATCGCTCTGCGCAAATGCCAGCGGAGCATAGCTCATGGCCATCACGGCTAAGATAAGCTGTTTTTGCATAATTGTCAGTTGTTATAATACTATTGATAATATGTGCAAAATTACCAAAATAAATGGAGAGTTTACGATTTCCCTTGTTAAAATTCTAAGAAAAGGTCTATTATCTCAAAATAAATTGCGATATTTGCAGTACAATATTTCATACATGTTTTTTACGACAATGAAGAGACATCTTTTAGCATTTGCTTGTTTTCTGCTGCTGTGCCTTGCGACATCAGCACAGAAGAAATACGCTGTTTATGCGGTAGGCTTCTACAACCAAGAAAACTTGTTCGACACTTGTCACGACGAGGGCAAACGCGACTACGACTTTCTGCCAGAAGGTTCTTATCGCTGGAACGGACTGAAATACAGCCATAAGCTCCACAACATGGCACGCGCGTTGAGCGAAATGGGCACGACCATGCTGCCCGGCGTAGGCTGCTCGGTCATTGGCATGGCAGAGGTGGAAAACGCCAAGGTGCTCACAGATCTCTGTGCACAGCCGGAACTGAAAAAACGTGGCTACCAGTATTGCCACGTCGAGGGTCCCGACAAGCGCGGCATTGACTGCGCCTTACTCTACAATCCCCAAATGTTCCAAGTGAAGACTGTCAAACTCGTACCTTATATTCCCACGGCGAAACAAGACTCGGGCTTCACCACGCGCGGCTTCCTCACCGTAAGCGGCACGCTGGCCGGCGAACCCGTGAGCTTCATCGTCTGCCACCTCCCCAGCCGCTTCAATGGATCTTACTACCGGGAAGTCGGTGCCGCTCAGGCAAAAGCTGTTAA